>Ga0310810_10003535_pt1 | contig 17050 bp, 17 predicted proteins | sample NCmetagenome_FD_207641 | JGI IMG/M metagenome (GOLD analysis project Ga0310810, IMG submission 207641) | Soil microbial communities from experimental microcosm in Duke University, North Carolina, United States - NC | ecosystem: Engineered > Artificial ecosystem > Soil microcosm > Unclassified ... | reverse complement strand
TGCCTCGTTCCAGGCAGTATTTATCATGTTAATCCGACGCTTGGTCACTACCTCGCGACCAACGGGCTCGCAGAGGAAATCCCGTCGGCGTCAAATCCCGCGCTCGTGATATCGCTGGACACGCCGTACGCGATCGAGCAATTGACGCGAGGAATAACGGTGCTGCCTCCCGGCGGAATCGTCACGCTTGAAAAGCGCCATCGCACCTCCGCCCGGCGCAAGACCACGCGATCCGATCGACGCCGTAACTGATTGGCGACCGTGCGCCCCGGCGCACGGTCGCCGCGCCTGCCTGCTTCCCATATTTGCAACTCACGTCGGAAAGCCGTTCGGGTAGTATGTGACGCGCACCAGGATGAGCACCAAGTCGAGAAAGCGACGGCCACAGAAGGTCGCGGCGCCAGTACACGCACTCCGAGCGGCGCCCAACTGGCCGCTCCTGGCGGTGAGCGGCCTGGGCATCGCCTTGACCGGATACCTGTCATGGGTTGCCTTCAGTGGCGGCGCCGTGCGCGGATGTCCAGCCGGCGGAGGATGCGATCTCGTTCTCACGAGCCGTTGGGCGACGCTGCTCGGTCTGCCGACGTCCTTCTGGGGGCTCTTGGCTTATTGCACGCTGGCGGCGATCGCATTCGTCAAGCGAGCAGACAGGCACTGGTCATATGCGTGGACTGTCGCATTGTTCGGCATCTGCTACAGCGTGTATTTGACGATCGTGTCGCTGACCATTCTCGGGTCCGCCTGTCCGTACTGTTTGACGTCACTCGGACTGATGACCGCCACGCTCGCGTTGGTGGTTGTGCAGCGTCCCGCCGAATACGCGCAGCGCTCCTGGCTGCGTCTGGTTGCGGCTCGCGGCGCGTTCGCGGCCGTGGTGATCCTGCTCGTCCACGCCAACTACGTGGCGCCGCAAGCCGAGGCCGAAGGCCCGGAAGACCCGATGGTTCGCGCGCTGGCGGAGCACCTTGCCGACGAGGGCGCCGTGTTCTACGGCGCATCGTGGTGTCCGCACTGCCAGGAGCAGAAGCGACTTTTCGGTTCATCGGCGCGGCGGCTTCCGTACGTCGAATGTAGTCCGGCTGGACCGAATGGACCGCAGGCGCCGTCCTGTAACATCGCCGGCGTGCAGAGCTATCCAACATGGGTTATCAACGGTCGGACCATCGTCGGTGAGGTGTTGACGCTCGCCCAGCTGGCCGAGGCCTCAAAGTTCTCCGGAAAAGCGAGCTTCAACTAGCCACCATGACCCTGTTTGTCACCCTCGTCAGCGAAAGCGATTTGGTCCTCAGCCTGGTCCGCGACTATGCTCGCGGCCTCGGCTGTCCCGTCACCGCGGTGGCTTCGGATCGAAGTGTCCGTATCGAAGTCCAGGACGATGATCACAGCCTCCTGGAGCTGCTCACGCATGTGGCGCTCAGCGCCGCGAAGGCGGGCATCAACGTCGCTGAGCCGACCGTCCGCGTAACGTACCGGCACCCCAGCGTCACCTCGGAAGTCGCACTCACGCTTCGCATCGACGAGTTCCGCATCGACGTGGCCCGAATGGGCGCGTAGGCCGCGATCTCACGATTCCGCGAGGACTCTCAGCCGGCGAGCGAACGCCGCAGCCTCTTTTTGACCGCAGATCACGCTGGCGCGCCCGAACAGCCCGTCGTATGCGCATCCTGCGACCGAGCTCGACCGTGGGCCGACGTGGCACCAACAGTGCGCAGATCCACCTACCGGGGCTTGTTTGCCGAAGGCCAGAGCGACGCCAGGGTCCCTATGAGCATCACCGCCGCCGATCGCAATTCCCATCACCTCGCTGCGATTGTGTCCTCATCAGACGATGCGATCATCAGCAAGGATCTCAACGGGATCGTGACGTCGTGGAACGCCGCCGCCGAGCGCATGTTCGGATATACGGCCGAGGAGGTAATCGGGCAGTCGATCCGTTTGATTATTCCGGGCGATCGCCAGCGTGAAGAGGACGAGGTGCTACGCCGAATCCGCGCCGGCAGATCAGTCACGCATTTCGAAACCGAGCGTCTTCGCAAGAATGGGACATTGGTTCCGATTTCGTTGACTATCTCGCCGATTTTCGATGCCGAGAAAAATGTGATTGGCGCCTCGAAGATCGCGCGCGACATCAGCGAGCGGAAAAATCGCGAGGCTCAGCTGACCGGAATTGAATCGGCCCGCGCCGACCTACACGGTCGGCTCCTGATGCTCGTGGCTGCATCGACGCGGCTGTTCAGCACCCCTCATCTATCCGCCGTCGCCGCCGCCGCGTTGAACGTCGCCGCGGACCTGGTGCCGGCTGACGCGTACGTCATCTGGCGTCTGCGACAAGAAACAGGCTGGCTTCCACTGGGTTTCGACGGCGTGTCACCAGAATTTGCCTGCATCACCCGAAGCCACGGAAAAACCGAGCTTGACTTCATTCAGCCGACAACTGTGGAAGACGTGTTGACGTGGCCGCCCGGTGCTCCGCGACGCGATGCCTACATACAAGAAGGCATTGCCTCGATGCTGATCGTCCCGTTGGTCCTCAACGGTCTTCGGCAGGGCGCGTTCGTCTTCTATCACCGCATGCCGCATCGCTACTCCGAAGTCGACGTCAATACCGCGGCTGCATTGGGCAATCTGACAGCCGCGGCGGTGAGCAACGCGGAGCTATTTGACGAGCACCAGCGCGTCGTGCGCGCGGGTGTCCTCGCGGACGTATTGCGGTGCCTGTCCACACCGCTGAATTACCAGGAGATGTTGTCGCACATCGTCTCGGTGTTTGTGCCCCGCATCGCCGACTGGTGTGCCGTCGATCTGATCGGTAAGGACACGAAGGTGGAACGTGTGGCCGCCGCGCATGTGGACGAATCGAAAGGCGCGATGATTCACGAGCTGCGGCGACGCTTTCCGGACATCGAGTTCACTCCAGGCGCCTCGGGCTCGGTGATGACGTCAGGCCAATCGGTTTTCGTTCGAAGAGTGACCGATGACATGCTCGTGGCGGCGTTTCCCGACAGCGAGGAGCGACTGCGGCTCGTGCGCGCCCTCGGCATCGGCTCGTACATGTGCGTGCCACTCGTGGGGCAACGGGGCGTGATTGGCGCAATCGCGTTCGTGTTGGGGGAGTCAGGCCGTCACTTCGTCCAGGACGATCTTGTGCTGGTCCAGGAACTTGCCGATCGCACGGCGCTCGCGATCGAGAGCGCTCAGGCGTACGAAGAGGCCCAGCGCGCCAACCGCATCAAGGACAACTTCCTGGCGACGCTGTCACACGAGCTGCGAACGCCCTTGAACGCGATCCTCGGGTACACGTGGATGCTTCGGGCCAATGCATTAGCAGACGATCGTCGCGAACATGCGCTCGAGACCGTGGAGCGTAATGCCAAGACAGTGTCGCGGATGCTCTACGACCTGCTCGACGTCTCTCGCATCGCGTCGGGGAAGCTTACATTGACGATGCAGCTGATGGACCTTCGGACACTCGTGCTCGAAAGTGTCGAATCGGTCGCGCCCAAGGTTGCGGAAAACGGTTTGTCGCTGGATGTAGACACCGAAAAGGATCCGGTCCTGATACAAGGCGACCGGGCCCGGCTCCAGCAGGTCGTGTGGAATCTCCTTTCGAACGCGCTGAAGTTCACCCCTGCAGGTGGACGCATCAACGTGACGGTCAAGAGCGACGGGAAGACCGCGACAATCGTCGTGCAGGACTCCGGAATCGGCATACCGCCAGCCTTCCAGTCAAGGGTGTTCGAACCGTTCCAGCAGGTCCGATTGAAGTCGACGCCGCAAATCGGCGGCCTTGGTCTGGGCCTCGCGATCGTGCATCAGATCATCGAGTTGCACGGCGGTACCGTGACACTCCAGAGCGAGGGCGAAGGCAAAGGGTCCACATTCACGGTTCGATTGCCACGACACGGTTCACTTCGTCACGAGGGTGTTGGTTTTCAGGCGGCGGCCTGACCGGGCTTGGAGAGCATTGGAACCGTAAAGGAAAACGTCGTCTTCTTACCCGGAATGCTTTCGGCCCAGATCGGTCCTCCGTGCGCTTCGATGAGCCCTTTGCAAATGTAGAGTCCCAGGCCGAGTCCCGGAACGCTGCTGCCGCGACTTGTTCTGCCACGAGCGAATCGCTCGAATAGGGTTGATATCTCTCCGGGTGGAATCCCGCTCCCAGCGTTGGCGACCGAGACCCTGAATTGCGTCCCCTGCGTGGCCAGTTCGATGGCGATCTCGTTTTCTGGCTCGCCGTACTTCACAGCGTTTGAAATCAAATTGCCCAGCACCTGCTCGAACCGCGCGGCATCCTCGTTCGACGAGCTGATTCGACCGGCCAACAGTCCAGGTTGGCGCGGTTTGTAGAATGGTCATGCATCGAGTCCGCACGGGACGCCCGGCTTCGCGTGCACGAGCCATGCGATGACGGGCACGCAATCGAAAACCAGACGCGGCGTTACGCCGTCAGAACAGAATCAGTTCAGGAGATTTTGCATGGGCCGTGTACGGCTGCCGGTGTCTACGGCCGCGGCGGTATTGTTCGTCATCGCGATGCCCCTCACGGCGCGCGCGCAGGCCTCATCCAACGGTGTTTATATCGTTGACTTGGCGGCGAGTACGGTCAGCTTTACGCTCGAAGGGTCAGCCATTTTCAAGGTCAAGAGAGACGGTTATTTCAAGAACTTCAGCGGCCTGGTGTCGTATAACCCTCAACGGCCGGTCGACACGCGCGTGGACCTGACGGTGGATGCCGACAGCATCGACATGCGAAACCCGGAGCACAGCCAGCTGCTGAAGTCGGCCGAGTTCTTCGACGTCGAACGTTTCCCGACGTTGCACTTCGCGAGCGAGTCGACCAACTTGCGGTCCGACGGAACGCTCTCGGTGACGGGCGACATGACCATTCGCGGCGTCACCAGAAGGATGACGATCCCCGTGACGCTGCGACCGACGACGGCGAGCGGTTCAGCGGAGGGCACGGCGTTCGAATCGACGTTTCAGATCGATCGCACAGAATTTGGGCTGAACGGTGTTCCCGATTGGCACGGTTTCCACGTGTCCATCTCGAAGAAAGTCGAGATTCATATCGCGATCGCGACACGACCCGGTCCACCGCTGCGGTAGTCGTCTAGAACGCGACCATCTGCGTCACCTTCGCGACCAGCGCGCGGTCGAGCAGGCCGCCGGTGCTGGTATCGCGGCGTTCGTTGAAGACCAGGAAGAAGTCGCTGAGGCGGTGGTGGATGATGTTGAAGCGCAGGTTCGACGTCCACTCCCCCGCGTCGGTGTTGTATTGGATGAGGGCGTTGGCAAATGCGATGGTCGAAAATCCGTACTCGACCCGCGCCGTGATCAGATCGGTCGTATAATTGCCGGCTTGCAGTTGAATCTGATTGCGCGATTCGGTGATTGCGGCATTCAACCGGCCGCCGACGCGCAGCGCCGCCCCGCCGCCGTACGACTGTCTGTGACCGTCGTAGAAGTCGCCGACGTCGAAGCGTCCGTTCACCGAGAACGGCGCCGAGGCATTGGTCCGCCATGTGGCGTGCCAGTCGTTGAAGTCGTACCGGCCGACCGGAATGATGATGCCGCGCCGCCGGTTGATCACAAACGGCACGGTCAGGTTTTCGGTCGTCGGGTCGACACCGAGCTCGCCGCCGCTCCCGTCCTGAAGATTGATGCTCATATGCGCGCCTATCAGGCGCGATTGCAGCTCGCCGCTTTTCAGCCACGACACGTTGGTGACGCCGAGATGCGGGAATAACTCTCGCAGCCACTTCGACAGACCCGTCGGCCTGAAGCGTGCGCCGTACGTGCTGTCGAATTTCCAGACGCCCGTTCGCGGCACGAACCCCATCTCGTCGTTGAATCGGTCGCCGATCCTGACGTAGGTACTTTGCAGCTCCCAGCGCCTGTCGCGGTAGTGGACGCTCGCGTTGCCCATCGACTCGCTGCCCTCGCTGCCCACAACGGTCGCGGGCGACAGCGTTCGGGCGACCGAGCCATTGACGTCGAGGCTGTTGAAGAACCGAAAATTGGCATCGGCTCCGACCGCGCGGTTGAAACGCGCCCCGCGTTCGTCCTTGTTCAGCAGGATGAGGCCCACGTCTGAATTCGCCAGCACGTTGCGCCGAAGCCTGAGGGCGGTGAAGTTGGTCGCCGCCGACGTGTTGCCGGTACGTTGTTGAAGGTTGAGGATTCCGACGCTGTACTGACCGAAGCGTCCCGTCAGCCGCGTGCCGCCCGCAATCGGGATCGCTTCGCCGTCGTCTGACAGCCCGATACGCCGGCTGAAGAACAGGATCGCGTCCGTCTGCCGTCCACTGGTCAGGCCTCCACCACCGAAGACGACACCGCGTCCCTGCCCGAACTGGAAGATTCCCGAGTTTTCGAGGAAGAAATCGCGTTTCTCGGGGAAGAACAGGCTGAAGCGCGTCAGGTTTACCTGCTGTTCGTCGGCTTCCACCTGCGAGAAGTCGGTGTTGACGGTGAAGTCCCATGTGAGTCCGCTCGTGACGCCGTACTTCACATCGACGCCGGCCTGCGCGTCGGCGCCAACGTCGACGCGTGTCGAGCTGCCAGCGCTGCCGAGCACGTACGGCTTGACGCGAAGATCGTTGCCGGGACGCACCCCTTGCAGTCCCTCGAGCGTTCCGGCGAGCGACACGCGTTGCAGGTCGTAGATGCGCGGGACCGGCGCCCAGAAGCTATCCTCGTTCCGCCGCCGGATCCGCCGCTGGAAATTGATGCCCCACGTCTGCTCATCGCTGCTTCGGAAGCGCAGCGTCCGGAACGGAATGACGATCTCTGCGTACCAACCCGCCTCCGTGATGCGCGTCGCCACGTCCCACAGCGCATCCCAGTTCTCGTTGACCTCCAGCCCTTCGTTGATCATCTGCGCGTCCCACTTCGCGCCATGCGCGTTGGTCGCGAACACATATCCATTCCGCTCGTCATGGAACGTGTCGAGGACGATCTCGAAGTCGTCACCGGACTCGCGGTTGAAGTCCTTCGTCAGCTCGCTGGTGAGGATGCTGCGCGGCTCGCGATCGTGCGCGAACACGCCGAAATAGAGGTTGTTGCCGTCGTAGAGCACGCGCACGTCGGTGTCTTCCGTGGCGGGCTCTCCTTCGCGGGGGTCGTTCTGGATGAACCCGCGCGCCAGGGGCGCACGAGCCCAGTCAGGCTCATCGAGTGAACCGTCGATTTTGATGGCGGCCGTGGCGCGAACGGCGGGTAACCTGCGCTCGGCACGAGCCGTCCTGACATCGGTTTGTCCGGCGACCTCGCCGACAAGGGGCCCGACCACACAGCACACCGCAAGAAGGACGAGGGCAGCACCGGTACGAGGCGGGATCATTGCGCTGGACGCGCATGATAGCCCACGCGACGTTGCTGCCGGTGTCAGCACGAGGTGAACAGCCACGGTTCGCTCGCGCCTTGCTGCACGCGCGAAAAGACGACAAAATCCAGTCATGAACGGCAAGCCATTGATCGCAGCGCTCGTGGGCTTGAGCGTTATCGCCGTCGCCGGCGCGCAGTCGAGTGCGCCGACAGCCGATGAGATCACCCGGACCATTGCAGTCGCCCAGAAGATCGGGACCAGCGAACCGCTTACCGACGCTGAAAAGCAGTATGGCTTTGGGTTGAGGTTATTGGACAGGCAAGGCCCGGTGGTCACCACGATCCAGGGACCCTTGAATCGCGTCTTCACAGAGGCGAGAGGTGCTGCTGCGCGTCGCAACAACTACACGCTGGCCAACGTCAGCGAAGCCGCGCGCGAACCGGCGATCGTCGCGATCGCCATGCCCAACGGCGCGGATCAGTTGTGGGAGACGCGTGGGCCGGTGCAGATCTCGGAAGTGGTGTTCAAAGTGTCGGGTGCCGGCGGCAAGGATCAGCACGTGATCCACCCATCCGGACGCTGTCAGTTCAACCCGTTGGAATACAAGAAGCCCACTGGCCAGGCGTACAACGCGCGCCTTGCTGTCTGCAAATTCCCGCTGGATCTGTTCGCATCGCCGGGTGTCACCTTTGAGGTGACTGTCATCCACGACAGGGGCGAGTGGTCCAGGCGGCTCCAGCCCGACGAGTTGCGGCTCGTCAGATAAGAGCATCTTCAGGTCACAGTATTTCCTTCAGCCGCTCGGCCGGGCGGGCCAGGATGGCGCGCGACCCTTTCTCCACGATTGGCCGCTGGATCAGGTCAGGATGCTTGACCATCAAATCGAGGATCTGATCGTCGGTGAGATCTTTCTCACCGAGTCGCAGCTCCTTGTAAATCTCTTCTTTCGTTCGCAGCAGCGCGCTGGCCGGAATGCCCATCTTGCGGAGCAATTCACGGAGCTTCGTCTTGGGAATTGGATCCGTGTAGTAGTCCACGGCCTCGAAATCGACGCCGGCATCCCGCAGTGCCGCGTAGACCTGACGGCAGGTCGTGCACGTGGGCTTCTGATAGACCGTGATTGTCACGGAGGTAATCCTAACGCGGGCGCGGATTCCACAGATGAGGTGCGCGCTGAAACCGTTGCCGCGGATATAGCGGCATCGCTCGTGCACCCCGCGTCGTAACGCGTGCCGATGGCTGCCTATCTCGAGCACCTGCTGCATACCTACGGCTACGCCGCGATCTTCGCGGTCATTGCGCTCGAGAACGTCGCCCTTCCGCTGCCGGGAGAGACCATCCTGATTGCGGCGGGAATCTTTGCCGTGACCACCCATGAATTGAACGTCTTCGGCGTCGTGGCGACGGCAGCGGTCGCGGCCTTCTGCGGCAGTGTCGCTGGATTCATGATCGGTCGTTACGGTGAACGACACGTGCTGCATCGCCTCGGCCTCGATGAACGCGATCTGCGTCTCGGCCGGTACCTGTTTCGACGATTCGGAGGAAGGGTTGTCTTCGTCGCGCGATTCGTCGCGTTTCTTCGTTCGCTGGCAGGCCTGCTCGCGGGCGCCAACGCGATGCCGTTGCAGCGTTTTCTGATCGCGAGCGGTCTTGGAGCGCTGGTCTGGTCGGCAACCTTCGGCTTCGGGGCCTACGCGGTCGGGCGGGAAATCGAAGTGCTCTCGGCGCGTGCGGCGGTGGCGGTGGGAATACTGGTGCTGACGCTGGCGATCGCGGGTCTGCGATTTCTGCGCAGTAATCGAGCGCGGCTCCAAATCGAAGCCGATCGGGACGTCGATCCGGTTAGGGTTCCCGGCCGGTGAGCTTCAGGAACTTCTGGTTCTCGTGGCAAATGAACTCGATCATCTCGGAACCATCAGCCACGATCTCTTGTTCGACCCTGACCGTGAATGGACGCGTGTACGCCTTGGGATCGTCGATGGTGACGTCAATCTGCAGTTGTCCAAAGTTCACGCGATGGAACCGCTCGGTCAACGTCAAGGCGTCGGTAAACGGATCGCCTTTTCCATCGAGCCAGCCGTCGCCCGGCAGGCCCGTCAACGCTCCGCGGAAGTTGTTCGACTGCACGACGAGCGTGTCACCTTCCCAGTGGCCGACCGAGTAGCCGTGCCAGTACGGCTGCGGTTCGCCTTGTTTGGGAAGCGGGCGTCCGTCCATGTAGATGGTTCGAAGGCCGTAGTTTGATTCGTACACGATCACGATTTTTCGCGGCAGCTGAAGGATCTCGCGCGGCTGCGGATCGAGGTGATATTCGAGCGGGCCCTGCGGCAGACACAACGCGTCTGGATTGTCGAGTGCGCCCGCTCGCTTCTTGACCAGGTCCAACGCTAACGGACGATAGGGAAGCCCACCTTTGAAATTTGCTCCGATATCGCCGAACGTCGCCACCGGAGGCTGTCCAGGCGCCTCGCTGCCAGGCTTCCGATCGGATCGCATCCAGATGCCGGACAAATCAGGCTTGCCATCCGAAGTGCGCGGCGTGGGCGCAGTCAGATTCGGCTTGCCATCTGCTCCCTTCGGAACCCCCGGCTTCGGAGACAACGGCCACTGCGCCGAGAGCGACGTTGAGAGAGCAGCCACGATGACCGCCGACACCAGAGCCGTGAACGGCCGTTTCATGTCAGCCTCCAGCCTTCACCTGCACGCGCGTACGCGCGTGTGCGGCGTCGTTACGGAGTCGGAGTGTTCGCGCCCGCGAACAGCTTCTTGCCCGAGCTGGCGAGAGTCACCGTTTGAGCGTTGGCGTTGTTCGTGCCGTTCTTGGCTCGAGTACCTTCGATGGTCACGACATCGCCGGCTTTCAGCGTCAGCCGCGTCCAGCCTGACCGCATCAGACCGCTCGCAGCAGCAAGCTCGAACCCCCAGTTGGCGACTTCACCGGTCTTGTCGTCCTTGGCGTCGATATAGATCCATGCGTGTGGATTGGTCCATTCGAACTTGGTGACCGCGCCGGTCAACTTGATCGGCTGACTTGCATCGAATTCTGCGGCAAACGAGTGATGCGCAACGAGCGGGCGCCCAGGCAGTAGGAAACCGACCGCGACCAGGAGAACAGCGGCCCGGTTTGTCATGGCCACACCTCCAGTGAAATTGGCGCCAATTGTCGGCCTGCAGCGGCAGGACGTCAAGGAAATAGGCTCAGAAATGAAACTGAGCGCCAAGTCGCACGACCCCCCTGAAGAATCTCAGTCGGACGATCGAGCGCCGGCCCGTAGTTGAAGTTCTGGTTCAACACCGTGTTCGCGTTCAACGAGTTGAAGATGTCCATTTGCAGCCGAACGTTGCGCCTTGAGTTAGCAGCCGATCTCCGCGTCGTTCGCTGGATGGGCGCGACGCGGTGGATCGAGCCGACGTTACGGTGTGTCGATCGGCTTGCCGCCCGGCCCTCGGCGAAGTGCCGCATCGGAGCTGAGCACCGAGCCATCGGCTTTCGTCACGCTGACGAGAATCGCGGCTGGACGGCCGTCCTTTAACGGGTGGCCCTTCACGGTGACCTTCTCGCCGGGTTTCAACAAGCTGACTTTGATCCCGGCACGCAACAGCGTGCTCGGGCCTTCGGCCTCGAAACCCCAATCGACTGTCTGGCCTGTCTTGTCGACGACTTGAACGTACAGCCAGGAATGAGGATTCGTGTACTGGAACTCCCGGATCGTTCCCGTCAGCTCGACATCTGCGTTGCGGTCGTAGGCGATGGCGGAGTGGTGCGCCGACAGATTGACAGTCCCGGCGACCAGCACACCGGCGCCTAACAGCGTGGCAAACATTGTCTTCACTGGCTCCTCCGCTTCTGGTGATTCGGGTCGGGCGACGGCTACTTGGGCGGCTGCGTTCCGCCGGGCCCCGTGATCAGCGAATTGGGGTCTTTGTATCCCGTTTCACCCTTGAGGATGAATTGCGTGCTGCCGTCCTGCGTCTTGACGACGTTGTTGTTCTCTTCGCACGACCACATGTTGATGCGAAGGTTCGGGGTCTTCACGCGCACGTACCGGTTGACCACGTGCCACGGTTCCACGAGCGACAACGGATCGTAGACGGTGATGTCATCCTCGATGACGTCAGCGCTCACTTTTCGAATCCGCTCCACCGTGCTGACCTTGTCGCTGTAGTCCGGCTGGCCACGGTTGTATTGGCCCTCTTTGTTGTTGATCGTGTGGACCACCAGCGTGTCGCCGTCCCAGAAACCGATCGAGTCGCCGGTCCACGTTGCGTAGGCCTCGTCTTCAGGAACGTGGCCGCGTCCGTCGATGTAGATGCGCCGGACCTCGCTCTGCTGCTCATTGATCCACCAGACCTCTTCGGGCCGGACGATGAATTCGCGAAGAAACGGCTCGGTGATCCAGCGCGGAAAGCCCGCCGGCAGGCAATAACTCAGATGGTCCCACTCGACGCCCTGTTTCTGGTCCGCCAGTTTCTTTTCGAACTTCGCGCGGTACTCCGGCGTCAGCTTCGCGCTCGTCGGCGCGTAATTCGGGATCTTCGGATCGAACCTCGTGCCTCCATCATGCGTCCAGACGCCCGTCCAGTCGGGAAGTTTGTCCCACGTCATCTTGGTGCCGCCACGCGCTTTCTGCTTCAGATCGAGGAACTGCTGTTCCGACTGCTTGTACCACCTCTCGTATTCCTGGGCGGCAACGGTTCGTGGCACGCAGAGACAAACTGTGATGATGGCGACGCCAGCGGCTATTCGCCGGAGCAACATGTGCATGGCGACTCCTCTCTCAGCGCAAGACTCTACCCGAAAGCCGGCGCGGCGCCTGAATTATCGTGGAACCGGCCGCTTACTGACGACGATTGTGCCCGCGTTCAGCACGACGTCTGTGTTCTTGAACTAAAAACCAGATACGAGGATTTCGCTCTCGAACGTTGTCCCCAGACACGCGTAGCGGCTGCCGTGGAAGAGCAGCGGCGAGGTACACGACGTCCGATGCAACGCCTGCACCTTCCCGACAACGATCCAGTGATCGCCGCCGTCGTGGATCGCGTGTATGGAGCAGCCAATGGCCGCCGCACAGCCGTCGAGCCGCGGGCCACCCTCCCAGTCGAGGAAGGAAAACGCGGGTGGCAGCGGATGGGTCCAGCCTCCGGCGAAATAAGTGGAGAGGTCCTGCTGATCCCGCTGAAGGATGTTCACTGCGAAGCCCTTCACCGCGTGAATGGCCTGGCCTGTCTTCGTCGTCTTGCCTACGCAGAACAGCACCAGCGGCGGATCGAGCGACACCGCGGTGAAGGAGTTGGCCGTCAGTGCGCGGATCGCGCCGTCGACCTCGGTGGTGATGACGGTTACCCCGGTTGCGAAGTGTCCGACGGTTTGACGGAACGTACGCGAATCAATCATGCCGTTACGTTGCGCTTCTTCATCACCGCGCTGACGTCGTCGGGATTAATCAGATCGGGGACGGTCCAACCGGTCAAATCGTATTCAGCCATGCACTGTTCGGCGAACCCTTTGTACTTTGCGCTCGCGCCCGACAGATCGGACACCATCAGCGTCTCGAACCGGATGCTCTCGTGATTGCCAAAGTAGTTGCGTTCGTAGAGTTCGTGGCGGCCGCCGAACTCGGTGCCGACCGCGTCCCACAGCAGCTTCATCAGCTTGATGCGTTGCTCCGCGCTGTAGTTGTTTGATCCGCGAACAAACTGATCCAGGTAAGGCCGCAGTTCAGGGACTTTCAGGTCGAGACTGCTCGATGGCAGGTAGATGAGCGCGCTGGCGAGCGTGTTCTGGATGATCTCCTTGATCTTGGGATACGCCATGCTGGACATCACGCGGTAGGCGAGACCGTAATCGAGATTCGGAAGCACGTACCCTTCGGTCCACGGGATCGTGGTGCGCGCCATGGCGTCAGTCAGCCCCCAGAACAGGTTGCGCCACGCGAGTACCTCGCCGACCTGCGCCTGCACGCCACGGAAGTCCTTGGCCCCGGTTGCCTCGACTGCTTTCAGCAGAAGGCCCGCAAAGAAATCGAGCTTCACGGCGAGACGCGTGCACCCCTGAAACATGAAGCGCGGGAGAAATCCGGAGCGCGGGAAGAAGTTGTTGACCTTGTCGATGTCGCCGTACGCGAAGACGTTCTCATACGGCACGAAGACCTTGTCGAAGACGAGAATCGAGTCGTTCTCGTCCATCCGGCTCGAAAGCGGATAGTCGAACGGCGAGCCCATGACGGCGGCGGTCATTTCGTACGACGGCCGGCAGAACAGTTTCACGCCCGGTGACTCGGTCGGAACGATGCAGACGAAGGCGAACGGTTTGGTCTTGATCGGCAGCGCGCCGTTGTTCGCGATGAAGTTGTAGTGCGTCAGCGATGACGTGGTGGCGACGACCTTGGCGCCGCTGACGATCAGACCGGCGTCTGTCTCTTCTTCGACGTGCATGTAGACGTCCTTCACGTCGTCGAGCGGCCGGTCGCGGTCGACGGGCGGGTTCACGATCGCGTGATTGACGAACGACACTTCTTCCTGGACCTTTTTGTACCAACGGCGCGCGTTGTCCGCGTATGGCGTGTAGAAGTCCGAATTCGCGCCGAGTGTTGCGAGAAACGCGGCCTTGTAATCCGGGCTCCGGCCGATCCAGCCATAGCTGACGCGCGCCCATTCCGCGATGGCGTCACGCGCCGCGACGAGCTCCTCGGCGTTGCGCGTCGCGCGATAAAAGCGGTGCGTGTAGCCGCCGTTGCCCGTGTCGGTCGGGATAGTGAGCGTCTCTTTGCGGGCAGGATCGTGTAACGCGTCGTACAACCGCGCGATCATACGCACCGTATTCCGGAACGCCGGATGCGTCGTCACATCCTTGACGCGCTCGCCGTAAATCCAGATCTCCCGGCCGTCGCGGATGCTCTCGATGTATTCAGCGCCGGTGAACGGGCGCGTGCGTTCTGCGGTCATGATCCCTCCAGTTCCCTGGCGCGCTGCTCCCAGTCGGCCATGAATCGAAACACGTTTTCCTGCGGCGGCTGCGGAGAAAACGTTTCGAGCCAGCGGACGGGCTCGCTTCCTGTGTTCGCAAATGCATGGACGCAGCCGACGCCGGTCCAGAGCACGTCGCCTGGTCGTGCCCGGTAGCGCTTGCCGTCGAGCGTCGCCTCGACTTCGCCACTCAGGATGAAATAGGCCTCTTCGTAGGTGTGGTCGTGCAGGCCGATCGAGACACCGGGCAGGTACTCGATGAACAACAGGCGATGGTGGCGCGCGCCGAATTTCTCGTCAATCAGCCATTTCAGAAAAACGCCTTTCAGACCGCCGGCTTCGATGCGTCCCTCATCACCTGGAGGAATCTGTCCCACGTCGAAGTGGCCGAGCAGGTTCCCGTTTACACGCGCGAGATCGAGAGGTGGCGCGTCGGTCGGTACGGTCGCATTCTTGAGAAAGAACGTGTCGCGCTCGTTACCGGGCGGCTTTGGCTGCGGCGCCGCCATTTGCAGCCACCGCAGCGGTGTGGAACCGGCTGCGCGCCATGCGTGCACGGTGCCGACCTTGAGCGCTCCAAGATCGCCCGGTCCGACGCGGTAGGCGTCGGCTCCGATGCGCAGGATCGCCTCGCCGCCCAGGATGTAAAAGCTTTCCTCGTAGGAGTGGACGTGCGGTGCAATCGTCCCACCCGGTGCCAGTTCGGCGATGCTGAGACCTGTGTGCACCGACCCAGTGGTGTGGTCGACGAGCGGCGCCTGACGGTAGCCTTCGCTATGGCCGTCGTACACCGGATGACCGGCAAGGGCGGCTCGGTCGAAGTGCCCGAAGTGATGCATGGCGTATTGATCTCTAGTTGCCTGGAAGCGTATAAGAACCCCGCCGAACCATGGTGACACATGACCAAATACAAGCCTAACGCCCTGAGCGAGCAGAGCGAGTCGAAGGGGTGGGATACATCGTACGAGTGGAAGGCCGTCACGCTGCTCGGGCTGGGCTTCGGACTCGTGGGGCTCGATCGCTGGATCATTGCGCCCCTCTTCCCGTTCATGCTGGCCGACCTCGGCCTGAATCTGCAGGATCAGGGAAACATCATCGGCGCACTGGGGTTGGCCTGGGGCGTCTTCGCGGTGTTCAGCGGTCGGCTTTCCGACGCGATCGGACACCGCAAGGTGCTCATCCCGGCCGTCTTTCTGTTTTCTGTGCTGTCTGGTGCCTCTGGACTCGCCACGGGCTTCGCCAGCCTGTTTGCGGTCCGTCTGTTGATGGGTGTGATGGAGGGGTCGTACTGTCCAACGAGCTTTACCGCAACCGCCGCGGCCTCTCGTCCGAGTCGTCGTGGTTTTCTACAGGGCCTCCAGCAATGCGGATTCGCGTTGTTTGGACTCGCACTCGGCCCGATCATCGCAACGCAGTTGCTGCAGGTTGTGCCATCGTGGCGGTGGGTATTCCTCACCGCCAGCATTCCGGGTCTCATCGTAGGCGTGCTTTTGTACGCGGTGCTGCGCGAGCCGGCCGAGACGCAGGGCGGTCGCATGGTTGGTGCAGTCGAACAGGGTGGCAAATGGACGGACGTGTTCAAGAGCCGCAACATCGTGCTGTCGATGGGCGGCCTGTTTTGTGCGATGACGTGCGTATTCGTGCTCGGCGCAATGGTGCCGAACTATCTGCTCGACTACTTGAAACTCAGCCCGACGCAGATGGGGTTCGTGATGTCGGGTCTCGGATTCGGCGGTTTCGTGGGCCAGTTCGGCGTGCCCGGTCTTTCGGATTTGTTCGGACGGCGGGTAATGGCGGTCCTCGGGTTCCTGGGTGCCGCCGTATTTGTGTACCTGTTGAAGAACACGGGCGCGAATCCCCCCGTGCTCTTCGCGTTGCTGTTTATGGTCAGCTTCTGCTGCCTCGGCAACATCGCACTGATTACGGGACCGATCTCGACTGAGTCGGCCCCGCCAGGACTGATTTCATCGGCGATCGGAATGGTCGTCGGCGCCGGCGAGATCTTCGGCGGCGGCGTTGCGCCGATCATTGCCGGTACGGTCGCACAGCGTTACGGCATCGAGAACATCCTATGGGTCGCGATGTCCGGGGTAGTGCTGGGCGTCGTCGTTTCGGTGTTCCTCCGCGAAACGGCACCGCGCAAGGTTGGTGTCGCGCGACACGCGGCCGTCGCCGCCGGTTAGAGCAAACGGAACGGGAGTCGTATGAACATCACGAATCGGATTGCCTTCGCTGCGGTGTTCTTGGCAGCGCTTGCCCTGCCAGGGAGTGCGTTCGCTCAGATCGATTTGAGCGGCGTCTGGGCCCCCATCTTTCACGAGGACCAACCCGAGCGCGTTCCCGGTCCTGACGTCGGCGACTACGCGGGGCTGCCGATCAATGACGCGGCCCGCATGAAGGCCGATACGTGGGACGCCTCGCTGCTGACGCTGCTGGAGCATCAGTGCAAGCCGCACCCGTCGACCTACGGCTTCCGCGGCGTCGGCAACCTGCGCATCGCGCCTGACTTCGACGACGCCACTCAGCGGCTGGTGAAGATCAACACGCAGATTCAATGGATGGAGCAGAAGCGCGAGATCTGGATGGACGGTCGTCCGCATCCGCCCGATTACGTCGCCCATACCTGGCAGGGTTTTTCGACCGGACGCTGGGAAGGGCCCGTGCTCGTCGTTCGCACCACACACCTCAAGGTCGGATGGATGCGGCGCAACGGCCTGGCGCTGAGCGATCGCGCCACGATGGAAGAGCGCTTCATCC
>Ga0310810_10003534_pt1 | contig 17053 bp, 17 predicted proteins | sample NCmetagenome_FD_207641 | JGI IMG/M metagenome (GOLD analysis project Ga0310810, IMG submission 207641) | Soil microbial communities from experimental microcosm in Duke University, North Carolina, United States - NC | ecosystem: Engineered > Artificial ecosystem > Soil microcosm > Unclassified ... | reverse complement strand
GCCGCCCTCGCGCGACACGGCGACGGTGATCTCGCTCGCTCCAGACGGGCTGGTGCCGTATTTGAGTGCATTATCGAGCAGATTGGCCAAGGCTTGCGGCAACAAATGCCGGTCACCGCGGATAAGGACGCCCGGGGCGCAGTTGAGCCGCATCGCAAAGCCCTTCTCCTCGGCAACCGGCTCGTACAGCTCTGCCACCGCGGCGGCAAGCTCGCCTAGATCGAGCCGCTCGGCGGTCTCGGAACCGGCGCCGGCTTCCGCCTCGGCGATCGAGAGCAGGGCGTTGAATGTCGCCAGCATCCGGTCGGCCTCGCCGATCGCGGCGCGAATCGCCTCGATCTGGGCTGCCGTATTTCCGGGCGCGAGGAGTGCCAGTTCGAGACGGGCGCGCAGCCGAGCGAGCGGTGTCTTCAAATCATGCGCGACATTGTCGGTGACCTCGCGCATGCCGGCCATCAGCCGCTCGATCTGATCGAGCATGCTGTTGAGGTTGGCGGCGAGCTGGTCGAATTCGTCGGCGGTGCCGAGACGCGGCACCCGGTCCGACAGATTGCCGGCGATGACCCGCTCGGCGGTGCGGTTCACCTCCTCGACGCGGCGGAGCATGTTGCGGCTCATGACGGTGCCGCCGACGAGCCCGATGGCCAGCGCCAGCAGCCCCGACCAGATCAGGGTCGTCTTGACCCGGTCGCGAAAGGCCGCGGCATCACCGATGTCGCGGCCGACAAGCAGGCGGTACCCGTCGGGGATGACGAACAGCTTGGCCCGCGCGGGATGGGATTCCTCGCCGCGCTTCCCCGGCACCTCGATCTGGAACGACAGCGATCCGGCGCTGGCCGAGGCGCCGGCCGGCCAACCGCTGATATTCCCGGCGAGTGGCCGTCCGTCCGCCGTGGCGACGAGATAGAGCATGCCGTCACCGCGGTCGCCGGCGCTTCGGGCTGCCACGATCTGCACGAGACCGCTCAGGCCACGTTGCGCGTATTGCTCGGCAAGGCCGCTGATCTCGGCGTCGAGCGTCGTCTCGGTCTGCCGCTCGACGAAATCGGCGCTCGTCCAGTAGACAAAGAACAGGACGCCCAAGACCGACAGCACGAAGACAGCGAAATAAAGGCCAGCCAGGCGAAAGGCGTGCGTACGCACAAGCCGCTGGGCGCGGTGCAACAGGGCGGCGACGGACGGCCAGGAGCGCGCCGCCGGGAGGCGCAGCTTTTCGGCGATTGTCACGGGTGCGGCATGCAGCAAAAGAAGGGTTCGGCGCCACAGATATGGCCCGAATGTCGGCTCCTTGCAAAACGTGTCGCTGGTGTAGTCGTCGTTAATCCCCGGCGCGCAGGCAATAACCGGCGCCGCGTACGGTGTGCAGCAGCGGGCGCTCGAACTGCTTGTCGATCTTTTGCCGGAGCCGGCTGACATGCACGTCGATGACGTTGGTCTGCGGGTCGAAATGGTAGTCCCAAACATTTTCCAGCAGCATCGTGCGGGTCACGACATGACCGGCGTTGCGCATCAGGTATTCGAGGAGCTGAAACTCACGCGGCAGGAGTTCGATGACCTTGTCGCCGCGTTTCACAGTCCGGGTCAGCAGATCAAGCTCTAGATCGGCGACGCGAAGACGGGTCTCGGCGGGGGCTTGTGCGCCGCGCCGCAGCAACGCCTCGATGCGCGCCAGCAATTCGCTGAACGCGAAAGGCTTTACAAGGTAATCGTCGCCGCCGGATCGGAGGCCCTTGACGCGGTCATCGACGCTGCCGAGCGCGGAGAGGATCAATGCCGGGGTGCGGATCTGCGCCGCCCGCAGCGCTCCGAGGATCGATAACCCGTCCATGCCAGGGAGCATACGGTCGAGCACGATTGCGTCATAGCTGCCGGAAGTCGCAAGAAACAGTCCCTCACGGCCTTCACCCGAATGATCGACGGTGTAGCCGCTTTCGCTGAGGCCCTTCACCAGATAGGCCGCCGTTTCGCGATCGTCTTCGATGACGAGGAGCTTCATTGGGTGTTGCTGACCGGGGCGAAACCGGTTTCAATACGGGGCAATTGGACCAGTTCGTTAACGCTTTCCTAACAGCCGGCCAACGAATCTCATAGAAGGCGCGCGTTCCGTTTGGAACCCCCGATAGCGTCTCGCGTTCGCCGGCAGCACATTCGACGGGTTCCCCCTTCGGTAGCTGGGAGCGGCCGGTGCCAAGCAACGAATTTGAAGTGGTGGCCCGAACGAGCGCAAGCAAGCCGACGACCATCCTGATCGTCGAGGACGAAGCGCTTGTCGCGAGCTACATCGAAGAGGTGCTGGCGGAATCCGGGTTCCGCGTCGCGGGGGTGGCTGCCTCCGGGCCCGAGGCCCTGTCGCTCGCCGAGGAGACCCAACCGCGGCTCGCGTTGGTGGACATTCGCCTGACCGGCCCGATCGACGGTATCGAGCTGGCCTGCGTGCTGCGCCAAAAATTCGGGATCCCCGCAATCTTTCTGTCCGGCCTGGCGGATGACGAGACGACCCGCCGCGCCGCCATAGCCGAGCCGCTCGGCTTTTTGCGGAAGCCGTTCCGCCCTAGCCAGGTCTTCAACGCGATCGAGCGGGCGCTGAGCCAAGCAGGCTCGTAGAGCCGAATTTCTTTCCCGCCCTGGCTGCGCGTCCGCGCGGCGGAATGCCACAGGCGCCCTGCTCCTTCTGACCGCAAACGATTTCGCCTTGACCCGGCTCGCCCTAGCGACGATCTATTGAGTACCAATCCAGTCCCAATTGGCTATACCCGGGGACCGGAGGAGCGAGCCAAGCCCGACCGATGATCATTCTGAGCAAGCTGGCCGATTACGGCGTCATTGTCGCAACCCATCTGGCGACCCACCCGGAGCGTCAGGAGAATGCCGCCGCCGTCGCAATGGCGACCCGGCTGCCGCAAGCGACCGTGGCCAAATTGCTGAAGGCGCTGGCTCATGCCGGGCTGGTGTCCGCGACCCGCGGCGCCGCCGGCGGCTATCGTCTGGCGAGGCCGGCCGGCGCGATCTCGGTCGCCGAGGTCGTCGCGGCGATCGACGGCGATATTGGCGTGACGCAGTGCTCGGTGCATGTCGAGGATTGCGAGCGCACGACCTATTGCCCGACCCGACCGCACTGGGCGGCGATCAACCGGGCGGTGGGCGCCGCTTTGGCGGCGGTCACGCTCAACGACATGATCTCGCCCTTCGCGTTCCTGACGGCCGCCGCGCCGCAGCACGACGCCGCTCCCGAAACAGCCCGTACCTGAACTGCTCATGAGCGCTTCTCTCGAGACCCAACAGACGATCCGAGAGCTCTCGCAAGAGGGCTACAAATACGGGTTCGTCAGCGACATCGAAACCGATACGGCGCCGCCCGGCCTCAACGAAGACACGGTGCGCTTTATCTCGGCCAAAAAGAACGAGCCGGAATGGCTGCTCGAATGGCGTCTCGCCGCGTTCCGCGCCTGGCGCGAGATGCCCGAGCCGGAATGGGCCAAGGTCGAGTTCCCGCCGATCGATTATCAGGCGGCGAGCTATTACGCGGCGCCCCGGCAGCAGGCCGCGCCGAAATCGTTGGACGAGGTCGATCCGGAGCTGCTGCGTACCTACGAGAAGCTCGGCGTGCCCCTGCGCGAGCGTGAGATCCTGGCCGGGGTCGCGGTTGATGCGGTGTTCGATAGTGTCTCGGTCGCAACGACCTTCAAGGGACAGCTCGCCGAGCTCGGCATTATCTTCTGCTCGTTCGGCGAGGCGGTGAAGGAACACCCCGAGCTGGTGAAGAAATATCTCGGCACTGTCGTGCCCCAGAACGACAATTTCTATGCGGCGCTGAATTCCGCCGTGTTCAGCGACGGCTCCTTTGCTTACATCCCGCCGGGCGTCCGTTGCCCGATGGAGCTGTCGACGTACTTTCGCATCAATGCGCGCAACAGCGGCCAGTTCGAGCGCACCCTGCTGATCGCCGACAAGGGCGCCTATGTCAGCTATCTCGAAGGCTGCACCGCGCCGCAGCGCGACGAGAATCAGTTGCACGCCGCCGTGGTCGAGCTGATCGCGCATGAGAACGCGCAGATCAAATACTCGACCGTGCAGAACTGGTACCCGGGCGACGCCGAGGGCAAGGGCGGCATCTATAATTTCGTGACAAAGCGCGGCGCCTGCCGCGGTGCGCGCGCCAAGATCTCGTGGACTCAGGTCGAAACCGGTTCGGCGATCACCTGGAAGTATCCGAGCTGCATCCTCGAAGGCGACGACTCGGTCGGCGAATTCTATTCCGTCGCGATCACCAACAATCGCCAGCAGGCCGATACCGGCACCAAGATGATCCATATCGGGCGCAACACAAGCTCGACGATCATCTCGAAGGGAATTTCGGCCGGTCGCGGCCAGAACACCTATCGCGGGCTCGTTCGGGTGCAGCCCAGAGCGCAGGGCGCTCGCAACTACACGCAATGCGACTCGCTGCTGATTGGCGACCGCTGCGGCGCGCACACCGTCCCCTATATCGAGGTGCGCAACCCGTCGGCCAAGGTGGAGCACGAGGCGACGACATCGAAGATCAGCGAGGACCAGCTGTTTTATTGCCGTCAGCGCGGCCTCTCCGATGAGGATGCGCTGTCATTGATCGTCAACGGGTTCTGCAAGGAAGTATTGAAGGAGCTGCCGATGGAGTTCGCCGTCGAGGCGCAGAAATTGCTCGCGGTGAGCCTGGAAGGCAGTGTCGGCTGATGATGCTCGAAATCAAAAACCTGCATGCGCGGCTCGCGGATGGCCGCGAGATCCTGAAGGGGGTCGATCTGTCGGTCGGCGATGGCGAGGTGCACGCGATCATGGGGCCGAACGGCTCCGGCAAATCCACGCTTGCCGCGGTGCTCGCCGGTCGTGACGGCTACGAAGTAACCGAAGGCAGCGTCACCTATCGCGACCGCGATCTCTTTGCGATGGCGGCCGACGAGCGGGCGCGTGAAGGCGTGTTTCTCGCGTTCCAGTACCCGGTCGAAATCCCCGGCGTAAACAACATGTATTTCCTGCGCGCCGCGTTGAACGCACAGCGCCGGCATCGCGGGGAGCCCGAGCTCGATGCCGGGCAGTTTCTGCGCGTCGTGCGCCAGAAGCTGAAACTGCTCGATATGGCGGACGATCTGCTGCAGCGCGCCGTCAATGTCGGTTTCTCGGGCGGCGAGAAAAAGCGCAACGAAGTCTTTCAGATGGCGGTGTTGGAACCGCGCCTCGCGATCCTGGACGAGACCGATAGCGGGCTCGATATCGACGCGCTCAGGGTCGTCGCGCGCGGCGTCAACGGGCTGCGAACGCCGGATCGTTCGATCGTTTTGATCACGCACTACAAGCGGCTCCTCGATTACATCGAGCCCGACCATGTGCATGTGCTGCAGGACGGCCGCATCGTGCAATCGGGTGGCAAGGAATTGGCCGCCGAGCTGGAGCGGCGCGGCTACGGCACGTTTGCCGAGCAGCCGGAGGTCGCGGCGTCGGCATGAGCGCGGTCCTCGATTTTCCGGTAAAGCCCGAGGCGCGCCCTTACCTCGAGGGGTTTGGGCGGACGAATAGCGGTGAGCCCGAATGGCTCAGCCGCGAACGACAGCGGGCGCTGATCCGGTTTGCGGAATTGGGCTTTCCGAGCCGCAGAAGCGAAAATTGGCGCTATCTCGACCTGCAGCCGCTGCAACGCGAGCCGCTGCTCCCCGGCAAGTCACGCCGGGACGTGCAGGTGCCGGCGGAATTGCAGATGGACGGCGCCTGTGCCCGGCTGATCCTTATCGACGGACATTGCCACGGCGCAGTTTTTCGTGATCTTCCGCAAGGCGTCTGGCTCGCCTCGATGCGGCAGGCGATCGAGGAGCGGCCCGATCTAGTCCGCGCGGCATCGTGCGGCGAGGTTGACGCCGAGCACCCGTTCGATGCGCTTAATGCGGCGTATTTCGCCGACGGTTTTGTGCTGGATGTCGCGCCGGGCGTGGTGCTGAACCAGCCGCTTCAGATCATTCATTTCGCATCGGCGTCCGGGGCGGTACACACGCGCAATGTCATTCGGCTCGGGGAGGGCAGCCGCGCGACCATTCTCGAAACCTATGCCGGCGAAGGCCGGTATTGGCGCAATGACGTCCTCGCCGTGCGGCTCGGCGCTCGCGCCGAGCTCACGCGCGCCGTGCTGGTCGAAGAGGCGGGAGAAGCCGTGCATCTGGCAGAACTCGATGCGACGCTCGGAACCGAGGCGCGCTTCAGCGGCTTTGCGCTGCTCATTGGCGGCGGCACGGTGCGGCATGAGGCGAGCGTCAGGATGACGGGCGAGGGCGCGCAATGCCGGCTCGACGGCGCTTTCGTCGTCGGGGACAACGAAGAAGCCAACATCCTCACGAATGTCGATCACCAGGTGCCGCACGGCGAGACGCGCGAGATGATCAAGGGCGTCGCGGCCGGACGCGCGCACGGCGCCTTCCAGGGCAAGATCATCGTGCGCGAGCACGCCCAGAAGGTCGATGCGCATCAGCTGAGCCGCAACCTGATCCTCGGGCCGCGTGCGGTTATCGACACAAAGCCCGAGCTCGAAATCTACGCCGACGACGTCAAATGCAGTCACGGCGCCAGCGTCGGCGAGCTCGACGAGACGGCGCTCTTTTATCTGCGCAGCCGCGGCATCCCCGATGCGGAAGCGCGCCACATGCTCGTCGAAGGTTTTTTGCGCGAGCCGGTCGAGGAGATTGCCGACCCGGCGTTGCGCGAGCTTTTGCTGCGCCGCCTCGCGCGGCGGCTCGAAAGGTTGGAGGGCTAGGTATGGCGGCTTCGCCGCTGCGCATCGAGAACGGGCTGGCGCGCGGGTTCGACCCGCGTATCGTTCGCCGCGAATTCCCGATCTTCACGACGCATCCGGGTCTCGTGTTTCTCGATTCCGGGGCCAGCGCACAGAAACCGCGCGCCGTGATCGACGGCATCGCCGATTTCTACCGCACCGACTACGCCAATGTGCATCGCGGCGTCTACAGCCTCAGCGCCCGCGCGACCGACCGGTTCGAGGAGGCGCGCGAGAAAGCGCGTGCGTTTCTGAACGCGGCTGACGAGCGCGAGATCGTCTTTCTGCGCGGCGCCACCGAGGCGATCAATCTGGTGGCCCAGAGCTGGGGGCCGGCATGTCTCAAAGCCGGCGACGAGATCGTTATCAGCGATGTCGAGCATCACTCGAATATCGTGCCGTGGCAGATGCTGTGCGAGCGCATCGGCGCCCGGCTCATTGTCGCGCCGACCGGTCCGACCGGCGAGTTCGACGTCGCGGTTTTCGAGGCATTGCTGAACGCGCGCACGCGGCTGGTCGCGGTGACGCATATCTCGAACGTGACCGGGACCCTTCTGCCGATCGAACGCATCGTCGAGCTGGCGCATGTGAGGGGCGCCAGGGTGCTGGTCGATGGCTGCCAGGCTCTGCCGCGCATGCCCGTCGATGTGCAGGCGCTCGGCTGTGATTTCTACGTCTTCTCCGGCCATAAAGCGTATGGGCCGACCGGCACCGGCGTGCTCTACGGCCGCTACGACGCGCTGCAATCGATGCCGCCCTGGCAGACCGGCGGTGGCATGATCACGAGCGTCGAATACGCGAAGACCGAGTTTCAGGACCCGCCGCATCGCTTCGAGGCGGGGACGCCCGACATCGCCGGCGCGGTCGGGTTGGGACTCGCACTCGATTTTATCGAAAGCCTCGGCCGCGAGGCGATCGCCGAGCATGAGCAGGCATTGACCGGCTATGCCGTTGACAAGCTGTCGCGCATTCCGGATGTGCAGATCGCGCCGGGCGGGCAGCACCAGCTCAGCATCGTCTCGTTCAATATCGACGGGGTGCACCCGCATGATGTCGGCACCGTGCTGGATCAGCACGGCGTGGCCGTCAGGGTCGGCCATCATTGCGCACAGCCTCTGATGGAAAAGCTCGGCATCGCCGGCACGGTGCGCGCTTCGCTAGGCGTCTACAACGACGAGGCGGATATCGACCGGCTGGCGAAAGCGGTCGAGGCCTGCCGGGAGATGTTTGTGCGATGAGCGACGCTGGAATGGATCTCCGCGAACTGTATCAGGACATTATTCTCGATCACGGGCGACACCCCCGCAATTTCCGCGCTCTCGAACATCCGACGCATCTGGCGCGCGGTCACAACCCGCTGTGCGGCGACCGGGTAACGGTCTATCTCGCGGTCGAGGGCGACCGCATCGCCGATGTCAGCTTCGAGGGGCGCGGCTGCGCGATCTCGACGGCGGCGGCATCGCTGATGACGGAGGTGCTGAAGGGCAAGACCGTGGCCGAGGCGCGGGCGCTCTTTGCGCAATTCCACGCGCGCGTCACCGGAGGCGAGCCGGGCGAGGCTCCCGAAGCCTTGCAGGAGGATGTCGACCGCCTTGAGCCGCTGACCGGCGTCAAGGCTTTCCCGGTGCGCGTCAAATGCGCGACCTTGCCGTGGCATGCTTTCGAGGCGGCGCTGAAAAGCGGGCTCGCGGCCGCGACGGTCAAGACGGAATAGGGGTGGGGGATGCCGAGCGAGCACGAACATCGCGATTATTTCGATTTCGGCGGGGAACCGCCGCCGCCCGAGACACCGGATGTCGAGCGGCCGGAGGGGGAGGACGATCCGGCGCTCCTCGAACCGGTGCTTGAGGCGCTTCGGACTGTTCGCGACCCGGAAATCCCGGTCAACATCGTCGAACTCGGCCTCATCTACGAGCTCGTCGCCAAAAAGGGCGGTATCGTCTTTGTCGAGATGACATTGACGACCCCGGCCTGCCCCGTGGCGCAGAGCATGCCTGGCGAGGTCGAACGCGCCGCCTTGGCGGTGCCGGGGGTGAAGGAGGTGCGGGTCAAGCTCGTCTGGACGCCACCCTGGGACCGCGACCGGATGACGGACGAAGCCAAGCTCGAACTCGGTCTGCTCTAAGAGCCGATATGGCGGCTGCCGCCAAGTACCGGGCTTTCCGGTATCGCTAAATTTCCATTAACTCGAAGCAATAGGGCACCGTTAACCATAATTACGGCTGCCGAATTTTTCCGTAGGGCGTTGTTGAGCAGCGGTTCGGCTTTCGAGCGGGTCCGAGATGCTTATCGACGCAATGCGCATTGTGGCGCGTCAGACCGGTTTTACTCTGATCGAGCATGCATTCGGGTTTACGGCGTTGCGCGAGAATGACGACCGGCACCTACTGTTCTGTCTCACGACAGGCGAATGGTCGATCTGCAACAGCCGCACGGCCGAATTGATCGCCAATGGCTTTGGCTTGGCGTCGTTCCTGGTGGCGGCGCGGCGCTATTTCGATCTGCCCTGCGAGACCGCCGAGGCCGTCCGGAAAGAATACGCCGCCTGACTGGACGTCCGGCAACTCTCGATTTTGATTGAACCGGAGCGGGTTTCGGCGAGCCTGTCGGCGTGCCCCTCTCGCAGCAAAGCCTCTCGCAGCCAACTCTCGATCTTACCGGCCATTGGGCCGGGTTTGCCGCGCTCGCGATCTTTGCGCTGGCCTATCTTCTGGTCATCGCCGAGGAGGCGATCCACCTGCGCAAATCGAAGCCGGTCGTCGTCGCGGCGGGTCTCATCTGGACCTTGCTCGCAGCGGTGTACACGCGGTTCGGCCTTGCCGACAGGCTGGAACCGGTGCTGCGGCATGTCTTTCTCGAATATGCCGAGCTCTTGCTGTTCCTCTTGGTCGCGATGACCTATGTCAACGCGCTCGAGGAGCGCCGCGTGTTCGACGTGCTGCGCGCCGGGCTGGTGCGTGCCGGCCTCTCCTATCGAGCCCTGTTCTGGGCGACGGGTGGGCTTGCCTTTGTTATCTCACCGGTCGCGGACAATCTGACGACCGCGCTCGTCATGTCCGCGGTCGCGATCGCGCTCGGACGCGAGGCGCCGCGCTTTGTCGCGCTCTCCTGCATCAATATCGTCGTCGCGGCGAATGCGGGTGGTGCGTTCAGCCCGTTCGGCGACATCACGACGTTGATGGTGTGGCAGAAAGGACTCGTCACCTTTGGAGATTTCTTCCTCCTGTTCATGCCGGCGGTCGTGAGTTTCATCGTGCCGGCAGCGATCATGCATTTTTCCGTGCCGCGCGGCCGGCCCGCGCCGCAGCTAGAGCCGGTTGCGCTGAAGATTGGCGCGCGCCGCATCGCCTTGTTCTTCGCGCTGACGATCATTACCGCGATCGCGGTGCACAGCGTTCTGCATCTCCCGGCGGTCATCGGCATGATGACCGGCCTCGGCTATCTGCAGCTCCTCGATTATTTCCTGGAATTGCGCGGGCGGCGACGCGGCCGGGAAAGCGACTACACCTTTAACGTGTTTCACCGCATCGCCGATGTTGAGTGGGACACGCTGCTATTTTTTTATGGCGTCATGATGTGCGTCGGCGCGCTCGGGCTCGTCGGTTATCTGAGCGGGGTGTCGCGCGCCCTCTATGGCGGGCTCGGTGCGACACCCGCGAATGTCCTGATCGGCATCGTCTCGGCGGTGCTCGACAATATCCCGCTGATGTATGCGGTCTTGACCATGCAGCCCGATATGTCGCTCGGCGAGTGGCTTATGATCACGCTGACCGCCGGGGTGGGCGGCAGCCTCCTATCGATCGGCTCCGCTGCGGGGGTCGCGCTGATGGGACAGGCGCGCGGCGTCTACACGTTTATGGCGCATCTGCGCTGGACCCCGGCGGTCGCGGTGGGTTACGCCGCCGCGATCCTCGCGCATCGGATCCTGAACGCGCACACGTTCTGATTTTAACCGAGCGCGGTTTCGAGATCCGCGATCAGATCGCCGGGGTCTTCGATGCCGACCGAGAGGCGCAAAAGATCGGGCGGCACCGGGGTGCCGGCGCCCTCGGTCGAGGCGCGGTGCTCCATCAGGCTCTCGACGCCGCCCAACGAGGTCGCGCGCTTCCAGATCTCGACCCTTGCGGCGGCCGCGATCGCCGCTTCCTCACCGCCTTTGACGCGGATGCTTAGCATGCCGCCAAAGCCGCCCTGCATCTGTCGCGCCGCGAGCGAGTGGCCGGGATGGCTCGGGAGTCCCGGATAGAGCACCTCCAGCACCCTGGGATGGGCCGCAAGACGTTCCGCGATCTGCTGCGCCGAGCGGCAGGCGCGCTCGACGCGCGGATAGAGCGTGCGCATGCCGCGCAGCAGGAGATAAGCCTCGAAGCCGCCGAGGATCGCGCCATCGCCGCTGCGCGTGGCGACAACGCGCTGCCAGAAATCGTCCTTGCGTGCGGTCGTCAACGAGCCGGCGATGACATCGCTATGGCCGTTCAGGTATTTCGTCGCCGAATGCATGACGATATCGGCGCCGAGTTCCAAGGGCCGGGTCAGCACAGGGCTCGCCGCGGTGCTGTCGACCGCGAGCACCGCGCCCGCTTGATGCGCGATCTCGGCCGCACCCGCGATGTCGGTAATCGACCAGAGCGGGTTGGACGGCGTTTCGGCCCAGACGAGCTTTGTCTGCCCCGGTTTTACCGCGGCGCGCAGCGCATCGAGCGAGGTCATGTCGACAAAATCGGCGGCGAGGTGGCCGTCACCGGCGTAGGCGCCAACGCGACGGCGCAGGCTGTGATACATGGCCCCCGGCATAACGACATGCGCGCCCGCGGGCAGGCTGTGAAACATCGCCATTGCCGCCGCCATGCCGGAGGCGAAGACAAGCGAGGCGGCGCCGCCCTCGAGCGCGGTGATCAAGGCTTCGGGCTGGTCGAAGCTGGCATTGTCGGCGCGCGCGTAACCCCGGCCACGGCGGTACTGGTTGTCGGGATCGCGCAGGAAGGTCGTCGCGGTGTGCACCGGCAACACGACGGCGCCGGTTCCCCGGTCGATCCAGCCGAGCGCCTGCGCCGCCAAGGTCGCGGGATGGGGCGTGTTGCGCGCCATTGTCGGATCCTCCACGCGCGAATTCGCGAAGGCGGGTTATCGGCCGAATGCCGCCGGCTTGTCGAAGTTCCCGTCCCAAAAAGAAAGCCCCGCGCCTTGCGGCGCGGGGGCTCTTCGCACTGCCGTTCAGAACGGTTAATAGCGCTCTTTGATGATCGTGCGGTGCGGCATCGAGCTGCCGTACATGTTGTCGCCGTGAATGATCTTCTTCTTCGTGACGAGCCCGCCGTAGCCGGCGTCGTGCCGCTTGATGACGACCTTCTTCGACGGCCCCCACGCGTTATCGTTGCGGTGGATGACGACCTTCTTGTTAGCCATCCCGTCGGGCGACGACTTGGTGATGACCTTCGTCGTCCCCATATCGCCAACTTCGGCGAACGCAGCGGTAGAAATCAGCGCCACCGCACCGGCAATCGCGATTGCATAGCGAAGCATTTGTCCCTCTCCAACATCGTTATGCCTGATTAACTACTGGCGGTTTCCGGGGGTTCCCCTTACTCGTCCACTGCGTATCCTTGTTTCGGCAGGAGAACGGTGCGTTCGTAGGTCATAAAAACCGTGCCGTCGGCCTTTTTGCCCGTCGTGCGCACCGTGACCACGCCCTGGTTCGGCCGCGATTTCGACTCGCGCTTCGCGAGGACCTCGCTCTCCGCGTAAATCGTATCGCCGACAAAGACCGGCGCGGTCAGCTTGATGTCGGTCCAGCCGAGATTGGCGATCGCCTTCTGGCTGACATCGGCAACGCTCATGCCGGCAACGATCGACAGAGTCAGGCAGCTGTTGACGACGGGCCGGCCGAATTCCGATTTCGCGGCGTAGGCGGCATCGAAATGCAGCGGGTGCTGGTTCATCGTCAGGAGCGTGAACCAAGTGTTGTCCGCCTCGCTGATCGTGCGCCCGGGGCGGTGCTCGTAGACATCGCCGACCGTGAACTCCTCGAAACAGCGCCCGGCGCTGGCTCGAAAATGCCCCGGCCCGACCTCTTTCGCGATTGAGACCATTGCTGTCCTCCCAATCCCGTGCCGCTTCTTGCTAGCACCCCGCAACGAGGCTGTCCCGCGCTGAGGGGCGGCCTCTGCCGAACGGAACCCGCCCGCGAGCGCTCCGTTTCCGAGGCACCGGCAGGAGGTGACAATGTCCGAAGCGATGTCCCAAAAGGAAAAGCTGGAGCGCTGGGCGACGGTGTTGGAAGCTTGCGGCGCCGAGAGCCTCCGGCCGTTCCACGATCTCGAATTGATCGCCGCCCGCGACCAGGACGGGCTGCGCGTCGCCAATTCGCCCTTGGCGGTGGCCTATCGCGACCCGCTATTGCGCCAGTCCGGCCTGGGCAGCGACCGGTTCGGCGACGGCATCGACTTTTTCGGCCTGTCGCGGCGCCAAGCGCACCGCGTCATGTGCAGCTGCGGCTATCTCGGGACGATGCGGGCGACCGAGGTGGCGCGGCGGATCCGGAAATTGGCGGCGCCCGAGCGGCGACGTGCGCGCCTGTGGCCGGGCAATCCCGTGCCGGCCTTCGCGCGGTGGTGGGCGGCATTGGCGGGGGTTGGTAGCGCCGCCTAGCGTTCTCCGGCGTGCCGCCAATTTTGGCGGCCGCCGCCGAGTTGACATAGAGTGGCGCCCGAAAGGGAGCCGCGCATGACTCAGCCTGCCGATTCCGAACAAGACACCCTGATCCTCGACAGCCTCGGCCGCTTTCTCGACCGCGAGGTGAAGCCGCACGTCCACGCGCTCGAGCATGACGACATCTACCCCGCCGATATCGTCGAGGGGATGAAGGCGCTGGGATTGTTCGGCGCGACGATCGGCGCCGATTATGGCGGGCTTGGCCTGTCGGCGACGACCTACGCCAAGATCGTCGAGCGCGTGTCGAGCGTGTGGATGTCCTTGGCCGGCATCTTCAACTCGCATCTGATCATGGCGGCGGCGGTCGAACGCTTCGGGACGCCGGCGCAGAAGGAAAATTTCCTGCCGCGCTTTGCGACCGGAGAATTGCGCGGCGGCTTGGCGCTGACCGAGCCTGATTGCGGCACCGATCTGCAGGCGATCCGCACGACGGCACGCCGGCAGGGCAATCAGAGCTATGTCATCAACGGCACGAAGACCTGGATCTCGAACGGCATCTACGGCCAGATCTTCGCGCTGCTCGTAAAAACCGACCCGAACGCCGAGCCGCGCCACCGCGGCATGAGCCTGTTTCTCGCCGAAAAAGGGCCGGGCTTCACGGTCAGCAAGAAGCTCGAAAAGCTCGGCTATAAGGGGCTCGATTCGGCCGAGCTGATCTTCTCGGATTACGAAGTCGCGGCCGACTGGCTGATCGGGGAGCAGGAGGGGAGGGGCCTGCAGCACGCGCTCTCCGGCCTCGAACTCGGGCGCATCAATGTTGCGGCGCGCGGCGTCGGGGTCGCCAAGGCGGCGCTCGACGAAGCGATCTCCTACAGCCAGATCCGCAAGACCTTCGGCAAGCCGATTTGCGAGCACCAGGCGATCCAGCTGAAGCTTGCCGATATGGCAACGCAGGTCGAGGCGGCGCGATTGCTGGTCGAGAGCGCCGCCCGCATTTATGACCGGGGCGAGCGTTGCGACATGGAGGCCGGTATGGCCAAGCTGTTCGCCTCCGAGGCCGCGATCAATTGCAGCATGGAATCGATGCGCATCCATGGCGGTTACGGCTATTCCAAGGAGTTCATGGTCGAGCGGCTCTACCGCGACGCGCCGCTCCTCGTCATCGGCGAGGGCACGAACGAGTTGCAGCGCATCATCATCGCCCGCCAGCTGATCGCGCGGAACAAGGCGTGAGCATGCCGCCGGTCCTGTCGGGGCTTAGGGTCATCGCGGTCGAGCAGTATGGCGCCGGCCCGTACGGCTCGATGCAATTGGCCGATCTCGGCGCCGAGATCATCAAGATCGAGAACCCGGCGGAAGGCGGCGACATGGCGCGCCGCGTCGGGCCGTTCTTTTTCGGCGATGGCGATAAGAGCGACGACAGCCAGTTCTTCCACAGCTTCAACCGCAACAAGAAGAGCATCACCTTAGATCTGAAGAAGCCGAGGGCGCGTGAGGTGTTGCATCGGCTGGCGGCGCGCTCGGACGCGTTGTTCGATAATCTGCGTGGCGATCTGCCGGCGACGCTCGGCCTTACCTACGCCGACCTCGCGGCGGCCAATCCGAGGATCGTCTGCGCGCATCTCTCGGCCTATGGCCGCGATGGCTCGCGCGCGCATTGGCCGGGCTATGATTACCTGATGCAGGCCGAGGCCGGTTATCTGTCATTGACCGGCGAGCCGGATGGGCCGCCCTCGCGCATGGGGCTGTCGATTGTCGATCTGATGACCGGGCTTTTCGCGGCGTTCGCGCTCGTGTCGGGCGTCTTGGCGGCGCGCGAGAGCGGCAAGGGGCGCGACCTCGATGTCAGCCTGTTCGACACGGCACTGCAGAACCTCGCCTATCTCGCGACCTGGTATCTGAATGCCGGGCATGTGCAGGGCCGGGAACCGCGCTCCGGCCATCCCTCGCTGGTGCCGAGCCAGCTCTACCGCACCGCGGACGGCTTTATCTTCATCATGTGCAACAAGGAGAAATTCTGGCCGATCCTGTGCGAATGCCTGGGCCGGCCGGAATGGGCGAGCGATGCGCGGTTTCGCAGCTTCAAGGAACGGCTCGCCAACCGCGACGAAGTAAATCGGTTGCTCGACGAGGCGCTGTCGGCGCGGACAACCGAAGAGTGGCTGCGGCATTTCGCCGGAAGGGTGCCCGCGGCGCCGGTCAATGATCTGAAAGCCGCGCTCGACAACCCGTTTGTCGCCGAGCGCGGCGGCATCCGCGACTACGGCCGCGCGCGGATGGTCGCCGGCCCGGTACGCGACAATGCCTCCGAGCCGCCGTCGCGAGCCGCGCCGGCGCTCGGCGCCGACACCGATGCGGTTTTGCAAGAGTGCGGCTTCTCCGAGCGCGAGATCGCCGCGTTCCGAGCTGAGAAGGTCATCTGAAAGGGCGCTGCATTTCGGCGCGGGGCGTCCTTCGACACGCGCCACGGCTTTCGCCTTGGCGCTGCTCAGGATGAGGAGGTGGGTTCTTGATCGCATGCGAGGAATTGCCTCATCCTGAGCGCGAGCGCAGCGAGCAGTCGAAGGACGCGGAGCCTTAATCCAGCATAGAATTGAGGCGGTACACGGGAGCAGTCGCATGAAGGCGGATTTCATCATTGTGGGGGCCGGCTCGGCCGGCTGCGTGCTCGCCAACAGGCTGAGCGCCGATCCATCGACGCGCGTGCTGTTGATCGAGGCGGGGCCGCGCGACCGCAACCCGCTGATCCATATCCCGGCCGGCTACATCAAATTGCTCGACCACCCTGTGCTGACCTGGGGCTACACGGCCGAGCCTGATCCCGGCGTCAATGGCCGCGCAATCCTTTATCCGCGTGGGCGTGTGCTCGGCGGCTCGTCTTCGATCAATGGCATGATCTATGTCCGCGGCCAGCCCGAGGATTTCGACCATTGGTCGCAGCTCGGCAATCGCGGCTGGGGCTGGGACGGCGTTCTGCCCTATTTCAAAAAGGCCGAAAGCTGGGAAGCCGGCGAGGACGAGTTCCACGGCGCCGAAGGCCCGCTACTGACCTCCCGGACTGCCGATAAGCCGCTCCTCTGCCAGAAGATGATCGAGGCCGGGCAAGAGATCGGTCTCGAATACCGCGAAGACGTCAATCGCCTGTCCCATGGCGGCAAGGACGGCATCGGCTGGGTGCAGCAGACGCGGCGCGGCCGCCGGCGCCAGAGCGCCGCGCGCACCTATCTGCGCCCGGCGTTGAAGCGCCCGAACCTCAGCGTCATCACCGATGCGCTGGTGCATCGCGTGCTGTTCGACGGGAAGCGTGCGACCGCGGTTGAGTTCTCGCGCGGGGGTAAAGTCGAGAAGGCCGAGGCGGCGCGCGAAATCATCCTCGCGGGCGGAGCGATCGGCTCGCCGCATATCCTGCAACTCTCCGGGGTTGGCGATCCGGCGCAGCTCGCCCGCGCCGGTATCCCGGTGCAGCACGCGCTGCCCGGGGTCGGCAAGAATTTGCAGGACCACTTCATCGTGCGCGTCGTCGCGGCGATACAGGGAATGAAGACCCTGAACGAGCGCTCACGCGGACTGCCCTTCGCCGGCGAGGTGTTGCGCTATCTACTAACCGGCACG
>Ga0310810_10003533_pt1 | contig 17053 bp, 17 predicted proteins | sample NCmetagenome_FD_207641 | JGI IMG/M metagenome (GOLD analysis project Ga0310810, IMG submission 207641) | Soil microbial communities from experimental microcosm in Duke University, North Carolina, United States - NC | ecosystem: Engineered > Artificial ecosystem > Soil microcosm > Unclassified ... | reverse complement strand
TGTGCGCCCGCATCCTGCACCAGTGCGAGTTCCTCCGCGGCGGGCGCGGCAACCTGGCGCGCTTCCTCGGCGTGCCGGAAGACGAGCTCGCGCAGTGGCTCAACGCGAAGGGCGGGCCGCCGCGCGCGGTGTTCGAGCGGGCCATGGAGCTGATCCTCGCGGAGCATGACCGGCGCAGCGCGCTCGAGCGCGCCGGCAAGATGCCGAAGCGCCGCCGAACGGACCATTGAGGCGATCGGCGGCCGTCCGGGTCCACTGCTTGCAACGCTCGTAAGGCCATGGAACGAGACCTGAGGATCACGCTGCGCACGCTGCATGCGAGCGAGATCACCGCCGCGGCGCAGATCACCGGCGACGGGCGCATCCAGGTCTGGCTCGGCGACCGCGCGCTGGGCGTTTGCGACGCCGCATTCTTCCCGCTGCACGAGTCCTCGCGCGCCGCCGATTGGCTCGCCGAGCGCGCCGTGAAATACTTTCCGAAGTCCGACTTCGCGAAGGTGCACCGGCTGATCGCGCTCGCCGCCGCCACTGCGGGGAGCAAGCCCGCGTAGAGCTCCTCTTCGACCGCGCCGCGGGCGAGGCCCGGGCGCTGTTCGTGTGCGGCCACGGCGCCGGCGGCCACAAGTCCGACCGGCCGCTCCAGGCGCTCGCGCCGCAGCTCGCCGGCTGCGGCCTCGACGTCGTGCGCTTCGACTTTCCCTACCGGGCGCGCGGCAGCCGCCGTCCCGACCCAATGCCGCGGCTGCAGGCCGCCTTCGCCGAGGCCGTGGAGGAGGCGCGGCGCCGCTACCGGCCGGCGCGGCTCATCCTCGGCGGCCGATCGATGGGCGGGCGCGTCGCGACGATGCTCGCGGCGCAGGGCTTCGCCTGCGACGGCCTGCTCCTCTTCGCCTATCCGCTGCATCCGGACGGCAAGCCGGAAAAGCTGCGCGACGCTCACCTGCCGGCGATCCGCGTCCCGGTGCTGTGCTTCAACGGCACCCGCGACCGGCTCTGCCGGCGCGAGCTCATGGAGCGTGTCGTCGAAAGCGTGACGGCGCCCTGGCGCATGCGCTGGCTCGAGGGCGCCGGCCATTCGTTTGCGGCGCTGCCGGACGACGCCGTGCAGGAAATACGAGGATGGCTGGCCGTGCTCTAGGTGTTAGCTTGGGTCATGCGCTACTCGATCGAGATGCGCGACGGCTACCTGCGCGGCGAGATGGTCGGGCGCGAGAGCGCCGACGAAACGCGGGTGTTCAGCGAGGCGATGTACGCCGCGATCCGCGACAAGCAGGCTGCCCACGTCCTGGTCGTGGTGCGCGCCTCGGCCGCGATCTTCCGCGTCGAGGAGTTCGGCCTCTCCGACTTCCTCGGCCGCATCGCCGCCATCCCGGGCGTGAAGATCGCACTGGTCTCGGACTCGCGCGAGCTCGCCGCGGCGCACGAGTACATGCAGCTCATCGCCGCGCAGCGCGGCGTGGCGGTGCGCGCCTTCGCCGACGAGCAGGTAGCGCTCAAGTGGCTGCGCGCGGCCTGACCTAGAATCCGACCGATGCCGGGGTTCGAGGAGTGGGAGAGCTTCTACGTCATCGTCGGCGCGGCCTTCTCCTCGCCGAATGTCGTGCACTTCAGCGCCGCGCTCCTGCTCTCGGCGCTGATGCGCGTACCGTGGCATGGCATCGGCCCCGCGGCGCTGCTTTGGGGAACCGTAGGTTTCGCCGGCACCCTGTACATATTCGTCGTGGCCCGCCGCATGCGCGCCGTGGCCGGCTACAGGGCCGACTGGGAGGACTGGACCTATCACGCGTTCTTGCCGCTCGTGGCGTATGTGCTGCTTCTTCTGTCGGCATTCGCCGCCCGATGGCACGCTCACGAATCGCTTCTGGGCGTCGCAACGGCGACGCTGCTGCAGCTCTTCATCGGCATCCACAACTCCTGGGACACGGTCTCCTATCACGTCCTCGTCCGGGCGCGCCGGGCGAAGGACTGAGCGCTATTCCGCGCCGAGCGCGGGCGGCGGGCGCTTTCGCTCGACGTGGTAGCGCACGAGCGCGGCGAAGCGGTACACCGCGTGCACGAACTTGCCGTAGGGCAGCGTGACGAAGAGCGCGAGCACGAAGCCGAGGTGGATGGCGAGCAGAATCGCCATGGCGCCGCTGTCCCGCCACGCGAGAAGCGCGAGGCCGGTGGCGCTTGTCAGGAAGAGCAGCGCGATGAACGCGAGATCCATTCCGTCCTGTTTCGTATCGCCCAGATCCGGATCGCGCTTCGCCCGCAGATAGAGCAGACCGGCCGGACCGGCGATGAGGCCGAGGCCGCCCACCGTCCCTAATAGGACGGGCAGGCTGAGGAGCGGGTAGGGCGCCAGCCAGCCCAATACATAGTGATAGAAGGTGCCGACGCAGGTCGCGGCGAAGCAAAGCGCGAAGCCGTAGAAGGTGAGGTGATGGAAGCGCCGGCGGGCGAAGGAAGGTTTCTCGTCCGGATAGGTGCAGCCTTCGCCGCCGCCGTCCAGGTATTTCAGCGTCAGGGCATCGGCGCTCGCTTCGCCCAGGCCGCCGCCCGCCGGCTCGTCGAGGGCGCGCCAGAAGCGCGCCGCGCCCACGATCAGCGGGACGAGGATCACCAGCGACACGACGCCGAAGAAGCCGGCCATCAGCGAATGCGGCATGGCGTCGTAGAACGAGCCGCTCGCCCCGCGGTTCACCAGGAAGAACAGCACGACGAGCGACGCAACGGTGACCAGCGCCGCCGCGAGGCCGTTGCAAAGGATGCCCGGGACGGCGTATTTGCGGTACGTCTGCCCGCGGACCTGCGCGAGCATGCGCGGGAAGTTGAGCTGGAACTCGTGCGGCGGCGCGTACTGGCACGCGTAGAGGCACGAGCCGCAGTTGTGGCACAGGTTGGCGAGGTAGTGCGCGTCGGCCTCGGTGAAGTCGAGCCGGCGCTCGAGCGCGGGGAACACCGCGCAGAAACCCTCGCAGTAGCGGCAGGCGTTGCAGACGCGCAGCATCCGCTGCGCTTCCAGGATCAACGGATCAAGAGAGGACATGCCGGGCCGCTTCCGTTCCCGCGATCCGTCCGAACACCGTGCCGATCGACATGCCGAAGCCGCCGAGGTAGCCCTGGCCGAGGATGTTGCCGGCCATGATCTCGCCGGCGGCAAAAAGGTTCGGTGAGGCCCGGTTTCCGAAAAGCACCTGCGAGCGCTCGTTCACCCGCACGCCGAGGTAGGTGAAGGTCAGTCCGGGCCGCAGCGGGTAGGCGAAGAACGGCGGCTCGTCGATGCGTCGCGCCCAATGCGTCTTGGGCGGCGCGAGGCCCTCGGTCGCGCAGTCGTCGAGCCGCGTATGATCGAAGCTGCCCGGGCGCACGGCGGCGTTGAACTGGCGCACGGTTTCCTCGAGCGAGCTTCCATCGAGGCCCAATTGCCCGGCCAGGTCGCGGATCGATCCGGCGCGCAAGGGCGGGAACACCGGCGGCATGAAGCGGCCCATCGCCTTGCCGTCGATGATCGCGTAGGCGATCTGCCCGGGCTGCTGCGCGACGAGCCGTCCCCAGATGGCGTAGCGCTTCGGCCAGAAGTCCTCGCCTTCGTCGTAGAAGCGCCTCGCCTCGCGGTTGACGACGATGCCGAGCGACACCGCGTCGACGCGCGTGACGATACCGCCGTCGAACTTCGGCGCGCGCGCGTCGATCGCCACGCAGTGGCCCTGCGTCGGGTCGCCGATCGCCTGCGCGCCCCGGTCGATCAGCACGCGCAGCATGCGCCCCTTGTTGTACGGCGTGCCGCGGATCAGGAAGTTGTCGGCCGGCGGCCCCCAGGCCTCGCGCAGCCATTCCAGGTTCGATTCGAAGCCGCCGGTCGCCACCACCACGGCCTTGGCTTTGATCTCGCGGGTCGAATTTCCATTGCGCAGGATGGCGGCCGCGAACTTCGCGTCGTTCAGAACGAGATCCACCGCCTCGGTGTCGTAGGCGATGTCTACGCCCGCACGCTCGGCGGCCGCGTAATAGGCGTTGACCAGCGCCTTGCCGCCGCCGAGGAAGAAGGCGTTGGTGCGCGAAAGGTGCAGCGTGCCGCTGAGCGATGGCTGGAAGCGCACGCCGTGCTCCTGCATCCACGGCCGGCAGGCGCCGCTGCCGCGGATCGTCATGCGCGCGAGCCGCTCGTCGGTCTGCCCGCCGGTGACCTTGGCGAGGTCGTTCCAGTATTCGTCCTCGGGATAGGCCTCGGTCAGGACATCGGTCGGCGCGTCGTGCATGCAGCGCAGGTTGCGCGTATGGCGGCTGTTGCCGCCGCGGAACGGCTTCGGCGCCGACTCGGCCAGCGCGACGCGCGCGCCGGCGCGGCGCGCCTCGAGCGCGGCGCAGAGCGCGGCGTTGCCGCCGCCGAGCACCAGCACGTCGGTCGAATCGGGAAGTGCCATGGACGCGCGATCTTATAATGCGACGGTGCAGCGCTTCCTCGAGGATTTCGCGCCCGGGCAGAAATTCGCCTCGGGAAGCGTGCGGGTCGACGCCGAGCGCGTGAAGCGCTTCGCCGCCGAGTTCGACCCGCAGCCGTTCCACCTGGACGAGCAGGCCGCCGCGCGCTCGCTCTTCCGCGGCCTCGCGGCGAGCGGCTGGCACACCGCGGCGCTCACCATGCGGCTGCTCGTCGAGAGCGAGCTCAAGCCCGCCGGCGGGATCATTGGCGCGGGCTTCGACGAGTTCCGCTGGCCGCGCCCGGTGCGCCCGGGCGACGAGCTGCGCCTGGAGATCGAGGTGCTCGAGGTGCGGCCGTCGAAGTCGCGTCCCGGGCAGGGCCTCGTCAAGCTGCGCACCACGACGCTCAACCAGCGCGGCGAGCCGGTGCAGGTGTCCGTGGGCAACCTGGTCGTGCCTCGGCGCGAAATGACAAATTCTGATGAAGGCCCGGCGGCCGGCCGGTAACCTGAGCCCATGAAGCCCGCGATCGACAGCTCGGAGATCGGCGCCCTGATCGGCGCCGGCGAGGCGCAGAAAGCCGCGCCGCAGGAGCTGATCCCGCGCCTGCTCGCCGCGCTGCGCAAGCACCTCGGCATGGACGTCGCGTTCGTCGCCGAGTTCGCCGAGGGCCGGCGGGTGTTCCGCTACGTCGATGCCGCGGTCGAGGGGGCGCCCGCGCCGGGCGACAGCGACGCGCTCGCCGGCAGCTATTGCCAGCTGGTCGCCGAGGGGCGCATCCCGGAGCTGATCGCCGACGCGAGCCGGGTCGCGCCGGAGAGCGCCGTCGTGCTCGGGCGCCCGGTGGGGGCGCAGATCTGCGTGCCGCTGGCGGCGGCCGAGGACCGCGTCTGGGGAAGCTTCTGCTGCTTCAGCCGCGAGCCCGACCCGAGCCTCGGCGAGCGCGACCTTTCGCTGGTCGCCGCGTTCGCCGGCCTCGCGCTGCAGGCGATCGAGCGCGCGCGGGCGAGCGAGGAGAGCCAGGCCGAGACGCGCAAGCGCATCACGCACGTGCTGAAGCTCGACAAGGTCTACGCGCTCTTCCAGCCGGTGGTGGCGCTCGCCGACCGGCGCGTCGCGGGGTTCGAGTGCCTGACGCGCTTCGACGCCGAGCCGCAGCAGGGGCCCGAGTTCTGGTTCGCCGAGGCGGCGAGCGTCGGCCTCGGCCCCGAGCTCGAGATCGGCGTGCTGCGCCGCGCGCTGCCGGCGCTCGACCGGCTGCCCGATCGCCTGCCGGTCAGCTTCAACGTCTCGCCGCAGCTGCTGCTCGACGGCCGCCTCGAGCGCGAGCTCACGCCGCGCGTCGCGGCGCGCCTGCTGCTCGAGATCACCGAGCACGAGACGGTGAAGGAGCAGGAGCGCCTGGTCACCGCCCTCGCGCCCCTGCGCGCCATGGGCGTGCGCGTGGCGATCGACGACGCGGGCGCCGGCTACTCGAGCTTCCGCCACATCGTGCGGCTGCTGCCGGACGTGATCAAGCTCGACCTGCGCCTCACGCGCGACATCGACCATGATCCGGCGCGGCGCGCGCTCGCCGCGGCGCTGATCCGCTACGCCCGCGAGGCGAACGCCGAGATCGTCGCCGAGGGCGTCGAGACGCAGGCCGAGCTCGACACGCTGCTCGAGCTCGGCATCGCCAAGGCGCAAGGCTACTTCTTCGGCAGGCCGGTGCCGCTCGACGCCGCGCTCGCGTCGATCACCGAGCGCACGGTGCGCGCGAGCCGGTCGAGCTCGTAGGGCTTCTCCAGGTCGACCGCCTCGCCGGCGGGGCGCCCCTCGCGCGGATAGCCGGTGGTGAAGAGCTGCGGCAAGCCCGGCCGCCGCGCGCCGAGGGCCTGGGCGAGCTCGCGGCCGGTCATGCCGCCGGAGAGCAGGATGTCGGTGAAGAGCAGGTCGATGCGCCGGCCGGCGGGAGCCTCGGCCAGCTCGAGCGCCGCGCCGGCGTCGGCCGCGCGCAACACGCCGTAGCCGAGGCTCTCGAGCGCGGCAGCCGCCCAGCGTCGCACGTCGGCGTCGTCTTCGACGAGCAGGATCGTCTCGCCGGCTTTCGCCCGCGGCAGCTCGCTCGCCGGCCGGCGAGCGGCGAGCAGTTGCTCGGCGAGCTCGCACGCTTCGCGCGTCGCCCGCAGCGCGCTGTCGACCGTCTCGGCGCTCACTTGGCGGCTGCGCTTCATCAGCTCGAGGCTGCCCATGATCACCTGGAACAGGTTGTTCAGCTGGTGCAGCGCGCGGCGCGACTCGTCGTCCGGCATGCGCCAATGGTACCCAAGCCGCGGGCGCGGATATTGCTGCAGGCGGGGACTATGGTGCCAAGGCCATGAAGATCGGCATAAGCGGCTCGTACGGCGGCCTCAACCTCGGCGACGAGGCGATCCTCAAGTCGATCGTCGAGCAGCTGCGCCGCGAGGTGCCCGACGTCGACATCACCGTGTTCTCGCGCAACGCCGAGGACACGAAGCAGCGGCACAAGGTGGAGCGCGCCATCGCGGTGCGCAAGCTCTCGCGCGCCGAGATCGTGCCCGAGATCGAGCGGCTCGACCTGCTGATCTTCGGCGGCGGCGGCATCCTGTACGACGCCGAGGCGCGCGTCTACCTGCGCGAGGTGCAGGTGGCCAAGGAGCGCGGCGTGCCGGTGTTCGTCTATGCCATCGGCGCCGGGCCGCTCAGGGACCCGGTGGCGCAGGGCGCGGTGCGCGAGGCGCTCGAGGGCGTGGCCGCGATCACGGTGCGCGAGAAGAGCGCGCGCCAGGTCCTCGAAGAGGCGGGCGTGCACCGCGACGTCGTGGTCACCGCCGACCCGGCGCTGCTGCTCAAGCCCGAGGCGTTGCCGCGCAACGTGCTCAAGCACGAAGGCCTCGAGGGCAAGCGGCGCATCATCGGCATGTCGGTGCGCGAGCCGGGCGCCGCGGCCCCGGACCTCGACGAGCGCCGCTATCACGCGCTGCTCGCCAACGCCGCCGACTTCATGGTCGATCGCTTCGACGCCGAGATCGTGTTCGTGCCGATGGAGCGCTCGGTGCTCGACAGCCAGCACAGCCACGCCGTCATCGCCCAGATGCTGCGCGCGACGCGCGCCCGGGTGCTGAACGGCGAGTACACCTCGGCGCAGCTGCTCTCGCTCATGGACCACTTCGACTTCGTGGTCGGCATGCGGCTGCACTTCCTCATCTTCGCCGCGCTGCAGAACGTGCCTTTCGTCGCGCTGCCCTACGCGGGCAAGGTCGGCGGCTTCCTCGAGGACCTGAACCTGCCGGCGCCGCCGATGCAGCTCGTCAATCCGGGCCGCCTGATTGCGCACATCGACGACTCCTGGGACAACCGGCGCGCGCTGCGCTCGGTGCTCGCCAAGTCGGTGCCGCCGCTCCAGGAGCGGGCGAGAGAGACGATGAAGCTCCTGTGCGGCGTGCTCGACGAGGAGAAGAAACGGGGTGCCCTCCCTAAAGCGGCCTGAGGCCGCCGCCACCGTCGATCTCCCTCCCCGCAAGGCGATCGTGGCGGGGGAGACCGACGTGCTGGTGCTCGGCGGCGGCCCGGCAGGCCTGGGCGCGGCGCTCGGCGCCGCGCAGGCCGGCGCCCGGGTGGTGCTCGCGGAGCGCTATGGATTTTTGGGAGGGAATGCGACGGCGGCGCTGGTGATGCCGCTCATGTCGTTCCACACCTCGACGCCGACGCCGGAAAAGAAGGGCGCCGCCACGCTGCTGCCGACCGACCACGGGCCGGGAGAGCCGATCATCGCCGGCGTTCTGAAGAAATTGCTCGAAAGGCTGGTCGCCGCCGGCGGCGCGATCGCGCCCTCGCTCGCCACCGGCTACGTGGTGCCGTTCGATCCCGAGTGGTTCAAGCTGATCGCGCTCGAGCTGCTCGACGAGGCGGGCGTGCGGTTCCTCTTCCACAGCCTCGCGAGCGGCGTCCTTTCCGAGTCCGGGCGCGTCGGCGGAGCGATCCTCGAAACCAAGTCCGGGCCGCTCGTCGTGCGCGCGCGGGTCACGGTCGACTGCACCGGCGACGGCGATGCGGCCGTCGCGGCGGGCGCCCCCTGCGAGGTCGGCCGCGCCGACGGGCTGGTGCAGCCCATGACGCTGATGTTCCGCGTCGTCCAGTTCCAGCGCACGGCCTTCGAGTCGTACGTCGCGCAGCACCCGAAGCAGTGGCGCGGCGTGCACGGCCTCTGGGACCTGGTGCGCGAGGCGACGCAGGCGGGCGAGCTCGAGCTGCCGCGCGAGGACATCCTGTTCTTCGCCACGCCGCACGGGCAGGAGGTGAGCGTCAACAGCACCCGGGTAACCCGGGTGTCGGGCGTCGACGTGTGGGATCTCAGCTACGCGGAGTGGGCGAGCCGCCGCCAGATGCGCCAGATCGCCGAGTTCCTGCGCCGCTACGTGCCGGGCTTCGAGGCCTCGTACGTCGCGCAAAGCGGCGTCCAGGTCGGGGTGCGCGAAACGCGCCGCATCCTGGGCGACTACCAGCTCAACGCCGACGACGTGCTCGCGGCGCGCAAGTTCGACGACGCGGTGGCGCGCGGCGCCTATCCGATCGACATCCACAATCCGAAGGGTAGCGGCACGCTGCTCAGGCGGCTGCCGCCGGGCGAGGCCTACGACATCCCGCTGCGCTGCCTGCTGCCGCGGCGCGTCGAGGGGCTGCTGGTCGCCGGGCGCTGCATCTCCGGCACGCACGAGGCGCATTCCTCGTATCGCGTGATGCCGATCGTCATGGCGACCGGCCAGGCGGCGGGCGTCTGCGCCGCGCTCGCCGCGCAGGCCGGCCTTTCTCCGCGGCAGATTCCCGCCGACGCCGTGCAGCGCGAGCTCGCTCGCCAGGGCGCCAGCCTGCGGCGCGACCTGCAACCGGCCTAGGCTAAGATGGCGCGCCGTGTGCCCCGGCCGACTCGAATTCGTCGAGCAGGACGAGCCGTTCCGCGCGTTCCTCGAGAACACGCCTAACGCCGTCTTCCTCAAGGACGAGGCGGGGCGCTACCTGTTCATGAACCGCGCGGCGCGCGCGCTGATCGGCGACGCGCCCTGGATCGGCAAGACCGACCACGACCTGCTGCCGCGCGCGACCGCCGACGCGGTCGTCGCGCACGACCGGCAGGTGCTGGCGCGCGAGCGCGCCATCACCTACGACCTGACGCTGCCGCAGCCGGGCGGCGAGCGGCGGCTCTACAGCACCAAGTTCCCGCTGCGCGACGCGCAGGGCCGGCGCTACGTCGCCTCGATCACGGTCGACGTCACCGAGAGCCGGCGCGTCGAGGAGGAGCTGCAGCTGGTCACCGACACCATGTCGGCGGCGGTGATCCGTTGCGACGCCGACACGCGCATCCGCTGGGTGAACCGCGTCTACTGCGAGTGGATGGGGCGCGGCTTCGGCGACATCGTCGGCCGCACGCTCGTCGAGGTGATCGGCGCGGGGCCGCTCGGCGAGATCCGGCCCTACATCGCCGCGGTGCTGCGCGGCGAGCACCCGCGCTACGAGCGGCTCGCCGACTACCCGGGCCTCGGCCGGCGCTGGGTGGGCGCGGCCTACTCGCCGACGACCGGTCCCGGCGGCGCGGCGAGCGGCTGGGTCGCGGTGGTGTACGACATCCACGAGCGCAAGACCATGGAGGACGCGCTCGCCGAGGCGAACCGGCGCAAGGACGAGTTCATCGCCACGCTGGCGCACGAGCTGCGCAACCCGCTCGCGCCGGTGCGCAACGCGGTGGCGATCCTCGGCCGGCCGGGCGCGGCGGCGTCCGACCTCGAGTGGAGCCGCGGCGTGATCGACCGGCAGGTGCAGCAGATGGCGCGCCTGATCGACGACCTGCTCGACGTGGCGCGCATCTCGAGCGGCAAGCTGCTGCTGCGCCGCGCCCCGGCGACGCTCGCCTCGATCGTCGAGCTGGCGCTCGAGACCAGCCGGCCGCACCTCGAGGCGGCGCAGCATCGCCTGACGGTCGAGCTCGCGGCGGGCGACGCGTGGCTCGACGCGGATGCGACGCGGCTCGCGCAGGTCTTCGCCAACCTGCTGAACAACGCCGCCAAGTACACGCCGCCGGGCGGCGCGATCGCGCTTTCCGCACGGCGCGACGGCGAATCGGTCGTGGTGAGCGTCGCGGACAACGGCATCGGCTTTCCGCCGGAGTCGGCGGCGCAGCTCTTCGAGCCTTTCGCGCAGCGCGTCTCGCCGGAGCACGTCGCCGGCGGGCTCGGCATCGGGCTCGCGCTGGTGCGCGGCATCGTGCGGCTGCACGGCGGCTCGGTCGCCGCCGAGAGCGAGGGTCCCGGAAAAGGCAGCCGCTTCATCGTGCGCCTGCCCGCGGCCGATCCTTCGCTTGCCCTGCCGAGGAAGGATTGGCAGGAGGCGGCGCAGGCAAAAGCCCTGCGCGTGCTGGTGGCCGACGACAACCGCGACGCGGCCGACTCGCTCGCGCGGCTGCTCTCGCTCTATGGTCACGACGTGCGCGTCGCTTACGACGGCGCGCAGGCGCTCGAGCTGGCCGGCGAATGGCGCCCGGCGGCGGCGATCCTCGACATCGGCATGCCGCTCGTGGACGGCTACGAGGCGGCGCGCCGCCTGCGCGCCAAGCACGGCCGCGCGATCACGCTCATCGCCTCGACCGGCTGGGGCCAGGAAGCGGATCGGCAGCGCGCCGCGCAAGCGGGCTTCGATCGCCATCTCACGAAGCCGGTGGACCCGCAGGTGCTGCACGAGATCTTGCGCTCTTGTAGTTGAAAACGGGATGGCGCCGCCCGGCCGCTTGGCTACCATGGGCGCCGGCATGCAGAACGACACGGGGAAGGGCGAGGCGCGCATCGTCACCGACACGCTCGAGGTGGCGACGACGCGCGTCGGCGTCGAGCGACGCTTCCTCTGGGTCAGCCCGACGTACGCGCGCTGGGCCGGGCGGCCGGCGTCTCAGCTCGTCGGGCGGCCGATGGCCGAGGTGCTGGGCGCGGCGGTGATGCAGGGCCTCGAGCCCTTCATCGCGCGCGTGCTCGCCGGCGAGCAGGTGCAGTTCGAGCGGCTGGTCGAGCTGCCCGGCGTGCGGCGCCACTGGATCAACTGGGTCTACATCCCGACCTTCGACCGCTCGGGCGCGGTCGACGGCTGGGTATCGACCGGCTTCGACATCCAGGCGCAGAAGCTCGCCGAGCAGCAGAAGGACGAGTTCCTCGCCACGCTCGCGCACGAGCTGCGCAATCCGCTCGCGCCGATCCGCAACGCCGTGGCGATCCTCGGCCGCAAGGGCTCGCAGGACCCGGAAGTGGCCTGGAGCCAGACGGTGATCGAGCGGCAGATCGACCAGCTGTCGCGCCTGATCGACGACCTGCTCGACATCGAGCGCATCTCGCGCGGCCGCTTCCTCCTCAAGAAGGAGCACGTGCCGCTCGAGTTCATCGTCGACATGGCGCTCGAGGCGAGCCGGCCGATCGTCAACGCGGCGGGGCACCACCTCTCGGTGCTGCTGCCGAGCGAGCGCGTGGTGCTCGACGCGGACGCGGCGCGCCTGTCGCACGTGCTCACCATCCTGCTCAAGAACGCCGCGCGCCACATGCAGTCGCGCGGCTCGATCAGCCTGAGCGCCACCGTGGAAGGCGGCGCGGTCGTCGTCGCCATCGAGGACGGCGGCGTCGGCATGGACGCCGAGCGCGAGGCGGGCGTGGGGCTGACGCTGGTGCGCGGCATCACGCGGCTGCACCAGGGCTCGATCGACATTCATGCCGCGCCGTCGGGGCAGGGCACCGAGGTGGTCATCCGGCTGCCGCTTTCGCGCGGTGCCGCCGCGGCGCCGAAGCCCGAGCCTTACCGCCCGGCGCGGCCCGGCGCGTCGCTGCGCGTGCTCGTCGCCGACGACAACCGCGACGCGGCCGATTCGCTGCAGCGCATCCTCGCGCTGTACGGGCACGAAGTGCGCGTCGCCTACGACGGCGGCGCGGCGCTGCGCCTGGGCGCGGAGTTCCATCCGCGCGTGGCGATCCTCGACATCGGCATGCCGGGCACCGACGGCTACGAGGTGGCGCGCGCGCTGCGCCATCACAACGGGCCGCAGGTGATGCTGGTCGCGCTGACCGGCTGGGGGCAGGAGGCCGACCGGCGGCGCGCCAGCGAAGCCGGCTTCGACCATCACCTCACGAAGCCGGTGGATCCGAAAGCCCTGAACGAGCTGCTCGCCCGGGTCGCCGCCGGGCGCTAGTGGTCTTCGAGGCGGGGGACGTTGTCCTCGGCGGGGCCGCCGGTGTCCGGATCGATCCACTCCGAGATGCCGAGCTCCGACTCCGCCTCCTGCAGCGTCTCGGTGCCCTCGGGCACGTCGGCGGCGCCGTCGGCGAGCATGTCGGCTTCGGCCTCGGCGAGCGTCGTGTACGGGCCGACCATCTCGCCCTGCGAGCGCTCCCAGTAGAAGCCGTCGGGCCGCTCGACGACGCGCCCGGCGATCTGCTCGGCTGCCGGCTCCGGCTTTGTTTTGCGCGGCATGGGTTCATCCTACGCCAAAATCCGCGCCAGCATGCAAGAAAGAAAATCGCTCGACGCGACCGCGTACGCGGTGATGCTTGCGCTCACGGCCCTCTGGGGCTTCCAGCAGGTGACGGTCAAGGCGATCGCCGCCGACGTGTCGCTGGTGATGCAGGCGGCGCTGCGCTCGATCGTCGCGACCGTCTTGCTGCTCGCGTGGATGCGCCTGCGGCGCGTGCCGCTCCTCGAGCGCGACGGCACGCTCGCCGCCGGGCTCGCCGCCGGGCTGCTGTTCGCCGGGGAGTTCGTGTTCATCTACGCCGGCCTCGGGCATACCAACGCCTCGCGCATGTCGGTCTTCATCTATCTCGCCCCAGCGCTCACCGCGCTCGGGCTGCACTTCTTCGTTAAGAGCGAGCGGCTTTCCGCGCTGCAGTGGGGCGGCGTCGCGCTGGCGTTCGCGGGCATCGCGCTCGCCTTCTCCGAAGGGTTCTCCAGTACGCAAAAGACCTGGCTCGGCGATCTGTGCGGGCTGATCGGCGCTCTCCTGTGGGCGGCGACCACGGTGCTGATCCGCGCCACCCGGCTCGCCCGGGCGAGCGCCGCGAAGACGCTCTTCTACCAGCTCGCCGTGTCGGCGCTGGTCCTTCCCGTTTTCTCGTTCGCGCTGAACGAAAAAGGCATCGTGCACCTGGGCGGCGGCGCGCTTGCGGCGCTCGCGTACCAGGGCGCGGTGGTCGCCTTCGCGAGCTACCTCGCGTGGTTCTGGCTGCTCACGCGCTACTACGCGGCGCGGCTCTCGGTGCTGTCGTTCCTCACGCCGATGTTCGGCGTGGCCTGCGGCGTCGCCTTTCTCGGCGAGCCGCTAGGCGGGCGTTTCGGTCTGGCGGCGCTCGCCGTCGGCGCCGGCATCGCCCTCGTCAACCTGCGGCGCTGAGGCGGCCTCGGCGGCGAGCAGCTGCGCGATGTCGCGCCGTCCCTGCTCGGATGCGGCGACGAGCCGCGTCAGGTCGTGCCGGTGCGGCGCGTTCTCCTGGATCTGCCGCTCGTCGTAGTCGCGGAAGCGCTCGAGAATGTGCCGGGTCTGCTGCTTCCCGTAGCCCATCGCTTCCAATACCTTTTCGGTTGCCTGCAGCGCCGAGCCGAACACCTCGCGCACCGCCGGCACGCCCATCGCGGCGTATTCGTAGGCATCGGTGCGGCTGCGCGCGCGCACCACCAGCGCGAGCCCGGGATAGCGGCGCCGCACGCGTTGCACCACGGTCATCGCCGCGCCCGGGTCGTCGAGCGCGACGACCAGCAGGCGCGCCTGGCCGGCGCCCGCCTGCGCGAGCAGGTCGAGCCGCGTCGCATCGCCGTAGTACGCCTTCCAGCCGAAGCGCCGCACCGTGTCGACCTGGCCCGGATCGTGGTCGATCACCGTGGCGCCGATGCCCAGGCCGCGCAGCACGCGCACCACGACCTGGCCGAAGCGGCCGAAGCCGGCGACGATCACCGGGTTCGCCTCGCGGATCACGTCCGGCGCGCGCTCCTCGCGGCGACCGAGGCGCGGCCGCACGAAGCGCTCGTAGCCCATCATCAGGAACGGCGTGGTGAGCATCGACACCGCCACCGCCGCGTTCAGCAGCGCGGCGACCGTCGGCGGCAGGATGGCCGCCGCCGCGCCGAAGAGCACGAAGGCGAATTCGCCGGCCTGCGAGAGCGCCACGGCGAAGAGCGACGCGTCGCCGGTGCCGCAGTAGACCGGCCGCGCGATCGCGTAGAGCAGCGCGATCTTCAGCGCCACCACGCCGAGCGCGAGGCCGAGGACGACGAGCGGCGCGCGGGCGAACAGGCCGATGTCGATCGACATGCCAACCGCCATGAAGAACAGGCCGAGCAGCAGGCCCTTGAACGGATCGATGTCGATCTCGAGCTCGTGGCGGTACTCGCTGTCGGCGAGCATCACGCCGGCGAGGAAGGCGCCGAGCCCCGCCGACAGGCCGACCAGCGCGGAGAGCATCGCCGCGCCGAGCACGAGGAACAGCGCGAAGCCGACGAACACCTCGCGCAGCCGCGTCTCGGCGACGTAGCGCAGCAGCGGGCGCACCAGCAGGCGGCCCACCGCGATCAGCGCGACGATGAAGCCGATCGCCCTTGCCGCGTCGCTCCAGCGGAACGCCTGCGCCTCGCCGCCGAGGAAGCCGAGCGCGAGGAGCAGCGGGATCACCGCGAGGTCCTGGAAGAGCAGCACGGCGAACGACGCCTGCCCGCCCGGCGTCGGCAGCAGGTTCTTCTCGCCGAGCGTGGCGAGGCCGATCGCGGTCGAGGACATGGCGAAGCCCATGCCTGCGACCAGCCCGACCGCGAGCGGCTGGCCGAGCAGCAGGGCGATCGCCGCCACGGCGAGCACGGTGGCGAGCACCTGCACCGTCCCGAGGCCGAAGATCGAGCGGCGCAGCGCCCAGACGCGCGAGGCGTTGAGCTCGATGCCGACGAGGAAGAGCAGCAGCACCACGCCGATCTCGCCGAAGCCGAGCACCGCCTCCGGCGCGGCGATGAGGCGCAGCCCCCACGGGCCGATGGCGATGCCGGCGACGAGATAGCCCAGCACCGCGCCGAGGCCCAGGCGCTTGAAGAGCGGCACGGCGATGATGCCCGCCGCGAGGTAGATCAGCGCCTGCTCGAGGAAGCCGTGGGTGTCCATAGTTAGAATGTTCTCATGGACGCAAAACCGGTCGACGGGCAGCAATTCAAGCTCGGCATGCGCACGCTGGCGGGCGCGGTGAACATCATCACCAGCATGCACGCCGGGCATCGCTACGGCATGACCGCCACCGCGGTGTGCTCGGCGACCGCCGAGCCGCCCACGGTGCTCGTCTGCATCAACAAGCTCGCGGTGACGCACGACGCGATCGGCAAGGCGAAGGCGTTCTGCGTCAACGTGCTGCGCGCCGAGGACTGGGAGCTGTCGACGCTCTTCAGCGGCGGCCAGACCGGCGAGGCGCGCTTCCGGCACGGCAACTGGACCAAGCTCAGCTCCGGCTCGCCGGTGCTGGTCGACGCGCTGGTCTCCTTCGACTGCCGCGTGGTGAAGAAGCTCGTGCACGGCACGCACACCATCTTCCTTGGCGAGGTCGAGCAGATCCTGATCGGCAAGAAGGGCAAGCCGCTGCTCTACTCCGACGGGCAATACGCCAAGCTCGCCTCGCTCACCCTCGGGGAGCCTTTGCCCGAAGGACTGGACTACTGGGGCTTCTAGACCTCGACCGGCGCATCGCGGTCGTCGTAGGCGCGAATTTCCTCGCCGTCGCGGCGCGCATGAGCCTGGTCACCTTCCTCGGCATCTACTTCGTGCGCCACGCCGGAATCGGGCTCGCGACGGTGGGCGTCGCGTTCCTGTGCGAGAGCGTGATGCGCGGCCTCGCCGCGCCGATGTTCGGCGCGCTCTCCGACCGCGTCGGCCGCCGCGGCCTGCTGGTCGGCTCGGCGCTCGCGACCGCGATCGTGCTGCCGTGCTTCCTGCTGGTCGACGGGCCGCCGCGGCTCTTCGCCTGGAGCCTCGCGCTCGGCCTGACCGGCGCGGTGAACATGCCGGTGGCGAGCGCGTTGCTGCTCGACCTCGCGCCCGCCGAGCGGCGCCAGTCGGTGCTGGCGCTCAACTACACCGCGATGAGCGTCGCCTACACGCTCGGCGTCATGCCGGCGGGCTACGTCGCGCAGCGCGGCTACGGGCTGCTCGCCGCGGTGAGCGCGATCGGCTATCTGCTGGTCGCGGCGCTCTATCTCGCCAGCCTGCGCGGCACGCTGCCGCTCGAGCGATCGCGGGGCGAGTCGATGCTGCGCGATACCGTCGCCGCCTTTCGCGACCGGCGCTTCCTGGGCTTCGCCGCGCTCGCGGTGGCTTTTCCGCTCGGCATGGGCATGGTGGTGACCGCCTCGCCGATCTTCGCCGCGGATCTCGGCCTGGGCGAGGGCTATATCGGCCTCGTGCTCGGCGGCAACAGCATCCTGGTGGCGCTCGCCGCGCTGCCGGTGGCGGCGCGCATCGAGCCGATGGGGCCGTTCCGGCTGCTCGGCGCGGCCGCTTCGGTCGTCGCCGGCGCGTTCCTGTGCTATGCGCTCGTGCCGGACGCGGCCTGGGCGCTCGCCGCCGGCACGCTGGTGTTCAGCTTCGCCGAGATCGTCTTCA
>Ga0310810_10003532_pt1 | contig 17056 bp, 12 predicted proteins | sample NCmetagenome_FD_207641 | JGI IMG/M metagenome (GOLD analysis project Ga0310810, IMG submission 207641) | Soil microbial communities from experimental microcosm in Duke University, North Carolina, United States - NC | ecosystem: Engineered > Artificial ecosystem > Soil microcosm > Unclassified ... | reverse complement strand
TGAGTGCGACGCTCAACAAGGCGGGCTCCGCGCTGTTCAAGGCGGTGGCAGTGATGTTCATCGCCGAGGTGTACGGAGTAGGCCTGCATCTGCGTGAGCAGCTGATCATCGTCGCGGCGGCGACGGCATCGGCGATCAGCGGCGCGGGCGTGCCGGGCATGGGGATGGTGACGATCCTGATCGTGCTCAACGCGGTCGGCATGCAGGCGCAAGCGCAGGCGGGCATCGCGCTCGTGGTCGGCGTGGACCGGCTGCTCGACATGGTACGCACGAGCGTAAACGTCACCTGCCAACTCGTCGGCGTTGGATACGTCGCCCGCGCCGAAGGGGAGAACCCGACCTAACGACGCAGGGCAGACAGGCGCACTGCACCTACGGCGCACTGCACCAACGACGCACGGCACCTGCGGCGCACTGCACCAACCGCGCACGGCACCTCCGGCGGTACAAACGGCGCAGAGGCCAGCGGCGCGCAGAGGCGCGACACCTGATCGACCGCGCGCTCCCCGGCCGGCTGATGCACGTCGGGCAGCTCAGGCGCGCCGTGCAGTCCGTGGGGGCGAACATCAGCGAGGGCTTCGGGCGCGGGCCCAGGCCCGGCCGCGACCACGCGCTCCGGATCGCCCGCGGCGAGGCCGAGGAGGCGATCCGGCATCTGGCGACGACCTTCCGGGCGGGCCGGATCGGGCGCGCGGACTACTGGCCGCCCCGCGACCTGCTGGTCGTGGTCGTGAAGATGCTGACGTCGCTGCCGCGCGGGTGAGGCCGCCGCCGCTGCCCGCCGTCGACCGCGGTTGGTGCAGTGCGCGGTTGGTGCAGTGCGCAGCAGGTGCAGTGCGCAGTAGGTGCGGTGCGCGGTTGGTGCCGTGCGCGGTTGAAGCAGTGCGCCGTTCCGGCGGTTGCCTGGGGCTTGGCTTGGTTCGACATTCAGGTTGTGACTCACCTGCGTACTTCACGTCAGCGGTATCGCGAGTTCGTCGAGGACTACAAGCACCGCCGCCTCGATGAACCCGCGACCAACGGCAAGGAGCCGACGACGGCCTCCGAGCCGGCGCGCGGCGCCAAGCGCCGCCAGTATGTCCGCGAATACCTGCGCTGGCTGCGGCCGCATCGGTATGCCGTCGCGGCCGTTTTCGTACTCGCGCTGGTGACAGCCGGCCTTCAGATGGTCGAGCCGCTGTTCATGCGGTACATCATCGACCGCGTCCTGCTCAACCAGGCGCTCGATGCCTCTGCGCGACTCACGCGGCTGAACCTCGCCGGAGGGCTGTTCGTCGCCGTGATCGTGTTGTCGAACCTCATCAACCTGACGAAGGACTACCGCCAGCGACTGCTGAACGTCCGCGTCATGCTCACGCTGCGGCGTGCGCTGTTCGAGCGACTCCTGCATCTCGCGCTTCCGAAGCTGTGGGACATGAAGACCGGTGGAATCCTGTCACGCCTCACGGGTGACGTGGACACGACGACTGGTCTTCTGCAGATGGCCATCGTCTCGCCGTCGATCTCCATCATCCGGCTCGTCATCGCCATCGGCGTCCTGATGACGCTCAACTGGCGGCTGGCGCTCATGGCGATTGCCGTGATTCCAGGCGCGATGCTCATCAGCTTCTCGTCGGCGCGACGCATTCGCCCGATCTACCGCGCTGTGCGGAAGGACGTCGAGGCGATCGACGGACGAGTCGGCGAGACGTTCTCCGGCATTCGCGTCGTGCGTGCCTTCGGACGAGAAGCGCGGGAGGTGCTCGACTACATGCGCGGGCGGCACACAGTGCTGCGGAAGGAACTGTTCGCGCAGCGCCGCGAGCTCGTGCTGTGGACATCGTGGGGCGTGCTCGTGTCCGGCGTGAACGTCGTGATCGTGTGGTACGGCGGCGCGCTCAACCTCGCCGGCCGCGCGTCCATCGGCGACATCATGGCCTTCCAGTGGTACACGTTCCTGCTCATGAATCCCGTGTGGCAGATCGTGAACTCGTTCTCCGAGCTCCAGCGATCGCTCGCGGCGATGGAGCGCGTGTTCGAAGTGCTGGCGATGGACCGCGATAAGCCCGACCGGCCCGATGCCCGCGACGCGCCGCGCATCGTCCACGAGATTCGTCTCGACGGCGTGGAGTTCGAGTACCGCGAAGGGCGTCCGGTCGTGCGCGACTTCGACGTCACGGTGCGCGGCGGCTCGGTCGTCGCGCTCGTCGGACGCAGTGGCGCCGGGAAGACGACAGTCACGGATCTCGTCGCTCGCTTTCACGATCCCACGCGCGGACGCATTCTCGTCAACGGCTCGGACATCCGCGACTTCAAGCTGAAGACGTACCGCGACCTCCTCGCGATCGTGCAGCAGGACGTCTTCCTCTTCGACGGCTCGGCGCGCGACAACATCGCGTACGGCCGTCACGACGCCACGGACGCCGAGGTGGAGGACGCTGCTCGGCGCGCGAATGCGCACGAGTTCATCGTCAGGCTCCCCGAAGGCTACGAGACGTTCGTGGGTGAACGCGGCGTGAAGCTCTCCGGGGGGCAGCAGCAACGGCTGGCGATCGCGCGGGCCATCCTGGCGTCGCCGCAGATCCTGATTCTCGATGAGGCGACGAGCAATCTGGATACGGAAAGCGAGCAGCTGATCCAGGCGTCCATGGCGACACTGCTCGCGGGACGCACGACGTTCGTGATCGCGCACCGGCTCTCGACGGTGCGCCGGGCGAACATGATCCTCCTCATGGAGGACGGACGCATCATCGAGCGCGGGACGCACGAGGAGCTGATGGCCGCGCGGGGCGTGTATCACGACATGGTCGTCCGGCAGATGGAGTCTCACAGCGAGGCAGGCGAAGAGCTGCTGCGGTGATACTGGTCATAAGTCATCCCGAGCGAGCGTCAGCGAGTCGAGGGATCCACTATGCGTACCTCGTAGCTGGCTACGGGCACATCACAGCAGATCCCTCGACTGCGCCGCTCCGCGGCTCCGCTCGGAATGACAAGATCAACGACTCTGACCCCTTTGAAATCTGGCGAGCCAACGCTGGGCCGAGTCGCGGCGCGCGCGGAACATTCCGTCTGCGTTCGCCCATGACCTGACGACAGCACGGTAGTGCGTCGCCGCGCTGTCCGGCATACCGGCCTGATCGTACGCCTGCGCGAGCAGCTCGTGGAGCTCCGTGCGGGTGACGTACAGGTTCGACGCGTCGATCTCGCCACGGAGCGCCGGCGCGACCGCCGCCGCGGCTTCCCTTCCCCGACCCCGACGCAGCAGCGCCCGGCCGAGCTCGAGATTCACGCGCGTGAAGCCTAACGCGGGCGAGTACATCGCCTCACGGAATTCGCGGATCGCCTCGTCGTCACGACCCGCCGCGATGTGCACGAGACCGCGCAGATAGTGATGCGCCTTGCGGTCACGGCCGTAGAGGCTCCGCTGCCCCCAGTACTCGACTGAATCCGCCAGCTGCAGCACTGCAGCCGTATCGCCCGTTGCCGCGGTCGCCATACCGGCAAGCGTTCCTCTCCAGGCGTGATAGCGCGCCGCCAGTCCCGGTGCCGGCTCGCCACTGAGCGGTTCCTCCCACAAGCGGGTGAACGCCGCCGCTGCCGCGCGTGCATCACCGCTCTCGAGCGCGAGGAGCCCGCGGTTGATGGCTTCCGGCACGACCGGCGAGAATTGCGGCGGGAGGATGCCAGAGATCCTGCCAGTCTCATTGAGCACGCGCGCTTCGCGTAACCGCCCCTCATTCCGGAGAGCAATCAGGAGATGCCACCGCGCGTCGTTGAAGTCATCCGGCTTCGCGGACTCCAGCAGCGTCCGCAAGTCACGCTCGACGTCGTCATACTCGCCGAGAAGCAAGTTGACTCGAACTTCAAAAATGACATTGCGTGCGTTCGGCTGCAGTCGTGTAAAACGTCGCAGCGCCTGACGAGTGGTAGACGTGTCGCCCATCCTGGCCGCCGACAGAAACGCCAGCTCCCAGGCACGCGGCCAGTCCGGTCGAAGGTGGACGTACTGCTGGGCGACGCGAGACGCCGCCGGCAACGAGTCCCACCAGAAGTAGACCTCCACCAGCGCGTTGAAGTCCTCACAGAGATAGCATGGGGCTGCGGGGCCGTATGCGGCGGAGTCGATCGACACCGTGCGCTGGAGCGCCTGGGCTGCACCGGCCCAGTCGCCGACGAACTGCCTCGTGCGGCCGACGGCCTCCAGCGCGCGCGCATCGTCGGGATACCGCGTCGCGAGCGTTTCGGCGATCTGCTCCGCGCGTGGGGCCTGCAGCACCCGACCGATCAGATCGGCCTGGATCACCAATCGCTCGCGTTCTGACGCCCGCTCAGCCAGACGAAGCGCGCGATTCGTCGGCGCGTGCGACATCGGCGTGTCCGTCATGAGCGCGTCGTAGTAGGCCGCCATGGCGAACGTGGAATCGTCATCGAGCGCCGCGCGGATCATCTGACGAGCGGCGGCCCGATCAGATCGATAGTACGCGCGAAGCCCTTCCTCGAACAACCGATAGGCCGTCGCCGACGTGGTCGTGACGCCGGCGCGCAGAGCGGTGCCCTCGGTTGCCGCCGGAGCCTCCGACGCACGCGCGTTGACGGGTGCCCGCCAGATGACCCCGCGCGCGAGCACGATACCGGCCACGACGGCACTCGCCACGACGGCAGCACGCGTTAGGCGCCTCGGTGTCCGACGCACGGTCGGTGCTGGTGGGGCTCCCAGGTCGGCGATGGGCGCAACCACCGCTCCTATGACCGGCGCAGGGGGAGCCGCCGCGTCGCTCGGAAGCATCGTCGCGCGGGCTGCCGGCATGGACCGCAAGGTCGCGACCATCTCCTGAACATCGGCGTCGGGCTCCGCTTCCAGCTCACGCCGGACGAGCGCCGCGTATTGCCGGGCGAAGTCGAGCGCCTCGGCCCGATCGCCACGGGTGGCGAGCGCTTTCAGATACCCTAACGCGAACCGACCGCTCAGCGGATCGAGTCCGGTGAGCTGCCGCCACCAGGCGATCGCACCGTCGAGGTCATTCGCGGAGGACGCCTCCGCCGCCAGCGCCGCGATCGCGCCGGTCGCCGCCGTATGCAGTCGCGCTCGTTCTTCCTCGACCCACCGCTGGAACGACGCGGCGGAGGGGAGATAGAAGCCCGCGAGGAACGGACCGCGAACGAGCGTTCCGGCAGCGGCCCGGTCCCCGCGCGCCAGCGCCGAACGGAGTGCGCCAACGTCGGACGTGATCGCCGACGGATCGAGCGCGAGGACGAACTCGGACCGCACGACGTCGCGACCCACTTCCTGGCGCAGCGTATACAGCGCCTGACGAAGCGAGTGTCGGGCACGCTCTTCGTCGACGTCGGGCCAGAAGAGCCCCGTCAGTCGCTCGCGAGAAACGCGGCGGTCCCCCTCGGCGGCGAGCACTGCCAGGATGGCGAGCCGCTGCGCGCTGAGCCGTGGTGCGACGGCCTCGTTGACGGATTCGAGCGCGAGTCCGCCGAACGTCACGAGGTGCAGCATCGTGGCTCATCATGTGGCAGGTCCGCGTGTCTGTCAAACACGCTTCGTCCCATTCCGCGCCCTGTTGACGTCCCGCTGACGCCCCAATGTCGGCGCGATGACGGGTCGGCCATAGCGTCACGAGCGAGCTATCCGCCGCCCACCCACGAGAGGTCACATGCGTACGCCAGCCATCTTCGCGCTGTTGTGCGTGTCGGCCACCACCACGCCGCATCGCGTTGAATCCCACGGTCTCGGGGACCTGATCAAGAAGAAGGCAGCCGAGGCGGCCAACCCCGTTGCCATGAGACTCTTCACCCTTTCGGAGGCGCCATGCTGAGCGTTCGATTCGTATCTCTCGCCGTCACGGCCATCCTGGCGGCGGCGCCCGGCGTGGCGTCCGCGCAGGGGCTCGGGTCGCTGCGGAAGAAGGCCGAGGAGGCGAAGAAGAAGGTCGAGACGGCGGTGGACAGGAAGCCGACCGTCGATTCGGCCAAGGCGAAGGCAGCACCGCCGGCGGGGTCACCGTCGGCCGCGTCATCGGCATCCGCACCCGCACCCGCGGGAGGCGATGCCGCGAGTGCGAAGCCTAACGCGAAAGTCTGGGAGAACTACGACTTCGTTCCCGGAAACAAGGTCATCTTCTACACGGACTTTTCCGATGACAAGGTCGGAAACTTCGCACGCGGGCTGAAATACAAGGGCGGACCGGCCGAGATCGTCGAACGCAACGACACGAAGGTGTTGCGCGCCAACGGCGCCGCGGAGGTGCTCATCCCCCTCGGGAGGAAGTTGCCAGAGCGGTTCACGCTCGAGGTGGATGTCATCGCGCCACAAGGCGGGGTGCTGAACCGCGCGCTCTCGTTCGAGGGCGGGGCCACCCAGCTTGGCGACGATAAATCGGCGTGGGTCACGTGGAACCCGCAGGGCGCCTGGATCCAGGGGTCCGGCCTGAACATGTCCTCGGGCGGAGTGCAGACGCCGGAAGCCATGATCTCCACGTTCGCCGGGAACGTCACGCACCTCCGCGTGCTCATGGACGGCGCGTACTTCAAGATGTACGCGAACGAGCGCCGCCTGTACAACATCCCCGAGCTGGCGTTCAAGCGGGACTCGGTGATCCGGATGACGTTAGGCGGCGCCGAGGACGATGGGATGGCCGTGTATGTCACCAGCATCCGTGTCGCAGAAAGCGAGACCGACGTGCTCTACGACGCGCTCGCGGCGAAGGGGCGCTGGGTCACGCAAGGCATCCTGTTCGCGACAGGAAAGGCGGACGTACAGCCAGAATCGCGGCCGGTGCTCAAGGAGATCGCGAGCACGCTCAAGCAGCATGCCGACCTCGCGATCCTGATCGAGGGGCATACGGACAACGTGGGCTCCCCCGCGTCCAATCTCACGCTCAGCGATGCCCGTGCCGCGGCGGTGAAGGCCGCGCTGGTCGCCGACTTCGGCGTCGACGGCGCACGCATCACGACCAAGGGACTCGGTGACACAAACCCATCGGTGCCTAACGCTACAGCCGCCGGCCGGGCTCAGAACAGACGTGTCGAGGTCGTCAAGCAATGATGCGGCTCGCGCCCCCAGCCCTCAGGCATCACCCCGCAGTACCGTCATGGGACTCACGCGCGCCGCCCTCCACGCCGGAATGGCGGCCGCCGCCACCGTCACACCGAGCAACACGAATCCGGCCGTCACCATCACCGCGGGCTCACGCGCCGAAGTCGCGAATAGCATCGATTGCACGACCGATCCACCGGCGAGCGCGATCGCGAGACCGACCAGGCCGCCGACGCTCGCCATGCGCACCGCGTCGCGCACCACCAGCCGTGCGACCCTGCCGCCTGAGCCACCTAACGCGAGTCGCACGCCGATCTCCTGCGTGCGCTGCGACACCAGATACGAGACAACCGCGAACAACCCGACGGTCGCGATCCCGAGCGCGAGGACGCCGAACGCCGAGAACAGCGTGGCGCCGAGTCGCCAGGATCGGAGTTGCGGGTCGATGAGGGCCTGGTACGGGCTGACCCGCGCATACACCGGCAGCCTACTCGTGCTCTGAATCATCCGCTGGACGGGCGCCACCATCCGCTCGGGATCGCCCGCCGTGCGCACGAGAATGCCGTGAATGTTCGGCACGTCGGGAAACGGCGCGGCAGGCGTCTGACCGATCGGCACGTAGTACTGCATCAGCCTCGCCTCATTGCCCTCCGTGCGCAGTGAGCGCGCACGCGAGTCGCGAACGATGCCCACGACTTCGCGACACGGCAGGAATGCCGCCGCAGCCATCGGGTCACCCAGCTCGGAAACTCCGGCGTTGCCAGCCTTCACACATTTGCCGAGCGCGCTCTGCCCGGGCCACAGGGTGCGCGCCATCGTCTCGTTCACGAGAATCACGAGCGGCGTGCCGGTCGTGTCACGCGACGTGAGCAGGCGCCCCGCGATGAGCCTGACGCCCATCATCTCGAGGTACATTGGCGTCGCCGCATACATGATCGGCAACTGCTGCACCGCCGGCGACGGCATCGCGTAGCCAGGAACGCTCATTGGCGGAATGTTGTGCGACGAGAACGGCATGCCCTGCACTGCCGTCACGCCGGTGACGCCCGGAATGCTCGCAATGCGCCGCGTCGCCTCCTCGTGTACACGGTCGCGCTCCGGACCCGGCGCAGCACCGCGGAAGTCGAGCCGGACGTGGAGGAGGTGTGAGGTCGAGAACCCGAGGTCCTGCGACTGCACGCGGCGGAGACTCTGCACGAAGAGGCCGGCCCCGACGACCAGGACCATCGAGAGCGCGACCTGAAGCGCCAGCAGCGCGTGCTGGAACAGGAAGCGTCCGGACGCACCATGCCCGCCCCCCGTCCGCAGTTCCGCCGACAGATTCCGTCGGCCGAGCTGCGCCAGTGGACCGAGCGATGCGAGCAGACCCGCGAGGCACGCGACGACGATCGAGATTGCGAGCACGGCCGGGTCGACGATGCGGTCGCTGGCGGCGACGTTAGGCAGCAACGTCACGCGCACGACGTCCGCGAGCCAGCGGGAGAGCACCAGGCCCATCACGCATCCGGCGAGCGCGAGCACGACGCTCTCGACCACGAACTGTCGGGCGAGCTGTCGACGACCTGCTCCCAGCGTCAGGCGGATCGCGACATCGCGCCGGCGCCTCGCGGCGCGAAGCAACAGCAACGTCCCCACGTTCGCCGTCGCGATGAGCAGCACGACCACCGCCACCCCCGTCACCCAGAGCGCAACGCGCGCCTGTGGCGACTGGCGCGCCGACGGCCCGGGCACCACCGACTCGAGCGACACGGCCGGCGGATCGTTTCCGACTGACGGCGCCACCGTCTCGCGGATGGCCTGCCTCGCGAGCAGGGCGGCGCTTGCGGGCGCCACGCCGTCGCGCAGACGGGCGACGACAGCGACCGCGCGTATTCGCGCATCGCTCCACCAGCCCGCGCCGCGATTACGAAATGCGGTGGTCAGCGGCACGAAGATGTCGGTGGACCCGAGCTCGGTGCCGTTGAAGCCGCGTGGCGCGACGCCGATGATCGTCAGCATCTGATCGTTCACGAGCAGCTGCTGCCCGATGGCGCTCGTCTGTCCAGCGAATCGCCGCTGCCAGTACGCGTGACTCAGCACGACGACGTCGTTGCCGGCGGGCAGCTCGTCGTCGCTGGGACCGTAGAATCGCCCGAGCGCGGGTTGGACGCCTACCGTCGTGAAGTACTCACCCGACGCCTGCACTGCCGCCACCTCGGTCAGGTCACCACCGCGACCCGTCGTCATCGAATCCGACTGCACCGCCGCCACGCTACTGAACGCACCACCTAACGCCGACAGCGCGCGGAACACCGGATACGACGTTGACGTCATCGTGAACCGCCCGCCGTCCTCCGACACGAACGTCAACCCGACGCGCACGACACGCTCGGCGTCCCGGATGCCGGGAGGCGCGGCCAGCATGAGGCGCTGGACGAGACCGAACATCGCCGCGTTGGTCCCGATGACGAGCCCGAACGTCAGCACGACGCCGGCGACGAATGCCGGCTCGCGTCGGAACGTCCGGGCCGCGTCGCGGAGATCGCGCGTCAGGTCGTCGAGAAGGGACATGGCGTTAGGCGCCCGGTGCGCGTCGCGCGAGCGCGAACGTCCCGGCAGGCGGCTTCTGCCCCGCGGGAAGCTGCGGCCAGTCGCGCAGGACGGCGGTGCCCTCGACACTGTCCTGCGTCACGAACCGGCCCGTATACACCCAGAACCCGCCGCCGCTGTTCTGCTGCTTCCAGTGCATCTCGCCCTTGGTCACGGTCGTCTCGAGGTGAGGAGCGCGCGCGCCATTCGGAAGAACGGTCGATCCCGAGTATGTGCCCCTCGCGCTGTCGGCGACCTCGAAGACCATGACAACGGGCATCGGGCGCGACTCGCTTCCGTCGGGCGCGGGCACACGGAACAGCCCGTCCCACACACCCGCGAACGGAAGACGCGCGCTGCGAGGGAGGCCTTTCGGCGCAGGGGAACCGGCGGGTGCCGCACCGTCGGGGGAGGCACTTCGGCGCACCTGAGCGCGGGCGGTGGCTGGAGGCAACATCAGGACGGCGATCGCGGTTACGATCGCGACGTCGGAGATGAGTGGGCGCCGCATGGATGAGCCTCCGGACGAGGACGTTCCGTTGCACGAACTGCCTGGTTTCTGGCGATCGTTACCACGGAGCACAGCGGCGGACCAGCGGGCTTGGGGCGAGCGCGCAGGAATTTGGGGCCAACCACTGGGGTCAGAGTCGGGGGTCAGAGTCGGGACTCTGACCCCGCCATCCCGCCATCCGGCGGCGGTCGGCGAGTCCCAAGTGTGCCAGTCGTTAGTCGTTGGTCATCGGTGTTCAGTCCCCGTTCCCTCTGATTCCCGCCCGCTGCGACGTCAGGGTCGGACTGAGAACTGATAACTCACGGCTGACGACCGAGGACTGAGAACTCGATGACCGGGGTGCCTCGTCGCGATGCCAGCCCACTCAGGTCCCAGCGCACCTCCAGCCCCTCTACCGGGATGCCAAGGATTCCTCCGCTCGGAATGACAGCCGTGCTGGACGCGTACCGTCTCAGCCGCTATCGTTGCGGCGCGTTCAGGACGCACCCCGTCCGCGGATAGGGCCGAGCCCACCTGAGCTGGTCGCAGTGCCAATCGTCCCGATCTTCTTTCAGCCCGACGTGCGGACGCGGGCGGCTCTCGAGAGGAGATCGTCATGTCCGACCCCGCCTCGCGGTTGCCCGCGCGTCCGTCGCTGGAGCACCTCCGCAAACAAGCCAAAGATCTGCTGCGCCTCATCCGCGACGGCGACCCCGCCGCCGTGCAGCGCATGCGCGCCATCATCCCGACAGTTGGCGCCACCGACTCTCCCGCCGACGCGCTACTCGCCGACGCGCAGTTCGTCGTCGCCCGCGAATACGGGTTCGAGAACTGGGCAGCGATGACGCAGTACGTCGACGCCGTGAATCCGGCGACGTCCAGTCCCGCGACGCGGCAACTCATCCGCCCCGTGGAGATGGAGCGGTCGCGTACCCTGCGTCTTCCCGACGGAGGCAGCGCGCCCGCGGACACCGTGTGGAGCATGTACACGGCGACGATCGACGGAGACCTGGCGAGAGTGAAGGCGCTCGTCGCGCGGCATCCGGGGCTCGCACGGCACGAGCACAATTACACGCCACCGATTCACTTCGCGGTCCGCGAAGGTCACACGCCACTCGTCAGGTTCCTGCTCGATCACGGTGCGGACCCGGCTGCGTACAAGAGCTATCCCTTCCAGGAGCCGCTGCTCATGTTCGCCGAGGATCGCGGCCACGTCGAGGTTGCACGCTTGCTCCGCGAGCACCTCGCGCAGCGCTTTGCGATCGCCGAAGGAACGTCAGCGATCATCGCGGCGGCGCGGGCGGGTGATGTGGCGGGCGTCAGGGCGGAGCTCGCGCGCAATCCGGAGATGGCGCGCGCAGGCAACGAGAACGGTGAGACGGCACTGCATCATGCCGCCAACAACGGGCATCTCGACGTGGTCCTCGCCCTCCTCGACGCCGGCGCCGACGTCGATGCCGTGAGCGGCGACGGCTCTCGGCCCGTGCACGTCGCGCTCGAGCCGCGAGGACGCGTGAGTGTCCCGAGAGAGCGTCGAACGGCGGTAGCGGACGCGCTGCTCGCGCACGGCGCCCAATATACGATCTACACTGCAGCGGTTCGTGGCGACGGCCAATTCGTGCGGGACGCGCTGAGCCGCGACTCGTCGCTCGCCAACTTCGAGGACACGTGCCATCGCCGGCCATTGTCAGCCGCGGCGAATCGCAACGACCTCGAGATGGTCAGGCTGCTCCTGAACCACGGAGCCGATCCGAATCTCCCCGAAGAGGGCGCGCCCCGAGGGCACGCGCTCTGGATTGCCGTGTACCACGACCGTCGGGAGATGGCTCGCCTCCTCGTCGAGCACGGCGCGGACCCTAACGCGATGGTCGAGTCCAGCGGCACGCCAATCATGCACGCGCGCAAGGTCCCGGAGCTGTTCCAGCTGCTGCTGGCGCATGGCGGGGACGAACAGCCTGGCGATGAACAGCGGCTCGAACGTTTCATTGACGACGGGAACCTCGCGGAGGTCGAGCGTCTCCTGCAACGACGGCCGGATCTCATCCAGAATCAGTACGCGTTCTGGTCCGAGGGTATTCTCACAGGCCCCGCCAGCGCGCCGAACCGCGAGATGGTGGACCTGCTCCTGCGGCTCGGTGCGCGCGTCCCTACGGTCACGAAGTGGGGACCGTACTACTACCTCAAGCATTACGAGATGGCCGCGTACCTGTTGAGCCGCGGGATGGACGCGAACCACATGAACTGGCACCGATTCACGCTGCTGCATCACGTGTCGGCCGAAGGCGACGTCGCCAAAGCCCGGCTGCTGCTCGACCACGGCGCGGCGATCGACGCGATCGACGACGAGTATCGATCGACCCCGTTAGGCATCGCCGCGCGCTGGGGGCGTCGCGACGTCGTCGCGCTCCTGCTCGCACGCGGCGCCGATCCCAATGCGTCGGGCGCTCCGTGGTCGACGCCACTCGCCTGGGCGCGAAAGAAGGGACACGCCGAGGTCGAAGCCGCGCTGAGAGCAGCGGGGGCGACGGCGTAGGGCAGCCGCGCGATCGATCGGGTCGCACGCAACCTTTTCACCTGTGCTGTCCACCTGACGCCGGAGATCCACGATGTCGCCAGATAGTTCGCCAGACCAGGCAAAGCAGCTGCTGCGGAGCGCGCCGTACTTCCCCGTCGCCGACGTCGAGCGCACCGCCACGTATTACGAGCGCACGCTCGGCTTCCAGCGAGCGTATATCGCGGGGTCGCCCCCGGAGTTCGCGATCATGATGCGCGACGATCTGTCGATCATGCTGCGCCGGGTGCAGCAACCGGAACACATCAGCCCTAACGAGCGACAGGGTGGGACGTGGGACGTATTCTTCTGGGTGCGCGACGTCCGCGCGTTGCACGAGGAGTTGCGGACGGCCGGCGCAGAGGTGGTGTACGACATCGTGTTCCAGACCGCGTACAACATGGACGAATTCGCCGTCCGCGATCTCAACGGCTACGTGCTCGGGTTCGGACAGCCCCGAAGCTGAGCGATTCTGTCGCCGTCAGGGTTAGCTGATAGCCGATAGCTGATAGCCGATAGCTGTAGTAATGTGCCTACGCGTCCTTCAACCCCGAGCGTCACATGCGAACTCCCAACCGCCGCCTTGTCGGCTCCGCCACACTCGTCGCGGCCGGCCTCGCCGTCACCCTAACGCCAGCCACGTCCGTCGGCGCGCAGGCACAGCGCGCCGCGCCAGCGCCAGCGCCCGCGTCCGATCCCGGCCTCGCCCGTCTCGAAGCCGAGATGACGCGGCTCGCCACGATCGCCGGCGGTAAGGTCGGTGTCGCGGCAAAGCACCTCGAGTCGGGACGCGAGGTGGTGTTGAACCGCGGCGAGCCGTTCCCGATGGCAAGCACGTTCAAGGTGCCCATCGCCGTGCAGTTGCTCACCCGCGTCGACTCCGGCTCGCTGCGTCTCGACAGCATGATCACCATCCGGCCGGGTGATCTGCATCCGGGAAGCGGAACGCTGACGCAACTGTTCGATGATCCCGGCGTCTCACTCTCCGTCCGGAATCTGCTCGAGCTGATGCTCCTGATCAGCGACAACAGCGCGACCGACATCATGCTGCGTACGGCTGGCGGGAGCGGCCCGGTCAATGCCCGTCTCCGCACGCTCGACGTCTCCGGGATTTCCGTCGATCGCCCAACGGTGCAGCTGATCGCCGACGCGATCGGTGTGAAGAATCTTCCGCCGGACAACCAGATCACGCCGCAAGCATTCACCGCGCTCGCGAGCGCGGTGTCGAACGAAGCCCAGAAGGCGGCGGCCGAGGCGTTCTACCGCGATCGTCGTGACACGTCGACGCCTGACGGGATGGCGAAGCTGCTGGAAACGATCTGGCGCGGCCGCGCGCTGTCGAAGGCGAACACGGATCTATTGCTGGACATCATGCGGCGGTGCGAGACGGGCCCGAACCGGATCAAGGGCATGCTGCCCCCGGAGCTCGTCGTCCGCCACAAGACCGGCACGCTGGGCATCGGCGTCGCCAACGACGTGGGCATCATCGAGCTGCCGAACGGCGCGGGCCACCTGGTGCTCACGGTTTTCGTGAAGGAGTCCACGCGGCCGGCCGAAACCCAGGAGCGAGCGATCGCGCAGATCGCGCGAGCCGCGTACGACTACTTCGTCTTCAACCCGCGCTGAGAACCGTCGTCAGCGGGGGACCTGGTTCCCCGCGATGTACACGGACGCAATGCGCCTGACGTTCGCGATGTCGGTGAGCGGATTCGCGTCGAGCACGACGAAGTCCGCCCACTTGCCTGGCTCGATCGTCCCGAGCTCGCGATCGAGCTTCATGCAGCGCGCGGCGACGCGTGTCGCGGACGCGAGTGCCTGACGCGGCGTGAGACCGGCCTTCACCATCATCTCGATCTCCATCAGCTCGAAGTAACCCTGGAATCGGCCCGTCGGACCGGTGTCCGTGCCCATGGCGATGGGCACGCCGGCGTCCGACAGCTTCTTCAGATTCCGCTTCGCGACCTCGAGCGCTGCCTTGTACTGCTGCGCCGACTTGCTCGCGCGCATGGCCTGCTGTCGCGCCGGCTCCTCGAGCGTCGCCACCCATTCGGCGTTCGCGTGCGCGAGGAAGAACGGATCAGCGAAGAAGTCGGGGGTCGACTCGTACACGAACGTCGAGACCTCGCGCATGAGCGTGGGGCTGTAACAGACACCGCGGCGCTTGATCGCGGAGATGAAGTCGGCGTCGACGTCGGCATCGCGAACGCTGTGCGCAACGAAGTCGGACCCCGCCGCGAGCAGCGCCTTCGCGTCGGCAAGGTAGAAGAGATGCGTGGCGACCCGGAACCCGCGTTTGTGCGCCTCGTCGATCACCGCGCGGTAGACCTCGGGCGTCATCTTGGGAGTGGTGCCGAGGTTGTCGTCCACGCGGATCTTGACGATGTCGACTTTCTGGGCGGTAACGTCCGCGACCTGCTTCCGCGCGTCGTCTGGCGTCTTGGGATCGAGCACCGGCCCGGCGACGAACACCCGCGCCCGATCGAGCGCGGCGGTATTCTGCTCGCCCCGCGCCGCAAACACGGACGCCGGCTCGCCACCGAGGCTGAAGACGGTGGTGACCCCATAAGCGGCGTACGTGCGGAGATCCTTGGGGTCGTTGACGTGCCCGTGCGCGTTGATGATCCCGGGAATGACGGCCTTCCCCGCGATCGACACGCGCTGTGCCCCATTCGGAATGTCGACGGTCCCGGCCGGCCCGGCGGCGACGATGCGTCCATCACGAACGATGATGGTCGCGTTAGGTACGGGCGCTCGCTCGGTGCCGTCGATGAGCGTGGCGCCGGTGAAAGCCTTGGCGGGCGAGCTCTGCCCCGCGAGCGGCGCTGACGCGAGAAGAACAAGCAGGGCGACTGTCGTTCTGATCATCGGCATGGGTCGAAACGGGCTCGAGGGCTAGTCTGTTCCTGCCTGTCGCTGTAGCCACTCAAAACTGCCGACAAACGCTCGAGAGTGAAACCACTCATTGTGGTGCACTTCACTCGAGTTGCTACGGACGGCGACCGGACCTCACGACACGCCTGACCCGCGCGCCGCGCGGCCCGAAGTACACGACGAGTCCCAGCGTCAGCCCAGCCACACCCAGACAGTTGAGCAGTTGTGGGCAGGCAGTTGGATCGAGGACCAAGCCTGTCTTGGTTTCGACCATCACCGTCGAGTCCACAACGAGATCGGCCCGGTAGTACCCGATGGAGACTCCACGGTGGAAGAGCTCGTACGGGACCTCCTGCTGGACCGGGATACCCATGGCTCGCAGTTCGACCACGAGAGCGCGGCGGTAGACGGATTCGAGGAACCCGAAGCCAAGCGCACGGAACACCGCGAAGGCGGCCGCGATGATCTGGCTCGTGAGCACCTGGTGCGGGTAAGCATCGTCGGGAAACGATGTTTCCGAATCGACCCGACGGGGATCGTTGGCGTCCATCGATCCAATCTCGTTCGGGACGCTCCAACGCGAACAACCCTTTTTCGGCAGCCGACGTCAGATCGTCGCCATGCGAGGGCGACAACGAATACGGATCATCGCTCGATCCAACAGCATGACGCAGAACGCGCAGAAAACGCAGAAGGCCGCAGAAAACACCCTGCCAGGACGCTAGGCGGCACCATGGTTTTTTTGATGAGAACGACCTCGGGACGCATCGGCCTCCCGAGGTCGTTCCCATTTCATTCGGCCGTTGGTGCAACGAGCCGCCCCAATTCTGCTTCTGCAGTTTTCTGCGTTCTTCTGCGTCGGCGCGCAGCGCCCTTCTGCGCGTTCTGCGTCAATGCTGTTGGATCAAGAGATGAAGTCTGTATGGACTCTACGGCCGCTTATCGAACGCCCCGGAAGGCTTGGTATTCTGCTGCAGCATGTCGTCGTTCACCCAGTAGTACGGACCGAACGGCACCGCCTTCGGCCAGATCTCATCGAGCGACATCGCGTCATACAGTTTGCCGCCCTTCATCACGTACCTCGAGTCCAGCGTGTTCCTGATGTTCTCGAGCGGATTCGAGTTCAGGACCATGAGGTCCGCGAGCTTGCCCACCTCGATCGAACCAATGTCCTTGTCTGCGCCGAGGAAGCGGGCGCTGCCCAGGGTGGCGACTTCCAGCGCGCCCTGCGCGCCTAACGCGCTCGCGCCCATCCACACTTCCCAGTGCGGGCCGATGCCATGGTGCTCCCCATGCGCGCCCATGGCGCCATGGCCACCCTCGGCGATGATGTCCGCCATCGCCTGCGCGACGAACGGGAAGTTGTAATCCGTATCGGGACGCTTCCAGCGGATGCGCGTCTGCGGCACCAGCGCGCGCCACGGGAACCACCGGCGCTGCTTCGCGTCCTTCCACACGTCGCTCTCGCCGAACCAGTACTCGATGTTCCACCCCGTCGGACCCGAGACCACCAGCGTGGGCGAGTACGTCGCACCCGCCTGGCCGAAGAACT
>Ga0310810_10003531_pt1 | contig 17057 bp, 12 predicted proteins | sample NCmetagenome_FD_207641 | JGI IMG/M metagenome (GOLD analysis project Ga0310810, IMG submission 207641) | Soil microbial communities from experimental microcosm in Duke University, North Carolina, United States - NC | ecosystem: Engineered > Artificial ecosystem > Soil microcosm > Unclassified ... | reverse complement strand
CGAAGATCGTCACGTACCATCGCTCGTGGCCGAACTTCGCCGACCGTTTCGGGCTCGACGTCATCGGCTACGTCGAGCCGCGGCCCGGCATTCCGCCGTCGCCATCGCACACGCTGGATCTCATCAACGAGATGAAGCGGCAGAACGTGAAGCTGATTCTGGTCGAGCCGTACTTCGACCTCAAGACCCCACAGTCGATTGGCCGTGAGACGGGCGCAGAGGTGCTGATGCTGCCGCCTTCAGTTGGCGGCGCCAAGGAAGTGACCGACTACATCGGCCTGTTCGACTACGACGTCAACGCCGTCGTCGCGGCCATCAAGCGGACGGGAGCCAAGTAACCGTGGATACCACGATCCTCCAATTCCTCGCCGCGCCGTTCATGGCGAGCCTCATCCTGACCGGGATCCACGCCTACCTCGGCGTTCATGTCGTCGAGCGTGGTGTGATCTTCGTAGATCTGTCGCTCGCGCAGATCGCGGCGCTCGGTGCCACGATTGCCGTGCTGCTGCCGATCACGGGCGGCGACCCGCACGCGCCCTCTGTCTACTGGATCAGTCTCGCGTTCACGTTCATCGGCGCGGCAGTGTTCTCCACTATCCGGAGCAAGCGCGCGCGGATCCCGCAGGAAGCCATCATCGGCATCTGCTACGCCGTCGCGTCGGCGGCGTCCATCCTCGCGATGAGCAAGGCCACCGCACAAGCCGAGCACCTCGACGACATGCTCGTCGGCAACATCCTGGCAGTCTCGTGGCACGACGTGTTGAAGACGACGCTGCTGTATGGCGCCATCGGCGCGTTCCACTTCATCTTCCGGCGGCAGTTCCTGTCGATTTCAATGGATGCCGCAGCGGCTGAGGCCAAGGGCACGTCCATCCGGCTCTGGGACTTCCTCTTCTACGCGTCCTTCGGCTTCGTCGTCACCTCGTCGGTGTCGATTGCAGGCGTGCTGCTGGTGTTCTGTTACCTGATTGTGCCGTCGGTGGCCGCGATGCTCTACTCGGATCGCATCGGGCCGCGGCTGGCCATCGGGTGGTCGATGGGCACCATCGTGTCGGCGCTCGGGGTGTATCTGTCTGTGGCGCTGGACCTGCCGACCGGCGCCACGATCGTCTGCACTTTCGGCACCGTTCTGGCCCTGATGGCCGTGGTCAGGCCGCTCATCCAGCGCAACGGCGCCGGGGACGTGCACCAGCGCGATTACGCCGACGTGGCGCACGGTCACTGATCGCCGCGCAGGTCACTAACGCCACGGAGGCCACGGAGAACTTTCGCCACGGAGGCACGGAGAACACGGAGATCTTTTGGGGCAGTCCCAAAACGAGCTCCGCGTTCTCCGCGTCTCCGCGGCGAAATTCCTCCGCGCTCTCCGCGTCGAAAGTCTGTGTGGCTCCGCGGCGTTTACTCCGCGGCGATCACTTGTTGTGCCCGGGCGAACCCGCCGGCGTCAGGAAGCCGAACAACCCGCCGTCTTCGTCGTCGGGACCGGCGGTGAAGAACAGCTGGCTGGGGTTCCCGTTGTTTCCGGCCTTGCCGAACTGGATCGCCCAGAGCCCCTCGATGCGGAGCGGCGGGCCGCTGGCGGAGTGCAGAGGGCCCGTGGACTCGTAGGTCCCGTCGGATTGCAGCGCGAACGTGTTGATGCGCCCGTCGCCGAAGTTGCCAACGAGCAAGTGACCGCTGTACTTGCCGAACTGATCCGACCCCCAGGCCAGACCCCAGGGTGAATTGAGCGGTCCACGGGAGGCGACGCGCGCCACCAGGTTGCCCTGCAAGTCGAACGCGTTCACGAAGCCATTCCCGGGCCCGGCCACGTCGTCTCCCGTCTCCGGGTTGCGCAGGGCATACGTGACGTAGATGGTGTTGCCGATCGCCTGGATGCCAAACGGCACGAAGCCTTCCGGAATCGTCGGGTCCTCGAATCCCGTGGGGCCCGCGACGGGGCGGAAGTTGCCATCGAAGACGTCCACTCGACCATTGCTGAAGTTGGTGGCGAAGAGACGCCAGGTGGTGTCGTCGCTGCTATCCAGCTGCGCGATGGCCAGGCCCTTGTACGCGGACGCAGGCTCAGAAGGCGGGTCATTTGGTGTAGGGAATACCTGCGTTGCCTTGTTTAGCGGCGCCGAGCCATTCCACGCGAGGATGGTGCCCTCCTCGGTCGCGAAGATGAACGCGGCCTTCCCCAACTTGCCGTCCGGATTGTTCGTCGCAGTGAGCATGAACTGCGCGACGCTGGCATTGAACACCGCACCGGTTGGCGCTCCCGCGACGGCGGGAAGCGGGCTTGCGAGTTTCACGCCGGCCGCCGTGTAGAGCGTCGACTTGTCCACGCCGTTGTCGGCGAGCCACCACGGACTTGTCGGACCGGACGTCAGTCCCCAGGGGTTCACCAGGTCGGTGTCGGGAGTCGCACCGCCGGGAAAGGATGCCAGGTTGTGCTGCGCGTAGAACTGAGCAGTCGCAGGAGCAGCATGAAGGGTCAGAATGACGGCGCTTGCGAGCAGCCAGCGAAACGGGTGCATGGAACCTCCCCGCATCGGCGCACCGTCGAGGCGGTTCGGACGTGGAGCACGCCGGCCGGCTCTGCCACGAGCGTCGATGAGCGAAGAGAGAATCGCAAGACGACTGCCACACCGACGCGAGCCCACTCGTGTGGAATTCCGGCATGCGTCACCTGGCTGACATTACGGGCGTCGTAAGCGTTTACGAGCAGCGAACCGTCTCATCGAGCGTTCGCTGTTAGCTCGTCGGTTGGAGCCCCGCCTGCGCAGCCCAGTCACCACCTAACCCGCTAGCCCAACGATCCCCGAACCAGTACCGAACGATCCCGAACGATCCCCAACGATCCGGAACGATCCCCAACGATCCGAAACGATCCCGAACGATCTCCAACGATCCGAAACGATCCCGAACGATCCCCAACGGTTCTGTAGCCTGCAGTGTAATATGTCGCTATGCAACATAAGCTGCTGACAGCGATGTTCGATCGGGAGCTGAAGAAGGGCAGCGCGGAGCTGCTCATCCTCTCGCTCGTCGAGCAGGAACCTCGCCACGGCTACGACATCGCCCGTCTCATCGAGATCCGTTCGAAGGGCGTCATCCAATTCAAGGTGGCCTCTCTCTATCCGCTCTTGTACCGGCTCGAGGCGCGTGGCTGGATTCGGGGACGATGGGTGGAGAAGCCCGGGCAGCGGCGGCGCCGGTACTACCGGCTCACCGCCGACGGGCGGCAGATCCTCGACGCCCAGCGCCACACCTGGCGGGCCTTTGCCGATGCCATCGCGCGCGTGACGGGGGTGGAGCATGCCTGACTGGAAGGCTGAAGTCCGGCGCCGGATCGCGTCGTTGCGGCTGCCGCCGGTGCGCGAAGGCGAGATCGTCGAGGAACTCGCGCAGGACGCCGAAGACCGCTATGCCGTGCTGGTGAGAGGCGGCATGTCCCCCGCCGACGCGGAAGCACGTCTGCTCGCCGACCTGGATCAGACCGCCCTTGCCGACGCCCTCCGGGCCGTGCCGCCTCCGCCGGCTGCGCCGCCCGTGCTGGGTGCTCCGCGCGGCCGCGTGCTGGCGGACGCATGGCAGGACCTCCGGTACGGTCTCCGCATGCTGCGCAGGAGCCCGCTGTTTGCGGCCCTGTCCGTGATTACGCTAACCCTTGGCATTGGCGCCAGCACGGCGATGTTCAGTGTTGTCAACGCGGTGCTGCTCGCGCCACTGCCATTTCCAGACTCCGATCGACTCGTCCAGATCTGGGACAGCAAGCCCGAAGCCGGCTGGAGCCAGACCACGCTCACGCACGCGAACTTCTGGGACATGCGCGACATGGTCCGCGAGTTCAGCGACGTGGGGGCCATGACCTTTACCACACTGAACTTGACCGGCAGCGGATCGCCCGAGCGATTCTCCGCCGCGGTGGTGTCCGTGGGATTCCTGCGTGGGCTCCGCGTGACGCCCGTCGCGGGGCGGCTGTTCGCCGACGGCGAGGACCAGTCCGGTCATGACAATGCTGTGGTCGTGCTTTCGCACCGGCTGTGGCAGTCGCGCTTCGGCGGCGATCGCGCCATCGTCGGGCGATCGCTCGTGCTCGATGGCCGGAAGGCCATGGTCATCGGCATCCTGCCGCCGGGCACCCCCTGGCTCGACGCCGGCGACGTGTTCGTGCCGCTCGTCCGGACCCCGAAGGAGGACCGCGCCAGCTTCGAGCTGCTTGCCATCGGGCGGTTGAAGCCGGGCGTGCTGGCGGCGGAGGGCGCGGCGGATCTCGCGCGCATCAGCGGCGTGCTGGCGCGGCAGTTTCCAGACGTCAACAAGGGCCACACGCTGGTCATCGAATCCTCCAGCACCTGGGTGGCAGGAGATACCACGCGCCGAGCGTTGTGGATCCTGATGGGCGCCGTGGGGTGCCTGCTGCTGATTGCGGCGGTCAACCTCGTCAACCTCCTCCTTGCGCAGGCCACGGGTCGCGCGCGCGAGGTTGCGCTGCGGTCGGCCATCGGCGCCGCGCGCGGCCGCATCGTCCGTCAGCTCGTCGTCGAGTCGCTGCTGCTCGGCGTCATCGGGGCGGCGCTGGGGCTTCTGGCGGCCTTCTCGATCGTCGCCGCGCTCAGGAGCGTTGACGTCGGCATCGGCAGGCTCGCCTACGTCACGGTCGATGGACGCGTGCTGCTGTTCACGATCCTCGTGGGGCTGTCGACCAGTGTCGCCACCGGCCTGGTGTCGGCCTGGCAGGCCTCGCAGGGCGCACTGGTTCCCGCGCTGAAGGAAGGCGAGCGAGGCGCCGTGGGATCTCCCCGGCAGCGACGTGTACGTCAGATTCTGGTTGGGGCTGAGGTAGCGCTGGCGATGACCTTGCTCATCGGCGCGGGGCTGCTCCTGCGAAGCTTTGACGCCGTCATGCGGGCGGATCGCGGGTTCCAGACCGAGCACCGCATGCTCGTGCAGCTGAATCCACCCTCCAGCTACGACGACAAGCGGTTGTGGCAACTCATGCAGGATTTCATGGCCCGGGCGCGCGCCATTCCTGGCGTCATGTCGGCGGCCGCGGTCAGCGGGCGGCCGCTCTCCGACAGCAACACGGGTCTTGGCCTTGCAGCGCCGGGCCAGGACCTGGCGGGACGCGATGTGCCGTGGGCCTCATGGCGACTGATCACCCCGGACTATTTCCGCGCCATGGGAGTGCCGCTCCTGCGCGGCCGGACCTTCAGCGACGCCGACGCAATCGGCGAGGGGGAGTTGACGGCGATCATCAGCGAGCGGGCCGCGAAACTGCTGTATCCCGATCAGGATCCGATCGGGCGCCAGATGATCGTCTGGAAGGGCCAGGGCGACCGGCGTGCGCAGATTATCGGGGTCGTCGGCAACATGCGAGAGCGCGGGCTCGACGTGCAGCCAACGCTGGCCGTGTACTTCCCGTACCGGGGTACCGGCTGGAAGCCCGCACAGCTTGTCCTCAACGCGACGACGCCGACGGCGGCCCTCGTGCCGACGCTGCGGGCGGTGATGGCCAGCATCGATCGCGACGTGCCCATCTCCGACGTGCAGACGTTCGACGAGATGGTGGACGCCTCGGTGGCCTCACGGCGCTTCACCATGACACTGCTCGCCTCCTTCGCGTTGCTCGCATTGCTGCTGGCGCTCGGCGGCATCTACGGCGTGCTCACCTACAACGTCGCCCGGCGTACGGCGGAGATCGGGGTCAGGATGGCGTTGGGTGCCGGCGCGGGAAGCGTGCTGCTGCTGATCGTCGGGCAGGGACTGCGACCTGTACTGGCGGGCGTTTGCGTCGGCCTCCTCGCGGCCGGCGCGCTGTCGCAGCTGATGACGCGGCTGTTGTTCGAGGTAACGCCGACCGACTTCGTCACATACGCGCTCGTCGCGACGAGCATTCTCATGGCCAGCGTGGCCGCCTGCCTGGTGCCCGCGCGCAAGGCAGTGCGCGTGGACGTGATGTCGGCGCTCAGGAGCGAATAGATTGACGATTGACGATTGACGAAGACGACTGACGGTTACGAACCGCCTCTCCGGATCGTGCGGAGTTCGAACACCGCCGCTGTCAGGGCGCCGGAGTGTGGCTGATATGTCACCGACACCGTCGCCTTGCCTCGGGTCAAGGTGGGCGGCACGGGGTGCTCCAGGTCGATGAGCTCCGGTGGCCCCAGTGGAATGGTCTCGGTGGCGATGACCTGACCGTCCACGAGCACGTCGAAGGCCCGTGTGCGTCCGTCGCCGGCGCGGCACGTCGTCACCACGGAGACCGGCGAGTCCGGAAGCACCTTCAGCGTGTAGCCGAACGGCACGACCTTGGAGTCCCTGCCATTACGGCCTTCGAACCACCGCCGGCGCGTGTCATTCAGATCGTGGCCCTCATGGGCGCGCTCCGATTCGATGTCGTCGGCGTCAACCACATCGATCGTGGTTGCTTCGATGCGACGCCGCGTCGCGGCGAGCGCGGAGGTCTTTGTGCGATGAGACTTCCACTCCGCCGGCGAATACACCCGCCAGTAGACCGTGTAACGGACGGCATCGGCCCGAAAGAAGGGAAGGAGCCGCATGTCGTGCGGCTGGGCCATGCCGGCCACGACGAACGTCAGCGGCGCAGCGCCCGGCTTGATCGCCGACACGACATCACTCCCTGACGTGACGAGACCTGGCAATTCGACTGGTTCCAGGCGCGAGAGCGCAGGTTCTGCCGGACCGTATCGAGTGTCATCCGACAGACCAGTGGTACCGAGGTCGCCTGCGAGCAGGATCGGCCCGTAGAAGATCGCGATCGTCTTCGGGTTACCGGGCAGAGGCTCGGTCCGGAGCCGCATCGGGAACTGCGCCGTGAGGACGTCGCCGGTGCGCCACTCACGCGAGACTTCGACGTACGACCCTGGCGTCGCGTCGACCGCGACAGCCTGACCGTTGACTTTGAGCTTCGCGCCGTCGAGCGCCCACGACGGGTAGCGCAGCTTCAGCGTCAGGCGCGCCGGTTGTTGCGCCGTGAACGTCAGCCGCGTCGTGTCCTCGTCCGGAAACCGCGTCTCCTGTTTGACCGTCAGGCCCCGCTCGCGCCACGTCAGCGTGGACGCCACGAACAGGTTGACCCACAGCGCGGCGTCGCTCTGGAAGTAGATCGTGTCGGGGTACTTCGCGTGATTTTCCATGCCTGTCCCGACGCAGCACCAGAAGGCGTCCGTGGGCGTCGAGTACGTGCGGAAGGCGCCGGGCTTGAGCGGGCAGTAGTAGATCATGCCGCCCGTTGCGGGATCCTGCGAGGCGAGGATGTGGTTGTAGAGCCCGCGCTCGTAGAAGTCCATCGCGGCCGCGCTCGGCGCCCACGCGAACAGGTGCCGCGTGAGCTTGAGCATGTTGTACGTGTTGCAGGTCTCCGAGGACTCGGCGCCGAGGTGGTACGCGAAGTCCGTCACCGGGAAGAAGTGCTCGTCATCGCTGTGGCCGCCGTTCGCGTAGGACCGTGACTCGGCCACGCGGGTCCAGAACGTCGCGGCGATCTTCCTGTAGCGCTCATCGCCGGTCAGCTCGTACTCGCGCGCCGCGCCGATCATCTTGGGGATCTGCGTGTTGGCGTGCAGGCCGTCGAGCGGATCGCGGCCATCGGCGAGCGGGCCGAACACGGCGTCGTGATCGAAGGCCCGTGCGAGCCGCAGGTGATCCGGGTTGCCGGTCACGGCGTACAAGTTCGCCAGCACTTCGTTCATGCCGCCGAACTCGGTCTCGAGCATCAGTTGCTGCTGCTCGTGCGTGAGTCGATCCATGCGGAACTGCACCCAGCCGACAGCGCGTTGCAGGACGTCCAGCGCCTGGCGATTGCCGCAGAGCTCATAGCTGTCCAGCAGGCCGGCAAGGATCTTGTGCAGCGTGTAGTACGGCGCCCAGACGGGCACGCGTTTCTCGACGCGATCGATCAGCTCCTCGGGGTATGCCGACAGGTAGCCCTCGTGAAATCCGCGGGAGGGCATCGCGGCCTGGACCTTGGCCAGTTCCGCGACCATCAGATCGGCGCGCGCCTTGAAGCGCTCGTCTCCGGTGCTCGCATACATCAGGGACAGCGCGGAGAGGTAGTGGCCGACGCTGTGTCCTCGCAACTCGACGCCCGGCGCTTCCCAGCCTCCCAGCGGCCGCGCATGCGACTCGAGCCCCGCGGTGACGCGGAAGTTGTGCAGCAGACGATCGGGATCGAGCGCCAGCAGGAATTGCTGGTCGCGCAGCATCGCGTCGCGGAACGGCCCATCGAGCAGGCGAACCTCGTCGAGCGGGAAGGGACGGGCCACGGGCGTGACCTTGTCGGCGATGCGATCGGATGGGCGCGCGGTGGATGCGGCGATAGACACGGCAACGCCGATGGCGCACAGCAGCGTCTGGCGAGAATCTGGCATGCGACTCTCCGTCGGACCGACTATACCCGACGCCTCATGGGCAGCGCGCAGCCTCCGAGCGCCGTAATCACCGGGAAAAATTCCATCGTGTAGCGCGGTTCGGGGTTCTCCATCGATGCCAGCAGGATCAGCCGGGGAATGATCACCAGCGCGGCGAGCAGGAGCCATTGACGGCTGTCCGGTGCCCGCCACAGCGCGAGCGCGCCCAGCCAGCCGATGAAGGTCCACACCAGGGTGAGCGCGACGAACAGCGGAAGCCAGAACTGCTGATGACGATCGGGATCCAGGCTGGCCCATGGAAACAGGTAACCGCCGAACGGGTAATAGTCGGCGTGCGGATCGAACCACAGCATGATGGCGCGCTTGGCCGGCAGGACGACGTAGTGTCGGAAGGGATGACGCGCGGCGCGCGCGCGGCCGATGTCGGCAAACGCGGCATCGATCTCCGGCGTCATGCCCACGAGCGGCACGTGTCCTTCCTCGTCGGCGTCGGCTGGCGAGCCTGGCGTGTTGTATCGCCTGAAGAGAGAGGCCACTTCTTCGCGCTCGGCGGGTGAGTCGAAGGCGCGATCGGGCACCTGCGCGACGTTGATCGGATCGCGATCTACGGCGAAGAGCAGTGGTCCCACGTAGCGCGGGTGATCGATCCACGAGCGCAGCCACACGGCGTAACCCTCGGCGGCGAACTCGCCTGGCATCGACAGCGTGCGCGGGTTCAGCGGCTGGAACGTCCTGAACAGCATCGCGTTGCGAATGGTCCAGGGCGCGAGCACCAGGAGAAAACCTGCGCTCAGCGCCATCCCGCTCCAGACCAGTTTCCGCCATTGCCAGCGAGGCGATCGGGGACTGTTCCCGCTACCTGGTCGCTGGGGCGATCGGGGACTGTCCCCGTTGTCTGATCGCCGAGGACAGTCCCCGAAAACAAGGCCGACACCGACCGCAGCCATGTAGAGCCCGCTCTCCGGCCGCACCATCGTCATCAGGCCGCCGAGGACGCCGGTGAGCGCCCAGAGCCGGCGCGGACCGCCATCGCGCAGCGCGATCGACGCGCAGAGCAGGACGCCCATGCCGAGCGTGCACGCCAGCGTCTCGGTGAGGACCGTGGTGACGTAGATGGCGACGAACGGACAGACCGCGGCGAGCGCGAGCGCGGCGAGTGCCGCGCGCTGACGACGGTCAGCGTCCCACGCTCGGGGCGACCACGTCAGCGTGACCAGCGCGACGAGGACGCACGTGCCGGTATCGAGGAGCGCCTGGATGACGCGCACGGCCGTGTTATTGCCGTCGCCGAAGACGCGATAGATCGCCGCCAGAAACAGCGGGTACCCCGGAACGCGGACGTACGTCGGGTTGAACGGCGCCTCCTCGTCGTTCGAGTAGACGCCGTTGGCAATGATGTTGTGCGCGAGCAGGGCGTACATCCGCCCATCGTCCGGCTCGTCGTTGGGCATGGCGAGCGCGAAGGTCAGGCGGATGGCGAGCGCGAGGCACACCAGCGCGAGCCCAATGCCCGAACGGCGTGTCACAGCCGGTCTGCGGGGATCCCGAGCGCGAGGCCAATCTCGCGCAGCCGGCCCTGGATGCGCTTTGCGTTGGAGGGGCCAGTTCTCAACAGCAGCTTCTGCGCAGGCGACAACGCCTCGAGGTCGGCGTCCGCGAACGCGTAGGCGCCTCCGCGAGGCACGACGGCAATGTCGCCGTCAGGTACGGGCGTCTTCACCAAGCGAATGATCGCATGTTCGAGCGCGGCGTCGAGCGTCGAATCCGTGATACCGAGCTGCGCGTAGGCCTCGTTCAGGCGTGGCGCCAGTGTCCGGTAAGCGCGGGCGCTGGCCGCCGCGTCGAGCGAGGTCACCGTATCGGCGATGCTGTCGAATCTGCCGAAGCTGCGTGGATCGATTACCGTCTGGCCGCCGCGCTGTGTGACGGCAAATGGCGTCGACGGCCGGAACCTGCCCAGCATCCGCGACGGCGCCTTGCCCTCCGCGACTCCCTGCACGATGGCGGTGAACTGTTCCGCGAGGTGATCCGTTGCGAGCCACGCCGCTGCCGCCGACATCTGCGTGAGCGATCCGATCGTCGAGCGAATGAACGGGTCGAGCTCGGCGAGCGGCGGCAGGTTGGTCGCGGCCGCTGCCGCCGGTGGCGGCATCGGCGTTGACGGGGCCGCGACCGGACCTGTGGCGTGCGCCGGTGCCGATGCGACGCGGTGCGCCCGGTACCACCAGAAGCCGCCCAGGAGCACGACGAACACGGCGAGCAGCATCGCCGGACCCACCCACGACGGCCGCGGCGGCGGGGCCGACCACATGGGCAGCGTCGCGTTGCGATCGAGGTCGAGATCGTCGAGGTCGCTCACGATGACCGCTCCAGGCCGGTGACGATGATGTCGATGCCGTCGTAGTCCTGCAGGACGGCGCTGCCGGATGGGCCGCGTGTGGCGACGCGATCGGCTGCCACCGCACGTTCGAGCGGCGCGTCCGGATCGCGCAGGCCGATGGAGACGCTCGCGAGACCGAGAGTGCCCGGACTCGTCGGCGCGCGCGACTGCCATACGTTGGCGGCGATGTGATGGTGATAGCCTTCGCGGCCGTAGAACCGCGCACCTGGATAGTCGCGCTGGCGCACCGGGAATCCCAGGATCCCAGCGTAGAAGTCGTCGGCCTTCTCCAGTGACGAGACAGACAGGTGGACGTGGCCGATGCGCGTGTCGGCGGGCATCCTCGGGCCTGACCCGTTACGCCCGGCGGCGAGGAGCGAAGGTGCGTCCAGGGCTTCGGTGAACATCGCCACCTGTCCATCAGACTGCGCCGCCGGCCATTCGGCTGTCGGCCGATCCGCGTAGAGCTCGATCCCGTTGCCTTCCGGATCGCTCAGGTACAGGGCCTCGCTGACGCCGTGATCCGCCGCGCCAATCCGCACGTCCTCCTCGACGAGCTTCGCGAAGAGTCTGCCGAGCGACGGGCGATCGGGCAGCAGGAAGGCGACGTGGAACAGCCCGGCAGTGCCGCGAAGCCGCGGTGGGGCTCCGGGCGAGGGCTGCAGCACGACGAGCGCGGGCTCGCGCCCGTTCGCCGAGAGCCGCACCTGGCCGTCACCCTCGGCCAGGCGCTGCAGGCCGACCTGGTCTTCGTAGAACGACGCCACCCGGCCGGTGTCCGCGACTCGCAGGGTGAGCTCGGCCAGCCGAAGCGTGTTGAAGAACCCGTCCGAGGTCCCCATGCTCCGAGACTACACCCATCGCATCGAATGCGCACCGGAGCGCGGAGAATGTAGAGCAGCGCTCAGGACGAAACAGTCGCCGGCGCGGTGCGCGTTTCGCCGTGTCTGAGAAGCCAGAGTCGATCCTCCGGCAGCTGTGCCGACTGCCACGCCGCGCGCAGCCGCGCCGGAGGCTCATCCATCGGCTCGTCCGAGAGCTTGAACGTGCCCCAGTGGATGGGCAGCATCGGCGGCGCGGGGTGGCCCATCGAGACCTGTGTGTCCGCAATCTCCCGATAAGCGCGCACGGCGGAATCCGGGTCCATGTGCACGGCCGACATGATCCATGCCGGCTCGTACGCGCCGACGGGCAGCAGCACGAGATCGAAAGGACCGAAGCGCCGGGTGATTTGCGGGAACTCGGGGTGCCAGGCAGTGTCGCCGGCGAAGAACACCGAGCGGCCGCCCGCCTTCAGTACCCAGCCGCTCCAGAGCGTGCGATTGCGGCCCCATGGCGTGCGACCGCTGAAGTGCTTCGCTGGCGTGCACGCGACCGTCAGCCCCAGGTCGTCTGCCGTCTCGCGATCCCACCAGCCATGTTCGCTGACCGCTGTGGCGCCGAGCCGCCGCAGCTGGCGGCCCACACCGACTGGCGCGACCCACCGGGCTTCCGTGTGGCGCCGAACAATGCGACGCAGCGTGCGGCGATCGAAGTGGTCGTAGTGATCGTGCGAGAGGACGACGAGATCGAGCGGCGGGAGGTCGTCGAACGCGATGCCCGGCCGGACCCAGCGCCGCGGTCCCGCGAAACGGACTGGGGAGGCGCGCTCGCCCCACATCGGATCCGTCAGCACGTTGAGGGCGCCCAGTTGCAGCAGCGTACTGGCGTGTCCGACCCACGTCACCGTGAGGATGCCGTCGCTGGCGCGCGGCGAGTGAAAGGCCGGCGACGAGACTGGGAAGCTCGAGCGGGGCGGGTCGGCCGGCCGCCGCGTGCGCGCGCGCTGGCCCATCCATTTGAGCACCGAGCCGAGACCGGCCAGGGTGCTGCCGGGCCACGGGTTCGAGTATCGACGTGCCACCAGGCTCAACATATACGCGCCTTTCGGGCCGATCCAGACGCTGGGACCGACAGCAGGGACGGGCGGCGGCGCACGCCTTCACGGAGTCCTAATGGATCCCTGACACCCCCTTTACGCCGCCGGGCGTAGGGTGGGGCCATGGAGATCCGACAGCACACCCTCGCAGAGACGGATTGCTGCGGCGACTTGTTCGAAATCTGGACCGAGCCGGACCTCGCTCCTGCCCGCGTCGAGCCCACCGAGCAGCCCGCGGGCCGCCTTGCGCGGCTCCTGGCGCCGGTCCTGTCTCTGTCGGCCTGGCTGCTCACCCTCCTCGGCTAGCGCCTGCGCTACAGTCTCCACGTGTCTTCGTCGGTGGGATCGGCACTGCGCGCCGCGATCTCGATGGCGGCCATCGGCAGCATCACCGCCCTGTACATGGCGCTGCCCCTCAACCCGACGACGGTGGCCCTGACCTATGTCCTCGCCATCCTGACCATCGCCACGGTCTGGGGCATTCTCGAGTCGACGATCGCGTCCATCGTCGCGATGCTCTGTCTCAACTTCTTCTTCCTTCCGCCGGTCGGGACGCTGACCATCTCGGACCCGCAGAACTGGGTCGCGCTCGCCGCCTTCATGGCGACCGCCATCGTGACGAGTCAGCTGTCGGGCCGCGCGCGGCGCCGGGCGCTGGACATGGCGGCGCGTCAGCGCGATCTCGAGCGCCTGTACGCGCTCAGCCGAGCGCAACTGCTCTGGAGCGGGCCGGCCGCACCGGACTCCGCGATCGCCACCGACATCGCGGCCATCTTCGGCCGATCGGCGGTGGCCCTCTACGTGCGGCGCACGGACACCATCAGCCGGGGCGGCCCCGACGACTTGCCGGACGTCGAGGGCACACTGCGCGCGGTCGCGCGTCAGGGCATCGTGCTGCAGCACACTTCAGGTGCCGTCATCACGGCCATCCGGCTGGGTGGTGCGCCGATCGGAAGCCTGGCCATGTCGGGGGAGCCGCTGAGCGACACGGTCGTGCAATCCATCGCGAACCTTGCGGCGATCGCGCTCGAACGTGCGGCCGGACAACAGATGGTGGCACGGGCCGAAGCGGCGCGCCGCAGCGGCGAGCTGCGCGCGACGTTACTGGACGCCGTGGCGCACGAGTTCAAGACGCCACTCACCTCGATCAAGGCCGCGGCAACCGCACTGGTGGAGAAATCGGCCCCCCCCGCCATGGAGCGGGAACTGGCCACGATCATCACCGAGGAATCCGAGCGGCTCGACGCCCTGATAAGCGACGCCACGCAGATGCTGCGCCTGGAGTCCAGCGACTTTGCTCTGCACCCTGGCACCAATCGGGTGGTCGACTTGGTACAGGCAACTATCGACGATCTGCACGCCCGCCTCGACGGCCGAACCGTGACAACCCAGGTCCCGCCCGATCTCGAGGTCCATGCCGACGCCGATCTTCTGCGCATGGCGCTCCGCCACCTGGCCGACAACGCCGTCAAGTACTCGCCCGCTGGCAGCGCCATTGCCATTAGTGCACGCCTGCTCGAGGACACCGACTTCGTCCAGATCACCGTCGCAAGCGGCGGCCAGCCCATTCCCCTCAACGAACGCGAGGCGATCTTCGACCGGTTCTATCGCGGCGAGGCCGCTCGACGGGTGCCGGGCAGCGGCATGGGGCTGGCCATCGTGCAGCAGATCGCCCGCGCGCACGGCGGCGAGGCGTCGCTTCACACGACGGACGCGGGCAACGCGTTCCACCTGACGCTGCCGCGAAAGGCGCGTGCCTCGTGAGCGCCGGCCGCATCCTCGTCGTCGACGACGATCCGCAGATCCGCCGGGTGATGCGCGTCACCCTGACCGCTCAGGGGTACGAAGTGGACGATGCGCGAAGCGGGGACGAGGCGCTGGAGAACCTGCGCCGGCATCCGAGCGATCTCGTGCTGCTCGACGTGAACATGCCGGGGCTGAGCGGGGTCGAGACCTGCCGGCTGATTCGCGCGGACTCAGAGATCGCCATCATCATGCTTACCGTGCGCGACAGCGAGGCCGACAAGGTCGAAGCGCTCGACGCGGGCGCCGACGACTACGTCACCAAGCCGTTCCGCACCCCGGAGCTGCTGGCGCGTATCCGCGCCGCGCTCCGCCGGGCGCCGGCCAGCCGCGCCTCCGAGGTCCATCGCGTGGCGCTCGGCGACGTGACCGTGGACTTCGACGCCCGCCAGGTGCGGTCTGGCGATCGCCGCGTGCGCCTGACCCCGAAGGAGTTCGACGTGCTCCGGTATCTTGCGGGTCACGCCAACACGGTCGTGCCGCACCGCGAGCTTCTGCAGGCCGTGTGGGGGCCCGACTACGGCGACGAAGTCGACTACCTGCGGGTCATCGTCAACCAGCTGCGCAAGAAGGTCGAAGCCAATCCCTCCAGCCCCGTCTACCTGCTGACCGAGCCCTGGGTCGGGTACCGCCTGCAATTGTCTGAGCCGCAATGAGCTGAGTCGCCGGGGCCACTTCCTAAGGCGGCCCTTATGACTTCCTGATCCACGCGTCGCTACAGTGAATTCATGCGTTCACGCGAGGCGGTGGGTCATGTTGCTTGATGTGGCGTACCTCGCGGTCGGCGTCGGATCGCTCGCCGCGTGCTGGTACTTCGTGAGGCTCTGCGAGCGTTTGTAGGCATGGACTATCTCATTTCCGGCATCGCGACTCTCGGCCTGTTCGTGTACCTGCTGTACGCGCTCGTGCGGCCGGAACGGTTCTGAGGCGGATCATGTCGGCTCTCGGTGTCTACCAGATCGTCGCCTACTTCCTGATCATTCTCGCGCTGGCCAGGCCGATGGGCTTGTTCATGGCAAGGGTGTTCGAAGGCAAACGCACGTTTCTCCATCCGTTGCTGCGTCCGCTCGAGCGACTTCTGTACCGGTTGTCCGGCGTCCGCGAGGACGTCGAGCAGCACTGGACCGCGTACGCAGGCGCGATGCTCGCGTTTCATGTGGTCAAGTTCCTCTTCGTCTACGGGATCATGAGGTTCCAGGGCTGGCTGCCGCTGAACCCGATGGGCTTCGGCACTGCCCACGCACCCGCCAACGCCACGCTGCTCACGCCGGACCTGGCCTTCAACACGGCGGCGAGCTTCCTGACCAACACGAACTGGCAGGCGTACGTCGGCGAGACGACGATGAGCTACTTCACGCAGATGGCCGCGCTGACCGTGCAGAACTTCACGTCGGCGGCCACCGGCATCGCCATCGCGATCGCGCTGACCCGCGGGTTCGCGCGCGAGCAGGTGCAGACGATCGGCAACTTCTGGGTCGATCTGATCCGCTCCACGGTTTACATCCTGCTTCCACTCTCGCTCGTCGCGGCGTTGCTCTTCGCGTCGCAGGGCGTCGTCCAGAACTTCGACGCCTACACGCAGGTGACGACCGTCGAAGGCGCCCCACAAGTGATCGCGCAGGGGCCCGTCGCCTCACAAGAGGCGATCAAGGAGCTGGGCACCAACGGCGGTGGCTTCTTCAACGCCAACTCCGCGCACCCTTACGAGAATCCGACCCCTGCGACGACGTTCCTGCAGATCGTGCTGATCTTCCTGATCCCCGGCGGTCTCGCCTGCACGTTCGGCCAGATGGTCCGCAACCGTCGGCAGGGATGGGCACTGTTCGCCGCGATGAGCGTGATGTTCCTCATCGGCGCCTTTGTCGCGTACGGCGCCGAGCAGCGTGGCAACCCGATTCTCCAGGCGCTCGGCGTGCAGACCGAGGTCACCTCCGATCAGCCCGGCGGCAACATGGAAGGGAAGGAAACGCGGTTCGGCATCGTGCAGTCGGCGCTGTTCGCCACCGTCACGACCGACGCGAGCTGCGGCGCCGTCAACAGCATGCACGACAGCTACACACCGCTCGGCGGCCTGGTGCCGCTCTTCAACATCCAGACAGGTGAAGTGATCTTCGGCGGCGTCGGCGCCGGCCTCTACGGGATCCTGCTGTACGCGATTCTGGCGGTCTTCATCGCGGGCCTGATGGTGGGCCGCACGCCCGAGTACATCGGGAAGAAGATCGAGCAGAAAGAGGTGAAGATGGCGATGCTGGCGCTGATCGCGACCGCCGCCAGCATCCTGGTCTTCACGGCAATCGCGGCAGTCATTCCGTTCGACAAGGGCGGCTACTGGAACCCGCCCGGTCCGGCGATCGCCAACTTCAACAACGCCGGCGCGCACGGGTTCAGCGAGCTGCTCTACGCCTACACCAGCACCACGGGTAACAACGGCAGCGCGTTCGCCGGCATCAACGTGAACACGCCCTGGTACAACCTCACGCTCGGGCTCGCCACGATCATCGGACGGTTCCTGTTCCTGCTGCCCCTGATGGCCGTGGCCGGAAGCCTCGCGATGAAGAAGCGCGTGCCGGTGACGAGC
>Ga0310810_10003530_pt1 | contig 17057 bp, 15 predicted proteins | sample NCmetagenome_FD_207641 | JGI IMG/M metagenome (GOLD analysis project Ga0310810, IMG submission 207641) | Soil microbial communities from experimental microcosm in Duke University, North Carolina, United States - NC | ecosystem: Engineered > Artificial ecosystem > Soil microcosm > Unclassified ... | reverse complement strand
CCGTCGTAGTCGCCGACGAACACCTCGACGGCGACGTGCCTGATGAACTTTCCGAAGTCGATGAACTCGCCGACGGCGCTCTGGAAGGCGGCCGCGCTCGACTGGTTGGCGGCCTGAACCCACTGCGCGACGTACTCGGAACGCGCGCTATTCTCGTTGGTCTCCGGCTTGAACGGCAGCGGTACGTAGGTCGAACCGTTCGAGCCCTTGTCCTCGAAGTAATAAGGCGTGCCGTCGACCGGGTAGTCGTACTTGTACAGGTCCCCGCCGTCCTCGCCGAGATTCTTCTTCAGAAAGTCCTTGTCGACAGACTCGACGATCGTGAACAGCCCGGCGTAGTCGCCATTGACGAACATCTTGGTGTGCGTCTCCCGCGACGCCGGCTCGCCCATCCGCTTGAACAGCAGCATGCTCAGTCGTTCGTGCAGGTTGGTCATGTCCTGCGTGTTGTTCCGCAGGACGAATGACTTGAGACCGAGGAATCGCTTACCGTCGGTGTAGCGATCGAAGTCCACGCGAAGGCCCGGCTTGACGCCGCTGCGGCTCCCGGTCCCGCGTGACCTGATGCCGACGTTTCTCACGGTCTGGTCACGCCACGCGAAATCGCATGGGTAGTACTCGTTGGACAGGTAGTTGTCCTTCAACGTCTGCCAGTCCTTCGAGTTGATCGTCAGGCGGATTTCCTGCAGGACCGAGTCGTCGAAGAACGCGTCCTCGCCGCCGGTCGAACTGCTCCCGCCTGACGGCGGCGTCGGGTTCGTGCCGAAGCCAAGCAGCGGCTGCACGCGCGGCCGGCCGTTCTCCTGGGCCGTCACGACGGCGGCGCCCAGTGCCGCAGCGAGGATGACCGCGACAACAGAGAGTGACTTCATTGCCTGCTCAACGTGACGGTGCCGGACGACACGGTGCCCGAGCACGAGTTCGACCCCGAGTAGGTGGCGCTCAACGATGCCCCGGACACCGTGCCCTGGCCGGAGGCGGTTGCCGAGCACGACGTGAACGCGCCGTCAGCGCCGCCCTGCGGCACCGACAGCGAAAACGTGATGCTGTTGCCAGACACGGTGCCAGACACTGACCCTGTGCCTTTCGTTCCGCTCCCGCTGTCGGTCAGCGTCAACGTGCCGGAGAAGGATGTGCCCGACTGACTGAGCGACCAGGTCATGAGCCCGGCGCCCGACGAATCGGTTGCCGTACCGGACCACGATCCGGCGACGTTGGCTGGAGAAGGCGTTGGTGAGGTCGGTGAAGAGGGAGACGACGGGGAGGCAGGCGAGCTTCCACCGCCACTGCAGCCGGCCGTGCCGGCGGCAATGAAGATCGCAGCAACCACAAGGCCGCGCGAAAATCGTCTGGGGATCATCGTGAAAACTCGGCGGATTCTAGCACGGCCGACTTCGCTAGACTTGACGCATCTTTCCTATGAAACCCCTCGGAGTCTTACCGTGAGACCGACCCGTGCCGGTTCCTGGATTCTCTTCCTGGCTGTCCTCTTCATCGTCATGGCGTGGCCGCCCGCGGAGGGCCGCAGCCTCATGGTCAAGGCGTTGAACTTTGCCGTCGATCCCGCCGACAGCCTGCCCGTTCTTCCGCCGCAACTCGGGTTCGGATTGAGCGATGACGTCCAGGCCGTGGAGATGCGCGACGAAATCGTCCGGCGCTACGACGCGATGTACTCACTCGGCGGGATGACCCGCGCGCGGATGCGCTTGAAAGTCGCTGAAGATCCGCTCGACGCGGCCACCGAGCGCCAGCTGCTCCTGGTGTTCGGTGTCGTGGTCGCGTTCCTCACGCTGCGAAGCACTCAGCGGTAACAGCACGAAAGAAAAAGGCCCGGCTGCCGAAGCAACCGGGCCTTCTGTCTGTCGGAGCGGGTCGAGACGCGATCGGCCGCTACTGGCTGATCGTGATCTTCTCGACCTGCCAGGTCGAGCAGTCGCCCTTGTAGATGACCGTATCCGACTCGCAGTGCAGTTCGTGCACGAGGCAGCCGTTCTGCCCGTGGTTCTGCGAGGTCTGCGCCCAGCCGAGCAGCTTGCCGTCGAGATCGAACTTGTAGATCTTGCCGTTGCCGTCGCCGGTGAACAGGTGCTGGGTGGCTCCCGGGGAGATGCACGCAGACCAGGGTGCGCCCATGCCTTCGATGATCCGCTGACGCTGCAGGTCCGCGTTGTACACCTGCACGCGGCGGTTGCCGCGGTCGGCGACGTAGATCAGGCCGGCGTTGTCTGACGTGATTCCGTGCGGGGTGTTGAACTGGTCGGGAGCGCTGCCGCGTTCGCCGATGGCCTTCGCCCAGTTGCCGTTCTTGTCGAACTTCGCGACGCGCGAGTTGTTGTATCCGTCCGACACGAAGATGCTGCCGTCGGTGCTCCACGTGACGTCAGTCGGCCGATTGAAGACCCACGGACGCTGCACCGGAGTCTTGGACTCGATGTGCTGGCCCTCTTCGACGAAGCGCTCGAGCCAGTCGAGCGGTTCTTCCTTCCGGCCCAGCGTCAGGGCGACGCTGCCATCGGGACGGAACTTGACGATCATGTTCGCGCCCTCGTCGGTCATCCAGACGTTGTCTTCCTTGTCGACGCGCACGGTATGCGCGAAGCCGGCCGCGTAGTTGTTCGGGCCCCACTGCTTGATGAACTTCAGGTTCTGGTCGAACTCGAACAACATCGAGGCGGCGCTGCCCTTGACGGTCGCCGTGTGACCCGTCCGGCTGAACACGAAGAGGTGGCCCTGCGAGTTCTTCGCAACGCCCACAGCTTCACCGATGGTTTCGCCGGGCACGTTCAGCCGAAGCACGTCCTCGGTGACCTTCAGCTGCGGCGTATTCTTCTCGAGCTCGGCCTGCTTGGCCTGCTGTTCGGGGCTGCCATTGAGGCCTCCACCACCACCTGCGGGCGCGGCGGGTGCGGGCCGCGCCGCTGGCGCGGCGGAGCCTTCGCCTCCCTGCTGGGCGGCAGGCTGCTGTGCGCACGCGGCAAAGCTTACAGACAGTGCCAGTGCGATGATTACGCGCATCTTCATGGACGATCTCCTCGGAACCGGTTTCCGGATGGTTGATGTGACGCGAGAGTATACACGCGGCACTCCACGCTTTCGACTCTCCTTATTCGACAACTTGCCTACAGGAATTCAGGTATATACCAGCCAGCTCGACCTGCGGCATGAGCTGCCCTGCAGCGGTACCATCACCGCGTGACGCGCCAGGTTTCTCCCCTCGCAGCGACGGTCAGCCTGATCATTGCGATGGCGTCGTTCCAGGCTGGCGCCTCCATCGCCAAGCAGCTCATACCAGTGGTCGGCGCGCCAGGCACGACCGCGCTTCGTCTCGGCATCTCGGCGCTGACGCTGTGCATCGCGCAGCGGCCATGGCGAACGATCCCGTCACGCGAGGCATTCCCGGTGGTCCTTGCGTATGGACTCTCGCTCGGGACGATGAACTTCGTGTTCTATAACGCGCTCCGGACGATCCCGCTCGGGATCGCGGTTGGCCTCGAGTTCACCGGTCCTCTCGCCGTGGCACTGCTTGGTTCGCGACGCCGCCTCGACTTCCTCTGGCTGGCGCTCGCGGTGATCGGCCTGCTCTTCCTGCTGCCGATCGCGGGTAACTCGGCGTCGCTCGATCCGGTGGGCGTGGCATTCGCGCTGGCCGCCGGCGCCTGCTGGGCGATGTACATCGTGTTCGGTCAGAAGGCAGGACGCGCGCACGGCGCGTCGACGTCGACGTGGGGGATGTTGATCGGCGCCTGCGCGATCGTGCCAATCGGGTTCGCCGACGCGGGCCGCGCACTGGTCTCGCCGAGCGTGCTGCCCATGGGATTCGCGGTTGCAATGCTGTCGAGCGCCCTGCCCTACACGCTCGAAATGGTGGCGTTGCGGCGGCTGTCGACGCGAACCTACGGCACGCTCATGAGCCTCGAACCGGCGCTCGCGGCACTCGCCGGACTCGCGCTGCTCCACGAGCGCCTCTCGCCGGTGCAGTGGATGGCCATTGGTGCCGTCATGATTGCGTCGATTGGCACACTGGGGCAGGAATCGGCGACATCCGACCAGGTCCCCTAACTCCCACCTTCGTGTCAGTCCGGCAGGTATTACCAAACTCTTACAGTCGGCTCGAGGGAGCTTCGATAACGTGAATCGTCCTTATTTTTCTGAAAACGACCGACTCTCCCTGAGGAATCGACGTGTCCAACTCGTATCTCGCAAAGGCCGAGCAGTCCTACAAGCAGGGCGTGAGCCTGCTGACGTCAGGCGTGCTCATCGTCTTCCACGTGATGGCGATTGCGGCCTTCTTCACTTTCAGCTGGCGCAACCTGGCGGTCGCCCTCGTGCTCCACTGGATCGCGGTCGGTCTGGGCATCAGCATGGGGTACCACCGCCTTCACACCCATCGCGGCTTCAAGACCTACAAGTGGTTCGACTACTTCCTGGCGATTTGCGGGACCCTCACCCTCGAGGGCGGGCCGATCTTCTGGGTCGCCACGCACCGGCTGCACCACCAGTATTCCGATGAACCGGAGGATCCCCATTCGCCGCGCGTGAGCGGCTTCTGGGCGCACCTGGGATGGATCATCTTCGGTGAAGCGCAGCACAGCGACACGGCTCGCCTCGCCCGTTACGCTCCCGATCTCAGTAAGGACCCGTTCTATCGCTGGCTCTCCACCTATCACTGGGTGCCGCTGACCGTGCTCGGTTTCGGCCTGCTCGCCTGGGGCGGCTGGGGCATGGTGAACTGGGCGATCTTCCTGCGCGTCACCGTCGGCCTGCACGCGACCTGGATGATCAACTCCGCCACGCACATGTTCGGCAGGCGCCGCTTCGAGACCGACGACGACTCCCGCAACGTCTGGTGGGTGGCGCTCCTCACCTTCGGCGAAGGCTGGCACAACAACCATCACGCGCACCCGGTCTCGGCCCGCCACGGCCTGGCGTGGTACGAGTTCGACTGGACGTGGGTCTCGCTCAAGGTCTTGAAGGCCGTCGGCCTGGTGTGGGACGTGAAGGTCGCCAAAGTGAAGCAGACGTTGGAGGAAGCTGCCGCCTAGCCGTATCCTGTCGGCATGAGGTGGAGCGGCCGCCGCAAGTCCATCATCTTCATCCTCCTCGGCTGCGTGGGCGTCGGCGGTGCCGTCGCGCTCAACATCGGGTGGGTCATCTTCAGCTGGAAAGAGGCCGGTTATCTCGTAGCCGGCCTCATTCTTTTTCCTCTCATCATCACCGGCGCCGTTCTCAACACGATCTTCCTCGTCCGTGAAGTCCGGCGGAACGAGCAGCACGAGAACTTCATCAACGCCGTCACCCACGAACTGAAAACGCCGCTGGCGTCCGTGAAGCTGCACCTGCAGACGCTGCAGCAGCACCAGGTGGAGGAGGGCAAGCGGCAGGAGTTCTACCAGGTGATGGTGGAGGATTGCGATCGCCTGCTTGGGACCGTCGAACAGGTGCTGCGCGCCGGACGGCTTCGCGCGCCCCAGGAACGGAAGGCGTTCAGGCCGGTCGATCTCGCCAAGATCGTGGACGAGTGCCTGTCTCTCGCGCAGACGCGCTATCGCCTGACGCCGGGCGAGCTGACCTACAAGGCAGCATTCGAGAACGGCGTGCACCCACGCGTGCTCGGCGACGAAGATGATCTCAAGGCCGTGGTGCTCAACCTGGTGGACAACGCCATCAAGTACTCGGGGGACAAGGTGACGATTGCCGTGGAACTGGCGCAGACCAGTTCACGTGCCGCCACCATCCGCGTGAGCGATCGCGGCGTCGGCATTCCGGTGTCCGAGCTGGGGCAGATCTTCAAGCGCTTCTACCGCATCCCTGGCGTCATGACGGCACGCATCAAGGGTGCTGGTCTGGGCCTCTTCATCGTTCGCGCGGTGGTCGCGCGGCACGGCGGGACCGTCTTCGCTGAGAGCGAGGGCCCAGGCCTCGGGACCACCTTCACGGTGCAGTTGCCGCTCACCTCCGCGTCATGAGCCGCATCCTCGTCGTCGAAGACGAGCTCCACCTGGCTGCCGGCCTGCGCTTCAACCTTGAAGCGGACGAACACGAGGTCGATCTCACCGAAACCGGCGAGGACGCGCTCAAGAGGATTGCGGCGCAGCCGGAGTTCTACAACCTCGTGGTGCTCGACGTGATGCTGCCAGGCATGGACGGCTTCATGGTCACGTCCGAACTGCGGCGCCTTGGCCACTACGTTCCCGTGCTCATTCTCACGGCACGTGGAAGGTCAGAGGACGTGCTGAACGGCTTTGGCGCGGGAGCAGACGATTACCTGACGAAGCCGTTCGAGCTGCCGATCTTCCTCTCGCGTGTTCGAGGGCTGCTGCGGCGTCACGAGTGGTTCAGACTCGGAGCAGCTAAAAAGGTCTCGAGCGCCGAGTACGCGTTTGGCGACAAGGTGATCGACTTCGAGCAGCTCGAGGTGCGGGCCGGCGACAAGCGGATGCCGTTGACGATGATGGAGGCGGCGCTGCTGCGCTATTTCGTCGAGAACGAGGGCAAGCCGGTTGCGCGAAAGACGATCCTCGATCGCGTGTGGAACGTGCACGAGGACACTGACACTCGCGCCATCGACAACTTCGTGGTGCGTCTGAGGCGGTACATCGAGGATGAACCGGCGCGCCCGAAGCATCTGCAGACCGTTCGCGGTGTCGGGTACAAGTTCGTCGCCGCGCCCGAGTAGAGCGACTACTTCGCGGGCGGGAACGCCTTCGCGAGGTACTGCACGATCTGCTTGAACTCGTCCTCGGTCGCGTCCGCGCCCTGGGCCGCCATCTGGTCCACGAGCGTTTTCCAGCCGGCCTCGTCCATCTGCTGATCAGCAGCTCGCTCCGGCTCGTGACACTGCGAGCAGACGCGAATCATCACGTCGCGTCCCTCTCCGGCCGGCAGCTTCGGGTGACCGTCTGGAGCACTCTGACCTGAGGCAGCCACGACAATCGACGCGGCCCATGCCGCACCAAGCGACAGCAGCGCTCGTGTGAATGTGAAATTCAGACTATTGCTTCGGCAATGCAAACGCGATGATTTCATCATTGGTCACTTCCGACCCGGTCAGCCCGCCGCCTGTGCTCACGACGGTGACGAACTGGCGGCCGTCGGCGCCCTGGTAGGTAATCGGCGTCGTCTCCACCTATGACGGCAGCCTGATCTCCCAGAGTTTCTCGCCGGTCGCGGTGGCGAACGCGCGGAACCTGAAGTCGTCGGTGCCGCCAACGAAGGTGAGACCGCTCGCCGTCAGGATGACTCCGCCGGAACTCGGTCGTCCCGTATCCTGCATCCCGGGCGGAAGCATGTCGGACACACCGAGCGTCTTGCGGTAGGCAATGTTGCCCGTGTCCATGTTCACGGCAATCAGCTCGCCCCACGGCGTCGGTCCGCACAGCAGCTTCCTGTCCGGATCGCCGAAGCGGCGCAGTCCGGCCAGCGGCCCCGAGTTCACCCAGCTGCCGTCGGGCCGCAGGATCAGACGCATCGGCTGGAACATGTTCGTCGTGTTCGAAATGAACAGGTGCAGCTTCGGATCGTACGATGCACCCCAGAAGTTGATCCCCCCGGCCGGTCCCGGCGGCGAGATGCTGTACTGATTCACGGCGATCGGCATGAACGGGCCGCCCAGCTTCATGTTGTTGTCGTCCACCATGTGCTCACAGTAGGACTGGTGCTGCGGCTCGCCTTTGTACAGGTTGTTGCGCGAGACGGTCATCTGCGTCAGCGGCTCGGGCTTCACCGGGAACGGCTGCGTCTTCGATGCCTCCTCGCCGGGAACGTCGCTCTTCGGCACCGGACGTTCTTCGATGTCGAAGATCGGTTTACCGGTCACGCGGTTCAGCGTGAACATCAGCCCCGTCTTGTTCACGATGATGACGGCCGGCACGGTCGCTCCGTCGCGCACCAGGTCGACCAGCAGCGGCGCCGACTGCGTGTCGTAGTCCCAGATGTCATGATGCACGAGCTGGAAGTGCCAGAGATACCTGCCGGTGTTCGCGTCAACCGCGACCACCGACGACGAGAAGAGGTTGTTGCCGGGACGATCGACCCCGACACGATCGTTGTTCGGAGCGCCGAGCGGCATGTAGAGGATGCCGCGCTCGGCATCGAGCGACAGGTAGCCCCACACGTTCACGCCTGACCGCTTCAGCGCACTGTTCTCGCGCCACGTGTCGTAGCCGAACTCGCCCGGCCGCGGAACGGTGTGGAACGTCCACACCAGTTTTCCGGTGCGGGCATCCCACGCGCGCGTATCGCCCGCGGGTCCCGCTCCCCCGTTCGAGCCGCCCGGGCCTTCGCCGGTTCCAGCGCCGATGATGACCAGGTTCTTGTAGATGGTCGGCGATGACAGCAGCGAGTAGGCGGCGTCCATGCCGGTCTGCATGACGTCCGGCGTCTTCAGGTTGACCACGCCCTTGTCGCCGAAGCCGGTGTTCAGCGAACCGTCCGACGCATTCAGGGAATACAAACCGCCCTTGAGTCCTCCAAAGATGATCGATGCCGGCACTCCGTCGGCGCCGGGCCAGTATGCAATGCCGCGCTTCGCCGGGAGGTCGCCGGTGGGAAGCATGAAGCTCCACTTTGAAGACCCGGTCGTCGCATCGAGCGCGTGAATCGCGCCGTAGGGAGAGGCCAGGTACATCGTGTTCCCGATGACCAGTGGGATCGCTTCGTCTTCGCGGGGACGGCCTGTATACCCGGCCGGCTTCAGGTGGAAGCTCCACGCCTGCTGTAACCGCGCTACATTCGCGGGCGTGATCTGATCGAGCGGACTGTAGCGGTTCGCGCTCTCGTCGTAGTTCGTGCTCCGCCAGTCGGTCGCAGCCCCGGGACCGACCGCCGATCCCGCGCTGGCGAACATGGACGTAAGAGCCAGACCCAGAGTCAGTCTCGACACATAACCAGGCATCGTTCCGCTCCCGTCAAGACAGGTGAACGCGTGAGTGTGCGAGGGATATTAGCCCAATTGAAACGGGCCCTTGTGCCTGCGTGCGGTCCGGGGCACTGATGACGCCGCGTGGTGGTATTCTCGGCGCGCCGTTCGGCAATCTGGAGGTTGGCAATGCGGACGTTCACAGGCCTTGCGCTCGTCTCGGCTCTGTCCCTTCTCGCGGCGCCCGCCTTCGCGCAGGGCCGCTGCATCCGCGCCTACGGAACTCCCGCCTGCAACACGGACCCGATTCCCCGTCCATTCGATCCGACTGCCTGGCGCACCACGGCCCTCGAGCACATCACGTTTCAAGTGGCTGATCCGCAAAAGGAAGCGGCCTTCTACGCCGCGCTGATGGGATGGACGATTCGAACGAGCGATCGAACCGGCGTCGTCATGGACATCGGGTCGTGGGGCACCGTCATCTTCAAAGCGGCACCAATCGAGTCGTTCTCAGGCCCCGTCCGAGCGGCGGTGGAGGGGTTCGGGTTTGCCATCGAGCCGTGGGACGCGGCTGCCGTGGAGTCGGCGCTGCGTCGCCGCGGACTGACGCCGGTGCGCGACGACGAAGCTGACGGCTTCCAGAGTTTTCACGTGAAGGACCCCGACGGCTTCGACCTGCAGCTGACCAACGGCGCCAGGCACGTCAGAGCGCGCCGGGCAGGTTCCGGGGTCCGCCGGTCCGATCCAGTACCGTTTGCGCCGACCCCGTGGCGCACCGTGTGGCTCGATCACTTTTCGTTCAATGCGGCGAACTACAAAGCCAGCGCCGCGTTCTACACGACTCTCCTCGGGTGGCAGCCGACCTATGACGAGGGCAGCCAGAACGAGCTGATGATGGCCGACATCGGAGACATCATCGTCCGCGGCGGCAACGCCCTCGATCCCGCATTCAACCCGGCCGGAGGCGCGCGCGCCAGAATCGACCACATCTCGTGGGGCATCGATCCCTGGAACACTGACGCCGTGAAGAAAGCGCTGGAAGCGCGCGGTCTCGAACCCACGGTCGACACCTCGGACGGCAACGAGATTCACGTCGCCCAGTTCAAGAGCTACCACGTCGTCACCCCGAACGGGTACAACCTCCAAATCAGCTACAACACGCACGACACGAGGCTGAACCTGGCGATCTCCGTCAATCCACGCCGGCCGGGCATTCACTGAGCGTGTCGAAACAGTCCTGAGACGACCACGTCCAATCAGCGCCTCCCTATGCCGTTGTCCGCCGGTGCACGCCTCGGCGCTTACGAGATCGTCTCGCCGCTTGGGCAGCTACCGGATCGCGCCGTGCACCGTGGCGGTCACCTGGCCGATGGGCAAGCGAGGCTCCAGCGCGTAGCCAAGATCGGAATCCGGGAAGAGGCCGCGCAACGACTCGTGGATGTCGATGGGATCGGTTCCCTTTGTGAAGAGGTGGCGAATCAGGTCGAAGGTGTGGGCCAGGAGTTCGCCGTGCTCGTCGATGTCTGCATCGAGCATCCAGATCTCCTCGCCGTGGCGGTTGGCGCGCGCGACCGTCAGCTGCAGGTTCGCCTTGTTCACATCGGTCTTGATGCTGACCATGTCTTTCACATCGGTCACGCCAGGTACGAGCTCGAAGTTCTTCTTGTGCAGGTCCGGACCAGCGTGCTTGTAGCCGCCACCAGGTGCGTTGCTCAGGCTGCGGACGATGTCGGCGCAATCCTGGTTCGTTTCGCAGATGAAGCGTTCGCTGGTCGCGAGAAACAGCTGGGAGACTTCTTCGATCCACTTCCTGGTCGTGCTTGGCGGACCGTCCACCCTCATGCGCGAGTAGAGATTCAGGAGTGACATCTTCGCGCGCCACGCTGTCGGATCGTCGGCACTGACCGCGTCGTAGGCAGCCTCGTCAAGGCAGCCCGCCGTCGATCCGCGTCCAAGCTGGAATGTGTCCGATGCCAGCAGCAGTGTCGTCAACGCGTCGAAGTCGTCCGGGAGCGACGCCCAGCGATCGAAGGCCGGCAACCACTCCGAGGGCTGGCGCGGTGTCTTCATCAGGCTCGCATCGGGGATCAGCCGCCCATTTATCACCTGGGCAAACATGCCGATGTCGCGATAGCGCGATGGCGAGAGCCTCAATCGGAGAGGACTTCCCGAAGGAGCGTCCTCCAACTGCCGCGTCGCCGCCGTTCCATCGGAGGCAAGCCGCCACTTCTGGCCGCCGGCATCATCAGGCCGAGCGAGCCGCACCCATACAACCGGATCGACGATGACCTGCTGGTCGACGTCGCGGATGTCCATCCTGAACTCGAGATTCGGCAATCGCGTGCTCCTGGCCGGTGTGTGTCGCCTTGCCAGGAGACGACGACCGGCTCATCCATGAAGTGGTGACGTGAAGCGAATCGGAGGCGCGTCGAACGTGACGCCGGGCGTACACGCACTCCTCAGAAAAAAACGCCAGATTCTGTGAAGCCGAACAGGCCTTGTGGTTACGTTGTCGGCACCGTTGCTGCATGCCTTGACGAGTCACATCCGCCGCGCTCGCCCCCGTATGATGGCGACGCGACTGCGCGACGGAGATGGTTTTTACCGATGCCTGATGTCCGGTGCGAACACCTTGTCGTTTCGGGCGACCACTTCATCGACGGCAGGCGTGTCGCGTCGACCGAGACGATGGCCGTACACAGTCCGATCGATGGCGCTCGCCTGGGTCGCGTGTCTGCGGCCGGCAGCGACGAAGTTGAAGCAGCGGTGGATGCGGCTGCGCGCGCATTTCCGGAATGGGCCGCACTCGGACCCGCAGGACGTGGACGCATCCTGCGACGTCTCGCCGCTCTGATCGAGCGCGATGTCGAGTCGCTGGCGCTCGTCGAAACCATCAACAACGGATCGCTGCTCGAAGCCAGCCGGCTGCGCGTCATGAAACGGGCGGCGCTCAACATCCGGTTCTTCGCCGATCTCGCAGAGCGCCTTCATGTGGCCGAGTGGGAAACACCAGCGTCGAAGGCGCACAACCGCGTCGCGTTCGATCCAGCCGGCGTCACGGCGCTCGTCACGCCCTGGAACGCGCCGCTGATGCTCGCGACCTGGAAAGTGGGACCCGCTCTTGCGGCGGGCAACACACTCGTACTGAAGCCAGCCGAGTGGACACCTCTGACAGCCTCGATGCTGGCGGACCTGTCGGTCGAAGCTGGTCTCCCACCCGGCGTACTGAACGTCGTCCAGGGAACCGGGGAGCAGGCCGGTGCCGCTCTCGTGTCGCATCCGGGAGTGCGCCGCATCTCGTTCACTGGTTCGCCCGACACCGCTCGGCTGATCGGATCTGCAGCCGCGGTTAATCTCACCCCGTGCAGCTTCGAGCTTGGCGGGAAATCACCGCTCATCGTCTGCGAGGACGCCGACATCGACCTGGCCCTCTCGACCGCTGCCGGACAGTACGACAACGCGGGCCAGGTCTGCCTCGCCGGTTCGCGATTGCTCGTGCACGCGTCGGTCTACGACCGCTTTCTCGACCGGCTTCTCGACGCGATCAAAGAGCTGCGACTCGGAGATCCGCGCGATCCCCAGACACAGGTCGGCCCGCTCATCACGCCTCAGCACCTGCATCGCGTTGAAGGATTTGTCGAACGAGCGGTCGCCGGCGGGGCGCGCCTGCTGTGCGGCGGCCGGATCTCGCCCACACTCGGCGGTCTCTATTACGAGCCGACGCTCTTCTCAGATGTGCCATCCGGCTCGGAAATTCTGCTGCGCGAGGTGTTCGGGCCGGTGCTCACCGTCCAGCCGTTCGCGAGCGACGACGAGGCAATTCACCTGGCCAATGGCACGGCGTACGGGCTTGCCGCGACGTTGTTCACGCGCGATGAGGCGCGTGCCGCGCGTCTCGCCGGCGCCATCGTCGCCGGCACCGTGTGGATCAACTGCTTCTACGTCCGCGATCTCCTGGCACCATTCGGCGGAGCACGGCAATCCGGAATCGGCCGCGAAGGCGGCCAGTGGAGCTTTGATTTCTACTGCGACGTCAAAACGATCGTCCATCGCACGGGTACGTTTGCAGTCGGAGAAACGGACATCGCTGCGAAGAGCGCTGGCGTGAAGCCGGAAGGACATGCATGACCAGGAGGTATCCCCGCGGGTACACGGCGCCACTGTCGCCCGATGGCAGCGCGGGACTGGTGCTCGCTCCGCCGTGGCACTACAGCGCCGATTTCCTGATCGTCGAGTACCACGCGGATCCGGACGGCGTGATGGCGCTGCTTCCGAAGGAACTCGACGCGGGCACAGACCCCGGCGGCGTTGCGGCGATCTTCGCGGACTGGCAGGTCTGTTCAGACGACGGCCATGAACTGATCGATCCGGTGCAGGGGCAGTACAAGGAGTTCTTCCTCGTTGTGTCCTGCTCGTTCCGCGGTGCGCCGGCGAGCCGGTGCGTCTTCATCTGGGTCGACAAGGATTTCGCGATGATGCGTGGCTGGATCCAGGGGTTTCCCAAGAAGCTTGGCGCTATTCACATGACACGTGTCTTTCCCGTAGGTCGTGCGACACCGCGCGTCGAGGCGGGCGGCCGCTTCGGCGCGACGTGCACGGCAGGCAGCCGCGAGGTCGCGCGCGCGCTCGTGACGCTTCGTCGGCTTTCGGAAACCGGCCCGACGATCAACGACCCGCCGATGCACAACACAAGGCTCTTCCCCGCATACAAGGGGCTCGTGCCCGACGTCTTCGAGCTGGTCCGCGCCGGAGGACGGGATCGCGTGATCTCCGACATCTGGGAAGGCGACGCGGAGTTGACGTTCGGCTCTCACACCATCGAGCCGCTCGACCTCATCCGGCCGCGCGAGATCATCAAGGGCTATCGATTCAGCTTCGGATACAGCGTCGACGGCGGCACGGTCCTCCTGCAGCACGATCGCCCGGCACACGGCTTCGAGGAAGGACCCGCATGAGAAGGGCACGCGTGCTCCACAACTCGCGTCCGGCAAGTGGTGTCGTCACAGATCGGACCATCGTGCTCGACACAGGCGAATCGATCTCCGCCGACACGGCGCACTACCTGGCTCCCGTCGAACCGAGGCAGATCATCGCGACGCACCTCACCTATCGCAGCCGGTGCCTCGAATACCGGATGTCCGCGTTTCCGTCCTTTCCCTCGTACTTCATGAAACCGCTCGGATCGGTGTCGCATCACAAGGCGACCGTGGCCCGCCCGCCGGGATGCCGGTACCTGAACTACGAAGGTGAAGTGGCTGTCGTGATAGGCCGCACCTGCTCGAACGTACCGCTGGAGCGTGCACTCGACTACGTGAGGGGCTACACGGCTGCCAACGACTTCGGCGTCCACGATTTCCGTCATGCCGATCGCAACGCCATGTTCCGCGTGAAGGGACAGGACGGCTTCTGCCCGCTCGGACCGGTCCTCCTCGACGCGGGTGACGTCAACCCCGATCACCTGTGGCTCCGCACGTTCGTCAACGGCGCTCTCGTGCAGGAAGCGCGTACGGGTGACGACATGATCTTCAGCATCGCCTATCAAATTGCCGACATCTCGAGGCTGATCACGCTCGAGCCCAACGACGTGCTGCTCACGGGGACGCCGGCTCACAGCCGGCCGGTGGAGATCGGCGACGTCGTCGCCGTCGAGGTCAGCGGCGTCGGACGGCTCGAGAACACGATCGTCGAACTCGATCGCCACCTCGTGCCGGTCGGTGATCAGCCCATGGTGACCGAGCAGACGCTGCACGTGGCGCTCGCCATTCCTGAAGAAGAGGCGCGCGAGCGCGTCAAAGAAGAGCGTCTTCCGGCGCCCGGTCGGGGGCGTGCGCAATGACGGGATCTCTTGTTGGTGGAATTCACCACGCAGGTCTGAAAGTGGCGAACGTCGCCGAAGCAATGGCCCGCTGGCAGCATCTCCTCGGACTGCACGGCGAGATCATCCCTGACGGCCGTGGCATCCTTCGATGCGCGTACGAAGACTACGCGCTCGTCCTTCGCGAGGCGAGTGATACCTCGCAGCTCGATTACGTGTGTTTCGAGATGGCTGCTGGCCTATCGCTCGAGGAAGCCTCGGAGAGTCTGCGTGCGTCCGGGACAGCGTTCTCGACAATCGTTCTGCCCGGTCGCGGAGAGGCACTTTCGCTTCGTGATCCCGACGGCAACCTGGTCGCCCTCACACCACGGATTCCGCCTGCCGATCGCCGGCCGGCGGAAGTCCGTCATTCGACGCGCATTCCGGGATGGCACCCGCGAAAGCTTGGTCACGTGAACTACCTCACCCGCGATGTCGCACGGCAGGTGCAGTGGTACACCGAGGTGCTCGGTTTCCAGGTGACGGACTGGATTGGCACCGAAGGCGTATGGCTGCATGTGAACGCCGACCATCACGTGCTCGCCTTCCTGCAGAAAGACCTCGCGCACGTTCACCACCTGGCATTCGAGCTGGTCGACTGGGGCGAGATGCGCGTCGCGCTCGATCATCTTGCGCAGAACCACCGTCACATCGTCTGGGGTCCGGGACGACACGGCATGGCGCGAAACCTTTTCAGCTATTTCCGGATGGTCGAGGAGGAACTGTTCGTCGAGCTGTTTTGCGACCTGGAGCAGCTCCCCGAGGATCATGTCGTGCGGTTCTTCCCAGACGACCCGCACTCGTCGAACACCTGGGGGATCCTTCCGCCCCGAACGTATTTTCGGTTCGATCGGACGGCAATCGAGGCGGAGGACGAACAGGCGTACGCGTACGGTAAGGACGTCACGACATAAACGCCAGCGGCGTCAGGGTGCAGGCCGAAATCTTCGGGGCGCCGAGTCCGATCGCGCAGGGTGCGGGTAAGATTTGCCGTCATGGTGAAAGCCACTCGTCGAATTCCTCTGGCTGCAGGCGTTGCGTTGATCCTTGCGGGGCGTCTGCTGGCGCAGGCGACGCCACCTTTTGGCGCCATCGGTCCGCTTCCCGCACCGGCTCCTGCGTCGACCTTCGACGTCTACGAAAAGAGCATCGTCGAACTGCTGGCGGCGCAGCGGATCGGCACGGTGACTTCGCACGATCTCGTCGAGAAGTACCTCGCGCGCATCAACGCGTACGACCAGGCCGGTCCGCGACTGAATGCGATGATCGCCCTCAACCCCCGCGCGCTCGAGGAGGCCGACGCGCTCGATGCCGAACGGCGCGCCGGGCACGTCCGGGGACCCTTGCACGGCATCCCTATCGTCGTGAAGGACAACTACACGACGGTGGACATGCCGACGACCGCCGGCTCGCGAGCGCTTCTCGGATTCCAGGCCGGGCGCGACGGCTTCATGGTGAAGAAGCTGAAGGATGCCGGCGCGGTGATCATCGGCAAGACCAACCTGCACGAGCTCGCGTACGGGATTACGACGATCAGTTCGGCCGGAGGACAAACGCGCAATCCCTACGATCCGAGCCGCAATCCGGGAGGATCGAGCGGAGGAACAGGCGCTGCGGTCGCGGCGAGCTTCGCCGCTGCCGGAATGGGCACTGATACGTGTGGCTCGATCCGCAATCCTTCTTCGGAAAACAACCTGTTCGGCCTGCGTGGCACGGCAGGACTCTCGAGCCGCGACGGTATTGTCCCGCTGGCGCACACGCAGGACATCGGCGGGCCGCTTGCCCGATCGGTCACCGACCTGCTCCTGATGCTCGATTACACGGTCGGACCAGACGAGGCTGACCCGACGACGCGTGAAAGCGCCAGCCACATCCCGCGGACCTACAACAGCGCGGTCGGCGACGCCGGGCAGGGTGACGTGACGATTGGTGTGCTCGAACCGCTCTTCGGCAGCGCGCCTGAGGACGAAGAGGTCGGGCTGATCGTCAAGGACGCGATCGAAGATCTCCGCGGTCTGGGTGCCGGCATTGTCGAAGTGCCGTTTCCGGGCCTCGACGACCTGCTGCAGAACACCAGCGTCATCAACGCCGAGTTCAAGTTCGACCTGCTCGATTTCCTCGCGAAATATTCCACTGCGCCGATCCACTCGCTCGAAGACATTCTCCTGAGCAGGAAGTACGACCCCGCGGTCGAAACGGTGTTGAAACGCGCCAGCGAGGTCACGGCGCGCGATTCCGACACGTATAAGGCGGCGCTCGCGAAACGCGAAGCTGCACGTGAGGCGGTACTCGAGGAAATGAACAGGCGCGGGGTCACGATGTTCGTTTACCCGACACTTCGCCGGA
>Ga0310810_10003529_pt1 | contig 17058 bp, 16 predicted proteins | sample NCmetagenome_FD_207641 | JGI IMG/M metagenome (GOLD analysis project Ga0310810, IMG submission 207641) | Soil microbial communities from experimental microcosm in Duke University, North Carolina, United States - NC | ecosystem: Engineered > Artificial ecosystem > Soil microcosm > Unclassified ... | reverse complement strand
GATCCAGTGCATATTCCCGCGATGTTTGCCTCCGCGGCGCCTGCGACTCCGACAGCGCGGTAAGGTCGAACCCCACATAGCGACAGAATTGATCGACAAACTTAGACATTCGACAAAAATGTCTGGCGACGTCGCCACCGCGTTACCGTCTCGCTGGGCGCGGTTCAGCCGATCGAGAGACTCGCGACTCGGGTCCGCGAACTTCTTCGGACATTTATGTCGTTAGATTCTTTTAATCTACAAGAATGTCTCTGTCGATGGCCTCGCGCCAAGCGCACCCTCTCTGATCCTTCGATTTCCCGACACTTCTGATGGTAGCCGTGGCACTTCGCTTGCTGTGCGCTTGAGTCGGCTCTACGCGCCTCACAGGTGAGGCGCGTCCTTTCGAGGTGAGGGAATGAACCAAGCTGATACCGCGTGGATGCTGATTTCAACCGCACTGGTGCTTCTGATGACGCCGGCCCTGGCGTTCTTCTATGGCGGGCTGGTGCGCAGCAAGAACGCCCTGAACACAATGATGATGAGTTTCATCTCCCTGGGGTTCGTGGGCATCCTCTGGGCGTTGGTTGGCTACTCCCTCGCGCTCAGTCCCGGCGGCAGCGATTGGCTCGGTGACCTGCGCTTCGCGTTCCTCAACGGTGTTGGACTCGAGGCGAAGGACGCCGTCGTGCCGCTCACCATTCCCCACATGCTCTACATGGCCTTCCAGGCGACGTTCTGCATCATCACTGCAGCGCTGATCTCGGGAGCCATCGTCGAGCGTATGCGGTTCTCCGCGTATCTGCTCTTCATCTCGCTGTGGTCGGTTGTCGTCTACGCGCCGATGGCGCATTGGGTGTGGGGCGGAGGGTGGCTCGCCGATATGGGAGCCTGGGACTTCGCGGGCGGCACGGTCGTTCACGTCAATGCCGGTGCTGCGGCGCTAGTCGCAGCGATGGTCGTCGGTAAGCGGTCGGATTACGGCCACGCCTCCATCCTGCCGCACAACATTCCGACGGTGCTGCTCGGCGCTGGCTTGCTCTGGTTCGGGTGGTTCGGTTTCAACGCTGGTAGCGCGGTCGCCGCCAGCCCCATCGCCGGACTGGCCTTCGTGACGACGATGCTCGCCCCCGCCGCCACGCTGGTCGTCTGGACGTTCCTGGACATGATGCGGTCTGGGAAGCCGACGGCGGTCGGATGCGCCACTGCGATCGTCGTCGGCCTGGTGGCGATCACGCCGGCAGCCGGTTTCATCAGCCCGATGAGCGCTATCGCGCTGGGCGCAATCGCTGCGGTCCCGAGCTACCTCGCGCTGATCATCCGCGCAAAGACCTCATTGGACGACTCGCTCGACGTGGTCGCCGCGCACGGCGTCGGCGGAACGGTAGGCGCGATCCTGACCGGTGTCTTCGCCGAGAAGAGCATCAACGGCGTGTTCGACGGACTGATGGGCGGCAACCCCGGCCAGGTCGGTATCCAGGCATTGGCGGTCGGAACCGCGATTGTGTTCAGCGGCGGCATGAGCTTCATCCTGCTGAAGTTGATCGGTCTCTTCATCCCGCTGCGTGCGACCCAGTCCGATGAGGCCACCGGCATGGACGTCTCGATGCACGGCGAAGAAGCGTACTTAAACATGACCGAATAACACCATTGGTGATTGGGGATTGGTGATTTTTGAGTGAATTGGTGATTGAGGATTGGAGATTGTTGATGGGGGGCACGTCCCTCGGACGTGCCGGCCGGCGAATCAGCAATCGAGAATCAGCAATCAACAACTAATCAATAATCGACAATCACCGATCATCAAATGGCCCCCTCTTTTGACAACCTCCGTGTACTGAGTCTGGAAAGCCGCCGCGCGAAGGAGATGGCTTCGATCATCTCCTCGTACGGCGGCCAACCCGTTTCGGCACCGTCCATGCGCGAGGTGCCGCTCGACTCAAACTCAGACGCCATCGCGTTTGCCGATGCGCTCGAACGTGGCGAGTTCGATCTCGTCGTCCTGCTGACTGGCGTCGGTACACGCGCGCTTCTCGCGGTCGTCCAGGAAGTCAAGGGCACTCGTGACGCATTCGTGAGTGCGCTGGGTCGAACACAAGTCTTGGCGCGAGGACCGAAGCCGGTCGCGGTGCTTCGCGAAATCGCGCTCACGCCGTGGCTCATTGCGCCCGAGCCCAACACCTGGCGTGAAGTGCTGGCCTCGCTCGACGGCAAACAGCAGGAGTTCCCGCTGTCGGGTAAGCGCGTCGCCGTGCAGGAGTACGGGGCCTCGAACCCGGATCTGCTCGCAGGTCTCGAGACGCGAGGCGCGCAGGTGACGCGGGTGCCCGTCTATCAGTGGGCGCTGCCGGAAGACCTCGCCCCGCTCGAAGCCGCAGTACGAGCCATTGCCGACGGCCACATTGACGTGGCGCTGTTCACGACGGCAACCCAGGTTGTGCATCTGCTGAAGGTGGCCGACTCGATGGGGATGCGCGACGCCGTCCGACGCGGTCTCGCGACGTGCGTGGTCGCGTCGATCGGTCCGACGACGTCAGAAGAGATGCGGGAGCAGGGGATCGCGCCCGACATGGAGCCAACGCACCCGAAGATGGGGTTCCTTGTGCGCGAAGCTGCTGAACGCGCCCGCGAAATCCTGCGCGCGAAACGTAGGTAGCCGCGTTTGAGCGGTTCGCGACAGACTAACGATCGGTCCGGACAACGGATCCGGACGACGTACGCCGCAGGAATGAGGAAGCCACTAACGTTTCGATCACATCGCGGCACGTTTCATGTTCTATTCCGAGGAGCCTGGCGGCCTGTGGGATGGTGAGCTGAAGGCCCGGCATCTCGTTGAATTCCCCCCGGACTCGATCGACAAGTGCGCGCGCGTGCATAGCGGTAGTTCCCTTTAGAAATCGTGTTGTCAGCTTCCGTCTTGGTAGTGCCCAGACTCAAAGCAAGACACACGCCGCCAGCGTTTCGCTAGCGCCAGCACAAAATGAGCCTGAATTTCGACGTTTTACACAGGTGTCCAACGAGTCACCCACGAACAATCGCGTTCCGCCGCGGAACATTCGCCACAACATCGTCATGAACTACCCACCAGGACCCATCCACCTCTCACCACGAACCACGAACCACGAACCACGAACCACGAACCACGAACCACGAACCACGAACCACCAACCACCAACCACCAACTACCAACCACCACCAACCAGCCCCGGGGCATAACATAGAGAGATGCCGACCTCCGAAGAACTGCTCGAGCTTGCCGAGCGATGCGCTGAGAAACTGGAACTCGAGGGGAAGTTGCGCCACGTGCCGTCGTTCTCAGACGCCGAGGATCAGTGCGAAGTCGAATACGAGGACCTGCTCCAGGCGATCCACGAGGACGAGTTATTCGCGCCCGTGGATATTCAGCGACAGGAACAACTCGTCGAGCAGATCGCGGCGGCGTTGCCCGAAGCCTCGCGCATGCTGATCGTCGAGTTGGCCGATAACCACGCGCGCCATGTGTGGCTGCAGCAGGAGGGCGCGTATCACCTTGGGCTTGCCGTTGGGCGGCGACTGCGTCTCCGCGGAAGCGGGTCGTAGGTAGAACAATTTGCCAATGGGCGCCTCCTATACTGCGGGTATGCCGCTTTCGTACCTCCACTACGACGTTTTCACCGACAAACCGCTGCTTGGGAATCAGCTCGCGGTCTTCACCGATGCGCAGGCGCTCGATGGCGCGCAGATGCAGGCGATCGCGCGCGAGATGAACTTCTCCGAGAGCACGTTCATTCTGCCGAACGAGCGTCCCGATACCGACATCCGGATGCGCATCTTCACGCCATTTAACGAGATGCCGATGGCGGGCCATCCTACGATCGGCAGCACGTTTGCGCTCGCGCACACTGGCGTGATCAAGAAGACCGCGAAGCGCTTCGTCTTCGGTCTCAACATCGGCCCGACGCCGGTAGCTCTCGAATGGGCGGACGGCAGTCTGAGCTTCGGCTGGATGTCGCAGCGGCCGCCGACGTTTGGTCCAATCGTCTCGCAGCGCGCTGCGTGCGCCGACGCGCTTGGTCTCAAGACGGAAGATCTGTCGGAGACGCTACCGGTACAGGAAGTGTCGTGCGGCGTGCCGTATCTCGTCGTGCCGCTGCGCGATCACCAGACCGTCGATCGCGCAGTCACCGACTCCGCGGGTTTCAGCCGGCTCTGCGCGGCGTGCGGACTCGATCTGCCGATTTTCCTATTTTCCGTGGGTGGACCCTCGCCGGACGACACGGTGTATGGCCGCATGTTCGCTCCCGACTTCGGCATCATCGAAGACCCGGCGACGGGGAGCGCGGCCGGTCCGATCGGCTGTTACATCGTCCATCATGGGGTCGTGAAGGCTGATCCGGCGCGGCCAATTCAGATCAGCCAGGGTGTGGCGATGGGACGCCCGAGCCGCATCTACGTCTCCGTCGAAGGCGAACCCAAAGACATTACCGGCGTGAAGGTCGGCGGCACCGCAGTTCTCGTCGGCCGTGGGGAGCTGCTCGTGTGATCTCGTTTTCCCGAGTGGGGAAGCAGTACGGACGGCAGGTGCTGTTCGTGGACGCGTCCTTTCAGCTCAATCCTGGTGAAAAAGTCGGTCTCGTCGGCCCCAACGGCGCCGGCAAGACGACGTTGTTCCGCATGATCGTCGGCGAGGAAATGCCAGACGAGGGGGACGTGTCCGTCCCAAAGAAGCTCACCGTCGGCTATTTCCGTCAGGACGTCGAGGAGATGTCGGGCCGATCGGTGCTCGATGAAGCGATCGCCGGCAGTGGCCGGCTCGGCGACTTGCATCACGAGCTCGAAGATCTCCAGCACGCGATGAGCGATCCCGATCGCGCCGGCGATATGGATCGGATCCTCGCGCGCTTCGGCGAAGTGCAGGAGGAATACGAGCATCTCGGCGGCTACGGACTCGAGGCGCAGGCGCGCGAAGTGCTCCACGGCCTCGGCTTTGACGACGAACGCATCGACGGCGACGTGGGACTGCTGTCTGGCGGCTGGAAGATGCGTGTCGCGATGGCGCGCGTGCTACTCGGGTCGCCCGATGTCCTGCTGATGGACGAGCCGACCAATCACCTCGATATCGAATCGATCATCTGGCTCGAGGCGTTTCTCAAGTCACGGCCGGGCGCGCTGCTGATGACGTCGCACGACCGCGAGTTCATGAACCGCGTCGTCTCCAAGATCGCCGAGATCGACGGTGGCGAGATCACCGTTTACTCCGGCAACTACGACTTCTACGAACGCGAACGGGCGATCCGCGAAGCCAATCGCGAGGCGGCCTACGCGCGTCAGCAGGCGATGCTCGCTAAGGAGCAGCGGTTCATCGAGCGGTTCGCCGCGCATGCCGCGAAGGCTGCGCAGGTGCAGAGCCGAGTCAAGGCACTGGAGAAGATCGAGAAAATCGAGCTGCCGAAGAAACGGAAGGTGGTGCACTTCGACTTCCGTCAGCCGCCGAGATCCGGCGATCAGGTCGCCGTCATCGATGGCGTGTCGAAGTCCTATGGCTGTCGCGTCGTCTATGACGGGCTGAAGATGACCATCAGACGCGGCGAGCGTTGGTGCGTGATGGGCAAGAACGGCGCCGGCAAGACGACGTTGCTGAAGATGGTGTCCGGTGCGCTGGAGCCGGATTCCGGAGAAGTCAAGCTGGGCGCAAGTCTCAAGATGGGCTACTTCTCGCAGCAGGCGCTCGATGTGCTCAATCCGGATCTCACCATCGAGGAGCAGCTGCAGCGCGATTTTCCGGACGAGTCGATCGGCGCCCTGCGCAATCTGGCCGGCGCGTTTCAATTCTCCGGCGATGACATCGACAAGAAGATCCGCTCACTGTCAGGTGGTGAGAAGACGCGTCTCGTGATCGCCCGAATGCTCCTGTACCCACCGAACTTCCTCGTGCTCGACGAGCCGACGAACCATCTCGATCTGTTCACGAAGGAAATGCTGATTGAAGCGCTGAAGGACTACGACGGCACGATGCTGTTCGTCTCGCATGACCGTGCCTTCTTGCGTGCGCTCAGCAACCGCGTGCTGGAATTAGGTGGAGAGTCCGGCGTCGAGAAGGAGCCGCATCTGTATCCCGGGTCGTACGTCGAATACGTCGCGCGAACGGGCCACGAAGCCCCCGGCGTTCACGCGTAGATGTAGTGTCCGGCTTCAGCCGGACTTGTGTAGTGTCCGGCTTTCGCCGGACTTCAGAGCCTTGATGCCTGCCAGCGAGAAGGTCGTGATGTGATCGGCGACCTGGTCCAGGCGCTTCGGTGTGATCTGGAAGGGATGGAAGCGCGACGCGATCTTGTCGTTGAGCATCACCAGACACTGCGCCTGCACGCTCATCACCGCGTGCTCGACGCGCGGGTCGTTGGCCCGGCAGCCAATCAGCTCCGCGATGACGCTGCCAAGATACGCCATGCGCGGCTTGATCACCTGCTTGACGACGAGATCGAGTGCCGGCGTCGGGTCGTTCAGTTCGTGCGCCATGAAGCGGTGGATCCAGCCGTCACGCGCTTGAACGACGCGGGCCAGGAAGACGCGCACAAAGATCCGCAGCTGCTCCTCGGCCGCTAGCCCCTCTCCGGCCTTCTGAATTTCCTGCGTCGTCCCATGCATCGTCCGGATCGCGGACTGGACGATCTCTTCATACAGGCCCGTCTTGCCGCCGAAGTGATAGTTGACTGCGGCGACATTGGCGCGTGCGGCTTTACAGATCTCGCGGACCGTCACCTTGCCGAACCCGCGCTCGGCAAACAGCCGCGTCGCGCTTTCGATGAGGCGTTCCCGAGTTTCGCGATCACGTTCGTCCACGTTCAGAGAGTGCGCTTGAAGAGCGCCGTAGCTGCGGTCATCGCGATGATCGAGAAGACAAAGAGATACGCGAGGTCTCCAGCAATTGCGCCGAAGCCGGTGTTCTTGAGGAGCAGGCTCTTGAACGCGTGTACCGCGTAGGTGAAAGGGTCAACGACAGCGATCACGTGCATCCAGCCCGGGAAGCCCTGCTGCGGATACACCGCCCCGCTCGGGAAGTACAGCACTGTGTTCAACAGTCCGAACATCATCCGGGGCATCAGTGGATCGCTGACGCGCACCATCAGGAGAAACATCAGGCTGATCAACGCGAACGCCGTGATCGAAATGACCAGCATCATCCGGAGAAGGCGTACCGGATCAAGTGGGCTGGGAACACCGGCGATGAGCGAGCCGATGATCGTGATAGCCGCGCCAGCCAGCACGGCTTTGATGGTGCCCGAGATGTTGAAGCCAGCCACCAGTTCGAGCTTCGTGATCGGTGTGACGAGATAGCCCTCGTGCAGGCCGCGGGCTTTGTCGTCGATGAAGATGATCCCGCCGCCGATCATCACCATCATGAAGATTGACATCGTGATCGAACCCGGCAGCAGGTACTGAATGTACGGAACGTACGGATACACCTCGACGATGTCGAGGCCCGCTGCACCGACGACCCGAACCGGGGTTTCAGGCGCATTCATCTGACTGATGAAGCCGCCGACGGTCGCGCCGAGAGAGGCTGAGACGAACGTATCGGTGTTGTCCGAGATGAGCGCGACGCGCGGCTCATTGTTGGTCAGCACACGGCGCGAAAAGTCCGGCGGTATGGTTAAGACCCCGTTGACCACGCCGTTGCGCAGGTCCGTCAGCGCCTCTCCCGAGTCGGTGTAGTCCAACAGGTCAACGGTGCGCGCACCTGACGACACGGCTGACGCGAGTTCGCGGACCCTGACCGCCGGCACGCCATGATCCTGATCGACGATAGCCAGCTTCAGATGCTTCACGTTGCCGCCGAAGGCGTAGCCCAGTACGACCAGCTGCATGAGCGGGAAGATCATCGACATGACGATCATCATCGGGCTCTTGCTGAAGCGCCGCATCTCCCGTTCGACGATGGCCCACGTTCTATGCATGATTTAGCGCCTGATCATGAAGGGACTGTCGGCCGCCGAGGGTTCTTGCAGCGCGTCTCGCAGGTCCCGTCCCGTGTAGTGCACAAATACGTCGTCCAGCGTGACGGTCGCCGCGTCGCGTCCGGGAATTGATGCCTTCAACGCCTGCGGCGAATCGAGCGCGACGAGCTTGCCGTGATCGACAATCGCGATGCGGTCGCACAGCTTGTCGGCTTCGTCCATGTAGTGTGTGGTGATGAGGACCGTGAGCTCACGCTGCGCTTTGATCTTCCGCAACATCCCCCACACCGCGGTGCGCGAGACAGGGTCGAGTCCTGTGGTCGGCTCGTCGAGAAAGAAGACGCGGGGCTCGTGCACCAGGCCACGTGCGATCTCCACGCGCCGCCGCATGCCGCCCGACAGGTTCTTGACCGGCTTGTCGGCCCACTGTGTCAACTCGACGGCTTCGAGTAACTCCGCGATCAGTCGCGTCCGTGTGTCGCGCGGGACGCCATACAGCTTGGCGAAGATCAGCAGGTTTTCGTAGACGGTCAGCTCGAGGTCGCTGGTCATCGCCTGCGGAATGACCCCAATCGACCGGCGCACATCGTCGGATTTCTTGGCGACGTCGAAGCCGTTGATGATGGCGGTGCCACTGGTCGGTGGCAGCAGCGTCACCATCATGCGAATCAGCGTGGACTTGCCGGCGCCATTCGGGCCGAGCAGACCGAAGATCTCGCCGTCCGTGACGTTGAAGCTGATCCCGCTGACGGCGGTAAAGTCGCCGAACTTTTTGACGATGTTCTGGACTTCGATGGCGTTCGACATAGCGACCAGGCTCTAGGCTTTGGGCTTTCGGCTCTAGGCTTTGGAATCGGTCAGGGGCAGCAACACGTACGCCGTCATGCCAACCGCGAGGCGGCGATCTTTGTTGTCCACGCGTACGCGCACCTCGAAGGTTTTGATGTCACGTTTGGTGCGGCTGACATCGCGCTGCGTCGCGAAGCCTGCGTCGGCGGCGCGATAGAAGACGGTGCCCTCGAGCTCGGCGCCCGAAGGCAATCGCACAGTCAGCTTGTCGCCGTTGCGCACGCGATCGATGTAGGTCTCCTCGACATCGATGCGCACCCACAGGTCGTCCGGGTTGATCAGCGTGATGACCGGCTGCCCGGCATTGACGACCTCACCCGGCAACGCGGCACGCACGTCGACGATGCCGTCGATCGGCGCGTGGATCTCGGTGTAGGCGAGACGCACGTCCGCCCTCGCCTTCTGCGCTGCTGCGGCCGCCTGCTGCTGGCGGTTGGAGGCGACCTGGCTGCGGCGCATGGCCACCTGTTCGGCGCTGGATTTGGCGAGGGCAACCGCCGCCTTCTGCGCTTCGATCTGCTTCTGCAGCGCGGCGAGCCGCGACTTGTTCACGTCGTAGTTGGTGCGCGCCGTGTCGAGCGCCTGCGCGGTGTCCACGCCTTCCTTCATCATCCGCTGTGTGCGCTCGAAGACGACCTTGGAGTTTTCGAGCTCGGCCTGGGTGGCAGCGAGTTGTGACTCGGTGGACGCGAGGGTCGCTTCGGCCTGTGCGATCTGGTCGGCACTCTGCCGTTCCTGGAGCCGCAACGCCGCTTCGCTCTCCGCGACCTGCGACCCGGCGCCGGCGGCGCTGTAGGTGTAGAACGCGCGCTCCTCGCGCAGTTCGTCCGGCGAGAGGACGGCAATCAGCTGACCGGCTTTCACCGATTCGCCCTCCTGGGCCATCAACTGCGTGATGCGGCCGGTGATCTGCGGGCTGACCACGATGTGATTAGTGGTCACCACGCCGGTCAGCGTGAGCGAGGTCGGCGGGCGGCTGGTGTACCACCAGGCCCCATAACCAACACCGACAATGACAACGACGGGGATCAGGCGCAGTAGGCGTTTCATGCGATTAAAACAATCGTATCAAACAAGTGTTTGATTCTGTCAAGCGCCTGTCCCGCCGTAGCCTTCGGCGGAGGCGGAGCGTAGAATCGGGCCTATGCAACGCCTCTTGTGTGTAACGGCACTGATACTGGCGGGCGCGGTTGCCTTGAATGCACAGACGGGAGCCCCGGCGTCGAAGTTCGACACCGCGATGCGAGCGTTCTGGGACGCGGACGACAGTGGTGACGCCGAGAAGGCGGCGAAGACCGTCGTCGCGTCGGGAGCCAGCTTCGACGAGGTTCGTGCGCGCCTGAAAGCCGGACGCTCGTACGCCAGACAGAAGACCGGCCGCATCGAGATGCCGACACGGGATCACGGTCTCTCGCTCGACAACATCCTCGAAGTGCCCGCAGACTACGACCCCGCACGCGCCTGGCCGTTGCGCGTCAGCCTGCACGGCGGCGTCGGTCGTGAAGCACCAGGTCCCGGTGATCCGCCCGCACGACCGCTGACCAACCGGATTCAGAGTGCGGGCGAGATCGTGCTGCACCCGCGCGCGTGGGCACCGTCGCAGTGGTGGAACCTGAGTCAGGTGGAGAACATCACGCGGCTGGTCGCGCGCGTGAAACACGACTACAACGTCGACGAGTCGCGGACCTACATCACCGGCATCTCCGATGGCGGCACCGGCGTGTATTTCTTCGCGATGCGTCAGGCGACGCCATGGTCAGCGTGCATGCCGCTCAACGGTCATCCGCTGGTCATCGCCAATCCGGATACCGGCGCTGATGGTCAGCTCTATGTCGGCAACCTCGTGAACTGTCCGCTGCACATCGTCAATGGTGGGAAGGATCCCTTGTATCCGGCGGCGTCAGTGGAGCCGCTCGTGACGATGTTCAAACGCGCTGCCGTGCCGTACGAGTTCAAGGTCTATCCGGACGCCGGTCACAACGTGGAGTGGTGGCCCCAGGAGCGCGATGGTTACGAGGCGTGGCTCGCCGCGCATCCGCGTCAGCCGAATCCCGAGCGCGTCTCGTGGGAGACTGAACGCACTGATCGCTATAACCGGTTCCGATGGCTCGTGATCGATCGACTTGGGAAGCGGCCGTCCGATGTCGCGCTCAAGGACATCAACACGTACAACCCGATTCCGGCGATGGAGCGCGAGTTGTTCGATCATGAGAAGCCGTCCGGACGCGTGGACGCCGCGCGCACTGGCAATGCCTTCGACGTGAAGACACGTGGCGTGCAGGCATTTACGCTGCTGCTGTCGCCAGACGTGATCGACTTCAGCAAACCGGTGCGCGTGACCGTCAACGGCAAGGTCGCGCACGACGCGGTCGTGAAGCCCGACGTCGCAACACTGATGACGTGGGCCGCGCGTGACCAGGATCGGACGATGTTGTACGGCGCCGAACTCCACGTGCTAGTACCGTAGTGTCCGGCTTCAGCCGGACCAGTGTAGTGTCCGGCTTTAGCCGGACCGTCGACATGACCATTCGCCTCGCCACACCCGCGGACCTTCCCGCGCTGGGCCGTCTCGGCGCGCTTCTCATGCGCACACACTACGAGTTCGATCCGCAACGGTTCATGCCTGCCGGAACGGACGCTGCTGACGGTTACGCGTGGTTTCTCGGCCGCCAGCTCAAAGACCAGGACGTGGTGGTCTACGTCGCCGAACGGGACGGCGAGGTGTTCGGCTACGTCTACGCCGCCATCGAGCCGATCTCGTGGAAAGAACTGCGCGACGAATGCGGCTTCATCCACGACGTCGTCGTCGATGAGCGCGGACGACGGAGTGGCATGGCGACGGCGCTGATCGAGAAAGCCGTCGAGTGGCTGCGTGAACGCGGCATGCCGCGGGTCATCCTCGGAACGGCCGAGAAGAACGAGCGCGCTCAGCGGCTATTCACGAAGCTCGGATTCCGCCGCACGATGATCGAAATGACGCGAGAGCTGCCATGAATTGACGATGGACGATGTGCGATTGACGTATTGACTGGCGGATCCGTCAATCGTCGATCGTCAATCGTCCATCTCATCGACGCTGTCGCTCCGGTAACGCAAACACCCACACCGACGCGCCACGATCCGGCGGGTTGCGAATCTCCGGAACGAGTGCCGGGAACGTCGCCGCCTGTGCGCCGCCGTTGCCGACGACCATCGCGACATACTGACGACCGTTCACCGTATAGCTGATTGGCGCATTACTCGGCACATCGCCGAGTCGCGTCTGCCAGAGTCGTGCACCTGTCGTCTCGTCGTACGCCGCAAACGTGCGATCGAGTGCGCCGGCAAAGACGACACCACCCGCCGTCGCCAGCGTGCCTGTCGTCATCGGCGCGCGCTGTCGGCTGGTCCACACGGTCTTGCGCGTATCCAGATTGATGGCTTGAATGCGCCCATAGAGACCGTCACTATTTGGCCGCGGTCGCAGACTCCAGCGCACACCGGTCGAGAGGCTGCCGCGTCCGCCAGCGGCGACCGGCGTCAGATCCATGCACGATTCAACAAGCGAGACGTAGAGGATCTTCGTCCGTGGGTTGTACGAAGATGGCAGCCATGACTTTGCGCCGCCCGCATGCGGGCACACGAACTTTGTTTCGCCGTCGCCCGGCACGAGACGGTCGTCGATCACCTTGCCACCCGTGCGCGGATCGATCGACGTCACGACGTTCTGCAGGCCGAGGTCCATTGAGAAGACGTACTTGCCGGTGTCTGCTTCCATCACGTCGAAGATTGCCTGCTTGCCACCGGTGACGACAACGGGCCGCGTCGTGCCGCCAACCTGCAGTGGCAGGATATGGCGCTCGAACGCCCAGTCCAGATCCCATTGATCGTTGGGTTGATGCTGGAAGAACCACACGAGTCGTCCAGTGTCGACGTTAATGGCCAGCGTCGAATCGGTATAGAGGCCGTCGTTGGTGACGTTCGCTTCGTCCGATCGATTGCGGAGTGGACCGGTGTCGTAGGTTTGCGCTGGTCCGAAGAACGCAAGGTTCAGGACGCGATCGTAGCTGCCCGGGACCCACACCGACGCGCCGTTCCGCTTCTCGCTCGTCAGACCGTTCCAGCTGTTGCCGCCGTTCTCTCCGGGTTGCGCGATGGTATTGATACGCCACGCGCGTTTTCCGGTCTCCGCGTCGAGCGCAACGATGAAGTTGCCGCCGGGTGCACGGCCGGTCGTGCCGACCATCACCTTGCCATTCGCGACCAACGGACCTCCGGTGAGGCCGTAGCCCGCTTTCGCATCGGCGATCGCTTCGTCCCACACGACCTTGCCGGTCTTCGCATCGAGGGCGACGATGTGGGCGTCTGACGTGGGAATGTAGAGGCGCGTGCCGTAGATCGAGATCGCGCGTTTCACCGACGGTGGGCCCCCCGGTCCGAGGCGATGTGAGTACTGCCACAACAGATCGCCGGTCGCGGCGTCGAGTGCCTGGACCTTGTCGCCGTACGCGTGAACGAACATCACGCCGTCGTGAACGAGCGGCGTCACTTCATTGGGGCCGTTCGGAAGCGCCCAACTCCACGCGAGTCGAAGGTCGTTGACGTTGTCACGCGTGACTTGCGTCAGCGGGCTGAAGCCCTGTGCGTCGAACGATCGTCGCCATGTGAGCCACTCGCCGTCAGCCGGCGCGCTCAACATCAGATCGGTCACCGACGTCAGGCGATCGAGTGGATTCGCGCGTGTCGGTGCCGGTGGAATTGGCACGCCGGTGGTGAGTCCACCGCTCGGGCCACCGATCGCTGCCGGCAGTGCCACCGCACGGAGCGCGGCCGGTTCGCCCGACAGTGCGCGCGTCCCAGGTAGCACGCCGTTCTCGCGCGCGAGGAATGCGAGCAGCTGCACGTAGGTGTCGTCACCAAGCGAGCCGGGTGCGGCGGGTGGCATCCGCATCATCTCGCCGAACAATCCGTCGATCGGCTTCGCGCCCCAGCGGATCCGGAATTCCACGCCTTTCAGCGGCGGTCCAAACTCTCCGTCGTCGAGGTTGGCGCCATGGCAGGAGAGGCAGTTGCGGTCATAGACCGTCTTGCCTTGCGTGGCCTGCGTATCGGTGAAGCTTGGTGTCGCGACGCTCTGCGCGATGAGAGATCCGGAAAGCAGGAACGCGGCGGTTGCGCAGCAGACGGCCGCAGCGGTGGCAAACCAGATCCGCGAGTCGACGATTCTCATGGCCAAGCCTCCGAATATGCTCGGCCATATGCTACCCGCCTTCGCGCTTCGCGGCTTCGGCGGGCAGGCTCCGCCTTCGCGCTTCGCGGCTCCGGCGGGCAGGCTCCGCCTTCGCGCTACGGTTGCCGAACCTGAATCGAGTCGGCGCAGTCGTCCCAGTCGTCGCCGCACGGGCCGGGCACGTTGTGGAGATCGGGCGTGTCGGCCGTCAACGTCGTGCTGACGCCGGTGTAGTTGTTTGCTTCGTAAAGGGTAACGGACCAGCCGGGCGGGATGCGGATGGATGAGATGCAATCGTCCCAATGCGCGCCCGTTCCACCACAGCCAGGCAGATCTCCGAGGTTGGGAGCGCTGTTCGGTAGCGCGCGGCTGTCCCCCCGGTAATTCGTGTCCTGATAGATCACTACCGTAGTCCCTGTCGGCGTCGTCGAGCCGTCGCCTTCGCATCCGGCGGCGAAAGTCGCGAGGAACAGAAGTAAAGCCAGGCCAGTCTTCTGAAGCATGCCGCGGTCCTCAAAAAGCTGAGGACTCAAGAGCACACCGCATGCCGTCATGCGGCTGAGCCGATGTCACACTCCGCGAGCCCGGCTCGTCCCTCTGTTGGAAGACGGAGGACGCCATGTTCAAGTGGTTGATGCATAAGGGGACGAAGGCATTCGAGCGGCAGTGGAATTACGATGCGAGCTACGTGCACGAGCTGATTGATATCGACCCGCGCGCGGCCTGGATGTTTCAGCGGGCGACCGGGCTCGGGAAGTACCGCAAGGACGTGCCGCTTGATGCGTTATTCGCCGCGGGAATCACCGCCGTGCGGAGTGAGGACTGCGGACCGTGCACACAGCTCGGAGTGGAGATGGCCGAGCGGTCGGGCGTCGATCCCAAGGTGATTCGCGCCGTCTTGACCGAGACTCCCGTGATGATGCCGCCCGATGTCGCACTCGCGTGGCGTTTCACCCGCGCAACCATCGATCACGATCCGGCCGCCGATCAGTATCGCGATGAGATCATCAAGCGATGGGGACCGCGTGCGGTCGTGACACTCGCGTTCGCCATCCTGACCGCTCGCATGTATCCGACCGTCAAGTACGCCATGGGACACGGCAAGGCCTGCACGCGAATCGTCGTCGACGGCGCACCGCTCGCGTTCGAAAAGTCTCTTGCTGCCGTGCAACGAGGATGAACACCGATCCTTCTGCGACGTTCGAACCACATCGGCGGCGTCTGCTCGGAATGGCCTATCGCATGCTCGGGTCGATGGCCGAGGCCGAGGACGCCGTCCAGGAAGCGTATTTGCGTTGGCACGACACCGACCGCGACATCGTCAAGGAGCCGCGAGCGTTTCTGATGACCACGACGACGAGGATTTGTCTGGACGTGTTGAAGTCGGCGCGTATGAAGCGTGAGGAGTATGTCGGGCCGTGGCTGCCCGAACCGATCACCGACACAGCTTCGTTGGCGCCCGATGCCCAAACTGAGCTGGCCGAAGATCTGTCAGTGGCGCTGCTGCTCGCGCTCGATCGGTTGTCACCGCTCGAGCGCGCGGCTTTCTTGCTGCACGATGTGTTCGATTACTCGTTCTCGCAGGTCGCGGACGCGCTCGATCGCAACGAAGCGGCGTGCCGGCAACTGGCGAGTCGAGCGAGGACGCGTGTGAAAGAAGCGCGCCCGAGGGGACTCACCCCACCGCGAAGCGCGACCTCAATCGATCCGAGACACCAGCAGCTCCTGTCGGCATTCATCATCGCATCGCGGTCGGGCGACATCGAGGCCCTGACGCGCCTGCTCGCGAGCGATGCGCGCATCGTCACCGACGGTGGCGGTAAAGTGCCCGCGGCACTCAACGTCATCGAAGGCGCCGATCGTGTCGCGGCATTCGTGGCCGGCGTCGTGCGCAAAGGCTTTACCGACGATATGTCAATCCGCTTTCAGGTGGTCAATGGTCTGCCGGGATTGCTCATCGTCGGTCCGAACGGCCTGGTGCAGACCAGTGCGTTTGAATTCGACGGGGACGCGGTGACCGCGATCTATATCGTCAGGAATCCCGACAAGCTGAGGCACCTCGCGCTCTCATAACGGCCGTCGCTATCGGCGGTCATTCCCACCCAAACATTTTCCCCTCGCAACCGTCAAAGGATTCGTTCCGGCGCAACCTGCGCTTTCACGAGGGGCCTGACATGCATGTAACGAATCGTTTCCCCCTGGTGACATTGGGTATCGCGACGACCTTTGTCATAGCCGCGCTGGCATCCGCACCTGCCGGCGCCTACGGTCAGGAGCTTCCGCTTCAGCTCACCTGGGTCGATCGCGAAGGCAAAGCGATCGAGCAAGTCGGCCCGGCCGGCGCCTACCGCGGCCCGGACATATCTGCCGATGGGCGAGTGGCCGTTCACCAGCACGACCGCCTCGGCGGCGACATCTACCTGCTCGACAGCAAGGGTCAGATGACGCGCTTCACGACGGATACGACTGGCACTCAGGAGAACTCGAGCCCGATCTTCTCGCCGGATGGCACTCGCATCGTGTTTGCCTCGCTTCGAAACGGCAAGTGGGGGCTGTATCTGAAGGGCGTGAGCGGCGGACGTGAAGAGCTGCTCTACGAATCCGGCAGCCGCAAGATGCCGATGGCCTGGTCGCCAGACGGCCAATACATCATTTACTGGATCGCAGGGGGCACCAGCCAATGGGTGATGCCCGTCAAGAATCCAAGCGCGGCGCGGCCGCTTCACGATCGGCAGAATTTCCACGCGCAGATCTCGCCCGATGGCAAGTGGGTGGCCTTCAACTCGCAGAATCAGATTTACGTGAAGCCGTTCCCCAGCGGCGAGGGCCTCTGGAAGGTTGGCCCCGACAATGGCGGCTTCTTCGTGCGATGGCGTGGCGACTCGAAGGAGCTGTACTTCCTGAGCAGGCCGACGTTCGGTCAGATGATGGCCGTGGAGATCAACGCGAACGGATCAAAGCTGGAGCCGACGAAACCGCGAGCGCTATTCGAGAGCGGATACGCCAATCTCAATCACCCGAGCAACTATCACACCTACGCGGTCTCCTCTGACGGCCAGCGCTTTCTGATTCCGCGTATCGCGCCCT
>Ga0310810_10003528_pt1 | contig 17059 bp, 11 predicted proteins | sample NCmetagenome_FD_207641 | JGI IMG/M metagenome (GOLD analysis project Ga0310810, IMG submission 207641) | Soil microbial communities from experimental microcosm in Duke University, North Carolina, United States - NC | ecosystem: Engineered > Artificial ecosystem > Soil microcosm > Unclassified ... | reverse complement strand
CGAACTTCTCCTCGACGATGAGCTCCTTGAAGCGCCGCGACCCGATCACGTTGGTGCGCTCGCCCACGATGACCGGCCGCACGTCGTCGGCCGGGTAGACCGCCTCGACGCCGCTCACCGCGGGGGCAAGGTCCGCGGCGGGTGCCCGCGGGGGCCGACCCGCCACCAGGTGGGCCAGCTCGCGGATGTGGGCCGGGGTCGTGCCGCAGCAGCCGCCCACCACGTTCACCCAGCCCTCGTCCACGAACCGGCGCATCTTGAGGGCGAGGCTCTCCGCGGTCTCCTCGTAGTGGCCGTGCTCGTCGGGCAGCCCGGCGTTGGGGTACACCGAGACGAAGCAGGTGGCGAGCTCCGCGAGGGTGCGCAGGTGATCGGTCATGAACTCGGGACCGGTCGAGCAGTTGAGCCCGACCGAGAACGGGGCCAGGTGCTCGATCGACGCGTAGAAGGCGTCGACCCCCTGCCCGGCCAGCATGGTGCCCATGGGCTCGACGGTGCCGCTGACCATGAGCGGCAGCTCGACCCCCGCCTCGGCCATGGCCTGCCGCACCCCGATCGCGGCCGCCTTGACGTTGAGGGTGTCCTGGCAGGTCTCGAGCAGGAGGGCGTCGACCCGGCCCTCGATGAGCGCGCGCGCCTGACGGTAGTAGGCGTCGCGCACCTCCTCGAAGGTGACGTTGGCGGTGACCGTGATCGTGCGGGTCCCCGGCCCCATGGCGCCGATCGCGAAGCGCGGCCGCTCGGGCGTCGAGACGCGATCCACCGCGGCCCGGCAGAGGCGCGCGGCGGCCAGCGTGATCTCGTGGCAGCGGTCGGCGAGGCCGTACTCGCCCAGGACATAGGGCGCGCACCCGAACGTGTTGGTCGAGACCAGGTCCGCGCCCGCCTCGAGGTACGCCGCGTGGATGTCGGTGATGACGTCCGGGCGCGTGAGGTTCAGGTTCTCGTTGCAGCCCTCGTACTGCGCCCCGCCGAAGTCGGCCGCGGAGAGCCCCCGGGCCTGGATCATGGTGCCCATGGCGCCGTCCAGCACCAGGATGCGCCCACGGAGCTCCTGGGCCAGGCGCGCGGAGCGCTCGGGGGTGGTCATGCCGTCGATTGTAGCGCATGCCCGAGCGGGGCCGCGCTCGCCGGGTCAGCCGCGCTTCTTGCGCCCGCGCAGGTCCACCGCGCCGGGGCGGCCGCGCGGGTCCTCGCCCCGGGGGAAGATCTGGGCCTTCTGCACCTTCTGGGTGCCGGTGGTGGGCAGGCGGTCGACGAAGAGCAGCCAGCCGGGCGCCTTGAAGTAGGCCAGGCGCGCGAGGCAGTGGTCGGACAGCCGCTCCGCGAGCGCGGGGCCCGGCACCACGCCCGGCATCGGCACCACGCAGGCCATGACCTCCTCCTCGCGGATCTCGTCCGGCACCGCGAGCACCGCCACCTGGGCCACCGCGTCGTGGGCCTGGAGCACCGCCTCCACCTCGGCGGCCGCGATGTTCTCCCCGGAGCGCCGGATGATGTTCTTCTTGCGGTCGACGAACACGAGCATGCCGTCGGCGGCCTGGCGGACCACGTCGCCGGTGTGGAACCACTCCCCGCGCCACGCCTCCGCGGTGGCCTCCGCGTTCTTGAGGTAGCCGGAGAAGAACCCGTGGCGGGGGCCCTCCGGTCCACCCCAGCGCACGAGCAGCTCGCCCTCGGTCTCGCGCGGGACCTCGCGGTCGTGCTCGTCCACCACCCTCGCCTCGAAGCCTCCGTGCGGGCGGCCGAAGGCGCGGGTGTGGATCGCGCGCGGCTCGTGGCAGTCGGAGAAGATCCGCCCGGTCTCGGTCATCCCCCACACCTCGACCAGGGGGAAGCCGAAGCGCCGCTCGAAGGCCTCGTGCAGCTCGGGCTCCACGCCCGCGCCGAGGCCTGCCTTCACCCGGTGCGCGGTCTCCTCCGGGGCCGGCGCCTGGTTCAGCAGCAGCGGCGGCATCACGCCGAGGTAGTGGATGAGGGTCGCGCGCGTGGCCACCACGTCGAGCCACCACCGGCGCGGGCTGAAGCGCTCGGGCAGGATCAGGCAGCTCGCGGTGAGGATCGCGCAGGTCGCGGTCACCGCCTGGCAGTTCATGTGGAAGAGCGGGAGCGGGTTGAGGAAGCGCTCGCGCCCCGGCTCGATGGCGAGCCGCCCGCCGAGCCCGCGGTACCAGGCGCCCGCGTTCAGGTAGTAGAAGTTGCTGAGCACGCAGCCCTTGGGCCGGCCGGTGGTGCCGGAGGTGTAGAGCAGGCCACACTCGGTGTCGAGTCCGGGCGCGCCCCGGCGCGGGGCCGGCCCGGGTCGCGGCAGCGCGGCGGGCCACGCGCCGGCGTCCACCACCGGCAGCGGCTTGGCGCGCTCGCGCGCCGCGGCCTGGAGCGGACCCGCGCGCTCCGGCACCGAGACCGCCAGGTCCGCCTCCGAGTGCTCCAGCTGGTAGGCGAGCTCGTCGTGGCGGTAGTCGGGATTGACCGGAACGACGCCGACCCCGAGCGCATTCGCGGCGAGGTAGTGGAAGAAGAACTCGGGCCGGTTCTCGAAGAGCAGCGCGATCCGGTGGCCGTGTCCGTAGCCGGCCGCCGCGTAGTCGTCGCGCCGGCGCAGCACCTCGCTCCGCACCGCGGCGTAGGTCAGCTCGACGCCGTCCGGATGGTACGCGCGATCGGGCGCCGGCGTCGCGCAGAGGAAGGCGTGGTCCGGCGCGGCGGCGGCGGTGGCCATGAACGCCTCGAAGACCGTGTTCACGGAGGACGACTTTGGCCCACGCGGTGCACCGCTGTCAAATCGGCGACGGGCGACTGCGGTATACTCCGGCCCGCATGGACAGCCCGCTCGGCGCCCCGCTCCGTCGCAAGGAAGATCAGCGTCTCATCACCGGCCAGGGCCGCTACGTCGAGGACCTTCGCTTTCCCGGCATGGTGCACGCGGCCTTCGTGCGCAGCCCGCACGCGCACGCGCGCGTGCTCGGCGTCGACGCGGCGGCGGCGCGCGCGATGGAGCGCGTGGTGGCGGTCTACACCGCGCGCGATCTCCCGGAGTGCGCCAAGCCCATCCCGCCCTCGATCGCGGCGCCGGCCGGCTTCCACGCGACGGAGCAGCCGGTGTTCGCGGATCCCCTGGTGCGCTACGTGGGCGAGGTGGTGGCGGCGGTGGTGGCCGAGGATGCCTACGCGGCGGCCGACGCCGCGGCCGCGGTGCGGGTCGACTACGAGCCGCTGCCCGCGGCCGGGACGGTGGAGGCCGCGCTCGAGCCCACCGCGCCCCGCGTGTTCGAGTCCTGGCCGGACAACGTGGCTGGGCTCTCCACCGCGCGGGTGGGCGATCCGGATGCGGGATTCGCATCGGCGCATCTGGTGGTCGAGGCCACGCTCGGCCTGGCCCGGGTCCACGGCGTGCCGATCGAGACGCGCGGGATCGTCGCCACACCCGAGGGCCCGGACGGCCGCCTGACGCTCTGGACGTCGAGCCAAAGCCCGTACGGCCTGCGCGGGGTGATCGCGGGGGCCCTGGGCCTCAACGAGGAGCGGGTGCGTGTGGTGGTGATGGACACCGGCGGCGGCTTCGGGATCAAGGGGCACGCCTACGCCGAGGACCTCATCGTGGCCGCGGCGGCGCGGCGACTCGGCCGGCCGGTGAAGTGGGCCGAGTCGCGCCGCGAGCACTTCCTCACCGCCTCGCCCGACCGTGGGCAACGACACGTGGCGCGGCTGGGGCTCACCCGGGAAGGCAAGATCGCGGCGCTCGCGACGCGGTTCACCCGGGAGCACGGCGCGTATGTTGCGAGCGGCGAGGTGGTCACGCGGAACACCATCAACCACCTGCCCGGCCCCTATCGCATCCCGAGCCTCGAGGTGACCGCGCGCAACGTGGTGACCCACGCGGTGTTCGGCGCCGCGTACCGGGGCTCGGGGCGGCCCGAGGCCAACTTCGTGCTCGAGCGGCTCCTCGACCGTGGAGCCCGCGCCCTCGACATGGACCCGGCCGAGCTCAGGCGCCGGAACATGGTCCGGCCGGACGAGATGCCCTACCGCACCGGGCTCGTCTACCGGGACGGCACGCCGGTCTCCTACGATCCGGCGGACTACCTCGCCAGCTTCGATCGGCTCCTCGCCGACTTCGACTACGAAGGCTGGCGGCGCCGGCAGCGCGAATCCGCCGCGGGCGCTCGGCCGATCGGGGTGGGCCTCGCGGCCTACGTGCAGGGCACCGGGGTCGGGCCCTTCGAGAGCGCCGACGTTCGCATCGACGGGTCCGGCGCGGTGCACGTCCACATCGGGGTCTCGTCCCAGGGACAGTCGCACGAGACCACGATGGCCCAGATCGCGGCCGCCGAGCTCGGGGTGGATCCGGACCGCGTCTTCGTGATCGCGGCCGACACCACGCTGCTGCCCTACGGCAACGGCACCGGGGGCAGCCGGGTCGCGGCCAACGCGGGGCCGTCGGTGGCGCGCACCGCGCGCGAGGTGGCGGGCAAGGCTCGCGTGGTGGCCGCGGAGATGCTCGAGTGCGCGGCGGCCGACGTGGTGCTGGCCCAGGGCCGCGCGCACGTGGCCGGGATGCCCCAGCGCGGCGTGGCCCTGGCCGACCTGGCGCGGGCCGCGGTGCGGAGCAAGACCCTGCTGCGCGAGGCGCGGCCCGGGCTCCAGGCGTGCGGCTACTTCGCGCCCGAGACCGTGACCTTCGCCTTCGGCGCCCAGGCGTGCGCGGTCGAGGTGGACGTGGAGACCGGGCGCGTGCGGATCCTCCGATACCTGGCGGCGCACGACTGCGGGCGGGCCATCAATCCGATGGTGGTGGACGGCCAGCTGCACGGGGGCCTCGCGGGCGGGATCGGGACCGCGCTGATGGAGGACCTGCTCTACGACCGCGACGGCCAGCTACTCACCGGCAGCCTGATGGACTACGCGATCCCCACCGCGGCCGACCTGCCCGACTTCGAGACGCGCCGCCTGGCGTTTCCCTCCACCCGCAACGACCTCGGGATCAAGGGCGTGGGCGAGAGCGCGATCATCGCCCCGCCCGCCGCGATCGCAAACGCGGTGGAGGACGCGCTCCACTCGCGGGGCGCCGACGTGCTGCAGGTTCCGGTCACGCCGGTGCGGGTGTGGCAGGCCCTACGGCAGGAGAGGTCGTAGTGGCTCGGCGAGGTGCAGCCGAAGGCGAGCCGAGCGGATCTCAGGTTCCCTGCACCGCCCCGGACACGAGCCCGTGGGTGAGGTAGCGGCGGAAGATGTAGTAGAAGATCACCGGCGGGATCGAGTAGATCACCGAGAGCGCCATCAGCAGGTTCCACGGCGCGTCGTCGCTGGTGAGGAAGTTCCCCATGCCCACCGGCAGGGTGATCATCTTCTCGCCCTGCAGCAGCAGCACCGCGTAGAGGTACTCGTTCCAGGCGAAGAAGAACGCGTAGGTGCCCACCGCGATCAGGGTCGGGGTGATCAGGGGCAGGTACATCCGGAAGAAGATCGCCACGGGCCCCGCCCCGTCTATGGCCGCCGACTCGTCGATTTCGTTCGGGATGGTCTTGGCGTAGTCCCACAGGACCCAGAGGGCGTAGGGCGCCGCGAAGGTGGTCATGGCGAAGATGAGCGCCCAGTAGGTGTCGAGGAGATCATAGTCGCCCATGATCTTGAAGAACGGGATCGAGAGGAACGAGGCGGGGATGATGTAGGTGAAGAGGGTCATCCCGGAGACGTAGCGGCCGAGCCCGAAGCGGATCCGCCCGAGCGCGTAGCTGCCCATCGCGGCCACCGCGAGCACCGCCACCATCACCGCGCCGGAGACCAGCAGGCTGTTGGCCAGCCACCGCCAGAAGTACTTCACGAACGGGCTCTCCTGGAAGAGCACGAACTTGAAGTTGTCGAGCGTCGGGTGCTGGACCACGTAGACCGGGCGGAAGAGATCGTTCCAGGGGGTCACCGCGAGGCTGACCATGTAGTAGATCGGGAACAGGGTCCACGCGGTCACGATCGCGAGAACCGCGATGCGGAGCGCGGCGGTGGTCCAGCCGTGACTTCTCATTCTGAGCGCGGCCCCATGGTGGAGGTCGCGCAAGCGCTCATCGGCAAGCTGGCCTCGTACCCGCGCATCACCGGATCTTCTTGATGAGGACGAAGATGAACAGCAGGGTGACCGGCAGCGCGGTGGCGAACACCCCGACGCCCCAGTCGATCTTGCCGAGCCGGAACGTGTAGCGGTAGGCCAGCGTCGCCAGCACGTGGGTGGAGTCCCCGGGGGCTCCGCCGGTCATCAGCCACACGTTGGTGAAGTCGCCCATGGTGAAGACCATGGAGAGCAGAGAGCAGATGAGGTAGATGCCGGCCAGCAGCGGGAACGAGATGTAGCGGAAGGTCAGGAACGGCCCCGCCCCGTCGATGGCGCCCGCCTCGTAGAGCTGGCGCGGGATGCCCCGTCGCGCGGCGAGGAGGATCACGGTCCAGAACGGCAGGTACTTCCAGATGTGGAAGATGATCAGGGCGCTGATCGCGGTCCAGCGGGATGCGAGCCAGTGGTGGGTGCCGAGCCCGAGGTCCTCGCTGACCAGGTTTAGGATCCCCCACTGCGAGGACATCATCCAGCGCACCGAGAGGATGCCGGGCAGCACCGGGATCGCCCACGGCAGCAGGAAGATCGCGGAGAGGAAGCGGGTGGAGCGGCTGTCGTCGTCCAGCACGCCGGAGAGCAGCAGGGCCAGGAAGAGCTTCAGGTTGACCGCGACGCCCACGTAGACCAGCGTGTTCACCACGGTCTGCACGTAGATCGGGTCTGCGAAGAGGACCTCGTAGGTGTAGCGGTCGAGGGCCTGGGTCACCTCGAAGTACAGCGGGTACACCACGAAGGCGAGGAACAGGAGGATGAGGGGCAGCGAGAAGAGCAGCCCCTGGAAGTTCCGCGACCGCGGCGACAGGAGGTCCGCCGCCGCGGTCACGGACCGTGCGATAAGCCCTCGCGGGCGGGCCCCGACGAGGCCGCTGGCCACGCGATCAGGCCGATCTCACCGCCACTGCGCGACGATGGTCTTGATGCGTCCGATGGCCTCGTCGGCTGCCTTGTCGGCGGGCCACTTGTCGACGTTGGTGCGCGCCATCGCCTTGCCCCAGACGTTCTCCGCGTAGATCTGCGAGTTCGCCGGGTTCTTGTAGTGCTCGAATACGCGGGTCGGCCGCTCGAGGTAGATGCGGGTGACGGTGGGCAGGTGCGGATCGACCGCGCCCCCCTTGCCGGCCTGCCCCTTGGAGAAGAAGGGGTCGTTGGCCACGTCCTTGAATGCGGGGAACCAGCGCCCGTTGGCGCCCTTGATGTAGTCGGTGAAGCGCTTGGGCTCCAGCACGAACTTGATGAACTCCTTGGCGAGCGGGACGTCTTTGTTGGTGGAGTCCTTGGGGATGATGATCGTCTTCACGGCCACCATGTAAGTGGGCTTCTTGCCGTCCGGCCCGTCCGGCCACTCGATGGTGGCCGACTTGTTGAAGTAGTTGTCCGGGTTGTTGAAGAAGTGGTGTGCCGGGATGCTCACTGAGGGGTTCGGCGTCATCACGATGGACTTCGAATGAAAGTTGGCGTTGTTGTCGCCGTCCGACCAGTTCAGGGTGTCGGGCGGCACGTAGCCGGAGTTGAACATGTCCGCGAACCACTTGAGGGTCTTGACGATCGCCTCGCGGTTCGCCCCCTGGTCGGCCACGACCTTGCCGTCCTCGGAGAACACGGTGCCACCGTAGGAGAGCAGCGCCATCTCGAAGTTGTAGATGGTGTCCGACGCGCTCGATGACTCGGTCATCCCGATCCCGTAGACCTTGGCGTACTTGGCGGGGTCCTTCTTGCGCAGGGCGTCCTGCGCCTTCCGCCAGTAGTCCCAGTAGCCGTTCCAGTCCATCGGGATCTTGGCGGGGTCGTCGTTCATGCCCGCCTCCTTCAGGAGATCCCGCCAGTAGTGGATGTGCATGGTCTGGCACTCGATGGGGACGCCGTAGTACGCGCGCTTCTTGGCCACGTTGTCGTACACGTTGGCCACCGGCAGGAACTTCTCGATGTAGCGGGGCTTGAGCTCGTTGATGACGTCGGTGGTCTCGACCAGCTTGCCTTCCCACGCGTACTTGGGGATGACCTCCCAGTCGTTGTAAAAGCAGAAGGCCACGTCGGGGCAGCGCCGCGCGGTCATCGCGCTGATGATCTTCTTGAGAAGGTCTTCCTGGATCGTGAACGAGATGTCGAGGTCGACGTTCTTGGCCTTGCGGAAGTCTTCGGCGATCTTCAGCATCGCCTCGTCCTCTTCCTTGTAGTAGCCGCGGTTCCACCACACGGTGAGCTTCTTCTGCTGGGCGCGCGACACCATGGGGAAGCCGAGCGTGCCGGACGCGGCGGCCGCGCCGGCGGCGGTCTTGAGGAACTCCCGGCGGGAGTGAGCCATGGACTACCTCCTTTGGTAGCGGGATGCGGCGGTGCCTCGTCGGCGAGGGGCCTCGGGCGGGCGCGAGTATACCGCGAAGGCTGAAGTTATGTATAGTTCCGGCCATGGCCATCGACCGAATCACCGTGTCCGTGATCCAGCACCGCCTCGAGTCGATCGTGCAGGAGATGGGCGAGGCGATGCTGCGCACCGCCTACTCCCAGATCCTGAACTCGAGCCGTGACTTCTCCACCGCGGTGTTCGACGGCCAGGGCCGGCTCGCCGCGCAGGCCGAGCACGTGCCGATCCACGTGGGCGCCCTGCCGTGGGCGGTGGCGTCGGTGGCCGACTTCTTCAAGGGCCGGATCGCTCCCGGCGACCTCTTCCTGCTGAACGATCCCTACCACGGCAACAATCACCTGCCCGACCTCACGGTGCTGCTGCCGGTCTTCGTGGGCGACCGGCCGGTGTTCTGGTCGATCAACCGCGCGCACCAGCACGACATCGGCGGCGCGACCCACGGGGCCTACAACCCGGGCGCCACCGAGATCTGGCAGGAGGGCATCCGGATCACTCCGCTCAAGCTCTACGATCGGGGTGAGCTGCGCGACGACGTGCTGCAGATGGTGGCGACGAACGTGCGGCACCCGCGCGACTTCCAGGGCGACCTGCGGGCCATGATGGGTTCGGCGCGCATCGGCGAGCGGCGCCTGCTCAAGCTGGTGGACGAGTACGGGCTCGAGACCGTGCTCGAGACCATCGGCGAGATTCTCGACGGCGCCGAGCGCCAGAGCCGGGCGTGCATCCGGAGCTGGAAGGACGGGGTCTTCAAGGGCGAGTCCATCCTCGACGACGACGGGCATGGCGCCCGCGACGTTTACATCCGCGCCACCGTCACCAAGAAGAGCGACTCACTCACCGTCGATCTCTCCGACTCCCACGCCCAGGTGACCGGGTTCGTGAACTCCGCCTTTCCCAACACCATGTCCGCGGTGCACATGGCGCTCGCCTACCTCATCGACCCCCGGACCCCCAAGAACGAGGGGACGTTCCGCCCGGTGACCGTGAAGGCGAAGGAAGGCACGGTGGTCTGGCCCTACCCGCCCGCGCCGGTGACGCTGTCGACCAACCACTGCGCGCAGGAGATCGCGGAGGCGATGATCAAGGCGCTCGCGCGGAGCTGCCCGGACCGGGTGCTCGCGGGCTGGTCGCGTCGCTTCCGCATCGCGATCTCGGGCACGAATCCGCGGACGCGGCGCAAGTTCATCTGGCACCTCTTCCACGCGCGCGGCGGCGGCGGGGCCTCCTCGGCGGGCGACGGCTGGGAGACCGCCGGTGAGGGACAGGCCGCGGGCGGCATCAAGTTCGGCTCGGTCGAGGTCGCGGAGACGCGCTTTCCCCTCTTCTTCAAGCGCCACGAGTTCCGCCCCGACTCGGCGGGCGACGGGCAGTTCCGGGGCGGCGTGGGGTCGGTGCTCGAGCTGCGCATGGAGACCACCGAGCGCGCGCTGGGCAACACCGCGGGCGACGGCGTTCGCCACCCGGCCTACGGGGTGCTGGGCGGCCGGGATGGCCTGCCGCATCGCTATCGGATGATCGCGCGCGGCAAGACCCGCGTGCTCAAGACCAAGGAGGTGGGCGTGCCGATCCCGCCGGGAGCGATGTTCCTGGTGGAGTCCATGGGCGGCGGCGGGTACGGTCCGCCGGCCAAGCGCTCGGCGGCGGCGCGCGCCGCCGACCGGCTCAACGGGTTCGTCTCCGGGCGTGCGTCGCGCGGGAGGGCCTGAGATGCTCCGCCTCGGCGTCGACGTGGGCGGCACGTTCACCGACCTGGTGGGCGTGGACGACGCGGGCCGCGTGACCCTCGCCAAGTCGGCCTCCACCCCCGCCGATCCATCCGTCGGGGTCATGGACGGGCTGGGGCTGCTCGCCGCCGAGCTTGAGACCGATCTCGCCGGGCTCCTGGCCGCCACCGGCCTCGTCGTGCACGGCACCACCGTGGCCACCAACGCGCTGCTCGAGCGCAAGGGCGCGACGGTGGGCATGCTGACCACCGCGGGCCACCGCGACGTCATCGAGATGCGTGAGGGCCTCAAGGACGATCGCTACAACCTGCGGATGCCGCCGCCGGTGCCGCTGGTACCCCGGGCCCGTCGGCTCGACGTGACGGAGCGGATGCGCTTCGACGGGACGGTGGAGACGCCGCTCTCGAGGACCTCCGCGGAGGCGGCCATCCGCCGTCTCGGCGCGGCCGGGGTCGGCGCGGTGGCGGTCTGCTATCTCCACTCGTACCGCGATCCGCGTCACGAGCGGGAGACGCGCAAGCTGCTCGCACGGCTGCTGCCGGACGCGTACGTGTCGCTGTCCTCCGACGTGCTCGCCCAGATCAAGGAGTACGAGCGGTTCTGCACCACCGCGGTCAACGCCTACGTGGGCCCGGTGCTCGCGCGCTATCTCGGCAGCCTGGGATCCCGCCTGCAGAAGGCGGGCTACCGCGGCGACGTCCTGATCATGCAGTCGCACGGAGGGGTGGCCACCATCCCGGATTCGGTGCGCCTCGCGGCGGGGGCGGTGCTCTCGGGTCCGGCGGGCGGCATCGCGGGCAGCCGCCACGCCGCGCGGCTGCTCGGCGAGGGCAACCTGATCACCTTCGACATGGGCGGCACCAGCACCGACATCGCTCTCCTCGAGCATGGGGAGCCGCACCTCACCGGCGACAAGGCGGTGGGGACCAGCCGGGTGGCGCTGCCGAGCATCGACATCCACACCTTGGGCGCGGGCGGCGGCTCGATCGCGCGGGTGGACGCGGGCGGCATCCTCCACGTGGGCCCGGAGAGCGCGGGCGCCGCGCCCGGGCCGGCCTGCTACGGCCGCGGCGGCACCGCGGCCACCGTCACCGACGCCAACCTGGTGCTCGGGCTGCTCGACCCCGCCGGCTTCCTGGGCGGGCGCGCCCGGCTCGATCCGAAGGCGGCGCGCGCCGCGGTGGAGGCGGTGGCGCGCCGGCTCGGCCTGGATGTGGTGGCCGCGGCGGAGGGCGTCCACCGGGTGGTGAACACCAACATGGCGGAGGGCATCCGCCTGGTCTCGGTTCGCCGCGGCGCCGATCCGCGCCGCTTCGCGCTGCTCTCGTTCGGCGGCGCGGCGGGGCTCCACATCACCGAGGTCGCGCGGATGCTCGAGATCGGCCGGGTGGTGGTGCCGCGGGTGGCCTCGGTGCTCTCGGCCTGGGGCATGCTGGCCACCGACCTGCGCTACGAGTTCGTGCGCACCCACGTGGGCGAGGCCGGGCAGGTCGGCGCGGGGCGCCTCCGCCGGCTCTTCGCGGACATGGAGGCCGAGGGGCGGCGGCGGCTCGGCAAGACCTTCGGGGGCCAGATCGACGTCCACCGCTCGGTGGACATGCGCTACGGCGAGCAGACCTTCGAGATCCAGGTGTCGCTCGACGGGGTCGGCATGGAGGCACGGGATCTCATGGCCCAGGTGGTGGAGCGCTTCCACAAGCGCCACGAGGAGCTCTACACCTACAGCGCCCCCGGGCAGGACGTGGTGCTGGTGAACGTCCGGGCCGCGGTGATCGGGCGCCTGCCCGCGCTGCCGGCCGAGCCGGAGCGGCGCGCGGTGGCGCCGGCCGCGGCCCGGAGCCGGCGGGTCTACCTCGGGCGATGGATGGAGATCCCGGTCCACGACATGGACGGCCTGGCCGAGGGCCAGGAGGTGAAGGGGCCCGCGATCTTCGAGTCGGCGACCACCACGGTGCTGATCCGCGCGCGGGAGCGCGCGGTCGTCACGCGCCAGGGGTGGCTGGATATTCGGCTGCAGTAGCGGTCGACGGGATTCCACCCCTCACCCTGCCCTCTCCCCTCAGGGGAGAGGGGGAGGACGTGGGGACGACTAGGTGTAGGCGCCGACGGAGGCGTGGGCCACCGTCTTGGCGTACTTGGCGAAGACGCCGGTCGTGTAGCGCGGCCTGGGCGCCTTCCACTTGGCCAGGCGTCTCTTGATCTCGCCGGCCGGCACCTCCATGTCCAGGCGCCGCTTCTTCACGTCGATGTTGATGATGTCGCCGCTCATGACGGCGGCGATCGGGCCACGGTCGGCCGCCTCCGGCACGATGTGGGCGATCATGAAGCCGTGGGTCGCGCCCGAGAAGCGGCCGTCGGTCATGAGCGCGACGCTCTCCCCGAGCCCGGCCCCCTGCAGCGCGCCGGTGACGTGCAGCATCTCGCGCATGCCCGGCCCGCCCTTGGGGCCCTCGTAGCGGATGACGATCACGTCGTTGGGCTTGATCTTGCCCTTCTTGACCGCCTGGAAGGCGTCCTCCTCGCGCTCGAACACGCGCGCGGGCCCGCGGTGGGCGTACTTCTTCTGCCCGGAGAGCTTGATCACGCACCCGTCGGGCGCCAGGTTGCCCCGCAGGATCGCGATGCCGCCCTCCAACTTGAGCGCCTTCGCGAGCGGCTTGATCACCTGCTGGCCCGCCGGCTCGGCGGCGGCCTTCACCTCCTCGCCGATGGTGCGGCCGGTGACCGTCTTCTCGGAGGCGTGCAGCAGGCCCGCCTCCAGCAGTCGCTTGCCCACCACCGCCATGCCGCCCGCGTCGTACATCTCGGGCGCGGTGTAGGTGCCCCAGGGCTTGAGATCGGCGAGCACCGGGGTCTTGCGCGAGATGCGGTCGAAGTCGTCGATGGCGAGCTTGACCCCGAAGTCGCGCGCGGTCGCGAGCAGGTGCAGCACCGCGTTGGTGGAGCCGCCGGTGGCCATAACCCCCATGATCGCGTTCTCGAAGCTCTTGCGGGTGACGAGCGAGCGCGGGGTGATGCCCTTGCGCAGGAGCTCCATCACCAGCTTGCCGGACTCGAAGGCCACCTCCTCCTTGCGCGGGTCGACGGCGGGGATGTCGTTCCAGCCCATCGGCGACATGCCGAGCATCTCGTAGGCGGTGGCCATGGTGTTGGCGGTGAACTGGCCGCCGCACGCGCCCGCGCCGGGACAGGCGTGGTCCTCCACGTCCTTGAACTGCTCGAGCGGGATCTTCCCCGCGTTGTAGGCGCCGAGCGCCTCGAACACGTCCTGGATGGTGAGGTTGCGGCCGGCGAACGGCCCCTCGGTGCCGGCGCAGCGCCCGAACATGATCGAGCCGCAATAGAGCATGAGGGCCGGGATGTCGAGCCGGCCGAGCACCATGGTCATGGCCGGGATGGTCTTGTCGCATCCGGAGATGGTGACAATGCCGTCGAACATGTGGCTGCGCGCCACCAGCTCCACCGAGTCGGCCACGACCTCTCGACTGATCAGCGACCCCTTCATGCCCTCGGTGCCCATCGTGATGCCGTCGGTGATCGAGATGGTGTTGACCTCGATCGGGGTGCCGCCGGCGGCCCGGATGCCCTGCATGACCTTCTCGGCCAGCTTCCGGTGGTTCCAGTTGCACGGCATCGTCCCGATCCAGCAGTGGGCCACCCCGATCTGGGGGCGCGAGAGGTCCGCGTCGTTGAAGCCGACCGCCTTCATCATGGCGCGGGCGGCGGCGCGGTCGGGGCCTTCGAGGAGGACGCGACTGTGCTTGCGGGGATCGACGGCCATCGGGGACTCCTTTGTCGTGGGGCGCTCTCGGGTTCGGCGCGATTCTACAGCAGGTCGCGGAGCGGGACCAGCGCGTAGCCCTGCGCGCGCAGGCCGGCCACGAGGGCGGGCAGGTACTCCACCAGCCGGGCCCCCGCCCCGGGCACGCCGTCGGCGTCGTGCAGGTCGTAGATCGCGCCGGGGCGCGCCCGCGCCATGCCCCATCGGGCCTGCTCGCCCGGCTCCACCGGGCGCCGGCCCTCGGGCTGCACCGTCCAGAAGACGCACGGCGTGTCGAGCCGGCGGGCCACGCCGAACATGGCGAGGTTGGTCTTGCCCCACGGCGGCCGGAAGAAGCGGGGCGGCGCGCCCGCCGCGTCCGCGATGGCGGCGTGCCCGTCGCCCATCTCGCGCCCGGTGTGATCGGGCCCGCAGCGCCAGAGGCTCGGGTGGCTCCAGGTGTGGTTGCCGAGGTCGTGGCCGGCCAGGGCGATGCGCCGCGCCACCTCGGGGGCCTTGCGCGCCCGCTGCCCGATGAGGAAGAAGGCCCCGCGGACGCCCTCCCGCTCGAGCACGTCGAGCACCCGCGGGGTCCACTCGGGATCGGGGCCGTCGTCGAAGGTGAGGCTCACCGCGCGGCGCCCACGCGGCCCGCGCCACACCGAGGCGAGCGTGAGCAGGTGCGAGCCCCACGTGTAGGCGCCCCAGAGCCCGGGCGCCGCGCCCGCCGCCAGCCAAGCCGCCCGCCTCACGCCGCGGGCCGCTTGGCGACCAGGAGGGTCAGCCGTCCGCTCTGCACGAGCTCGCCGCGCTGGTTCAGGATGGTGCGCTCCTCGATCACCACGCCGCCCTCCTTCATCGAGCGCTTGGCGACCGTCTTCGAGACGCTGCGGATGGTGTCCCCCACCCGCGCGGGCTTGAGGAATCGCCACTCGAAGCCCATGAACGCGAGGACGACCAGCGGTGGCTGGGGCACCCGCCAGCCGAGCCCGGACGACATGCAGAGCGGGATCAGCTCCGGGATCACGCCCGGATCGGCCGGCCGGCTGAGCGTCAGCGAGCCGAAGAGGGCGGCGTGGGTCTCGGTGAGCGTCACGCCCGGGGTCTCGAGCGGCACGTTCATCTGCACGTCCTCGAAGTAGATGCGCCGCTCGACCCGGGGGTCCGGCACGGCGCGGCTCTCAGGCGGGCCGGCGAGCGACCGCGTGGTCCGTCTCGCCTTCCTGGACCACCTCGCCGCGCTGGTTGATCACCCGCCGCTCCACCGTGACCACGCCCGCGGTCGGCCCGTCGCCGTCCTTCTTGGCGGTGACGCGCGCGAGCACGTGGATGGTGTCGCCGATCTTGATCGGGCCCTTGAACTTCCACTTGACGCTCGCGAGCGGCCCGATCGCCTGTCCCGGCACCACCCGGTCGAGGAGGCCCTGCTGGATCGAGAGACCGAGGAGCCCGTGGGCGATCCGCTCGCCGAAGAGCGACGCCTTCATGTGCTCGGCGTCGGTGTGCAGCACGTTGTAGTCACCGCTCAGGCCCGCGAAGATCACGATGTCGGCCTCGGTGACGGTGCGACCGGGCGAGGTGTACTCGTCACCGACCTTCACGTCCTCGAAGTAGACCGTCGGCTCGCCGCTCACGGGGGCCTAGAATAGCATGTCGCCTCACGCGCGCCGCTTCGTGGAAGCGCAATGTTCGCGAGGCCCTATGGTACGCTTATCGATTGGAAGCAGGCCGGCTTCGCCGGCTCGAGTGATGTCCACACCAATGGAGGTGGCGATGCAGAGTCGCAGGCAATTCATTCTGAAGGGGGCGAAGCTCGTGGCCGCTGGAGCGGCCGCGGCATCGGCCGGACCGACCATCTTCGTTCGCGGCGCGGGTGCCGCCGACAAGCAGCTCAAGATCCTCCAGTGGGCCCACTTCGTGCCCGCCTACGACAAGTGGTTCGATCCGTGGGCGAAGGAGTGGGGGGCCAAGCGGGGGGTCGAGGTGTCGGTGGACCACGTGGGGTTCGCGGACGTGGTGCCTCGCGCCACCGCCGAGGTGGCCGCGCAGTCCGGCCACGACATTCACATGTTCATCGGGCTCGGCAGCGCCTTCGAGGAGCACGTCATCGACCTCAAGGAGGTCTCGGGCGCGCTCGAGAAGAAGTACGGCAAGCCGGTCGAGCTGGCGACCCGCAGCACCTACAACCCGTTCACCAAGAAGCAGTTCGCGCTGTCGGACATGTGGGTGCCGGACCCCGGCAACTACCACAGGAAGATCTGGTCCGACATCGGCATGCCGAGCGGGCCGTCGACCTACGAGGACCTGGTGAAGGCCGCGCCCGAGATCAAGAAGGCCGCGCCGCAGATGCAGATCCCCATCGGGATCGGGCTCTCGCAGGACATCGACTCCAACATGGCGGTCCGCAACATGCTCTGGTGCCACGGCGGCTCGATCCAGGACAAAGACGGCAACGTGGTGCTGAACTCCCCGGAGACGCTCCGGGCGGTCGAGTACGCCAAGCGGCTCTACTCGGTCGGCATGACCCAGGCCGTGCTGTCGTGGAACGCCGCCTCCAACAACCAGGCGTTCAACGCCCAGGAGACGGCCTACATCCTGAACTCGATCTCGGCGTACCGGACCGCGCAGGACAACAAGCTGCCGGTGCTCGAGAACTACTTCTTCGTACCGGCGCTGAAGGGCCCCACCGGGATCCAGCTCGCGTCCGAGCACGTCATGAGTGGCTACGTGGTCTGGAAGTTCTCCAAGAGCCAGGACATCGCCAAGGAGTTCCTGGTGGCCCTGGTGGACGCCTCGCGAGAGTCCATGCTCGCGAGCAAGCTCTACAACTTCCCGTCGTTCTACGGGGCCGCCGCCGATCCCAATACCCCGATGGCCAAGAAGGCGGAGTCGGGAGCGGCCTGGATCGCCAAGCAGTGCAACGCCGACCCGTTCGGCTCCCAGCCGGGCGACAAGCTCTCGCTGCTCGCGAAGGCCCTGCCCTGGTCGACCAACCTGGGCTACCCCGGCTTCGCCAACCCGGCGGAGGGCGAGATCTTCGACACCTACGTGATCACCGACATGTTCGCCAAGGCCGCCACCGGCACCCTGTCGCCCAAGGACGCGGT
>Ga0310810_10003527_pt1 | contig 17060 bp, 19 predicted proteins | sample NCmetagenome_FD_207641 | JGI IMG/M metagenome (GOLD analysis project Ga0310810, IMG submission 207641) | Soil microbial communities from experimental microcosm in Duke University, North Carolina, United States - NC | ecosystem: Engineered > Artificial ecosystem > Soil microcosm > Unclassified ... | reverse complement strand
GACCGCTTCGACGTGCTGGAAGACAACCTGCGCAAGCTGATCAAGGTGCAGCCGAACCACGCGCACGCCTACAACGCGCTCGGCTACTCGCTCGCCGACCGCAAGATGCGCCTGCCCGAAGCGCGCAAGCTGATCGAGAAGGCGCTCGAGCTCTCGCCCGACGACTCGTTCATCGTCGACAGCCTCGGCTGGGTGCAGTACCGCGAAGGCGACCTGAAGGGCGCGGCGCAGACGCTGCGGCGCGCCTACGACGGCCGTCCCGACGCGGAGATCGGCGCGCACCTCGGCGAGGTGCTGTGGGTGATGGGCAACCGCGCGGAAGCGAACCGCGTCTGGGAGGAGTCGCTCAAGGGCGCGCCGGACAACGAGACGCTGCGCCAGACCATCCAGCGCTTCCGGAAGTGATGCGCGCGGCGGCGGCTGCGGCGATCGTCGTCCTCGCCGCCGGCTGCGCCCAGGCGCCGCTGCAGCCGCCCGAGGGCGCGCTCGAGTTCCAGGTGCTCGGCCGCATCGGCGCGCGCTACAACGGCGACGGCTTCACCGGCAACGTCGACTGGCGCCACGCGAAAAGCGGCGACGACATGCTGATCAGCACGCCGGTCGGCCAGGGCGTGGCGCGCATCGTGCGCGAGGGCGAGGCGGTGCAGCTCACCACCGCCAACGGCCGCGAATACCGCGCGCCCGACGCCGAATCGCTGACCGAGCGCGCGCTCGGTTTCCGCCTGCCGCTCGAAGGCATGGCCGACTGGGTGCGCGGCGAGCCCGCTGCCGGCACGCCCGCCACGAAGGAAACCTACCCGGACGGCAAGCTGCGCGTCCTGCACCAGCACGACTGGCGCATCGAATACCTCGAGTACGACGGCGCCCGGCCGCGGCTCCTGCAGCTCGACTATCCCGGCGTGCGCCTGCGCTTCGCGATCAGCGAATGGAGATGAAGTGGTATCCGGCACCCGCGAAGCTCAACCTCTTCCTCCACGTCCTCGCCAAGCGCCCCGACGGCTACCACGAGCTGCAGACGCTCTTCCGGCTGATCGACTTCGCCGATAGCGTCGGCATCGCGCCGCGCGAGGACGGCGAGGTCCGCTTTTCCGGGGTTTTCGGCGACGACAATCTCTGCCTGCGCGCGGCGCGGCTGCTGAAGCAGGCGACGGGCTCGCCGCGAGGCGCCGACCTCGCGCTGGAGAAGCGCCTGCCGGTCGGCGGCGGGCTGGGCGGCGGCTCTTCCGATGCGGCGACGGTGCTCCTGGTTTTGAACAAAGAGTGGCAGACAGGACTGACAAGAGCAGATCTATCTACGCTGGCGCTCGAGCTCGGCGCCGACGTGCCGTTCTTCGTCTTCGGCGAGAGCGCCGTGGGCGAGGGCATCGGCGAGCGGCTGCGCCCGCTTCGCCTGCCGAGCGCGTGGTATCTCTTGCTCGTGCCGCAAGTTGCGGTTTCCACTAGGGAAATCTTCGCCGCGGCGTTGACAGGGCAGACGAAACCGCTGACAATACCGCCCTTTTTCGCGGGGCTCGGCAGGAACGATCTCGAGACGGTCGTGACCGCCCGGCACCCCGAGGTTGCAGCGGCGCTCGAGTGGCTCAGGGCGCATTGTCCGCAGGCGCGCATGACGGGTTCCGGAGCGTGTGTCTTCGCAGAATTCGCCGACGAGGCCGGGGCGCGCGCGGTGCTCGGCGAATTGCCGAGAGGCAGGCAAGGATTCGTGGCTCGGGGGCTCGATAGGCACCCGCTATATGACTGGGTCAGCTAAAAACTGGGGAGTCGCCAAGCTGGTTAAGGCAGCGGATTTTGATTCCGCCATACGAGGGTTCGAATCCTTCCTCCCCAGCCATCATCCATGACCTCCATGAACGCCCACGGCCTGGTGAACAGCACGACCGGCGCAGCGCTCGACCGGCTGATGATCTTCACCGGCAACGCCAACCCGCGGCTCGCGCACGACGTGGCGAAGCACCTCGGCCTGTCGATCGGCCGCGCCATCGCCGGCAAGTTCTCCGACGGCGAGGTGATGGTCGAGCTGCTCGAGAACGTGCGCGGCAAGGACGTGTTCGTGCTGCAGTCGACCTGCGCGCCGACCAACGACAACCTGATGGAGCTGCTGGTGATGATCGACGCGCTGAAGCGCTCCTCCGCCGCGCGCGTCACCGCCGCCATCCCGTACTTCGGCTACGCGCGCCAGGACCGCCGGCCGCGCTCGGCGCGCGTCGCGATCAGCGCCAAGGTGGTGGCCAACATGCTGACCTCGGTCGGCGTGGCGCGCGTGCTGACGATGGATTTGCACGCCGACCAGATCCAGGGCTTCTTCGACATCCCGGTCGACAACATCTACGCCGCGCCGGTGCTGCTCGGCGACGTGTGGAAGCAGCGCTACGACAACCTGATCGTCGTCTCGCCCGACGTCGGCGGCGTGGTGCGCGCGCGCGCGCTCGCCAAGCGCCTGGAGTCCGACCTGGCGATCATCGACAAGCGCCGGCCGCGCGCCAACGTCTCGGAAGTGATGAACGTGATCGGCGAGGTCGGCGGCCGCACCTGCGTGATCATGGACGACATGGTCGACACCGCCGGCACGCTGGTGAAGGCGGCCGAGGTGCTGAAGAAGGAAGGCGCCACCAAGGTGGTCGCCTACTGCACGCACGCGGTGCTCTCCGGGCCCGCGGTCGAGCGCATCGCCGGCTCCGACCTCGACGAGCTGGTGGTCACCGACACGATCCCGCTGCGCGAGGACGCGCGCGCGTGCAAGAAGATCCGCCAGCTTTCGGTCGCCGGCCTGCTGGCCGAGACCATCCTGCGGATCTACACCGAGGAGTCGGTTTCCTCCCTGTTCATAGAGTAATCAACCCGCCGGCGTCTGGTCGCGGAGCCGGCACTTAAACGGAGCAACACCATGGCAATCGAAATCAGCGCGCGCAAGCGCGAAGCGCAGGGAACGGGTGCGAGCCGCCGTCTGCGCCGCTCGGGCAGGGTGCCGGGCATCGTCTACGGCGCGGACAAGGACGCGGTGCGCATCGAGCTCGACCACAAGGACCTGTACCTGAGCCTGCGCAACGAGAAGTTCCACGCCTCGATCCTCACGCTCGACCTCGGCGGCGAGAAGCAGCAGGTGCTGCTGCGCGCGGTCAACATGCATCCCTTCAAGCCGCAGGTGCAGCACGTCGACTTCCAGCGCGTCTCGAAGGACAAGAAGATCCACATGAAGGTGCCGCTGCACTTCGTCAACGCCGAGGTCTCGCAGGGCGTGAAGGAGCAGGGCGGCGTCGTGAACCACGTGCTGAACGAGCTCGACATCGTCTGCTTCCCCGACGACCTGCCCGAGTTCATCGAGATCGACCTCGGCGGCCTCGCGGTCGGCCACTCGCTGCACGTGCGCCAGGTGCCGATGCCGAAGGGCGTCGAGCTGGCGCTCTCCAAGGACGAGGATCCGGTGATCGCCACCGTCGTCGTGCCGGCGCTCGTCACCGAGGAAGAGGAGGCCGCGCAGGCCGCCGCCGCGGTCGCGCCCTCCGAGGTGCCGACCACCGAGCAGGCCGCGCCGGGCAAGGAAGGCGAGGCGCCGGCTGCCGGCGCCGCCGCCGACAAGGCGAAGCCCGCCGCCGAGAAGCCCGCGGAGAAGAAAGAGAAGAAGTAATCCGTGGCCATCCGGTTGGTGGTGGGGCTGGGCAATCCCGGCAAGGAGTACGAGCGCACGCGGCACAACGCCGGCTTCTGGCTGGTGGAGCGCTTCGCGGCCTCCACCGGCGCGCACTTCCGCAAGGATCCGAAGTACCAGGCGCTGGTCGCCCGCCACGACGCCAGCGGAGCGTGGCTCCTGCTGCCGCAGAGCTTCATGAACGCGAGCGGCCGCGCGGTGCAGATGCTCGCCGGCTTCTTCAAGCTGAAGCCCGAGGAGATCCTGGTCGTGCATGACGAGCTCGACTTCCCGCCCGGCGTGGCGCGGATCAAGCAGGGCGGCGGCATCGCCGGCCACAACGGCCTGAAGGACATCTCGCAGCGGCTCGCCACGCACGACTACTGGCGCCTGCGCCTCGGCGTCGGCCGGCCGCCCGCCGGCAGCGAGGGCGCCGACTACGTGCTGCAGAAGCCCCCGGCCGAGGAGCGCGCGGCGATCGACTCGGCGATCGACAAGGCGCTCGGCCTGCTGCCGCAGATGCTCGCCGGCGACATGCAGAGCGCCATGAACAAGCTGCACACCGAAACGAAGGAAGAGAAGCCTCCGGCAAAAAAAGAGCCGGAGAAAAAAGAACCGCCGATCAAGGAACCCGGTAAGAAAGAACCGGAGAAGAAGGCGGAACCCGAGAAGAAGGGCCTGTTCGGCGGGCTGCTCGGCAGGAAGAAATGACTTCTGAATTCGGGGACGGAGCCCGGAACCGATGAAATGCGGCATCGTGGGCTTGCCGAACGTCGGCAAGTCGACGCTCTTCAACGCGCTCACCAAGGCCGGCATCGCCGCCGAGAACTATCCCTTCTGCACCATCGAGCCGAACGTCGGCATCGTGCCGGTGCCGGACCGGCGCCTCGACGCGCTCGCGGAAATCGCCAAGCCGCAGAAGATCGTGCCGGCGGTGGTGGAGTTCGTCGACATCGCCGGCCTGGTGGCCGGCGCGTCGAAGGGCGAGGGGCTCGGCAACAAGTTCCTCGCCAACATCCGCGAGACCGATGCCATCGCCCACGTGGTGCGCTGCTTCGCCGACCCGAACGTGGTGCACGTCGCGGGCAAGGTCGATCCGGTCTCGGACATCGAGACCATCAACACCGAGCTCGCGCTCGCCGACCTCGACACGGTGGAGAAGCAGCTCGCCAAGCACGAGAAGCTCGCGCAGACGACCGGCGACAAGGACGCGGTGCGCCTGGTGGCGGTGCTGAAGAAATTGCAGGCCGCGCTCGACGCCGGCCGGCCCGGCCGCACCGTCCCGCTCTCGAAGGAGGAGCAGGCGGTGGCGAAGCCGCTCTTCCTGCTGACCATGAAGCCGACGATGTACGTGGCGAATGTCGCGGAGCGAGGTTCCGAGGCTTTGCTGAAACAAGTCCAGGACCATGCGCAGCGCGAAGGCGCCCCGGTGGTGGCGATCTCGGCCGCCATCGAGTCGCAGATCGCCGACCTCTCCGACGAGGACAAGCAGGTGTTCCTCGACGACCTCGGCATGAGCGAGCCCGGCCTGAATCGCGTGATCCGCGCGGCGTACGCGCTGCTCGGCCTGCAGACCTACTTCACCGCCGGGCCGAAGGAGGTGCGCGCCTGGACGGTCCCCGCCGGCGCCACCGCGCCGCAGGCGGCGGGCGTGATCCACACCGACTTCGAGCGCGGCTTCATCCGCGCCGAGGTGGCGGGCTACGAGGACTTCGTCGCGCACCGCGGCGAGCAGGGCGCCAAGGAAGCCGGCAAGCTGCGCCTCGAAGGCAAGGACTACCGCGTGCGCGACGGCGACGTCATCCACTTCCGCTTCAACGTATGAGCACCGTCAGCTCGGCGGCGCGCTCCGACCTCCCGCGGCTCGTCGAGCTGCTCGGGCTGCTCTTCTCGCAGGAGCGCGAGTTCACGCCCGACCCGGAGAAGCAGCGCGAGGCGCTCGAGGCGATCCTCGCCGACCGCTCGCGCGGGCGCATCTTCGTCGCGCGCGAGGGCAGCGAGGTGGTCGGCATGGCGAGCCTGCTGTACACGATCAGCACCGCGGAAGGCGGCAAGGCGGCGCTGTTCGAGGACCTGATCATCGATCCGAAGCACCGGCGCAAGGGCATCGGCTCGAAGCTGGTGAGCTTCGTGATCCAGCAGGCGCGCGCGGAAGGCGTGCTGCGCATCACGCTCCTGACCGACCTGGAGAACGACACCGCGCTCGGGCTCTACCGCAAGCTCGGCTTCGTCGACTCGCCCATGCAGCCGATGCGGCTGCACCTCAAACCCTGAAAAAGGGGTCAGAGCAATTTTCCTGAAACAAATTGCTCCACGCTAACGCACCTTTTGTTACTGGAAAATTGCTCTGACCCCTTTTTCGGCGAAGATCTTGCCGAGCGTTTCGCGGAACGCCATCACCTCGGCGCCGCGCAGCATGCCGCGGCTTTCCATCTCGCGATGCAGCTCGGGCAGGTTGTACTGCGGCACCGAGGCGTAGAGATGGTGCTCGACGTGGTAGTTCACGTTGTGCGGGAAGATCAGCCAGCGCAGCCACGCCGGGCCCAGGTTCGTGCGCGCCGCGGTGAGCGGCGAGGAGAAATCGGTGGTCGCGCCGTGCTCGGCGATCGCGCGCAGCCGCAGGATCGCCTGCACCACGGTGACGAGCGGCAGCACCCAGAGGACGAGGTACTCGACCAGATATCCGCTGACCGAGAACCCGGCCAGCAGCAGCAAGTGAAAAACAATCACGGCGTCGCGATCGTGCTTCGCCTCGGCGCGCAGCTTCGCTGAAGTGTCGTCGAGCGGCCGGAGGGCCTTGTCGGTGGCGGTGTTGAGCGCCGGCGCGGCGAACAGGAAGTAGGCGTAGGTCTTCCAGGCGGTCATGCCGGTCAGGTCTTTCAGCAGTTTCTTCGCGAGGTACCGCCGACCCCTGGGATAACCGCCATGCAGCGCCGTGTCGGGATCGAGCTCGCCGTACAGGTTGTTGTGGTGCATGCGGTGGATCACGCGGTAGCTGCACATCGAGAGGCCTTGCACCGTCGCGCAAGCCCGTCCCACCCAGTCATTGATTCTTCGGTCGGCGAACAGAAGATAGTGCGCCGCGTCGTGCGCGATGATGAACAGCGCGTGCTGCCGGCTGCCGATAAGGACGATCGCCGGCACGAGGACCAGCGGATTGGGCCAGTACGCCAGCGCGACGGCGATCGCCGCGGCGATGACGGCGAAGTCTTCGAGGATCGCAGCCGTCGCGCGCCAGGCGGAGCGCTGCGCCAGGCGCGCCACCAGCTCCTTCGGCAGCGCCTGACGGAAGTCGTCCTTGAATTCTTCGCCGCGCAAGCTACTTGTCGAGGCCACCCACCAGGATGTATTTCACCTCGAGGTATTCCTCGAGGCCGTACTTCGAGCCCTCGCGGCCGAGGCCGGACTGCTTCACGCCGCCGAAGGGCGCGATCTCGGTGGAGATGATGCCGACGTTCGCGCCGACGATTCCGGTCTCCATCGCCTCGGCGACGCGGAAGATGCGGCCGACGTCGCGGCTGTAGAAGTAGCCGCACAGCCCGAACTCGGTGTCGTTGGCGAGCCCGATCACCTCGTCCTCGCTCTTGAAGCGGATGAGCGGCGCCACCGGGCCGAAGGTCTCCTCGTGCGAGACGAGCATCTGCGGCGTGACGCCGGTGATCACCGTCGGCTGGAAGAAGAGGCCGCCTTTCTCGTGCTTCTTTCCGCCCAGGATCACCTTGGCGCCTTTGCCGAGCGCGTCGGCGACGTGCGTCTCGACCTTCTTCAGCCCCTGCTCGTCGATCAGCGGGCCGATCACCACGCCCGGCTCGTTGCCCGCGCCGACCTTGAAGCCCTTCACCTTGTCGGCGAGCTTGGCGGCGAACTTGTCGTACACGCCGTCCTGCACGTAGATGCGGTTCGCGCAGACGCAGGTCTGCCCGGCGTTGCGGTACTTGGACGCGAGCGCGCCCTCCACCGCGGCGTCGAGGTCCGCGTCGTCGAAGACGATGAACGGCGCGTTGCCGCCGAGCTCGAGCGACAGCTTCTTGATGGTGTCGGCCGACTGGCGCATGAGGATGCGGCCGACCTCGGTCGAGCCGGTGAAGGAAAGCTTGCGCACCTTGGGATTGGCGCACAGCTCGCCTCCGATGGTCGCCGCGTCGCCGGTCAGGATGTTCAGCACGCCTTTGGGGATGCCGGCGCGCTCGGCGAGCTCCGCCATGGCGAGCGCCGAGAACGGCGTCTGCTCCGCGGGCTTGAGCACCACCGTGCAGCCGGCCGCGAGCGCCGGGCCGGCCTTGCGCGTGATCATCGCGTTCGGGAAGTTCCAGGGCGTGATCATCGCCGTCACGCCGATCGGCTGCTTGATCACCAGCACGCGCTTGTCGGCCTGGTGCGTCGGGATCACGTCGCCGTAGGCGCGCTTGCCTTCCTCGGCGAACCACTCGATGAACGAGGCGCCGTAGGCGATCTCGCCGCGCGCTTCCGCGAGCGGCTTGCCCTGCTCGGCGGTGAGGATCTGGGCCAGGTCCTCCTGCGCCGCCATCATCAGGTCGAACCACTTGCGCAGGATCGCCGCGCGCTCCTTGGCGGTCTTGGCGCGCCAGGCCGGCCAGGCGCGCTCGGCCGCGTCGATTGCTCGCTTGGTCTCCGCGACGCCCATGTCGGGGCACGAGCCGAGCGTGTCGGCGGTCGCCGGGTTGCGGATCGGGAAAGTCTTCTTGCTGTCGGCCGAGACCCACTGGCCGTCGATGTAGCACTGCTCGCGGAAAAGCTTCGTGTCCTTCAGGGAAAGGCCGGCGAGACCGGCGACAGGTGCATTCATGGGGGCTCCTCGGGAAGGAGGCCATTCTACTGCGGGGTCAGGTCTTGCATTGACGCATAGGCACCGTCAACGCAAGACCTGACCCCATCCTAAAAGGTGCCGGGGTAGGCGCCGCCGTCGATGAGGAAGTTCTGGCCGGTGACGTAGCTCGCTTGCGCGCTGCATAGGTAAGCGCACGCATCGCCGAACTCCGCGGGCTCGCCGAGCCGCGCGGCGGGGATGGACTTGAGCCGGTTGGCCTTGGCCTCCTCCTCGCTAACGCCCGCCTGCTTGGCGAAGCCGGCGAGCGTCTGGCGCGTGCGGTCGGTAAGGAACGAGCCGGGCAGGAGGTTGTTGATGGTGACGTTGTGCTTCACCGTCTGGCGCGCCAGGCCGGCGATGAAGCCGGTGAGGCCGGCGCGCGCCCCGTTCGACAGGCCGAGCGGCGGCAGCGGCGCCTTCACCGAGGTCGAGGTGATGTTGACAATGCGGCCGAAGCGCCGCGCGATCATGCCGTCGATCGTCGCCTTGATGAGCTCGATCGGCGTCAGCATGTTGGCGACCAGCGCCTTCATCCACACCTCGCGGTCCCACTCCCGGAAGTCGCCGGTCGGCGGCCCGCCGGCGTTGTTGACCAGGATGTCGGGCGCGGGACACGCGGCGAGCGCGGCTTTGCGGCCTTCGTCGCTCGTGATGTCGCCCACGACAGTTGTTACTCTGACCCCGAATTTCCTCAGCTCGTCCGCCGTCGCCTCCAGCGCCTCCTTGCCGCGCGCGGTGATGACCACGTTCACTCCTTCGCGCGCGAGCGACACGGCGCAGCCCTTGCCGAGTCCTTTCGATGCCGCGCAGACCAGCGCGGTTTTTCCTGTGATGCCGAGATCCATCCCATCCTCCCAAAAAAGGGGTCAGAGCAATTTTCCTGAAACAAATCGTGCGGTAGTGCGAGTCCTTTTGTTACACGTAAATTGCTCTGACCCCTTTTTCAGTTTCGCTTAAGGGAGACGAGCAATACGCCCGCGATGACGAGCAGGCCGCCGAGCGCCTGGTACGCGGTCAACGGCTCGTCGAGCCCGATGGCGCTGGTCAGCGCGACGCTCACCGGGCCGAGCGCGCCGATCAGCGCGAACTCGCTCGGGCCGATGCGCCGCAGCGCCTCGGCCTGCAGGAAAAGCGGCAGCACGGTGCTCACGGTCGCCATGACGAGCACGTAGATCCACACGCTCGCCGGCAGCTCGAGGCTCGACACCGGCTCGAGGATGAAGAACTGCACCACCGCCGGCACGGTGGCGACCGCCATCGAGAACGCGGTGAAGCGCATCGAGCCGACGCGCCGGATCAGCTGGCTGCCGGCGACGAGGTAGACGGCATAGAAGAGCGCCGAGGCGAACACGAGCGCCGCGCCGAGCAGGAACAGCCGCCCCTGCGTGCCCGAGGCCTGGCTCGAGAGGACGAGCGCCACGCCGGCGTAGGTGACGATCAGCGCCGTGAGCTCGCGGGAAGTGGGCTTCCTGCTCAGGAAGAGGAACGACAAGAGCAGGACCAGCGTCGGGTAGAGGAAGAGGATCAGCCGCCCGACGCCCGCGCCGACGTACTGCAGGCCGAGGAAGTCGAGGAAGCTCGCCGCGTAGTAGCCGACGAGGCCCAGCCCGGCGATCTTCGCCCAGTCCTTGCCCGAGAGGCGCGGCTCCGCGCCGCGCAGCCACCAGCCCACGACGAGGAAGAACGGCAGCGACAGCACCATGCGCAGGAAGATCAGCGTCACCGGCGACACCGGCGCCGCCGCGTAGGAGAGCTTGATGAGGATCGGGCGCAACGAGAACGCGAGCGTCCCGCCGACCGCGCAGGCGATTCCCCAGCCGCGATAAGAGGTCAACGCTTCTTGCCGCCGAGCATGGAGCCGAGCACGCCGCGCACGATCTGCCTTCCCAACTGCGACCCTATGGCGCGCGCCGTACTGAGCGCCACCGCGGCGACGATGCCCTGCGACTGCCGGCCGCCGCGCGGCCCGGTCTTGCCGAACAGGATGTCCGAGACCGGGTTCGAGCTCTGCTCGGGCTGCGCCGGCTTCGCCTCGGTGCGGCCTTTCAGCTTCTCGTAGGCGGATTCCCGGTCGATGGTTTTTTCATATTTATTGAACACCGGAGAGCTACGGAGAATCTGATCCCGTTCCCCATCAGAGACAGGTCCTAGCCGGCTGCCGGGCGGCACGACGAACGCGCGCTCCACCATCCCGGGCGCGCCCTTCTCGTCGAGGAAGGACACCAGCGCCTCGCCGACGCCGAGCTCGGTGATCACGCGGTCGAGGCTCTTGAGCTTCGGGTTGGGGCGCAGCGTCTCGGCCGCGACCTTCACCGCCTTCTGGTCCTTGGGCGTGAAGGCGCGCAGGGCGTGCTGCACGCGGTTGCCGAGCTGGCCGAGCACGCTCTCCGGGATGTCGGCCGGGCTCTGGGTCACGAAATAGACGCCGACGCCCTTCGAGCGGATGAGGCGCACCACCTGCTCGATCCGCTGCAGCAGCGCCTTCGGCGCGTCGGCGAAAAGCAGGTGCGCCTCGTCGAAGAAGAACACCAGCCGCGGTTTCTCCGGGTCGCCGACCTCCGGCAGGTGCTCGAAGAGCTCGGAGAGGAGCCACAGCAGGAACGTCGCGTAGAGCCGCGGCGCGTTCATCAGCTGGTCGGCGGCGAGGATGCTCACCACGCCTGCTTTCGTCCCATTCGCGTCGCGCTGCTGCATCAGGTCGGCGATGTCGAGCATCGGCTCGCCGAAGAACTTCTCGGCGCCCTGGCTCTCGAGCGCGAGCAGCGCGCGCTGGATGGCGCCCACCGACGAGGACGAGACGTTGCCGTACTGGGTCTTGTACTGCGCGGCGTTGTCGGCGACGTGCTGCAGCATCGCGCGCAGGTCCTTGAGGTCGAGCAGCAGCAGGCCCGAGTCGTCGGCGATCTTGAACACCGCCGCGAGCACGCCGGCCTGGATGTCGTTCAGCTCGAGCAGGCGCGAGAGGAGCAGCGGCCCCATGTCGGAGATCGTCGCCCGCACCGGATGGCCGGCGGCGCCGTAGACGTCCCAGAACACCACCGGGTTCGGCTGGTAGGCCGGCTTCAAACCGAGCAAGCGCAGGCGTTCCTCGACCTTGGCGTTCCCGCCGCCCGGCTTCGCCAGTCCGGCGAGGTCGCCCTTCACGTCGGCCATGAACACCGGCACGCCGATCGCCGAGAAGCGCTCGGCGAGCGCCTGCAGGGTGACGCTCTTGCCGGTGCCGGTCGCGCCGGTGACCAGGCCGTGGCGGTTGGCCAGGGCGGGCAGGAGGCAAAGCTCGGCCTTGCCGGTCTTCGCTACGAGGAGAGGTGCGGCCATAGGACGCTAAAATCATACTATGGCAGGTCACAGCAAATGGGCGAACATCAAGCACCGCAAGGCCGCTGCGGATGCGAAGAAGGGCAAGGTGTTCACGCGGCTCATCAAGGAAATCACCGTCGCGGCCAAGCTCGGCGGCGCCGATCCCGATTCCAATCCGCGCCTGCGCCTCGCCATGGACAAGGCGCGCGAAGCCAACATGGCGAAGGACAGCGTGCAGAACGCGATCAAGCGCGGCGCCGGCCAGCTCGAGGGCGTCACCTACGAGGAAGCGCGCTACGAGGGCTACGGCCCGGGCGGTGCGGCGATCATGGTCGACTGCCTCACCGACAACCGCACGCGCACGGTCGCCGAGGTGCGCCACGCCTTCACCAAGAACGGCGGCAACCTGGGCTCGGACGGCTCGGTGTCGTACCTCTTCAAGCACGTCGGCCAGTTCGTGTTCGCCCCCGGCACCGACGAGGACAAGCTGATGGAGGCGGCGCTCGACGCGGGCGCCGACGACGTCGTCCACAACGAGGACGATTCGCTGGAAGTCATCTGCGCGCCCGGCGACTTCCCGGCGGTGAAGGAGGCGCTCGAGAAGGCGGGGCTCAAGCCCGACATCTCCGAGATCACGATGAAGGCCTCCAGCGAATCTTCCGTCGCCGGCAGCGAGGGCGACCGGATGCGCTCGCTCCTCGACGCGCTGGAAAACCTCGACGACGTGCAGAACGTCTACACCACGGCGGTGCTCGACTGACTATGGGGAAAAATGGTGACTGTCACCATTTCCGGGGTTTCGAAATGGTGACTGTCACCATTTTCTGATGCGCATCCTAGGCATCGACCCGGGACTGCGCCTCACCGGCTTCGGCGTGATCGAGGCGAGCGGGACGAGGCTCGCGTACGTGACGAGCGGCTGCGTGCGAACCGGGAGCGGGGATCTCGCTTCCAGGTTAGGAACCATTTTGGAAGGCCTGCGGGAAATCATCGCCGCGCATGCGCCGATGGCGGTGGCGGTGGAGAAGGTGTTCGTCAACGCCAACCCGCAATCGACGCTGGCGCTCGGCCAGGCGCGAGGCACGGCGATCTGCGCGGTGGTGATGGCCGGGCTGCCGGTCGCGGAGTACACGGCGCTGCAGGTCAAGCAGTCGGTGGTCGGCAAAGGCCACGCGGACAAGGGCCAGGTGCAGCAGATGGTGCGGCGGCTGCTCGCGCTGCCGGGCGTGCCCTCGCCCGACGCGGCCGACGCGCTCGCCTGCGCGATCTGCCATGCGCACAGCGGCGGCGTGCGGGTGCGCAAGGGGAGGATCCTGTGATCGGCCGGCTCACCGGCAAGCTCGCCGGCAAGCACCCGCCGCAGGTGCTGGTCGACGTGGGCGGCGTCGCCTACGAGGTGGACGTGCCGATGAGCACCTTCTACGCGCTGCCGGCGACCGGCGAGACGGTCTCGCTCTTCACGCAGTTGATCGTCAGGGAAGACGCCCACACGCTCTATGGCTTCGCGACGCTCGAGGAGCGCGCCGCCTTCCGCCAGCTGATCCGCATCTCGGGCGTCGGCGCGCGCACCGCGCTCGCCGTGCTCTCGGGCCTCTCGGTGGCCGACCTCGCGAGCGCGGTGGCGCTGCAGCAGCCGGCGCCGCTGGTGAAGATCCCGGGCATCGGCAAGAAGACCGCCGAACGCCTCCTCCTCGAGTTGAAAGGAAAGATGGTCTCCGCACCCGCGGACCAGATCTCCCAGCACGGCAGCGACGTGCTGCATGCCCTCGCCGCGCTGGGCTACTCGGACAAGGAAGCCGCGGCGGCGGTGAGGGACCTGGCCCCCGGCATGCCGGTCGCCGAGGCGATCCGCGCCGCGCTCAAGGCGCTTGCCAAGGGCTGAGTAACGTTCTAGCGTTCGCCCTGAAGTCCTATAAGGGGGAAAAGACAATGAACAAAAAACACCTGCTAGCCGTCGCCGGCACCGCCGCCGCGCTCCTTTCGCTGCCCGCCGCGGCCCAGGACAACATCTATCTCGGCGCGCAGGTCGGCGACGCGAAGTACCGCGACGTCTGCGAAGGCGCGACGAGCTGCGACGACAAGGCGGGGACGGTCGGCTTCTTCGTCGGCCGGCAGTTCAGCCGCTACCTGTCGCTCGAGCTCGCGTTGCGCGACTCCGGCGACGCGCGCGTCAACGACGCCAACTTCAAGGCACGCGGCGCGGCGGTCGACCTGGTCTCCACGTTTCCCATCGCCGGCGGCTTCACGCTGCTCGCCCGCGGCGGCCTCATGTACGCCACCCTGAAGGGTCTGGGCGCGGAGGAGCACAAATACGGCCTGGACTTCGGCGTCGGCGGCCAGTACGACTTCACGCCGCAGTTCGCGGCGCGCGCCGAGTGGACGCGCTACCCGGACATGGGCGGCGGCGACTTCGGCAAGAAGATCAACGTCGACTTCTTCACCCTCGGGGTCCTTTACCGGCTGCGCTAGCGCCGGTGCCGGCGTTGCGCCGGCCCGCCTCGTAGCGGGCGAGCACGTCGCGCAGCGTCGTGTCGCCGGGATGGTCGTAGCCCGCGCAGTGCAGCCGCTCGTGCTGCATGACGTACTGCGTCGGCGGATAGTCGGCGCTGTACCAGACATGGCACTCGCCCTGGGCGAAGTAGAACTCGGCGCACGCTTCCGGCAAAAAGCCGAACGGCATGTACTTCGCGCAGCGGGCGCGCATCTCGTCGTCCGGCACGTAGTGCTCGACCAGCTTAAGGGAGGGCCAGCCGGCCACCCTTTCGTGCTGGTCTATCGTCGAGCACCCCATCGGGAATAAGAGGATGAAAAGCAAAGCGGCGCAGCGGGACATGCGCCGCATTCTTGGAAGGCGGGCTTTGCGCCCGCCCCGGGGCTAGTCCTGCCGTCCGGACCGTGTAAATCCTACCGGCCTACGGTTCTTGACAATCCGCAAGAGAAATAACGCCTCGACGGTGACATATTTGGCGTAGGATTCCGCCTGACAGGGAAGTCAGCGGCACCAAGATCATCCCGAGGGGGGATTCCAATGAGCATCACCAAGGCAGGACTCTTTTTCGCTCTCGCGGCTGCCTCCGGGCTCGCCGCCTCCCAGAACGCACCGGCGCCGGCGGCCGGCCACGCATCGACGACCGTCGCGCAGGCGCAGGGCACTGCGGCCGGCACGGCGGGCGGGGCCGCCGGCACCGCCGGCGGCGCGGCGAGCGGCGCGGCCGCGACGACCGCGGGCGCTGCCGCGGGCGGTGCGGGTTTCGGCGTCGCTGCCGCGGTTGCGGCCGGCGCGGCAGCGGCTGCCGCTGCGGCGAACCACAGCAGCAACAGCACCACCAGCCACTTCAGGCCGTAAGGCTCAACTTCAGGCCGTAAGCTTCAGTAGCACGGCAGCCAGGCGGTCGCGTCGTCCCAGCGGAGCTCCGCTCCGACGCGCACGCCGACCTGGTTGCCCCTGACCTGCTCGACCACTCCGCGCTGCCAGTCGCGGCCGCCGATCCCGACCTCGACCTCGCGGCACACCTTGGTGCCGGCCTTGCCGACCGCGGCGAGCGATTCCTCTTCGAACTTCGCGCGCGCCTGCATCATCTCCGTCGGCGGCCCGGTCGCGACGTCGTCCTTCCACGGCCCGCGATACACGTCGCCGCTCGCGTAGCGGTATTCGCCGTAGCCGTTGCGCCGGTCGGCCGAGTAGCCGCCTTCGTAGCGCTCGCCCGCCCACGGTCCGCGTCCCCACGTGTACGCGCCGTGGCCCTCGCGGCGATCATCGGCGAACTCGCCTTCGTAGCGATCGCCGTTCGGCCATTCCTTCGCGCCTTTGCCGTGCTTCTTCCCGGCCCTGAATTCGCCCTCGTATTTCGCGGTGCCGCTCGCGACGCCTTTGCCCTCCGCGAGCCCGTTCACGCACGGCCCGGCGTAGTAGCCCTGCAGCTCGGGATCGAGCACGCGGCATCCCTGCGCGTGCGCCACGCTCGCGACCAACAGAAAAACAGGGACGTACACCAATTTCATTCCAGCTCCCACGATAGCGCGACGCTCGAGACGCCGAGCGAGAGCTGCGGCCCGCTCTTCGAGCGCCGCGAATCGCGCCGCGCCTGCCAGGCGATGTGGCCGCTCGCGTAGCCGAGCAGCGCGCCGCCCACCGTGTCGGAGAGCCAGTGCTCGCGATTGCCGATGCGCGCCGCGCTCGCGATCGCCGCGACGCCGTAGAGCCACGGCATGCCGTACTGCTCGGCGTAAGGCGTCACCGCCGCCCACATCACCGCGGCATGGCGCGAGGGGAACGAATGATTCTGATCATCCCCACCCGGATTGAAGTGTGAAGCACCCAGATCCGCCTTCGGCCGCGCCCGCCCCACCGCGTACTTGAGCACCGTGCTGCCGGCGAGCGCGAACGCGCCGCCCTCCAGCGCCGCGACGCCCGCGTCGGAGAGCTGCGGCCGCGAGTCGTCGAAGGCGAACATCGCCGAGAGGCCGAGCGCCGCGAGCGGCAGCGCGTTGCCGACCTGCACGCCGCGCTTCACCGCGCGCGAGTCCTCGTTGCGCGCCGCGATGCGATCGATTTTCTTATCCATCGACGCTGCCCCGACCGTGAGCGCAGCCGCTCCCAGCAGCGAGCGCGTCCAGTCGACCTGCCCCGCCTCGCGCCGCGACGCGCCGAGGTCGGCGAACACGAAGTCCGGCCACACGCGGTCGGCGCCGAGCTTCGGCAGCGCGTAGCCGTCGTCGCGGTCGCCGAAGCGCTCGAGGCCGTCCGCCGTGTGCATCTGCACCACCGGCCGCTCGAGGATGGCGTAGAGGTCGCCCGGCGACTGCACCATCTGCCCGACGTCGCGCGTCCAGGGCGAGAGCGCGAAGCCGGCCTGCGCCTGCGTGTCGTAGGTGAGCAGCGTGTCGAGCGGCATCGCCATGAACACGCCCTTGTCGTAGTACGGGTGGGTCGGCGAGCCGGGCGAGGTGATGTCCTCGCCGTTGGTCACCGTGTACCAGGCGCCCACCTCCCAGCCCGAGGCGAAGCGGCGCTTGATCTCGGCGCGCACGCCCTTGTCCCTGGCGAGGAACTGGCCGGCGCGCAGCGTCGCGGTCACGCCCTGCGCCATGCGGTAGTTGAGCGAGGCGATCGCCGTGAGCACCGAGTAGTCGCGCACGCCGAACCAGCCGCGGAAGTCGCGCTGCTTGAGCGCGTCCGCCGCGACGTCGAGCGCCCACGTGCCGTCGCCCGGCAGCCAGAGCACCTGGCCGCCCGCGCCGTCGTACATCTCCTCGTACACGCCTGCCGAGGCGCGCGCGTACACCCGCTCGCGCGGCTGGTAGAAG
>Ga0310810_10003526_pt1 | contig 17061 bp, 13 predicted proteins | sample NCmetagenome_FD_207641 | JGI IMG/M metagenome (GOLD analysis project Ga0310810, IMG submission 207641) | Soil microbial communities from experimental microcosm in Duke University, North Carolina, United States - NC | ecosystem: Engineered > Artificial ecosystem > Soil microcosm > Unclassified ... | reverse complement strand
GCTTAGGGCTGCGCTCATCGACGTAATACGGAAAAGAAATCATTTCGGTTCGGGAGTCCAGCAACGCGATGTAAAAGTTCTGGGCCGGCATCAAGCCGAGGATGATCTGATGAATGTGCCGGTAGAGGTGCTCCAGATCCTCCGCCGCATGCACCGCCTCTGAGATTTCAAAAGTTGCCCGCTGCACCTTCTCGCGCCGGCAGCGCTCGGCATCGGACAAACTCTGAACCATGGGTTCATTTTGGCCGAAGATCGGCGCCAGCGCACTGGACCGTTCGGTCCATTTACCCTCAGGCGCAGGTGAATTAATCATAGACGCATGAAAACCAATTATCACACAGCGCAAGGTAGCCTGCAATATCGCGCTGCGGCTGCTGATACGCCGAGCCGTTTGACGGCTCAACGGATCCCGTCCCCCTCCAGGAAACCATTGACGAACCCCGCACGGTTCGTCACCGGTCGCCCAGCCCTCGTCGGTAATCGGCAAACGCTTCGCGAATTCCGTGCGGCTGAGATGGCAGCCTGGGAGGCAATTCGTCCGAGCACCAAACTCGATGGGCGCGCCCCACGCGAGCACCAGCCGGAGTCACTGTGGAGGCTGGCGACCAACACCTCGCTGAAAAAGGAAGCCTGGCTGATTCTCCTGCTGGCGGTTTGCGCCGCCGCCGCTGTTGGACTGGGATTATGTGACATTTCCCGTTTAATCACGGGTTGGTCCCGATTCGTCGAAGGCATCCACAATTTCCTGATGGCATAACAGCTCAGGCAATCCACATCCAAGACCACTAAAGACCACAACTAGTTATGAAGAACCTCAAGCCGATGATTGTTATCGCATTGCTGGCCATCCCGGCAACCGTGCTCCTTACGGGCAGTCATACCAGCCAAAGCGCCAAAGCCGCACAAGTTGCTCGAGGCAAGTATCTCGTCTCTTTTGGCGGGTGCAACGACTGCCATACGCCTCTCAAGGTGACCAACAAAGGTCCCGTGCCGGACCTCAGCCGGATGCTCTCCGGCCACCCTGAAAACATTAAATTGCCGCCAGCGGACCTTAAGCCCGGGCCGTGGTTTGCCGTCACCGCCGGCATGACTGCCTGGGCGGGTCCATGGGGCGTCAGTTACGCCGCGAACCTCACGTCCGACCGAAACACCGGGCTTGGCATCTGGACCGCACAGATGTTCATCAAGGCGATGCGGACCGGCAAACATATGGGGAACGGCCGCGATATCCTGCCGCCGATGCCCTGGCAAGACGTTGCCCAGCTCACCGATGAAGACCTCAAAGCCATGTTCGCTTATCTGCAGAGCGTGCCACCGATCAGCAATCATGTCCCTTTACCAGTCGGGCCGGACGGCAAGATCGAATTTGAGTAATTGTAGAAGACGACGTTAGGAGACTCCGACTCCACAAGGCTTCGGAAATCAAACCCGCTCCCTGAACGTTTCCTCCCTCTCTCTTTCCGAAGGCCTTACGGAGGGGAGAGGGCCCTGGGTTCAGGGGGCGATTTTCGAAGACGAGGGCAACTTTGGACCTTGGACTTTGGACTTTAAGCGTTTGGACTTAATCAAGGCCCTGGTTTAAGTTCGCTCATGGCTTCGCCAGAGCGCTTCCTCATGTGCCCCCCTGACCTGTATGAGGTCGACTATGTCATCAACCCGTGGATGGAGGGGAATATCCATAAATCGTCGCGTGAAATGGCGATCCAACAATGGCGGGGACTACATCAAATCCTGCAAAAACGAGCCGAGGTCGAGCAAATCGCGCCTCAACCCGGTTTACCCGATATGGTCTTCACTGCGAATGCCGGTGTCGCAGTCGGACGCAGATGTGTTCTGAGCCGTTTTCTGTATCGTGAGCGGCAGGGTGAAGAAGAACACTTCAAGCACTGGTTCAAGAAGCACGGGTTCGAGGTTTTTGAATTACCGGCCGACTTGCCCTTTGAAGGGGCGGGCGACGCCTTGCTGGATCGCGCGGGAGCCTGCCTCTGGGCTGGTTACGGCTTCCGCAGCGAGCTCGACTCGCATCCCTACCTGGCACGCTGGCTCGATATCGAAGTACTGTCGCTTCGGTTGATTGATCCGAGATTCTATCATCTCGATACGTGCTTTTGTCCGCTCGAGGGCGGCTGGCTTATCTATTATCCGCAGGCCTTCGATGCATATTCTAACCGTCTTATCGAGCAGCGCGTGCCGGCCAACAAAAGGATTGCAATCGGGGAGGCCGATGCCGTTCGCTTTGCCTGCAACGCGGTCAACATCGGGCGCAATATTGTCGTAAATGAGACCAGTGCCGAGCTGCAAGAGCGCCTCGCGTCCGCAGGTTTTCAAGCCATTCAAACGCCCCTGAACGAATTCATCAAATCGGGCGGCGCCGCCAAATGCCTCACGCTCCGCCTCACCGAACCGGAACCGCCGCGCACCAAGAGCGCAACCACGGTCCAAAGCCGCGAATTAAACCTCGAGGGCCACCTGCTCGATTCCGGTTTGCTCGACCGCGCGCTGGAACTCACCGTGCAAAGCGGCGGCAGTTTTCAGATCCTCCATTTCAATCTTGGTAAACAACGCCAAAGCACTTCTAAAGCAGAGATCAAAATCTCGGGCCCCTCGGAAGAGATCCTCGACAAGATCATGGGCCAGATGATCGAGTTGGGCGCCGTTGTTCCTGGCCGGGAAGAGGTCGATGCCGAGCTTAAGCCGGTGACACGGATGGGCGTGGCGCCGGACGATTTTTTTGCCACTACAATTTATCCGACCGAGGTGCGGGTGGGTGGCCATTGGTGGCGAGTCCAGGACCAACGGATGGATGGCGTTATTGTCGTCGACGAAAAACAAAAGCTAGCTCGCTGCACGCTCTTCCGTTATTTGCGCGCCGGCGAGCAGGTCGTTACCGGTAGCCGCGGGGTGCGCACGATTAGGAAGACCGAATCACGCGATGTGCGTGGTAGCGCGCAGGCTGAGCACGAGTTCTCTTTTATGGGTGCCGGCGTTTCCAGCGAGCGGCGTGTTGAGCTGCTGGTCGACCAAATCGCCTGGGAAATGCACCGGATTCGTGAGCAGCGCGGCAAAATTATTGTCGTCCCGGGCCCTGTGGTGGTTCATACCGGCGGTGCGGAACATCTCGCGTGGCTTGTGCGAGAGGGCTACGTGCAGGCCCTGCTCGGCGGGAATGCCATCGCCGTGCACGATATCGAACAGGCCCTGCTCGGCACTTCCCTCGGGGTCGACCTTAAGCTCGGCACATCGGTCGAAGGCGGCCATCGGCACCACTTGAAGGCCATCAACATCATACGTGGCTGCGGCGGTATTGCCCCTGCCGTGGAACAGGGCGTCCTGACCAGCGGCATCTTCTTCGAATGCGCCCGCGTAGGAGTTCCTTTCTTATTGGCAGGGTCGATCCGTGATGATGGCCCGCTGCCTGAGACTCAAATGGACCTGATCACAGCCCAGGAGGAATATTCGCGGCTGCTCAAGGGCGCCGATCTTATCCTGATGCTCTCCTCGATGCTGCACTCTATTGGCGTCGGCAATATGACGCCCTCGGGTGTCAGGCTGGTTTGCGTCGACATCAACCCCGCTGTAGTGACGAAGCTAAGCGACCGTGGCTCCATTGAGTCGGTCGGCGTCGTTACCGATGTGGGTTTGTTCCTCAACCTGCTGGTGCAACGACTGCGAAAATTCGAAACTGAACGGCAAGCAGTCTGATGAAAAACCTCCCACGATTGGACCAGCCCGAATCCTTGGATGGATTTCGGGCTTCGACCTTGGGATTTCGGATCTTTCCTTAGCGCGCTTGCTCGATGTCCCTGAAAGCCTTCGCGAGGCTTAGAACCATTTTCGGATCCACCTCACCGGGCCGTGCGGCGGCGGTAAACAGATAATGCACTGCGCGCAACAATGCCGACTCCACCGAAAAGAAGCTACCCTCGGAGCGCTCCATCAGCTCCTTTTTCGCGAACAAACTCGAGTGGCGCCCGATGTAATCGTAGATCGATAGAAACATTTCCGCTTTGGCCAAGGCTTCGCGGTGATCCGTGTAGCAATCCCAAAAATATTCAAGCACCCGAGCGCAGTTGGCGCGGCTGGTCTGGTCGTGGCCAACCTGGCCGAACCGGGAAGTGTATTCCCATTGTTGCACGGTACGCATTGCCTTAATGTGATCGGCAAATTCCTCGTAAGGATATTGAAGACGCAGCGCTGTAGACATTTCCGGGGTAAGGATCACTCGAAAATTAAATCTCTGCAATCCGGTAGGTTACGGATGTGTTCTCGGCAGTAACGCGGAGTAACTATAAGTCGACTCTGCCTGCAGTTTACAGTCCATCTCATAAATGGTAGGGCCGGCTCGCCGAGCGGGCCGATCCCGTTTTTGTGTAGGAAACCGGACGGCTCGGCGAGCCGTCCCTACCAAAGGAAGCCTATGTCGGGGTTTATGAGATGAGTTCTAATAGTAGCTCCGCCGAAACTGGGGTATCGCTCTCTGATTTTCTACGAGCGCAGGCCTACATCATCACGCATTACGCATCACGCATCACGTATCAATCTGGCGCACCCGGCCGCACTATGGCCCCTTCCCTCGCTCTTTTCGCTTGTGAATACAAATCGAGTTGCCATCCGGATCGAAGACAATCGCCATAAAGCACACGGGTGTTTCCGAGGCCTCAATACGAAAACGTGCCCCGCTCCGCTTTAGCTCATCTATTGCTTGATTGAAGTTTTCCATTTCCAAACCAACGCCGCCACCATCAGATGCGGGTTTCCAGTCTGCCGCCATATTCGTAATCGCGAGGGTACCCGGACCGATGTCATATTCGATCCACGCCCGCTGCGCGTCACCGAACCGCCGACTTTCCTTAAGGCCTAGAACCCCGGAATAGAATTGTTCGGCACGTTTTAGATCCGTGACGGGGTAACAGCTAAAAGCAATCTCGACAACCTTCATAAACGAACGGGTTTTGCCGGTATCATCCACCGCGCACGTCCAACGTGATCTCCTCCAAGCCCGGCTTGAACAAAACCGAGACCGGACACTGCTCTTTGGCTTGGTCTGCCGCGCGTTTGAGAGCCTCGTTGTCCAGGCCGGCCCCGCTGACCGCAGTTTCCAAATGGACCTTTGTAATTTTCCAGCCGCCGCCCCGCTGTGCCAGTGTCAGTGTTGCCTTGGTATGGATTTCCTGAGCCGTTTTCTTTTGGTCGCCCAGAATCTTTGCCAGCATCATGCTGAAGCACGATGCATGGGCAGCCGCCAGCAGCTCTTCGGGATTGGTTCCCTTGGCGCTTTCAAACCGCGACGGCACCGAATACGGCACGTCGCGCAATACACCACTTCCGGCCGATACCGTCCCTGAACCTTTGAATAATTCGCCCTTCCAACGAGCTTCACCCTGTCTTTGTAGATCTGGCATAATAATTCCTTTGTTCGCTTGATTTGGTCCTCCACCAAAGTAATTTCCCGTCGCCCGTTGTCAATTCAGCCCTACCAGGCTGGACGTCGCCGCAAGTTAAGCGACATGCTTACAATGGCCGTTGAGTCCCACGGTGAAGAAACGGATGAGCCGCTGGCTTGGGGCAGAGAAGATGAAGGAGAAATCATAAACGGTCGGATCACCCCTTTTCGCCCTCGAGCAAAGTTCATCGTTGCCACCCGCTCACTTCCCCAGTACCGACATCGCCGGTTCCAGGAACGCTTCGCCGTTATCCCCGGAGATCTCCATCTGGCGAAGGACCATCCTGTAATAAGCGCCTCGGGCATTCATCAGTTCCTCGTGGGAACCGCGTTCGATCACGCGCCCCTCTTCCATCAATAGAATCATGTCGGCGCGCCGGATAGTGGAGAGACGATGAGCGATAACAAAGGTCGTGCGGCCCGCCAAAAGCTCCGCCATCGAAGCCTGGATGAGCTGCTCGCTTTCGGTGTCGAGGTTGCTGGTGGCTTCGTCCAGAACAAGTATCTGAGGAGACGCCAACAGTGCCCGCGCAATTGCGAGGCGCTGACGTTGTCCGCCGGAGAGCTTGATACCGCGCTCCCCGATAAAGGTCTCGTACTGCTCGGGGAGCTGCAGGATGAATTCGTGCGCATTGGCGCGCCGCGCGGCATCTTGGATCTCACTATCCGTCGCATCATGCCGTCCGTAAGCCAGGTTCTCGCGCACCGATCCGTCGAAGAGGAAAACGTCCTGCTGGACGATCGCCAGCAAGTCACGATAAGTGCGCAACCGCAGGCCGCGCAGGTCGATGCCGTTGAGCAGGATTCGCCCTTGGGTGGGGTCGTGGAAACGCGCGACGAGGTCCGTGACCGTCGTTTTGCCGGCGCCACTTCGGCCAACGAGAGCAATCACGGAACCGCCGGGGACGGTAAGATTGAAATCCCGCACTGCCGGCCGGCCCTGGCGATACTCAAATCCGACGTTCTCGAAGCTGATTTCCTGAACCACCGCTGGGGCGGGCAAAGCATCCGGCGGGTCGGGCTTGTCATTCTCCATCGCCAGGACTTCAAACACTCGTTCCATCGCAGCCATCGAACGCTGCAGCTCGGAGAAGGAATTGACGATTTGCCAAACGGGATTCAGCAATAGGAAGGTGTACCATTGGAAGGCCATGATGTCGCCGACGGTTGCCCGGCCGGCGATGTTGAGATAACCCCCATACCACACGATCACGACGTTAACCGCGCCCAACAGCAACCCCCACGAGGTCCATAACACCAACTCGCGGCGATGCGCGAACAACTCCTTGCGCAACATCGTGTGCCGCCCGCGTAAGTACTCGAGCAGCTCACGGACCTCGCCGCGGAAGGCGCGCACGACGCGAATCCCCGAAAATGTTTCCCCGACCCGGCCGTCGATCTGTTCGGCATCTTTGCGCAGCGAGCGATAAATCGGCCGGACCCGCCGTGCCAGGGTAAAGCTGAGCAACATAATGCCGGGGATAATCGCGAGGGCGGTGAGCGCTAGACGCCAATTGAGGGTGAGCAGGATGCCGACGGCGATCACCAGGCGGATGAGCGAGACGCCCGGCGAAACGATCGCTAACTGGAGCAGTCCGGTAGTGGTTTCGACGTCGCCAGTCAGGCGCGAAAGAATCCCGCCGGTCTTCATCTCCCAGAGCTTGGGCAACGGCAGAAAGAGCAAGCGCCGAAACAGCGATCGGCGCAAGGATTGGGTGATGCGCGCATTGACCAGGCGCTGGCGATAATCCTTGAACGCGCCAATTAGACTGGAGAGCAGAATCACCCCCAGGAATCCTGCGCCGACCGTGTTTAAGCGCACGATGCGTGACCCGGGGTCGAACCCGCTGTTCAGCAGTACACGGTCGATGATGAATCGCATGAACAATGGTTGTATCATCTCGAGGCCTGCGACCAGCAAAGCGCAGAGGAAAACCGCCGCGATGGTACGCCGATAGGGCCGCAGCCAGCCAAGGTACTCGCGCGCGCGTCGACGTTGTTTGCCGCGACGTAAGCGTCGTGATGCCGGGTCTTCTTCAGAATCCCCCGCAGTTGCGCCTGCTCTGTAATCCTTGCCTGACTCCACCGGATCGTCGAGTCGCTGATCCTTATAGTCTCGCACAAAGACCCGATACCGCTGACGCGAAGAACGCGGATGACTGTTGTTCGTCTTCATTGCCTTTGCTCGCACTCCCGCCAAGCACGTGGATAGTCCGGGCAGGCCGAGCCTGTATTCATAGCGAAAGTTCCGTCTTTATGTAAGGCCTTCTCGGGGAGAAGTCCAATCGCGGATCGCCACTTGAGAATCCGGGCAATGGGCTTAAGTTAGTTTTTGCCAAAAAGGATTATTAGGGTGCGGTAAAACAAAACCAAAACGAAAGAACAAACTCATGCAAACGTTTAATCGAATCCATCCTCCCGAAAGAGCCAAAGCTTATTTTGAAGATAAACTCGCCTTCACCACCGGACCGGTGGAATTGAACCGGTGGATCAAGAGCGGCGAGGATAACCTCGTTGTGGTAGACGTCCGTGCCGCCGAAGACTACGCCCAGGGTCACATCCCCGGGAGCATCAATATTCCCAAAGACCGATGGGACAACCCGCAGGGGCTGAGCCGAGACAAGACCAATGTCGTCTATTGCTATACCCAACAATGCCACCTGGCGGCCAATGCCTGTGTTCAGTTCGCCTCCAAAGGATTTGCCGTCATGGAATTGGACGGCGGCTTCGAAGCGTGGAAAGAATACGACCTCGACATCGACCAGGAATCAACTAATCGGCTCAAACAACAGAGCGGCGATCGCTTCACGGCCCGACGCTAAGCGCCTGTTGTGGTCGAAACCGGCAGCCTCCTCTCCCCTAAACCCTCTCCTCCAGCGGAATCCAGCGGAGGAGAGGGGGAAGAGCCATTTAACCGAGGCCGCTTCGGGATTTTGGGGAGCTGCTGAAGCGTTCTCATCAGAGTCTCGGCTGCCATAATCAGGCCAGGCCAACACGCCGTTGGCTCGCGTGATTCGCGCAAACGCTGGCTCCAAGATGGACCAGGAGATCACTCTGCAAATTCCGGCCTCGGCATCCTGAAGCAGTACGCCTCATATCGCATCTCACTCCAGGCCAGTTCGGGGGGCGCAGCCCCGGGGAATAAAGGGACGTGCACAGGGGCAAACTTGATCCGGAGACGAATTTTCGAGCAACCTCGCGTGAGTCGCAAAGGGAGCAGAAATTCATCATCTCGAAAGCGGCGGTTTGATCTCTCGACGATGTGCCGGGCCGGCCCTAATTCTTCGTTGGGATTGGAGTAGATGCAGGTGCTGCTGCCAGCCAGATACCAAACGCCGGCCGGTTTGAAGGAGCCGACTTTCTCGCGTTGAACTGAGGCCACAAATACTTCGGCGCGCTGGTTTGGACATTTATAATCCAATTTGCGGCGAAGCATGACACCGAGGTTGTTCGGGTCTAGTTGCAGATCGAACTCAGACACCCCGGTGGTGGTACGGCCGGTATCTGTTTGCGCGGGATAAATCACCTGGCCGTCGAAAGTGTCGACTCCCCATTCATAACGCGAGGTCAACTCGTAGGGAGCCGAGGCCTCGGGCGAAACATAATTATGCTGCGCTTCGCTATTGAGATCTCCGATTTTTAAAGTGTCCGTTTTAACCAGCGAAGCACGGTTCAACCCATACCAGTAGGCCACGGTCTGGTAATGTTCGAGGGATTCATTGCGGCCCCCGTGTTCGAGGCGAATCAACGCCCTTTTGCCGAACGGCATCAGGTCCGCCAGCAAAAAGCGATAGGCGGACTCGATTTGGTCTTCCTTGTTTTTGGCGACCTGAGTGCTGGGCGCGCCGGCAGGATGTCCGGCAAAGGGGAGTGTCATATTTTGGCCACCCCAATAATCGCCGCCCCCGCACCACTCCTCAGTGCCGGTGCCGTAGGCCTGGGGCGTTTGGCTGTCGTCAAAGAAGAAACGCGGGTCGCCTTCGAGGGTGTTGAGAGCGGCGCGATCGGAGAAGATGAACGAGGTGCCAACGAAGCTCCCGGACCAATCGCCACCGCCTTCGGTTTCACGACTATCCAGCAGCACCAGGTCCTTTCCAATCTCCGGGCAGGGATGATCCCGGTAAGTCGCGTGGAAATAGCCAACCTCCTCAGGCCGGCCTTTGAAGGGCGCGTGCCGCACCGACCAATTGAGGGTAAGTGGGACCTCGGCGGTATTAGTCAACTCAAGATGCGCCGAGTGGAAGAAGGGCATCGGAAAGTAGCACGCGAGGTGCACCGTTTGAGGATCAAAGTGCACGTTGACAGGGAAGGCTTTGACGAAGTACGAGCGATCATCTCGATTATAGAGCGTGCCGGCACCGAAAAAGAGCGCCACTGGCGCGTCAACAGAAGGCAGTGCCAAATTATCCCAAAAGATGCGCAGACGGGCATGTCCGAAAGCAACCGCTTGTTCACGAGGAACAGAGAACTCAAGCGCGCGAATCATCGATGGGGCATTCGTCAAATCGATCACAGACCTTGAGGCGTTTGCCGGTAGTTCAAGCGATCTGGAAGCCGCGCTCAGTTTCAGCCGCCGTCCGGCGGGCGAACCTGCTGCGCCGACCAGATCGGTGCCGGCGCGTCGCAGTAAATCGAGAACGTCTGCCGGGGGCGGAGTCGTTGGATCCCAGGAGCGAATCGGCTGTGAGAGTTTCGCCCCTGGAACAAATTGCTGATAGATGTAATAACCTGTTCCATAATGAGTGCGCGAGTAAGCCATCCGGAACGAGCGCTCGAATGGAATAGGAACCCAGGAAAGATCCGCGCCTTTGGTCATCGACCAGGTCCAGGTCAGCGGATTCGGGAATGCTTTCTCCGGCAGGAACAGCGAATTGGGATTCGGATGGTTCGGATTTGCTGTGCTGGTTTCCTGGACGACGTGATCGACACCGTCGATTTCATAATGCCAGGGACTGCCATGCCAGTGGTTGTAGCGCACGAAGTAAAGGATCCCGGGAGCCTGGATATCAAGGGTGACGTTTTGATCTTCGGCCAGTTGGTAAAGAAAATGGCTCGCGTCGGCACCTTCGTTACCGCCAGAGCGATCGTAGGTACTGCGCATATAAGTGCGCGCTCCGATGCGTTGATGCGGCCAGCGGTCCCACTGCCGATACGCGTCATACCCGATTGGAATCACCGGCGACTCCACTGCCCAGGCCGCCGCAGCGATCATCAAAATGATTGCTATCCCACGCAACACGTCACGATTTAACCTGGGTTCGGGTCTAGACGGAATCCGAAACCGACGCAGCAACTGGAAGAGGTGATGAACAAAAATGGTGTAATTTAGCGTTAGATACCGTTATTCAGCGTTAGATGGTGCAACGGGAATAGACTTGTCAGGGCCCTCGAACTGAGCGGACTTGGGCTGAGCCAGGGCCGGCAACTTTTGAGGGCTCGATGCTGGCGGAAGGAAACTGATTTGGATTAATCGAGACATACTTCGCATTGGGGAGATTTTAGCGCGGGGTGAGGCGGGAGTCTTCTTAGTCGGCAGAGATTTATTCTAAGAAGGCTAGACCAACGGGTTATGCAGAAAATCGCCTTCCAATGTTAGATCTGGCAAACGCCGCGTGTGTGAAGCCTCCCTTGGTGCAACTTAAGGAATGCGACGGTGTTCTGAACTCCAATGAAATGGTTCCCTGCTTCAATCCGGTTCAAAGTGATCCTCGCGCTATCCTGCCTATTCTTGAGCATTGTTATCGCGTTGGTCTGCTTCTCGTTTGAACCGAAACCTGCTCCGTTTCTGATCTTACAGCAACCTTTCTCAAGACCGTTACCTCTGCGAGACCAACTCGTCGTCTGGATACCGACAGCTTCATCATGGTTGCCGCAGGTGGAAGACGCATTGCTGGGCCGACGAGCACCTGTCAATGTGTTTGTGCATATCATCACGCTTCCGACGTCGCCGGATGAGGATCCTCCCTGCGTATCGACGCTTGGGAGACCCACTTTTGCCACGACAAATGGCTTACACGTGTGGCTGCTTCGCGGGGCCGAGCTCATGGCACTGCGCGATAAACTGAAGGGCACCATTGGAATCGATTTTATAAGCCACCCGAGAATTAGCACCGCAGATGGAGTGGAGGCTTCTCTGTACGTTGGCGAATCCGTTTCGCTCAATGGATGGACGAACGAAATAGGCCTGAGAGCGGCCTTTTTCCCGCGAGTTCATAAGGATCTAACCGACCTCATTGCGATGATCTCATTCTCGGAACTCATCACGAATCAAAGCGGCATACAAACGGCCGGAAAAGCGACCAGCTCGTTGTCGATTCGGACGAACCTCGATATCGCCGCCAGGCTGCAGGTCCCAAAGGGGGACGGCATTTTCATATCAACTGGGCACCCCGCTGATATCGAGCCTAAGCGCTTCGGTGTCCTGATAGAACCTCCTTAGCCAAGGTCCGAACCCGAACGTTCAACGAACCGCTTTTTGCGGTTTCTTATGTGAGGGACGCTGGCGGTGGCTTCAGCGGCCTCCCAGCCGACGATGATTGGGTGTTTTGGCGGACTCAAATTATCAATTTAGCCAATTGGCTTGAAGCAATGATCGCCTTTGTCTGTAGTGTTTTGCCTTACAGGTCATAGTGGGTTTTCCCCGACAGACAAGCCGCACCTGATGGCGTCATGATAAGGCAAATGGTGATGCAGCCGCACACGATGTGCGAAGCCGCTGAATCAGAGGCATAGTGGTGCCACTGTTGAGATGAAAACAAAAATCGGCCCTATAACTAAGCTGTTCTCTGCCATCTGCTTGCTTGCGTCGGCTTCGTCTCCGATGTCGGCTGGCGTTCATTATGTAGATGTATCAAGCGCAGGTCCTGCACCACCGTACTGCAGCTGGGCTACAGAGGAAACGACCATCCAGGACGCCGTTGACGTTGCGGATCCTGGTGACCAGATCTTTGTCGCCGACGGCATTTATCAGAAAGGCGGCCGAGTAGCCGCAGAAACGGCGCCACCTACGGCCAACCGCATCGCCGTTATCAAGCCACTAACGATCCAGAGTGTTCATGGGCCAAGCTTAACTATTATCCAAGGCTATCAGATACCCGATCAGACCAACGGCGATGAGGTGGTCCGTTGCGCTTACCTCACCAACGGTGCCAGTCTAATTGGCTTCACTCTGACCGGAGGAACCAGCAAACGAATTACGTACTCCGGACTACAACGGACCTCGCAGCCGCCAACTCAAGCTGGTTGCAGCAAACTCAGAGCGTGGGGCTTAATGCTGACAGATTCGTCGTGACAAATCATCCGATCGGATCAAAGACATTCTATCGATTGCGGTTAAAGTAGCTATAAATCAGAAAGATGCAGCCCCAAACCTCAATAGGCACGCATTTCCCCCGACCAAAGTTTAGCCAAGCCAGAACGGTGCGTGCGGTTGCTTGCACAATTTGGATCGCGGTGCTGACGTTTGGCTTGCCTCATCTGGCATTTTCGGGTGGCAGCGGCCTGAATATCGCCGTGGTCGTCAACCCCAACAGCGCAAACTCGCTCGCTCTCGGCAATTATTACTGCGAAATGCGTCACGTCCCTCCCCAGAACGTTATTCGGCTCGAAAACTGGGCGGGTGGCAACATCGTTTGGACGCGCGGCCAATTTCAGACGGCCCTGCTTAATCCACTTCTGGCACAAGTTTCAGCTCGAGGTCTCGGGCCCCAGATCGACTTCGTGCTGTTGTCGATGGACATCCCGTACGAAGTGGTTGAAACCGACAGCATCAACAGCACAACTTCTGTGCTGTATTATGGTTTTAAACCCAACACGGCGCCGCCCCAACAGACGATGTCCTGTTCCCTGCCCTTCTTTTCCTCGAACAGCTATGCCTTCAGTGAAACGGTATTCACAGACTCTCCACCGGATACGGCGCCTGCAAATGCTTTTCTAGCGATGATGTTGACGGCGAGCAACCTGACTGAGGCAAAACTCACTAGCGACCAGGGCGTCGCCAGCGACAGCAGTTTTCCAACTCAGCCGGTCTATTTGGCAAGAACGTCAGATACGCAGCGCACCGCGCGTCAGGTACTATTCAACGACGCGCTTTTCGATGCCAGGATCCTCGGTAACGTGAGGCTGATCATCACAAACCAGGATTCCCCGAACGGCCTGTCCGGCCTGCTCGGTTATCAGACTGGTATCGCCCAATTGAACATCCAGCCGAACACGTTTATCCCTGGAGCGATCGCCGATACTCTCACCTCGTTCGGGGCGGACCTGTTCCAGGCCACCGGACAAGCGAGTCTCCTGGCTTTCCTCGCTGCCGGTGCTACCGCAAGTTACGGCACGGTCGTTGAGCCGTGCGTAAATCTTGAGAAATTTCCGTCGCCACGAGTCTATTTTTACCAGGGACGCGGATTTTCCATAGCGGAAAGCTATTACCAGAGCCTCGCCAGCCCGTATCAAGGATTGCTCGTAGGCGACCCGCTCGCGGCACCTTTCGCGCGGCACGCGACTGGAGTTTGGAATCTCGCACCTGGCGCCCTGCTGACGGGAACGACCAATCTTGGCCTGCAATTTCTGGTCAGCGATACATCTCGCCCCATTCAACAGGTCGATCTATTCGTAGATGGCACATTTGTGGAGACCCTCACCAACATTGTCCCAAATGCGAGTAATATCCTGTCGCTTGCCCTAAATGGGGAGGTCATCAGCTATATCGTCACGACGAATGCCACGCTGCAATCAATCGCCGCGGGTCTGGCCGCATCTATTAACCAGATTTCCAACACAACTCAGGTCAAGGTTGTCCCTGTTGGCGACCGCCTTGCGTTGCGGTCGAGCGATCTGAGCAAAACCGGCGAGGCCATCGATCTCACCATTGGTCCACCAGCCGCTTCCGGGCCCCCGCGCACGACCTTTATTACTGCGAGCCGCAGCACCTTCGTGGATAGTCCTGCTTTTGCGGCCGGTTCCTTCGATCTGAATACTAGTCTCGCCTGGCCTGGCGATTACTTGAGCATTGAAATCATAAAGACAAACGGCTTGAGCGCTCGGTTTTCGGCCACGAATGCCGACTACGATATACCGCTTGTCACGATTGCCCGGAGCCTTGTGGATCAGGTCAATAGCGATGTACTGTTGCAGGGCCTGGACGGCGTTAGCGCTGCGGTGACTCCCTCGGACAATCCAGCAAGTGCCGGTGCGCTTGTTATCCAGGCCCGAGCCTCAGGCCTCGGACCATCGCAAATTCAGGTGCAGCTGAGCGCGTCTCAGCCAGCGTTTTGGCTCTCACCTCTGACGAATGGTTTGGAAGCAAACCTGGAGGACGTTCAACCCCGAAACCATCTTTACGTGAGCGCGGGTGTGACAAACCTGTCTGTTGTGGTTTCACTGGATACAAGAAAGCTCTCTGGTGGCTACCATGAATTCACCGCTGTTGCTTACGAAGGCACTCATATACGCACCCAAACTCGCATTACTCAGTCTGTGATCGTCAGCAATACGCCGCTCGCAGCTTCGTTTCAGGGGCCGGCGGGCAGCACCAACTGGGCCGCGGAAGCCACGCTCATATTTTCCATCGTGGCCAACACACAAACCATGTCCACAATCGAGCTCTTCAGCAGCGGCGGTTCTTTAGGCGTGGTTACCAATCAAGCAAACGCTACATTCTCCGTGTCCGGGAGCTATCTTGGAGCTGGTCTGCACCCATTTTATGCTATGGTGACCGCCGCTAGCGGAGCTCAGTACCGGACTGAAACCAAATGGATTCGCCTGCTGACGGACGAGTCTGGTTTCCCGGTAACCATCACCGGAAAACCGCCACTGCTCTCGTGGCCTGCCCTGCCCGGAAGACGCTATGATATTCTTAGCGCTGCGCGTCCGGAGGCGCAGTTCCAACTTCGCCAAAGCTTCGTGGCAACCAACCAACTTGGCGAATGGCTGGAAGGTTCAGGAGGCATCGAATCAAATTGCTTCTACCGCGTGCGTTCGAGCTGGTAACAGGGTCGGCCGTCAAATCACCAGCGCCGCACTCGATAGAAGCGCCGTGCACCGTCAGCCGTCGGATCTGACAAGGTTTGCGTCCGTCCGTTACCGGGGATAAGTGGCAAACCGATCCAGTCAGAATCGCTCAGAGAGTTTTTGTATTCGAGCGAGTACACCTTACCGTTTTGTGTCGCCAGGCTCAGAGAAAAAACACCGTCCTTGTAAATCGGATTCAGCAGAGGTGCGGAAAAAATGGGCGGATCGGCGCCGAGCAAAGCCAGATCACTTGCTCCAGCAGCCACAGCGACAACATGGTAGGAACCTGTGGGCACCTTGGTCGGGTCCGAGACCGAGGCGAGAGTCCCATCGGCCAGCAACTCCAGATCGTGGCCCTGATCCGCCGCAACCTCCACGACGTTCGTCAGTCCCCAGGGATACGTCTCTCCAGTCCCGTCGCTTTGCCAGAGCACCGCACTGCGATCATCCCTCAGCCCCACATACAGAGGGCTGCCGGATGCGACCGCCACAAGGTTACTCAGATCTGAGGGAAGGATGATCGTCCGCCCCTGGTGGTCAGCGCCCCAAACAAAAACCTGTCCCCGACGGCTGAGGGCAAGGCAATCATTCGTTCCAGCAGCAATGGCTACGATGCCCTTCAGACCAGCCGGAATGTTCGTCTGACCAAAACTATTATTGCCCCACGCGACCACGTTACCGTCGGATTTTAGCGCCAGGTTATGGTACGCTCCGGCCGCGATCGATACCAGGTTCGACAAGCCGGGCGGAACGTTGGTTTGATCGAAGCGATTGTCGCCCCAGGCTGAAACTGTGCCGTCGGCGCGCAACGCCAACCCATGCGACCAACCGGCCGCGACATTAATCATGTTTGTCAGGTCTGCAGGTACAACTGGTGGCACAGCGTTGCTGCCGGCCAGAGCCACAATCGTTCCATCGGCTCTCGCCGCGAGGCCCCAGCCGGCACTACTCGCAGCAACCGCGGCCATCTCGCCCGGAATCGACAAATAACTCGACGGCGTATTCGAGGTGGGTTGCCACTGAACGAGGTTGGCCACCAACAAGTTTACGGCGTTGGTAACCAAACCGTAAACATTACTCACGACGATCGAGTAACTGCCGGTTTGGTCCGAAGTCGCGTTTGTAATCGTGAGTATAGTGTCGGTCGCACCGAGCAGGTTCGTGCCGTTGAACAGCCATTGATAACTTAAGAGTTCGATCCCTTCAACGTGCGCGGTGAAGGAAATTTGATCTCCAACAAAGACGGTCGACGATCGAGGCAGAATCTGAATGACAGCGGGCTGAACATTTATCGAACTCACCAGGCCGTTGGTAACACCGAACGCGTTGCTGACGATTACTGAGTAGCTACCGGAATCAGCGAACTGAACGTTCGTGAGCGTCAGCACTGGGTCAGTGGCGCCGGGAATTGACATGCCATTGTGTTGCCAAACGTATGTCAAAGGCGGAGCCCCAGTTACATAGGCAGTGATTGAGGTATCACTTCCGGCGTACACGGTTTGGTCCGGGCTGCGGTAAATCCACAACGGCAGAGTATCCAGCACAAGGTTGTCGCTCATCAACTGCCCAAACACATTGCTCACGATGATAGAATAAGCGCCACCCTGGCT
>Ga0310810_10003525_pt1 | contig 17062 bp, 11 predicted proteins | sample NCmetagenome_FD_207641 | JGI IMG/M metagenome (GOLD analysis project Ga0310810, IMG submission 207641) | Soil microbial communities from experimental microcosm in Duke University, North Carolina, United States - NC | ecosystem: Engineered > Artificial ecosystem > Soil microcosm > Unclassified ... | reverse complement strand
TTTTCCTGGAGCCGATCGCGCTTGGTGGTTCCCGGAATCGGCGCGATCCACGGCTTCTGCGCCAGCAGCCATGCCAGGGCGATCTGGGCAGGCGTGGCCTTCTTGCGTTGGGCAAAAGTCTTCAGCCACTCGACGAAGGCGAGGTTCGCCTTCCGGTTTTCCTCCGTGAAGCGCGGAACGACGTTTCGGAAATCGGTCGCCGCGAACGTCGTCTTGTCGTCGATCTTGCCGGTGAGAAAACCCTTGCCGAGCGGGCTGAATGGCACGAAGCCGATGCCCAGTTCCTCGAGCGTTGGCAGGATCTCTCGCTCCGGCTCTCGAAACCACAGCGAGTACTCGCTCTGCAGCGCAGCAACCGGCTGGACGGCATGCGCACGACGGATAGTCTGCGCACCAGCCTCGGACAGCCCGAAGTGCTTGACCTTGCCTTCGTGAATCAGTTCCTTGACTGCACCCGCAACGTCCTCAATCGGGACGTCGAGGTCGACCCGATGCTGGTAGAGGAGATCGATTCTGTCGGTCTTCAAACGCTTCAGCGACGCTTCCGCCACGTCACGAATGTGAGACGGACGGCTGTCCAGGCCTGCCTGTTTGCCGTTCTCGAACTTGAAGCCGAACTTGGTCGCAATCACCACCTGATCGCGCACCGATCCCAGTGCCTCACCGACGACTTCTTCGTTCGTGAATGGTCCGTATGCTTCGGCCGTGTCAAAGAACGTCACGCCACCGTCAAACGCCGCACGGACGATCGCGATCCCGTCTTCCCGGCTCGTGGCGGGACCATAGCCGAAGCTGATGCCCATGCAGCCGAACCCGATTGCCGATACCTCGAGGCCGCTCTTGCCCAACATGCGCTTCTGCATTGAGTCTTCTCCAATGAATGAATCATCAGCGGATGGCAGTCATGCCCGTGCCCGATAGGTAGAGGAGATCTTCTTCGCGACTTCCACGTCCCGGTCGGTCACTCTTCCACCCACATCGTAACGCGTCAATTCGAAGGTGACTTCTCCGTAGGCGATGCGCACGTCCGGATGATGATCGACGGTCTCGAAATAGGCGACGAGACTATTGACAAAGCTCAGCGACTGAACGAAGTCCTGAAACTCGAACGTTCTCGTGAGTTTATTTCGAGCGAGTTTCCATCCAGCCAGACGCGGCATGATGGCGCGCAGCTCTTTCGCGGTCAGGATCTTTGGCTTGTCCATCGCAAATGTCCGCCTATCGGCGCCGGTCACCGGCCGATCAGAATGTGCTCGAAGACAATTCGGGAGTCTTCGTCGAACCACGCCTTCTTCGCGATCGCTCTTGTTGGCGGCAGGTTGGTTCCAGAGTACCAAGGCGTACCGGGTTCGCCGCCCGGTTTCGACGTGGTCGTCAGATAGAGGTCTTGACACAAGCCTGCGTCAACGAGGCGCGTCGCGGTGAAGCGGCCGCCGATCGCGGACACCCGTCGAATGCCCTCCTCACGCAGTCGGTCAATCGCCAACCGCAGATCGTCGCCGACGAGCGGCACATGCCGGATCCATGGCCGCGCCTGCAAGGTCGACGCGTGGCCTGCCATGTACTCTGTCGCGGCAATCACAAACACGGGGACTTCAGGGACACTGAACAACAGCGCGTCGAAATTGAACTGCCCCAATTTCGAGACGACGATCTGCGCCGGATGGCGCGGCAGGTTCAGCGATGCGCGCAGCCCGACCAGTTCTGGATGCCACACCGAGAACACCGTCCCGCGGCCGACGCTGCGGCCACCCGCCAAGACGGCGTCTGCCGCCACCCGCGACAGCCCCTCGTAAATCAGATGCGTGTCGGTCGCGCCACCTCCGAAAGCGGCTGGATCACCTCCGGTGTTGCCGTCCTTTGACTGCACGAACACCAGCGACACAGCTGTTGCGGGCACAGTCGACTGCTGAAAGAGCCAGAAGTCGCCGCCATAGTGCATTCGGCTCCAGTCATTCCCAACGCCTCTGACCGATTCGTTTCCGGTGCGGTCGAAGATCGTTGAAAGCGTCTCGATATGCGCGCTGGCCGCCTCGCGTGTCTTCCGTTCCGCGAACTGCTCGAAGTCACTCCGCCGATCCTGGCGCATGAGGATCAGATCCGTGCAGTGAACTGGGTGAGCGTCCGGGAGGGTTGCTGTTCGTGAGTCACGGCTATTACTTGTCGCCCCTATCCCGCTGACCCGGTTTCGTCCTCGCCTTTGCTTTACGCCGTCGATCCTGCGCAAGCGAGCGGCTGACGTCGTCCGATTCCTTGAATCTTCCTGATCGGTCGCGACGGACGTATCGCTTGTCGGTACCGGTATTGATCAACTCGCGCTTTGCCGCGGTCCGTTTTGCCATGGTTGCCTCTCCTCCGGCTGGTCCGTACGGGCACTGGACGGGTTCTTCATCGAGGCGCATGGATCGCAAACCGCACGCCAGTTCTGAGCTGGACACCGTGAACGGCACCGACCGACGTTAGACGGCGAGACAAGCGCAGGCGTGCGAATGGTGAACATCTTGGACGCACAATCCGTATTTTTTATTGTATTTATCGATCTTACATTATATAAGACAGACGAATGCCACTGCCGACGCTGCCGCCAACTGAACGCCTCGTGTTGGAGCTGTTGCTCAACGGTCCAGATTTCGGCCTCAACCTCGTGGCCAAGGCTGACGGCGCACTCAAGCGAGGGACCGTCTACGTTACGCTCGGCCGGATGGAGCGAAAAGGGTTCATCACGTCCGAACAAGAGCCGCAGGCGGCGGGCGCGATCGGGCTGCCGCGACGGATTTATCGCGTGACACCGCTCGGCAAACGGGCATTGCGCGCGTGGGCGACGTTGTTGCGGACCCTCGCGCCGGAGCACTGAGCATGGCTCCACCGCTCCCCGGCGCGCGGCTGCACAGGCTGCTCCTGCATTGGGCGCCCGCCGCAGTTGTCCGCGACGTGGTTGAGCCGACCATCGCCGATCTCCAGTTCGAAGCCGATCGCGCGCCGACATCGCTCGAACGGAAACAGGTCATCCTTCGTGGGTACGTTGCGGTCCTTCGCGCGCTCGTCTTCTCGATCGAACCCGGCGGCGCCATTCGTACGGCGCTCGCACTCTCCGCGCTCTGTGCGGTCGGAACCGTGCTCGTCACCGCTGCGCGTGCGGCGCATGTGGACGGCCGCCTGCTCAACAGCGCTCTGCTCGCCCCCGTCATGCTGACACCACTCGTCCTGCGGATGCTCGGCACGACATCATCACGGCGGCTCTTCGGCGGTGCGCTGCTGGTGGCGATGCTCACGCCGGCGTTCGCAAGTGGGCTGGCCCTGGATGGTGCGCAGCCCGTCTGGATGCGCGTGATGCGCGCTCTCGCGATGCTTGTGGTGTTGACGCCGATGGCGGCGGCCGCGGCGATCGTCGTCGGGCCAGGTCGAGAGACATTTCCGAAACGCGCGCTCACCGCCGTAGCGCTCGGGGGCAGCATCGCGACGGCGGCGTTCCTCGTCGCGCACCGGCCGTACGGCGAGCAGCTGTCAATCGGCCTCGCGATGACCCCGTTTTATGTGACGCTATTCGCTGCGCTCTTCGGCCTGACGCTGCTCCCGTTGTTGCTCGTCGTGCGCGCGTTCATCGCGCGACCGCGTCTGCTGGCGATCGCAGGCTTGATCTGCTCGCCCGCGCCTGTGATCGCCGGAAGTTATCTCGATCACGGCACGCTGACCGCGTGTCTCGACGCTTTGCGCCACACCCCATTCGCCTTTGCGGTCTCGTCCCTGCCGTTCGTCATCGGTGCGCTCGCCGTCGGCTGGCGCCTCCCGCGTTGATGATTTGATGCGTTCCGTCATCGCTTCAACGCTTGCACTGCTAGCAGTGATCGTCAGCACAGACGGTGGGCAAGCGTCTGCAAACCTGAAACTTCACAATCTCGACGCAAACGATTTCAGTTCGGCAGCCCAATGGCAGTTCCTGCCGCTCACGCTTCAGGACGTCGACATCGTCGCCCTTCCCGAGCCGATTCACATGACGCATGAGTTTCCAGTCGTGCGTCTCGGAGTTATCAAGTTCCTCAACGAGCAAATGGGCTTTCATGTGCTGGCGATGGAGGGGTCCGGAGTCGACGCGTGGGCGGCGCAGGATCGCTTCCTCGCGTCCACGAAATCAGAACGGGATGCCGCGGACGCGCAGCTGGCGCTGTTTCCCCTCTGGAATACCCCGGAGATTCGTCACCTGTTCCAGTACGAGGCCGCGAGCTGGACCACGCCGACCCCTTTGTACATCACCGCCTATGATGTGCAGCCCGGTACGGGCAAGGGCACGTACGGCGTCGAGGCCTTTCGACTGCTTGCGCATCGCCTCGGGACATACTCGCCACCGCCGCCGAGCCTTGTGCTGGACACGTGGTTGGGTGATCTTCGCCCGCTGACGGCTGGGTGCACCGGCTTCACATTCCCGAATATTCCACCTGTCAGGCGGGCGATCGAGCAGCTCGAGTTGTGGATCGCAACGGCGGGCCCCGCGGTCGCGACTCGTTTTCCTGATATCCCCATGCACGCGGAGTCTCTCCGGCTCGTTCCAGCGAATCTTCGCGGCACCCTCAATCTGTGCAGCGGCCGGGCCTCGGCCGTTTCCGCCAGCTACAAGACACTTCGCGACCGCGAGGGCGCGGCCTTCGCGGAGCTGCTGCAGAACGTGTGCACTGATAAGAAGCTGATGCTCTGGGCCCACTGGAGCCACCTCGCGTATGACGACCCTGTTGCAGGGCCGTCGGTTGGCCAGCTGCTTCGCCAAAAAATGGGAAAGCATCTCTACACGATCGTGCCTCTTGCCGAACGAGGCAGCGCGATCGTCATCTTTCCGAGCCGGGGATCCGACGACGACGTCGGTTTTGGTTGGCTGCGGCCCGGTTCAGATCAATTCGCGAAGACGATGCAGGCATTGTCTTCGAGCCCCTTCTTTCTCGACCTCCGCGACCCGGCACTTCAGAAGGAGAAAGCGTTCGCCGGGAACCAGAGCGTGTGGATCGAATCACGCCGGCGTGACCTCTCTTTGATTCAGAACGCTGACGCCATCGTGTGGCTGACGCACGTAAGCCCTCCGAAGCTGCCCTTGCCAATGCTTCTGATCATGGGCGGCATGCACTATCGTGTGACGCTGGTTGTGGCTGCGTCGCTCCTGCTCGCGTTGAGTTTCTCGGCACTTGTCTGGCGCTGGCGAAAGCACGACCATCGATAGCTGGACACTGGACACTGGACACTGGAAACTGGGAGCGGCTTTCGATGACTCAGAGCTACGACGCCATCATCATCGGCACCGGTCAGGCTGGACCATCCCTGGCCGGCCGGCTGTCACACGCCGGCATGTCGGTCGCGGTCATCGAACGCCATCTCTTTGGCGGCACATGCGTCAACACCGGCTGCACGCCAACCAAGGCGATGGTGGCCAGCGCGTACGCCGCACATCTCGCACGCCGCGCCCGCGACTTCGGCGTCGCCGTCGACGACAACGTTCGCGTCGACATGGCGCGCGTCAAGGCACGGAAGGACGACATCGCGGCACGATCGCGCGTCGGGCTCGAAAAATTCGTGCGCGGCCTACCTCGTTGTCAGGTCTACACCGGCCACGCCAGGTTCAGCAGCGCCCGCGAGGTCGCGATCGGCGATCAACTCATCACCGCAGACCGAATCTTCATCAACGTCGGCGGACGGGCAGCCGTACCGCCGATGCCAGGGGTGAACGAGGTTCCCTTTCTCACGAACAGCTCGATGATGAATCTGGCCACGGTACCGCCACACCTGGTGGTCGTCGGCGGCAGTTATGTCGGATTGGAATTCGGACAGATGTTTCGGCGATTCGGCTCCGAGGTGACGATCATCGAGATGGCATCGCACCTCGTACAGCGTGAGGATGTCGACATCTCGTCGGCGATTGAAGACGTCTTGACCGGCGAAGGGATCAATCTTCGCCTCAATGCTCGTTGCATTCGACTGGGTGCGGGCGCCGGTACCGTCACCGCGCATCTTGACTGCGTCGAAGGCAGCCCGTCGATTGAGGGAACACATCTGCTGCTCGCGGTCGGTCGGCGGCCGAATACGGACGATCTGGGCCTCGTCGCAGCCGGCGTTGCATGCGATGAGCGTGGCTACATCACCGTGAACGATCGGCTGGAAACCAACGTTCCGGGTATTTGGGCGCTGGGTGACTGCAACGGTAAGGGCGCGTTCACGCATACCGCCTACAACGACTTCGAGATCGTCGCGTCCAATCTGCTCGACGGCAAGAGTCGCAGCGTGTCGGACCGAATTCCCGCTTATGCGCTCTACATCGACCCGCCGCTCGGGCGCGCGGGAATGACGGAAGCCGAGGCGCGAACCCGCGGCCACTCGGTGCGGGTTGGAAAACGACCGATGAGCCGCATCGCCCGCGCGATCGAAAAAGGCGAGACCAACGGCTTGATGAAGATCGTCGTTGACGGGCAATCGCAGGAGATCCTCGGCGCTGCGGTGTTCGGAACCGGCGGTGACGAAGTGATTCACTGCGTCCTGGACGCAATGTACGCGAAAGCGCCCTATTCAGTCCTTCAGCGCGCGATGCACATCCATCCGACAGTATCGGAGCTCATCCCGACGGTGCTCGGAGAGCTCGCTTAGATTCGTCTGACACTCGAGGTGGTGGTCATTCACATGGAAGGCATCAAACCGCGGCGTGACGGTCGTGTCATCAGCGCCGCTATTGCCGCAGGACCTGATGAACAAACGCGACCGCGATTGATCCTTCGCCGACCGCGGATGCGACACGCTTGACGTTGCCGCTGCGCACGTCTCCCACTGCGAAGATGCCAGCCCGGCTCGTCTCGAGCAGAAATGGATGCCGCGCCAGCGGCCATTTCGCTTTCGCGAGCTCGTCGGAGGAGAGATCCGGTCCGGTCTTCACGAAGTTGTTCTCGTCCAGGACGAGACAGTCGTGCAACCACGAGGTATTCGGGACTGCGCCGGCCATGATGAAGACATGACCGATGTCGAGATCCTCGATCGCGGCAGTCCGGTCGTCGCGACATCGGATCCGTTCGAGCTTTCCGTTCCCCTCCAGGCCAACAATTTCCGCACGGGTACGCAGGACGATCGCGGGGTTTTCCTCGATGCGGCGAATCAGATACCGCGACATCGTGTCAGCCAGGCCAGGTCCGCGTACGAACATGTGCACCCGGCGTGATGTTGATGCGAGAAACACGGCGGCCTGCCCGGCAGAATTACCGCCGCCGACGACGGCGACGTCCTCGCCGACGCAGAGCGCCGCCTCCATCGGCGTCGCGCCGTAGTAGACGCCCGCGCCCTCAAACGTCGAGAGGTTGTCGAGTGCGGGCCTGCGGTACTCCGCGCCCGACGCGATGATCACCGCGCGCGCCCGGATTCGAGGCCCCTGATCGATATCGACGCTGTATCGCTGGCCGTCGCAGGCCAATCGTGTCGCGCCCTTGGCAATGACGACACGGGCGCCAAATTTCAGCGCCTGGGCGTAGGCACGCCCGGTCAACTCCAGCCCCGAGATACCGGTCGGAAATCCGAGGTAGTTTTCGATGCGTGAGCTGGAGCCCGCCTGACCGCCAGGCACATTCGATTCGAGCACCAGGACGTCGAGGCCTTCGGACGCGCCGTACACGGCAGCCGCGAGCCCAGCCGGCCCGGCGCCCACGACCACGAGATCGCTGACGCGATCTCGATCGATCTCCTGATTGAATCCGAGACAGTCCGCAATTTGCGAATTCGTCGGACTTCGCATGACCCCGTGACCACGGCAGATCACAACCGGGATGTCGCCGACGCCAACCTGAAACCGATCGAGCCCTTCCTGCGCGCCGCGGTCGCGATCGAGATCGAGGTATTGAAATGGATGGCCGTTCCGCGTCAGGAACTCCTTCACGCGGAGCGTCCCGGAGCTATGGCTGGAACCAATCACGACGACATCGCTCAGATCGCGCGCGATCAGCGCCAGCCGACGCAGGATGAACGCCCGCATCAGAATCTCGCTCAACTCCGCGTCGGTCTGGATCAGGGTCAACAGTTGGTCGCGATCGAGGTAAATCACCTCGCCAGGCTCGCTGACGCGCAGACGTCCGACCGCGCGCCGCCCTTGAATCAACGCGCTTTCGCCTGAGAACTGGCCGGCATGGTGGGTCACGATCAACGTCTCCGCCGTATCGGTCGGCCGGAGCGCCTGAACTTCGCCGCTCAGGACGACAAAGAATGGAACCGTTTTGTCGCCCATCTCCACCAGCACTTCGCCGCGGGTCGTCGACCGTCGCTGTCCGTGGGCCGCAATCCGAGACACTTGCTGGGGTGTGAGCGTAGGAAAGATGCGGTCCGGAGACTGAACGGCCGTGGCCGGAGACGTTAACGCGTCATTGTGTGTGTCCATGTGCAACCAAGGAACAGTCTAAAACTGGTTTCAAAACCCTGTCAGCTGAAATTCTGAGTGCTGATTGTTGAATGCTGAAGTGCCCGAACGCTTCGCGTCCGATGTGTCTTCAATCAGATTCAGCATTCAGCATTCAGAATTCAGCACTTTCAGGATGATTCAGGTCAGGAAGAGGCGTGCGGAATCGAGGTCAACGGCGCGCGGTGAGCGCGCCTCCGCCCTCCGTCAGTCGCCGCGAAGCGCGGTCATTGGATCGACCGTCGTTGCGCGCCTCGCCGGCACCCACGCGGCGGCGACCGCGACGACGAGGAGGAGGATCGCCGCCATCGCGATCGTCGGCGGATCCGCCGGCTCGATGCCGAAGAGCAGCCCGGTCACGAGATTCGAGAGCGGCACAGCGGCGGCACCACCGACGGCGAGGCCGATCACCGCCATCGCCGCGCCTTCGCCGAGGATCATCCGCAGGATCGTGCCGCGCGCGGCGCCGAGCGCCACCCGGATACCGAGCTCGTGCCGCCGCTGGCTGACCGAGAACGCGAGCACGCCGGCGACGCCGACGGTGGCGATGGCGAGCGCCAGCCCGGCGAACAGGCCGATGAGCGTTGCGTTGAGCCGCTGCGGCGCGATCGTCTCGTCACGGATTTCCTCGAGCGTCTGTACGTGATCGATCGGCCGATTCGGATCGAGCTGCCGAATCGTCTCGATGACCTGCGGCGTGAGGGCGTCCGGCAGGCCGGCGGTCCGCACGAGGAAGGTCGACGGCGTGAACGACTGCGTGTCGGGCTGAAACAGCGTGTGCATCGGCGCCTGCTCGATCCCGTCAGCGCGGGAGTCAGCGACAATCCCCACGATCTCGGCTGGCTTCGTCCACGACACCGCCCCAGTGATGCCGCTGGTCAGTTTCCAGCTGATGTGGCGGCCAATCGCGCTATCGGTCTTGAAGTAGTACTTCGCCATTGACTGACTGAGAATCACGACTGGCGCTGAGGTACGGGTATCGGTCACCTGGAACGCGCGACCCGCAACCAGTGGTGTCCCGATCGTCTCGAAGTACGAGCTGCTGACGACGCGCGTGACGGTGCGGGGGCCCGAACTGACCGCGTCCGCGTCGGCGCCGTCGATCCGGAATTCCCGCTGCTGCGGGAATGACCCGGCCAGCGGTGCAGTCGATGCGATCGCCGCATTCTTGACCGACGATTCCCCTTTAACGCGTTCGATCACTTCGCGGCCGAACTGGCTCAGTCGTTCGGGCGTCTGCTGAGCGAAGTTGGGCGCTTGCAGACTGAGCACGTGCTCGAGATCGAATCCCGGGTCGACGGCGTACAGGCGCATCAGGCTGCGGGTCAGCAGCCCGGCGCCGATGAGCAGCATGAACGACGCCGCCAGCTGGCTGACGACCAGCAGCCGCTGCGCGCGTCGTCGCTTGCGGCCGCCCGTCGACCGTCCGCCCCCCGCCGACATGGCTCCCAACGGATCGTCCAGGAACGTCAACCGCGGCGCCCATGCGAACAACAGCGCCATCATCATCGCGACAACGAGCGTGAACGCGAGGACGCGCCCGTCGAGACCGATTTCACCAACCCGGCTCGTGAATCTGGCGGTGTACGCGATCAGCAGATTGAGGCCGGAGACGGCGAACCCGAGCCCCAGCAGACCACCAAAAACCGACAGCACGAGGTTTTCCGCGAGGAGCTGACGCCTCAGCATCGACGCCGGAGCCCCGAGCGCTGCGCGGATGCCCATCTCGCGCTCGCGCTGCACGAGCCGCGTGAGGGTGAGGTTCGCGACGTTGGCGCACGCGATGACCAGCACGAACACCGTCGTCACGAGCAGAATCATCAGCGTCGGCTTTGCCTTCGCCGTGAGCTCGTCCTTCCACGGCGTGACCACGATGTCAAAGCCGCGCGATTTCTGGTAGGCCTCGGGATGCGCCTCGTGGAGCGAAGCAGCGATCGTCCGCAGCTCCGCCTGCGCGCTGGCGGTGGTGACACCGGGCGCAAGTCGCGCGTACACGGTCGTCATCCGATGCGGCCATTCATTCTGCATCGACGAGCTCATGTAGTGATCCTGCGCGGCGTAGTTGACGTAGAAGTCCTGCTTACGCTGCGTCGCGTAGTGCGACCCAGGCTTCAGCACGCCGACGATCTCCGCCTTCTTGGCGGTGAGATCCAGCGTCTGGCCGACGACGGACGGGTCCGAGCCGAAGACGCGCTGCCAATAGGCGTAGGTGAGCACCGCGACGGGCGACGCCGATTTGCCTTCATCTGCGGGCGTGAGCATTCGTCCGATCAGCGGCTGGGCGCCGAGCATCGGGAAGAAGTTCGCCGTCACCAGCCCGCCGACGGCGCGGTGCGGCTCGCCGCGCCCGAGCACGCTGAACGTAAAATCGCCGAACTCGACGAACTGGTCGATGGTCTTCGACTGTCCGCGATAGGCTGCCACCTCAGGAAACGAGAACGACGAATCCTCGATCCCGGCGGCCACCTGCGGCTGCCGCAGGTACATGATCCGGTCGGCTTCGGGATAAGGAAGGGGGCGCAGGAGCACGCCGTTGATGACGCTGAAGATTGCCGTGTTCGCGCCGATCCCCAGGCCGAGCGTCAGCACGAAGGCGATGGCAAAGCCCGGTACGCGGGTCAGATTCCGGAACGCGAGTCGGATCTCGTTGAGCATTGGAGGGGTCCTCGCGCCCGCGGAAGGCAGCAATCGTGCCCGGTCCGAGCGGGTGTAACCCATTGACGCGTCAGGTGGTCAGGGCGTTGGGCAAGCCCGGCGCGCCCGGGATTGGGACGCCGCCGTCCCAATCCCGCACAGTCTGTCGACTAAGCCAAACGACTGAACGGTGACCGTGGCCGCGATCACGTCACGCGCAACGCCAGTATCGGGTCGACTCTCATTGCCCGTCGCGCCGGGAAATAGCAGGCCGCGATGGCAACGGCCGTCAGCAGCAGCGAGACCATTGCGAACGTCAACGGATCGCTCGCCGTCACGCCAAACAGCAAACTCGAGGCGAGACTCCCGAGCCACAAGGCGCCGACCAGCCCGAGCGCGACACCCGTCAGGCTGAGCGTCAGCCCCTCACGGATAATCATCCGAAAAATATCGCCGGCCTGTGCGCCGATGGCGATGCGCAAGCCAATCTCCTGCGTGCGCGTCGCGATGGAGTACTGGATAAGGCCGTAGATTCCGACCGCGGCAATCAGGAGCGCAACGATCGAGAAGCCGGTCAGCAGCGCCGTCTGGAAGCGACGCTGCGCGAGGTAGGTTCCGAGCTGCTGATCCAGAGGTGCCACCCCGTCGATCGGCGCATTCTTCTCCACGCGACGCACAGCCGCCCGAAGTGTTTCGGCCATCGTCAGCGGATCGTTCGACGTGGTTCGGATGAAGACATTCACGTTCCGCGAAGGGGAATTCTGCGCGAGCGACACGAAGATCTGAGGGAGCGCTTCGCGCTCCAACCCCTGGCGCCGCATGTCGCCGACCACGCCGACGACCGTGTACCACGCACCGTCGGCGTCCCGCGGGCCGACCTTGAATTTCCTGCCCACTGGATCCTGCCCCGGCCACGAGCGACGAGCCATCGCATCATTGATGATCGCGACCGGCAGGGCGTTTGGCTGATCTCCGATCGAGAAGAAACGGCCGCGGAGCAACGGCGTTCCGAGGGCTTTGAACAAATCAGGGCTGATCTCGTCTCTCGTGAGTCGCAGGCGATCGGCAGTCGTTCCGTCGTCCCGCTCCACGGTGAGGACGTGTTCCCTGGGGTTGTCGCTGAACAGATCGTCGATGATGCCGGCGCTCTCGACGCCCGGGACCGACTGAATCTGTTCGAGCACGCGGTCGTACAGGTCGGCTCGCTGCGCGGGAAGGTCAAAGGTGGGCGGTGCGGAGACCTCCATCACCAGGACCCGTCCGGTCATGAAGCCCGGATCGACGTTGCTCACATACCACCAGCTGCGGATCAGCAGACCGGCGCCGACGAGGAGAACGATCGCGAGCGCAAACTCCGCCACGACGAGGATGCGCCGGATTCGACGGCTGGATGTTCCACCCGATACGGTTCTGCCACTCTCCTCGCCGGACGGACGCAGATCGCGGCGCAACGTCGTCATCGCCGGCGCAAGCCCGACGAGGATTCCCGCCAGAAGAGAGGTCGCCAGGGCCCAGCCGAGAGCTCGGAAATCGAGTGTCGCTTCATTGAGACGCGGCAAGGTGCCGGGGCCGAAGGTCCGAATGAGACGAATCCCGCCAAGCGCGAGCAGAGTGCCGATCGAGCCGGAGACTACGGCGAGCAGGACGTTTTCGGTGAGCAGCTGCCGGACAATGCGCCCGGCGTTCGCTCCAAGCGCAGCGCGAACGGCCATCTCGCGCGCGCGAGCGGTGGTGCGCGCCAGGGAGAGGCTCGTGACGTTCGCGGCGGCGATGAGGAACACGAAAAACACGGCGCCGCCGAGCATCCATAATGCCAATCGTGATTGGGGTCCGACCACGTAGAGACTCAGTGGGACAACGGTGATGCCCCTGCTCCTGTCGGTCGCCGCCAATTGATCGTTGAGGCGGCGGGCGATTGCACTCATCTCGGCCTGGGCCTGATCGAATGTCGCGCCCGGCCGAAGTCTCGCGATCGCGAACCACGTCTGTCCACCGCGCACGGTACGGTGGGTCGTGTGCGGCTCCCACACGTCCGCGGCGATCTTCGCGATTTGGAAATCGGCCGGTAGCACGCCAACGATCTGAGAAGGCACGCCGTTGAGCACCAACGTCGCGCCGAGCGCGTCGCGCGAGCCGCCGAAACGCGTCTGCCAGAGGCGATGACTGATCAGGACCAGCCGTTGGCCCTGGTCAGCTTCTTCGATTGAAAAACTGCGGCCCAGGGCCGGCTGGACGCCGAGGAGCGGCAGCAGGTTGGCGGAAATACTGGCACCGATGATTGGCTCCACCCCGTCCGCGCCGGTCAACAACGCGGCCACGGAATCGAAGGTGGCGATGTCCGTGAAGGTTTGACTCTGGCCATGCCACTGTTCGACATCCCACAGCGCCGATCGACCCTCGCGAAGGTTCTGCGTTGGATCTTCGGTCCACAACATCGCCAACTGTTCCGGCGCGTGATACGGAAGCGACCGGAGCAGCACCGCGTTCAGGACGCTGAACATGGCGGTGTTGGCGCCAATCGCCAGCGCCAGCGTGGCGGTCGCGGTCAGCGTATACGTCGGATTTTTGCGAAGCGTGCGGAGCGCATACCGCAGGTCCCGCGATAATTCGTCCAGCCACATGAACGACCGAACCTGCCGATGCATTTCTTTGGTCTGCGTCACACCACCGAAACGACGGCGGGCGGCGCGGCGCGCCTCCTCGAGGGACAGCCCCTGCTGCACGTACTCGTCTGTCGCCTCGGCCAGGTGGCTGCTGATCTCGTCGTCGATCTCGCGATCCATTTGGCGGGAGCGAACCAGGGCCGAGAGGCGAAACAGAAAGATCCGCAGGCGTGTCATACGGTCTGAATGACGATCAAGCCGGGCGTATCGTTGATCAAGGTTCTACAGGGTTCTACAAGGTTCGTTCTACGGATTTGCTCGCAGCTCGGACCCGGCCGAACGAACCCAGCCGAACCGAGCAGAACCGGTAGAACCCAGTAGAACCCAAAAGCTCATATGTTGGGAGCCTACACCTCACAGATGTTGGCAGTCAACCGGTCTACGAGGCGGCGGGCGTGCGAAGCGAGTCGAACCCCGCTACACTGCTTCACCTCATGCTGCCCCTCGAGCTGAACATCGTCGGTCAGCCGTCCTTGCGCGGTCGCACGCTGAAGACATACGTCCGAGGCACGCACCGGGTGATCCCTCCTGACGAGACGTTGGCCAGTCTGAAACCGTTGATGCCGAAGATGGGCATCACGAGGCTCGCCAATGTCACCGGGCTCGACATCATCGGGCTCCCGGTTGTTATGTCAGTGCGTCCGTGCTCCCGGTCGCTATCGGTCTCACAGGGCAAGGGGCTCGACCTGGATTCGGCCAAGGTGTCAGCCGCGATGGAGTCCATCGAGGGCTATCACGCCGAACGCGTCACCGGCCCGCTCCAACTCGCGAGTTTCGACGAGCTTCGTCAGACCGACACCGTGGTCGATCCCCTGCGGTTGCCGCTGTCGACCATACGTCCTTTCCAGACCACTCTGCCGCTGCTTTGGATCGCCGGCGACGACTGGCTCCGGCACGAACGTGTGTGGGTACCGTTTCAGCTCGTGCACACGGCCTACACCACCCGCATGCGCTGGGACCTCGTGGGCTTTGCCGCGTCGAGTACCGGACTTGCGTCTGGCAACCACGTGCTCGAAGCCGTGAGCCACGCGCTCTGTGAGATTGTGGAACGCGACGCCACCGCCCGCTTCGCCGCACGGCCAGAAGAGGAACGGGACGCACGGCGGCTGGATTTGCGGACCGTCGACGATGCCGATTGCCTTGCGGTCCTCGAACGGTACCGTCACGCTGGTGTTGACGTGGCGGTGTGGGACGTAACGAGCCACGTTGGCGTCGCCGCATTCGAATGCCTGATCGCCGAGCACAGCGACGATCCCAACCGGATGCTCTCGAGCGCGGGCGGCATGGGCTGCCACCTGACCCGCCAGGTCGCGCTGCTCCGGGCACTCACTGAAGCAGCCCAGAGCCGTCTCACGATCATTGCCGGCTCCCGTGACGACATGGGCCGCGCCAGTTATGAAGCCTGGCGCGACCCGGCCAACACGGCGCGGTGGCGACAAGCAACGACTGGTCGCGGTTGCGTAAGGTTCACCAGCGTTCCGAGCGTTGAGTCGGACTCCTTCGAGGAGGACCTCGCACGTCTGCTCGATGCCGTGGCTCGTGCTGGTTGCGATCGCGTCATCGTCGTGGAGCTGACGCGTCCGGAAATTGGTATCCCCGTCGTGCGCGTAATCGTTCCTGGCCTGCACGACGAAGGCCACCGACATCCCATCGCTCGCGCCCGGGAGACCGGGCAATGAACGCCGTGGTCTTTGCCGGGCCCACGATCCGGTCAGACGAGATCCGCACCATCGTAGATGCCGTGTGCCTGCCGCCGGCCGCGCAGGGAGACGTGTATCGCATCTCGCTCCAGCGTCCGCGGGTGATCGGCATCATCGACGGTTACTTCGAGCAGCAGCCGGCGGTCTGGCACAAGGAGATCCTGTGGGCGCTCAACCAAGGCATCTTCGTGTTCGGCAGCGCCAGCATGGGAGCCTTGCGCGCTGCCGAGCTCGCGGCATTTGGCATGGTGGGCGTGGGCAAGATCTTCGAGGCATATCGCGACGGTCTGCTCGAAGACGACGATGAGGTTGCCGTCGTGCATGGACCGGAGGAGACCGGCTATCGCGCGGCATCCGATGCCATGGTGAACATTCGCGCCACGGTGGAGCGTGCACAATCGTGCGCGCTCCTGGATTGTGAAACGTCGGTCGCGATGCTGCGTATTGCCAAGCGCCTGTACTACGCCGAGCGGACCTATGCCCGTGTGCTCGAACTCGCTCACGAGGAAGGCATCTCGGCATCGAGGCTCGCGGGCTTCCGCCACTGGCTGCCGGCAGGCGCCGTCAACCAGAAGCGGGACGACGCGATCACCATGCTGCATGGGATGCACGCCTGTCTCGCGGCCGATCCCGGACGCTGTCGAACAAACTTCGTCTTCGAGGATTCGCTGTGGTGGCACGAGCTGCGCATCCACGCCGCGGAGCGCGGCATGTCAGAGGATGACGCCCGAGTACTGGAAGCGCTCTCGCGCGATCCTGCGCTGCGGGAGCGATGTGTCGCGGCGGCGTTGGGCTGGCAGCTCGCCGGTGAGGAGGCCCAACGAGAGGGGGCCTCGATCGACGCAGGGCACCTCGTCGATCGGGCATCCAGTTTGTGCACCAGGCTCGATCTGCCCGATGCTGCGGCGGTTGACCGATGGCTCGCCGCAAATCGCATCGCGCGCGCAGCACTCGAACGCCTTCTCGAAACGAGCGCCGTCGCCGGTCGCGCGTCGGCGCTCAGAGGCGACATCCTGATCACGACGCTGCTTCAGTTCCTCCGCTGGACGGGCGACTACACCAGGCTGCTCGAACAGGACGAACTGCTCAAACCACCACCAGCTTGACTGCTCCCGCCCGCTGAACGACGTCCACCAGATCGCCGAACCCCGCCGTCGCCTGGAAGGAATTCCCGGCGATGCCGCGCTCGCTGATCACCACGAGCTGAGTCACCTGTCCCGCGGCTGTGTCGAACTTGACGGCGGGAGCGGCAGCCGAGTCGAACTTGATGGCAGGGGCGGCGGCCGTGTCCATCTTGCTTGCGGGGGAAGCGGCCGTGTCGAACTTGACGGCCGGAGCGGCAGCCGTGTCCATCTTGCTTGCGGGAGAAGCCGCCGTGTCGAACTTGACGGCGGGAGCGGCAGCCCTGTCGAACTTGATCGTAGGGGCAGCGGGTCTGAACTTGACGGTCATTGGGGCTTCCTGCTTGCCCGCGAAAGGACTGGTGAACTTCACCGCCAAGGGGTTGTCCTGCTTGCTGGCGAAGGGGTCCGTGAACTTCACCGCGGCAGGGTTGGTGAACTTCACCGCCGATGGCGCCCTCAGGTTGTTGTTGATGGCCGCCTCGGTCGCCGGCGTGAGCGGCTCGATCAACATCACGAGCCCGTAGACAGGGCTGTTCTGCG
>Ga0310810_10003524_pt1 | contig 17064 bp, 15 predicted proteins | sample NCmetagenome_FD_207641 | JGI IMG/M metagenome (GOLD analysis project Ga0310810, IMG submission 207641) | Soil microbial communities from experimental microcosm in Duke University, North Carolina, United States - NC | ecosystem: Engineered > Artificial ecosystem > Soil microcosm > Unclassified ... | reverse complement strand
CGCAGCGCGCGAGACGGTGGCCGCTGTGGCTCGGCTTTCTCTCCCGGGGCGGGTGGCGTCGGGAACCCGTACGCCCAGAGGGGTTGTTGGGCGAAATCAACGACGGTCGAGGCCAGATTGGCTGGCGCCGTCACCGGGGCGGTGCTCGCGGCTGCCGCACCGGTGGAACGATCGTACAGCCGCTGCGCCATCGTGCCCGCTGCAAATGACGCGGCACATAGCGCCGCCACTCCGAGTGACCGTCGCATGAAAACCTCTCTGTCGACTATTGAGGCAACGCGAACGCGATGTACGCGCCCGGCACCTGCGGTCCGCCACCGCGACCCTGACGACCACCTCCTGGTGGAGTCGGCGCTGCGCCCGGGGCGTTGAAGATCATCGGGAATGTGCCGTTCGCTTGTGCGACAGGCAACACGACGAACTGCCGTCCGTTCACCTGATAAGTAGCCGGCATGCCTTCAGCACCATTGGGCAGACTGTGCTGCCACAGCTCTTTACCCGTCGCGCGATCGTAGGCGTGTACTTTTCGCTCCGGACCGGTGGCGAGGAAGATCAATCCGCCCGCCGTCACGAGCGGGGCGTTCCGCGGAAACTGCACGCCGGTGTTGTTCGGGATGTTGTACTCGGGCGGCGCTTCCTGCACGCCCGTCGGAATCCGCCACACGATCTCACCGGTGTTGAGGTCGTACTTCACCATCTCCGACCAGGGCGGTGCCGTCGCGGTCATCGCACCACCGGGGAAGTTGATCTGCATGAAGCTCACTGGCGAATTGAACTCGACGCGCTCTCCCTTCGCAGCGTCCACGAGTTCTTTGGCCTGCGCCATCAGCTGCGCCTTCTCTTCTTTCGTGACGATCGCATTACCACCGCCACGACCGCCGCCACCTCCACCAGCGCCAGGGCCAGGACCTGCCCCGCGAGGTGGTGCAGGCATCGTGATGCGAAGCACGGTCGGCAGCGACTTGTGGACGACGTAGAACTCGCCGCGATCGGGATCGACGGCGCTGGTTCCGAAGTTCGCGCCGCCGTTGTGTCCCGGCATCGACACTGATCCTTCGAAGCTCGGCGGAGTGAACATGCCCTCGTTGCGATACGAGCGCAGCCGCGCGCGCACTTCGTCCTGCGTCTCTTTCGGCAGATATGGGTTGATGTCCTTTTCGGTGAAGGACTGTTTGGCAAACGGTGCTGGCTTCGTCGGGAACGGTTGCGTTGGAGACGACCATTCACCGGGAATGTCCGTCTGAGGCACAGGCCGCTCGACGATCGGCCAGATCGGTTGGCCGGTCTTGCGATCGAACACGAAGAGGAACCCCTGCTTCGTCGCCTGTGCGACGACCTGTCGCGGCTTGCCGTTCTGACGAATCGTCAGGAGCTTGGCCGACTGCGGAATGTCCCAGTCCCAGAGATCGTGGTGAATGAGCTGCTGATGCCAGATCCGCTTGCCGGTGCGCGCATCGATCGCGACGAGCGAGTTGGCGTAGAGGTTGTTGCCCTTGCGATCGCCGCCGTAGAAGTCGTAGCGCGCGGTGCCGAATCCGATGAACGCGATGCCGTTCTCTTCGTCGACGGTGAACTCGCTCCAGTTGTGCACGCCACCACCGACCTTGTAGTGACCTTCAGGCCAGGTGTCGTAGCCGAACTCGCCTTCGTGCGGGATGACATGGAAGACCCACGCGAGCTTTCCAGTCCGCACGTCGTAGGCATGGACGTCCGAGGGCGGGCCGCCGTAGTTCGCGCCACCCGGCAGCGGGATGATGAAAAGGTTCTCGAAGATGCGACCGGGATTGCTGGTGCCCACAGGACCTGCCGGCTTTCGATCCATCGCATCACGGAGATCGACACGACCGTTGTTGCCGAAGGACGTGATGGGCTCACCATTCTGCGCATTCACCGCGATGACGTCGCCGCGCTGCAGGTAGATGAACCGCCGATCGGAACGATCGGCGCTCTCCCAGTAATTCATCCCGCGCGCGCCCGACGGCGCCACGCCTTCCTTGCGCCAGATCTCCTTGCCGGTCGCCGCATCGATCGCGGCGAGCGCGCCGCCCCCGATCGGGGCATACATCACGCCGTCGATGACGACGGGGTTGAAGATGCTGCTGCCGGTGATGGGGAAGCTCCACGCGACGTCGAGCTTCGCGACATTCTTCGTGTTGATTTGATCGAGCGCGGAGTACTGCGAGGAATCCGCACCGCCGGCGTAGGACTGCCAGGTCGTGTACGGCTTTGCCTTCGCACGACTACTGTTGGCAGGTCGTGATTGCCCGGCAAGAGTCGTGAACCCAATCGCCACCGCGATTCCCGTCAGCGTGACAATTCCACCCGCTTTGCGCATCAAGATGACCTCTGGAAAAGGAATGGGAACGCCCGGATTGTACTGGATGGCGTAGCATTCCGCCCCTCAAGAGGAAGCGTCATGGATCAACAAAAGGCCGAAGCATCAGCCGCCGCAGACGTCGCGAGTATCTCGAGCGCGCGGGGTTCCGATCGATCGAGACGCACGCACTCGCTCACGACATCCAGAACAACTGGTATGTCGTGAGGAAGTGAGCCTTACTTCGATTGCGTGACTGAGAAGCCTTCGATCTGCAGGTCGAGACCGTGCCCGACGCGCAATCCGGAAATGCCGACGACGTCCACGGCCTTTGCCGGTTGAGTGGCCACTGTCTGGCCGTTCGCGAGGAACGTCACCGTATCGCGACCTACTTGAATCGCCAGCTCGTTGGTCTGGCTGCCCTGCGCGTTGGGCTTCTGAATCGCCGCATGATCGGCCCAGTCACCGGCGACGTTCGTGACCGTCGTGCCGGTTCGCTTCCGAATCAGGAACTTGCCATCCTGCCGGATCACGAAATAGGTGTAGCGCTGCTTGTCGTTATCGAGATCCTGGCCGCCGACGAACAAGCCGTACGCCACGTCGTGACTCGCAAGCTTGGTCATCGTGAAGGTGGCTTTCGTCGTGTACGGCCCTTCCCAGTCTTCGTCGCCGTCGAACAGGATCATGTTCGGACCCGTCGTCGCGTGGAGGCCTGTGCCCATCGTGACGAACTTGAGTCCCGTGCGACCTTCCTTGGGGTCGTCGAGTCGGCCAAACCAGCCGCCGACGTCGATGCCGTTTCCGGCCGCCGGACGTGGAGGCGGCGCACCGCGCCCGCCAGCGGGGCCCTGAGCGATTACGGGAAGAGACAGCGCAAGTACGACAATTGCCGAAAGCCAGCTATGCATCGATCGTCGTGCCTCCCTGACGAGGAAGCGGTATCGTACCTCAAAGAGCGACGACTCACGGTAAGATCACCGGCGCGCGGACGCGCGCGAAGGAGCAGGCCCATGATGAGGCGAGTTCTTGTGTCAGGCGGTATCGCTGGAGTGGTTGCTGTTCTGACCACGTTGCCGGTGTTCACCCAGAGTGCGAGTCGGGGCACCATCGCCGCGACGACTCCGGCTCTCGTCGTCACCGCGTTCAACGGCGAACCTGCGCCCGCAAACTGGACTGCGCCCAAGACACCGTGGGGTGAGCCCGACCTTCAGGGCGTGTGGAGCAGCGACGACGCGACATTCGGCGTGTCGCGTGGTGGCAGGGGCGGCGGTGCGGCGGCACCTACCGGTCTTTATCTGAGCGACGAACAGTGGGCCGCGCGCCAGAAGCAGATTCAGCAGGGCGTCACCGCCGGTGAGACAGCGGTCGGTTCATTCCGCGGCGACTTCGCCCGGCGCTCCTTTCGTCAGACCTCGTACATCGTCGATCCGCCAGATGGCATTCAGCCGCAGCCACTGCCGCAGGCGTTCAAGCGCGCGCGCGGCGGCGACCGTGGGACGTTCGGCGATGGCCCGTTCAACACCTTCGACGACTTCACCAACTACGACCGCTGCATCACGCGCGGCATCTGGGGATCGATCATCCGCGTGATCTACGGCAACGGCAACCGCATCGTGCAAGCGCCGGGCATGGTGGCGATCAGCTACGAGATGATTCACGACACGCGCGTCATCTACACTGATGGACGTCCGCACATCAACAACAGCATTCGTCAGTACCTCGGCGACTCGCGCGGATGGTGGGAAGGTGACACGCTGGTCGTCGAGACGACCAACCTGACGGGCCAGACGAGCATCGGCGCCAATGGCAACGGTCTGCGCCACAGCGACAAGATGACGATGGTCGAACGTATCCGTCGCGTCGCCGACGGGGTCGTGCAGTATCAGTTGACCGTGATCGATCCGGAGACGTATCCGCGGCCGTTCACCATCTCGATTCCGCTGACACCACTCGACGGCGGTGTCCTCCTGCCGTACGAGTGCCACGAAGGCAACGGCGCAGTGAAGAACGCACTTACCGGCGAACGGGCAGAAGAACGGGCGCTCGCAGCGGATCTCGAACGCGGCTTCATCCGTCCGCGGCGTGGACCGCAGGACGATGGTCTCGGCGCTGGTGCATTCGGCGGCCAGCCTCGCCCGCGTAAGGGCAGCCCGCAAGCGGCACGTGGCGGCGGTCCCGGCGGCCGTGCTGGTGGTCCACCGGCCGGCGGCGATCAAGAACGATAAGGTTACGATCGGCCTGCGCGACGATGAACGTCACATCGTCGCGCTGCCGGTCGCCACTGAAGCGCCGGACTCCTCGAACACCGCTCCTCACCGAACTCCTCTCAATCCCTGAATTGATACCATGTCGTGGTTCACACATTTCCCTGGGGGAATCATGATCCGTCGCTCGCTCGTGACCGCTGTGTGTTGTGTTGCGCTGGGCGCTGTTGCTGCCGCTCAAACGAAGACCGTACCGCGCCCGCCGGCGCAGCCAGCAGGACAGCAGCCGCCCGGAGAGAGCGCCGCGCCGGATGGCTATCAGCCCGTGCCGCAGTGGCTCGGTCAGACGCGAGCGGCCGTGCCAGCAAAGGTCGAGACATTCGCCGTTGAGACGTTTGCGCAAGGCGTGAACGGCGCGGCGTTCCAGTTCCTGCCCGACGGCCGCATCCTCCTCGCCGAGAAGAACGGCCGCATCCGTATCGTCGGCAAGGACGGCAAACTCGCGGAGCCGCTCGCCGGGATGCCGTCGGACATGTTCACCGCGGGCCAGAGCGTGTTCAGCGCGCAACCCGATAAAGGCTTTGCGAGCAATCACACGATCTACTTCACGTATGCGGTGCTGCCGGCGGGTGCCGATCCGGCGAAGCAACGTTCGCCCGCGCACGTGCACGTGGCCAGCGCCCGGATCTCGGCGGACGAAAAGGGACTCGAAGGCGTGAAGGATCTGCTCGACGCAGAGGGCACTGGCGGACGCGTCATTCAGGCCAACGATGGCACGCTCCTCGTGGAGACCACCGTACCCGCTGGGCTCGGCATCATCTCGTCGGACTGGATGCAGCCGCAGCAGACCGACAGCCTGATGGGCAAGGTCCTCCGCATCAACGCCGATGGCAGCGTGCCCAAGGACAATCCGTTCGTCGGGAAGTCTGGTGCGCGTTCCGAGATCTACGCACTCGGCTTCCGCGATCCCCAGGGCATCACCATCAATCCGAAGACGGGGAAGCTGTGGACGAGCGAGCACGGTCCGCGTGGGGGCGACGAGATCAACGAGGTCGAGAAGGGCAAGAACTACGGATTCCCGGTCGTCGGTTACGGCCGCGATTACAACGGCAAGCCGATCAACGGCGACAAGACCGCGCAAGCCGGCATGGAGCAGCCGGTGTACTTCTGGACGCCCGACATCGCGCCGGCAGGGATCGCGTTCTACAACGGCAAGATGTTCCCCGGATGGAACGGCAACCTGTTCGTGTCTGCGCTCGCAGGCAAGTATCTCGTGCGTCTCGTGCTCGACGGCAACAACCACGTCGTCGCCGAGGAGCGGCTGCTGAAAGATCTGAACGCGCGCATTCGCGCCGTGAATGAAGGGCCCGACGGCTCGCTCTATGTGCTCACCGATGGCACCGACGGCAAGATCCTGCGGCTCGTGAAGAAGGGCTGATTCAGCGGCCCAATCGATGAAGAGCCTCGGGACCACGTTTGCTGCGCTTGGCCTGGCGATCACCGCCGTGGCGTACGCGCACGCACAACAAATCGGCGCGACCGACTTGTTGCGCGGGCTCTCGGCTCCATCCCGCTGGCTGACGCACTCGGGCGACTACGCCAGTAAGCGTCACAGCCCTCTCACGCAGATCACGCCGGAGAACGTCGCACGTCTCACGCCGCTGTGGACATTCGACACAGGTCTCGGCTTCGGTCGCCAGGCGAAGTTCGAGGCCACGCCGATCGCGATCGACGGCACGTTGTACGTCACGGGGCTCCTCAACCACGCGTGGGCCATCGACGGCCGCACGGGCGCGCTCATCTGGCACTACCAACGGAAGCTGCCACCTGACACACGCATCTGCTGCGGCATGGTGAACCGGGGGTTTGCCGTGTCCGGCGATCGGCTCTTCATGACGACGCTCGATGCGCACGTGATGGCGCTCGATCGAAAGACGGGGACGCCGATCTGGGATGTCCCGATGATCGACTATGAGCTGGGTTACTCGTCGACCGGCGCGCCGCTCGTCGTCAAGGACAAGCTGATCGTCGGGATGGCCGGCGGCGATCTCGCCACGCGAGGGTTTCTCGACGCGTACAACCTGGAGACGGGCAAGCGCATCTGGCGCTTCAACACCATTCCTGCGCCTGGGGAACCTGGAGGTGACACGTGGCCTGCAGGTCACTACGAGCGCGGCGGGGGAGCGACGTGGATCACCGGCTCGTACGATCCCGAGCTGAATCTCCTCTACTGGGGTGTTGGTAATCCGAATCCGGACTTCTACGGCGGCAATCGCCTCGGCGACAACCTCTATACCGCATCGGTTGTCGCGCTCGACCCGGACACCGGACGCCTGCGATGGCACTTCCAGTACACACCGCATGACGAGCACGACTGGGATTCGAATCAGGTCCAGGTGCTCGCCGATCTCACGATTGGTGGGCGCGCGCGCAAGACGCTCATCACGGCGAATCGAAACGGGTTTCTCTACGTGCTGGATCGCACGAACGGCTCGTTCATTCAGGCCAAGCCTTACGTGACGACGACCTGGGCGAAGGACGTCGATGCCAGGGGCCGGCCGATCGAGCTGCCGAATCAGCGGCCGACGCCTGAGGGTACGCGCACCTGCCCCGATCTGGCTGGCGGCAGCAGCTTCACGTCGCCTTCATTCGACCCGGTGCGGCGCCTCTTCTTCGTGTCGGCGCGAGAGACGTGTCAGATGTATGCGAGCCGCCCGCCCGGGAAGTACGAGCTGGGCGACCTGATGATCGGCGGCAGCACGTTCGATCGCGGCGGCACGGGCGCGCTGCGAGCGATCGATCCCGTGACGCTCGAGCGCAAGTGGGAGGTGCCGTATGGCGGCCCCTCCTATAGCGGCGTGCTCTCGACGGCGAGCGGCCTGGTGTTCGCCGGCGATCACGGGTCCACGCTGATGGCGGTGAAGGCCGACACCGGTCAGAAGTTGTGGAGCCATCGTCTGCCCGGGGCGTTCTGGGGCGCGCCGAGCACCGTCATGGTCGATACACGACAGCTGCTCCTCATGCCCGCGGGACAGACGCTGACTGCGTTTGCGCTCGCGCCGCTTACGCCTCCGAGCGCCCGGTAGGAACGCGCGCCTCAGTTCACGAAGGCCTTGAGGCTCTTCAGAGGCAGCAGGCGAATCTTCTTCGAGGCCGGCTTTGCCTTGAACATCATCGTTTCCTTGGTGAAGGGATTGATGCCTTGACGCGCCTTCGTAGCGGGCTTCTTGACGACTTTCATCTTCAAAAGGCCTGGCAACGTGAACATACCGTGGCCACGGAGGCTCTTCTTGATGATGCCATTGAGTGACTCGAACACTGCGGCGACTTGCTTACGGGACAGCTCGGCGTCCTCGCAAATCTGAGCTACGACATCCGACTTGGTGGGAGCGCCACTTTTCTTTGCCATTCACGACTCCTGTTGAAGACTTACTTCATCGTCACTTTCTGCACTCTGAAATTCCCGATCTCGCCAACGTACAGCGTGCTCTCGCTGCGGCAGTCGATCGCGTTGACGGTGCCGAACTCCTTCGGCAACTTCCCGGCCCTGCCGAACTTGCCGATCATCGTGCCATCGAGGCGGATCTTCTCGATCTCGCCGGCTGTGTCGATGTCAGTCGGTGGATTCGAGTTCGATACATATAGCACTTGATTCGGCCCTGGCGTCATACAGATTGCCTGCGCGTTGCCGACGCCCTTGATCTCACGCGTGAACGTGCCGTTGTTGTCGAATACCTGGATGCGCTGATTGCCGGCGTCCGCGGCGTAGACATTGCCCTGCGCGTCGACGGCGATGCTGTTGACGCTGGCGAACTCGCCGTTCGCGGTGCCGCGCTGTCCCCACGACTTGACGAACGCGCCGTCCTTCGTGAACTTGGCGATACGGGCGTTGCCAAGCCCGTCGGCCACGAAGATGTTGCCCTGGGCATCCCAGGCTACATCGGTCGGACGGTTGAAGACATCCTGCGGTGCGCCAGCGCCGGGAGCGCGGCCGCCGCCGCGGCCACCGCCCTCACCCGCGGGCCCGGCCCCACCGGCACGCGGCGGGTTGTTGAGCGCTTCCGCCTTGCGTCCGAGCAGCAGCACGACGCGGCCTTGCGGATCGAACTTCATGACCATCGCCGACATCTCGTCGACGACCCAGAGGTTGTCTTGCGGATCGACGCGCACCTGGGCGGCAAACAGGAAGCCGTAGAGCCCTGCTCCGATCTCGCGCATGAAGCGTCCGTTGCGATCGAATTGGAACAATCGCGATCCGCCGTGCGCAAACGGGCGCGCAGTGGCCATCGACACGGTCGGATGGCCGGTCCGGGTGTAGACGTAGATGTCGCCCTTGGAACTCGTGGCCACGCCGCCCACCTCGCCCAGATAGATGTCGTCGGGCAGCGTCAACGGGTTTGCGGCATCGAAGTTCAACGCAGGCGCGGGACCTTGTGCGCCGACGGGGACCGACGCGACGACGCACGCGACCAGGATTACCAGCTTCAACAGTTTCATGGTCGTCTCCTAGTGCGTGGATGTCCGGGACGCCGGCTGCAGGATGTACTTCTGCACACGCCACGATTCGATTTCGCCGAGGACGATCTCATTGGGATTGCGGCAGTCCATCATGTGCACCACCTGGAACCCGGGCGCGACCTTTCCAGGCTTCCCGAACTTGCCGAGCACGGTGCCATCGAGCTCCGTCTTGTAGATCTCACCCGTCGTCTCCCATGTTCCCGGCGCGTTGCCGTTCGGGTTCGAATTGGAATGGAAGACGTACTGGTGCGGTCCCGGCGAGATGCACAGCGTCCAGCCGACCCCGAGGTTGGTGATCTCCCGAATCGGCTTCAAGTTGTTGTCGAGTACCTGATAGCGGTTGTTGGTGCGATCGGCCACCCACACGTTGCCGCGCTCATCCACCTGAAGTCCGTGCGGCAGATTGAATTCACCGAGCGCCGTCCCGGCCTTCTCGCTCCCAGCCTGCGCGACGAAGCGTCCGTTCTTGTCGTACTTCACGACGCGGTTGTTGCAGTAGCCGTCCGACACAAAGATGTTTCCCTGCGGATCCCAGCCGACGTCGGTCGGGCGGCAGAGGATGTACTTCTGCGACGGCGGGTTCGGTCCGGCGGGGAACACCACGGGGCCGTCTACCGCCGGCGGCCGCCGGCCCAGCACCATCAGCACCTTGCCTTCGGGACTGAACTTGGTGACCAGATTGGTTCCCTCATCGACCGTCCAGATGTTGTCGTCTTTGTCGACACGCACCGAGTGGGCGAACTCGAAGCCGTAATACCCCTTCCCAATCTCCTTGAGGAACGTGCCATTGCGGTCGAACTCGAACAAACGGGTGGTGTCGCGGCGGTGATAGACGAAGATGTGGCCCTTCGAATTGGTCGCCACGGCGACCGACTCGCCCAGCGATTCACCGGCGGGCAGCTTCAGAAAATTGGGTACCGCCATGAACGGAATGTCGGCAACCCCCGTGATCGTCGCTTTCTGCTGTGCGGCCGCAGAGACCGCAGTGAGGAACAGCGCCGCGAACGTGCAAGCAAGATATCTGGGCATAGGTACCTCTCGGCCGCCACAGTGTAGCCTAGCGCGACTTGCAGCGCGCGACGATGAACGTCACATCGTCGCGCTGACGGTCGCCGCTGAATCGTCGCACTTCATCGAACACCGTTGAGACGATGTGACTCGGGCTCTCATCGCGAGCCCCCGTCATGACGTCGAGCAGTCGCTCCTCACCGAACTCCTCGTCACGTTGATTTTCCGCTTCAGTGATGCCGTCGGAGTAGATAGCGAACAGATCGCCCGGGCACAGTTGAACCTCCTCAGTGCGGCAGGGCCACTCGCTGAACAAACCGACCACTGTTGCCGTGGACGACAATCGCTTCACGACTCCATCTCTCTGCACGACGAGACCAGGAAGATGGCCGCAGTTCGCGTATCGCAAGCGACACGTGCGATCGTCGAACTCCGAGTAGAACAGCGTGGCGTAGTCGTTGTCGGCGGTGTTCTCGTAGAACAGCCGGTTCACCGATTGAAGCAGTTCTTCCGGCCGCTCGGCGGTCGCGCACTGACTGCGCAGGTTGGCCTGCAAGTTGGCCATCAGCAGCGCCGCGGCGATTCCTTTCCCGGCGATGTCACCGAGCACGAGGCACAGGCGAGCGTGGCCGAGATCGAGGAAGTCGTAGTAGTCGCCGCCGACCTGATGCGTCTGCACGCAGGCGCCGGCGTACTCCAGTGATTGGAGTTCTGGCAGCCGCTGCGGAAAGAGTCGCGCCTGAACCCGGCGCGCGATCTCGAGCTCGTGGGCGGCGCGGCGTTCGGCCTCGCGCCGTTCGGCGGCGGCCTGGCGCTGCACCTCGACGGCGCGGCTGACTTCGTCGAAGCTGACGAGCGCGTAGGAATTTCGATCGGGGTCCTCGAAACGTGCGAAGGCGCCACCCCACGCGGTCGCGTTGTGATCCGGCGAGGAGGTGCCGGTTGATGCGGCACCGGCCGACTCGTACGCGACGCGTTTCAGTCGGGGTGTACCGAGGAATCGGACGCCGCGGCTATGCCACTCGCGGTACGTCGCCGCCAGGTTTTCAGTGACGAAGACGACTTGCGTCGCCCGCCCGATCAACTTCGACCGCAGTGAATGCGGCGGCGGCTGGATCAACGCCAGTACGGTTGTGCCGTCCGGTGGAGTCACGGCCACCAGTCGCTCACCCGATTCCACGCGTGCGTCGAACGCGAGCTGAAAGCCGAGCGTGTCGAGGAAGAACCGAAGGCTGCGTTCCTGATCTCTGACGTAGACGTTGACGGCGTGCATGCGCAGGAATGGATCGCGCGCGCCGGGCTCCTCCGACCGAGTCCCCATCGGGTGATTATAGGAGCCGGATCGATGTGACGCTCACTGCGTCGTTGGGCGCTACTTCGCGGGTTTCGCGTTCTGGTTCAGCAACGTCTCTGCGTCGCGCGGGTCGTAGGAGATCGTGATGGTGAACTCTAGTGAATCCTTCTGATATTGAGCCGGCAATGGGGCCATCCGAGAGACAGCCACGATAGCGTTGTAGGCGGCCCTGGTGTAGTCCGATGACACGGAGGGATTCTTGACGATCGGGTTCTCGTGGGAGCCGTCCTTGTGAAACAGGACGGTAATGGCCCTGTACGGCACGAACCAGTTACGTTTCACTTCTGCCATGAACGAGTTCACCCACGGCCCGAAGTCGATGGCCCGAGCGTCTTCAGGCAGTTCGACTGTCTGAGTTGGTGCGGGATTCTTCGCCTCGCAGGTGACCTCAGGAGTGTCGGGTGCCTGGGAGTCTTGGTAGGCGGAGTCGCCCCGCCGGCCTGTCCTTGCGCGTAGCTCGTGCCTGCGAGCCCGACGATGCCGACGAGTGCGCAAATAACGGAAAACACCATCTTCTTCATTTGTGTCTCCGCGCGATGTGCGCGTATGGTCGTCCATGCGCATCTTTCGATCAAGTGACGCGCCGGTCGGCCCCGTCGATCCGGCAAACTTCCTCGGACAGGCAACGGTCCAGCGCCTGGCCCATGACGAGACCAGCGTGCCGGTCGGCGTGTATCGCGTGGCATTCGCGGACGGCGCACGAACCAACTGGCACAGACACTCCGGACCGCAGTGGCTCTTCATTGTCGAGGGCCGTGTTCGTGTGCAGGTGGAAGGTGGCGACGTCCAGGATCTGCAGACTGGCGACGCGGTCGTCATCGTGCCGGGTGAACGTCATTGGCACGGCGCAGCGCCAGGAAGCGCGGGCACGCACATCGCGGTGAACGTCAACGCGGCCACGACATGGCTCGAGCCCGTGCGAGACGAGGAGTACGAAGGAAAGTAGCTACAACGCCTGGGGAGCGGCGGCGGGCACCCTCGCCGTCATCCGATCCGCCGCGAGCGCGACGAGATACAGCGCAGCCGCGATCAGCAGCGCGCCACGGAACCCGAGCATCATCGTCAACCCGATTGCCAAGACCGAACCTGCCACCGATGCAAGGCCGTTCACGACCCACGCCCACGGCACCAGCATGCTGTCAGCGCCTTCGAGGCTTTGCACCTTGAGTGGAAACGGCATGCCCATGAAGAAGCTTCCAGGCGCGAGTAGGGCGAGACAGAGTACGACTCGACCGGTCAGACTGGCGGGCGCAACCTGCTCGACGAGCGGCACGATCACCGCATAGAGCGCGATCGCCACCGCTGACGCCATGAGCGCGATGGGCCGTACGGTCGTTGGCCACTTGCGCGCTGCGACGCCCGCGACCAGGCTCCCGAGCCCGCACGCGATCAACATGCCGGCGAGCGTCACGCTCACCGAGTACGCGGGATGGCCGAGCACCAGCGAGAGTTGCTGCATTACGGCGATCTCGACCAGCATGAAGCCGAGCCCGAGACAACCAAAGTAGATGAAATGACCGCCCACGAGCCGATTCTTGTCGGGTAGGTTGAGCCGGAGCAGGGGAACCAGGATCAGCACGATGCCGATGCCGACGAGCAGGAAGAGCAACAGCGCGATCACCTGCGAGGCGATGGAACCGATGAACGCCGGCTCGACCTGATAAAAGTACGGCTCATCGTCTGTGGCCGGATCGGTGCGCACGCGATGCCGCTGTTCGAAGTCGGTGAGTTGCCCCGCACCGAGCGCCGCGAAGTAGTCGCTCGCCAGATTCGACTCGACTTCGAGGCCGGGAGCGTACTGCAGCGTGGCGTCGAGCGCGCCCGCCTTCACCTGTTCCGCGAACGTCGTCGCCTGCGCCGGAGTCAGAGGGTCAACGTAGATCGCCGCTGACAGCAGATCGCTGTCCGCGAGCACCACGATGTGACGGCCGACATCGGTGACACCGCGCTCGCGAAGCGCGGCGACGGCAGCGGTGACCGCGCGCAGAAGCTGCGCGCGCGGTCGCGTGAGAAAGATCACACCGCCAGGACGCAGCACGTCGAGATACCGTCTGAACGCCTCGGTCGTGTAGAGAAAATTTGTCGAGAGCAGCGAAGACTGCGTCGCCGCGGTGTCAACGGCGTTGAGGGTAACGACGTCGAAGCGGCGTCCGGTCGTGTTGACGAAGGTGCGCGCATCGATCTCATGCACCGAGACGTTCGGCCGCTGCCATAAACCATCCCAGTCGTTGCGATACCACTTGGTCGCGGCCTCGATGTCCACGGCGGTCGCGCTCCGGGCGCCGTTCTGCATCGCGAGGTAAACGTCAGCACCGCCGCCGCTTCCGAGGTTCAACACGTCGGGAGCGTTCGTGAACAGATACGGCACGCGCTGCACCCAGCGATCGAAGACCGGACGCGCCTGGTCCGCGTGACCACGGAAGTCGACGCTGTAGGTCCAGTTGTAGCCGTTGATGAAGAGCAAACGGAACGCGGAGCCCGCATCCATGAGATCAAGCGCCTTGCGCGCGAACGCGAACTCGCCGATCCCCGGACCGGCGTCGAAGGCGTCAACGCGGCCGAGGAAGTTCCAGGCGTCGCGAGCGACACGTCCGCCACGCTCGCCCTTCGCGAGCAGCTGCCCGTAGAACTTCTCGAGCCCTGGGCCGAACACGAACAGCCGGCTGTTCACACCGAACGCCGCGACCGACGCGACCAACACGACTCCCGCGAACACGAGACGCCTCGGTGCGATTGCGGCGCTCACGAGTACCGTTCCTAACGCGGCCGCAGCAGCGAGCGCGATCGTGACGGTTCCCGCGTCCGCCAGACCATCAAGCAATCCAACGATCGCAGCGCAGCCGACACCAGCGCCGAGCAGATCGGCGAAATAGATCTCGGTCGCGCGCTCGCGCCACAGCGCGAAGAGCAGCGACAAGAACAGCCCGGCAAAGACGTAGGGAAGCGCACTCACCAGGATGAGCGGAAGCAACGCGTGGAGCCGGCTGGTGAGAATCATCGAACCGAGCATCGCCACGGGGAAGGCGAGCGCCGACCAGAGCAGCGGTCCGGCAAGATCCTCGCGCGTGAGGCGACGCGTCAGCACGGTGGCGAGCGATCCGCCGCAGCCCAGCCCCAGCATCGAGAGCGAAACCACCAGGAATGCGGCTTCCGGAAAGAGTTGCAGGCCGAGGACGACGACCTGCAGGACCTGGTAAGCCAGCATTGCGCCTGAAACCAGGAAGACCGCGACGAGTACGGCGGCCCGCACGGGAGGGGAGGGATCCAGGGTCCGCCGCAGCACCGAAGACATGCTACGCGATGGGTCCGACAGCGCCAAAAGGCTCTAGAATTGCGCCCATGATCAAGCGACTGATCGTCCTCATCGTCTTCTGTGCTATCGGTCCCACTGTTGGTGCGGCATTAGCGCAAGGCCCTGGCGGCCCTCCGGGCGGTGGCCGTGGCGCCTTTGCACCCGTGGTGATCGGACCGCCTGCACCAGTGCCACCGGAAGTCGCGATTCTTCGACCGACGCCGGCCGAACTGGAACAGGCCAATGCCGCGTTGAAGCGCTTGATCGACGAGGACAAATCCTCGGTGCGCCCGCTGCTCAAAAAGTTCGAGCCGCTGATGCTTCTGCAGAAGCCGCGGCTGAATGTGGCGGCGACGTTCACGCAGACCAATCAGCGCATGGGACCGCGGCACGAGGGATTCGTCGCGACGGCGAAGCAGGGCAACATCGATCTGCTGCTGCATGGCGACTCGATCACCGACTGGTGGCAGCTCGACGCAAACAAGCCGGTGTTCGACAAGTACTTCGGCAGCATCCGCACGGCCAACTTCGCGGTGGCCGGTGATACGACTCAAGGTGTGTTGTGGGGACTTCGCAACGGCGAGGGTCAAGGCTTTCAGCCCAAGGCCGTGATGCTGATGATCGGGACCAACAACACCGGTCAGTCCACTGGCCCCGAGATCGCGGAAGGCGTCGGTGCTGTGGTGATGGAGCTTCGACGCAATTTCCCGTCAGCCAAGATCCTGCTGCTCGCGATCTTCCCGAGAGCCCTGCCCGGCGATCCGGTCCGCGACAAGATCGCCGAGGCCAATCAGATCATCGCGAAGCTCGACGACAAGAAGAACGTGTTCTACTTGGACATCGGCCAGAAATTCCTCGACGACAAAGGCGTGTTCCTGCCTGATTCATTCCGGGCCGACAATCTGCACCCGCAGGCGAAGGGCTATGAGATCTGGGGCGAGGCCGTCAGCGCGAAGCTCGCGGAGTTGATGAAGTAGTTAATCCTTTTGTTCTTCCGGGCGCGCGCCGGCCACAGAAGCGGGAGACACGCCGAGGGCGCCGGTGCCACCGTAGCGCGGTTGTCCCGGGTATGGTGCCGGCTCTCGCCGCCCGAGCGACTCGGGAAGGTTGCTGTCGTAGCGGTGAGTGCTCTCGTACTCGCGATGCCACCAGCCAGTACGGGCACGCTCGTAGATCCGCTTGCCCGCACCTTTCAGCAGCAATCCACCGACGAGGCCAAGCACGAATGCCGAGCCGGCGAGCACAGCAGGATTTCTTCGATCCAGATCTTGTCCACGCATCGAGTCACCTCTCATCTAACGTGGGGAGCAAGAACTGCACCGGTCGTCGGGCCGACGTCGAGTTCGGCCAGCGTGAGCCGAACAGCACCTCGTTTGCACCTTCCAGAGCAGAGGAGCTTATGCGAGTCATCCGCGGCCTGATATTTCTCCTGTTCTTGCTCACTCCATGCATTGCGGGCGCCCAGTCATTCCTGCTGCAGGGCTCGGCCGGCCCCACGCTCGTCGATAGCGGCTACAGCCTGGCGGGCGGAATCGGGTATTCACCGACATCGCGTTTTGCAGTGCTGTTCGACGTTGAACGGACGCACCTGTCGAGCCGGTTGAGCAGCGATGGACGGGGCGGCTTCGCCGGCTTCCGCGGTGGAACACTGACACTGGGCTCCGCGCAACTGCGCGTCACGCCATTCGGCCGCGATCGTGTTGGGCCGTACGGGCTGGTCGGATTCGCCGCCGGTGTGTCGCATCCGAATGTGAACGAGATGTTCCCCGATCCCGTGACGAACGACGTTCGCGCCATATTCTTTGGTGGCGGGATCCACGTGCCGCTTCAAGAACGTCTCAGCCTCTTCGCTGATGGCCGGATCATGATCGGCGCAGAAGCGGGGGAATCGCTTGCCGTCGCGCCGATCCGGGCTGGTGTGGCGTGGCGCTTCTGAAAAACGAAGCGTGGCGCTTCTGACGACGTACGTAGTGTCCGGCTTTAGCCGGACCGCGCACCGCTTTCTTCTTTCTTCCCGGCGAAGAAGATCGTAGGAATTCGCTCTGGCCGGATAAGGCGGCCGACGGTCAACAACAGAAGCAGCGCAATTGAAAGTTGTTGGGAGTTGGGAATTGGCGGTTGGGAGTGGTTGGGCGTTGGAAGTTGGGAATTGGGAGTTGAGACGGATATCCTCGAATCGTGCCCAGTTCGCACATCGATCTGCTGAAGCCCGTCGCGCTCTTCAGCAGGCTCGACGAGCCGGCGCTGCGGAGCGTGTCTGACGCCGCTCGCATTCGAGAGACGAAAGCGGGAGTGTCGTTCTTTCGCGAAGGCGACCCTGCGGAATCCTTCTTTATCGTTCAGTCAGGCTCTGTGAAATTGACCCAGGTCACGC
>Ga0310810_10003523_pt1 | contig 17071 bp, 14 predicted proteins | sample NCmetagenome_FD_207641 | JGI IMG/M metagenome (GOLD analysis project Ga0310810, IMG submission 207641) | Soil microbial communities from experimental microcosm in Duke University, North Carolina, United States - NC | ecosystem: Engineered > Artificial ecosystem > Soil microcosm > Unclassified ... | reverse complement strand
TCAGTACTCATCTCGTTCCCCTGGTGGTTCGAGGTCTCAGCGTGCGCAGAAGACTGTAGTAGTCACCGAGCGAATGGCCCCACTCCGACAGGGTCGGATCGAGCCGTGTCGCCCGGCGGAAAGCGTCCATCGCATCGAGATCGCGTCCCATCGCGAAATCGGTCGAGGCAATTCGCAGCCACGCCGACGCATCACGGGAATCCTCCGCCAGCAGCCGGCGGTAGCACTTTTCAGCGGCCTGATACGCGCCCAGCATGAAATGCAGATCACCGAGCGCCCGCAACGTGTCCCGGTGGCGGGGGTGCGTCCGCAGCACTCGGCCGAATTCGAGCATCGCGCGCCACAACTCGGTACGGGCCGCGTAGATCTGCCCCAGCAGATAACGCGTCTGGTAGTGATCCGGGGCGTCGCGCAGGATCGCGTCCGCCGTCGCGATCGCGTCCGAGTCGCGGTCTGATTCGAACAGCCCGCGCGCCACCAGCGAGCGCGCGTCGGCACCGTTCCCGAGTGATACCAGGCGAAGCACGGCTACTCGCGGCGCGAAACGCGCCGATTGATTTCATCGGCGGCGGGCCGCCTCGCTGGCATCAGCACGGGCTCGACCACGCACGTGTCCGACGGCAAGGTCCACAACATGAAAACAAGATCCGCGACCCGCTCCGGCGGCAGCGGACTACCGAGACGGTTCGCCAGCGTGCTCCGGTCCAGCATCGGCGTATCGATGGCGTCGGGGAGAATCGCGTGCACCCGGATGCCCTGATCCGCAACCTCTGACGCAAGCGCCTCCGTGAGGCCGCGCACGCCGAATTTCGAGGCGCAGTACGCCGCCGCGAACGCCTGCCCCCGGTACCCGCCAGGAGACGACGAGACGTTGACAATCGTGCCCGCCCTTTGCTGAATCATCATCGGCAATACCGCCCGATTGGTCAGAAACGTACCGCGCAGATTCGTCTCGACAACCGCATCCCAATCGGACGCCGTCGTCTGGACGACCGGATACGGCAGCACGTGGACGGAGCTCGCTCCCCTGGCTACACCCGCTGCGGCGACGAGGAGGTCGACCCGGCCGAACCGGTTGATCGTCTCGTCGGCCATCCGCTGCACGTGATCTTCCCGTCGCACGTCGAGCGTCAGCGGCAGAATCTCCGCCGGCGGTCGAACGCTCGCGCGCAGTGCAGCGACCGCCGCCTCCACCCGATCGGGCGTGCGGCCGACGAGCGCCACATGAACGCCGTGCTCCAGCAGCTTTGCGGCGACGGCGCGTCCAATCCCGCTCGATCCGCCGGTGACGACGGCGACGCGCCCCGGCAGCAGCTGATCGCCGCGGCGTGGGACGGATCCTTCCTGACCCAGGACGATGGAACTGAGGCCGCCTGCCATGACTGCTGCGGTGTGGTGTGCTGATATTTTACTTGGAAACGACCGCGCTCCGGAGGGGGGCAGTCAGGCGATCACCTCAGCGGTGCCTCCGTACCGATCAGGCGGCCGTGCCGCCCGTCGTGGCTGACGCCCGCGGCTGCAACCGCCCGCAGCAAGTCGGCGTGCCATTCGGCCGTCGCGCACAGGACCCCCGCGTTGGGGCGCAGTCTTCGGCCGCGGCCGAAATCCAGAGGCCGACCCGCCAGATCGGTAACTCGACAGCCCGCCTCCGTCGCGATGAGACAGCCGGCGGCATGATCCCAGATCAACTCCGCGTATTCGGGCGACGAGGGCACTCTCAGGTAAGCCTCAGCCTGACCCCGTGCGACGACGGCGTATTTGCACTGGCTATCCAGGGCAAGTGGCTGGCACGGTAGACCGGCCTGTTGCATCACGGCGTCGAACGCTGACGAATTCCCATGCGCCCGCTCGACTGACGCACAGACCCGCCCCGAAGCTGCGGGACGCGTCAGCTCGGGGTAGAGGCGGCGCGGAGCAGCCGTCGGATCCGCCGCTGGCACCTCGAAGGCGCCATGGCCTTCCACGGCAAAACAGATGATTCCGTGGCCGATCGTGGTGGCCGCGTCTTCCTCCCAGTCGGAGGAAAGGTTCGGGCAGCCCAGCACCGCCAACGTCGGGCGCCCGTGTTCGATGTAGGCGAGGGCGATAGCGTACTGCTGGTTGCGCAGGAACCCTTTCGTTCCATCCACCGGATCAAGCGTCCAGAAACCGCTGCCGCCCGGTGTAGCAGAACCTCCTGCGACGGCCTCGACGACAGCCTCGGTGGTCGCGTCAGGCCAGACCTCCCGCACGGCTTCGGTGACGCTGTCGAGATACTCCGCGCCAAGTGCGGAGATGAATGCCCGCTCCTCTTCGGCGACGAGCGATACCTCGCCCAGTGCGCGGCGCAGCTTCCAGACGACGACCGCCTGGCTCGCAAAGTCGGCGATCGTCACCGGGCTGCAATCGCTCTTCATGCGCGCGTTTGCGCGTGATTGCTGCTGCACGTTCCGGCAGACGGTGACGGCCGCCCCTACCGCATCGAGTGCCGCAGCGAGTCTATGTTTCGTTGCTTCCAGCATCAGTTCCGTAATCGGCTGCGTCGTGACAAGGACAAAAACGGGGTGTTGCATCCGATAGTGGATGCAACACCCCGTCGATCAAACCGTTGCCGAGCGTCTCGCGTGAGACGCCGACCGTCACTGGATCTTACACGTAATTGCGATGTAGTCCTTCAACGCCGGCGAGCTGTCGCTGTTGATCGCCAGGAGCGTGGGCAGGTCGCACGACACGAATCCTCCCAACGTCAAACCTGCGCCGCAGACCGGAGGCGCGAACTGCTCAGCCCGGTCGGTGAGGTCGATGGTCACCACCGAATCCGTGGACGAGCTGTCGACGACCGTCGAGTCCGTCGCCACATTGGTCGTGCCGCCGCACACTGCGCCAGCTTGACGGTTGAGGACCTGAATGCTCGTGAACTGGTTCTTGAAGCCCGGCTTCCCGTCCTCGCACTGCTGGAACTGCATATTGAAGTTGAAGTTCAAGTCGATGCAGCTCGCGAACATATTGCAGTCGACGTTCGTGGGCGCCCCGTTCGCAAAGCAGCCCCCGACATCCGCGAGCGGTCCCGGGATGTTGCCCGAACCGTCGCGATCGACCACCATCGCCACGGAGAGGTCGTTGACCCGCAGCGCGGCTTCGACCGCCGACGTCGACGAGTTGTCCTCGAGCAGCATGCGCGGGGGGATGTCCGCACGCGCGCAGAAGAGGAGCGCCTGGTCGGACCGGAGGTTGGGGTTCGGCGTGTTCGCGCACACCGTCTTCTCGGTGATGGACGCCAGGAGCGTCGCCGGCAGCGGGAGCGCGTTGCAGTTGTCCCCCTTGTAGGCGTGGCAGACGCCCTGCGCGGTTGCGGTCAGGACGCCGTTCGCGTCGGCCGGCATGGTGAGGGCTTCGCAATTCGCGCCGACCCGCACGCCGTAGCAGGCACCTCGCGCGGCGGCTGTGGCGCCGGGCGTGTCGAGCGTGAGGCTGTCGCAGTTGGCCGGCAGCAGGTCGCCGAGCGTCTTGTTGGTGTCGTTGCAGGTGGTCGCCAGTTTGCCTGCCGTCGTCATGCTCGCGAACATCATGTTGAGCGCGTCGTCCGACAGTCCGATGAACACGTCCTGGGCGTTCGGCACGGGCAGCGTCGGAACCGGCGCTGGGGTGAGCACCGCACCGGGCGTGTCTTCGGTTTCAGGATCCACCGCGGTGGTGGCGAACGTCCCCTTCAGACCTGCGGTGATGCCGGCAGACGTGATGCGGACGGACGAGACTTTGCCACTGAGCTTCTGATCGAAGTTCGCGACGACTTCTTCGTCGACCTTGATCTCGTTCAGCTTGACGGGATCCGGCTGGGCGGCGCCGACCTGTTTGCTGAAGTCGGTGGTCTTCGAGATGTCGATTTCCGGGCTGAAGTCGATCTGGCCCAGGGTCAACACCGTCAGCACCACCTCGCAGATGTCCGCGCCGAGACACTGCAGATCCACGCCACCGCTCGTGCTCACCGTTTGCGTGGCGTTGAACACGAAATTCGGCGTTGACGTGGTGGAGTTCAGCAGGTTCGCCTCGGTGACGTCGAAGCCGAGGTTGATCCCCGTGATCTTCCCGACCGTCGTCATATCGACGACCGTGCGGTCGACGCACGCGCCAAGGAAGTCCTCTTCACAAGAGCCGGAGGCGTGCACCGTCACCGTGACATCAGGCAGATTGATGCCGACGTGGAACTTGCCGTCCGAGAAGGTCAGCGGGCACGAAATGTTGTTCGCGACGTCAACACTCTCCACGTAGACCTTGTAGGGCGGATCGCAGGCGCAGTCGACGCTGAGATTACCGGACTTAAGCGGATTACCGGGGCCGCGGGCGAGCAGCGCCTCTTTGACCTTGGCGCTGAAGATCTGGGTCGGCGTCTTGCCGAAGTTGGGGTCAGCGGGATCCGGATTCGGCGCCGCGCACAGCTGGTCGAACAGCTTCTGGGTGCCGGCAGCCGACAGACCGACGACGAACGCGTTGTCGATCTCGACCGACGTGGCGTTCGCGGCCTGCTGAATCTTGGAGACGAGCATCTCGCGCAGCTGATCGTCGAAGGTGGCGCTCAATCCCTTCTGGATAATCGCTGCGTTCGGGTCGATTCCCGGCGCGGCGACCAGGCCGGTCGCGAAGATCACTTTCTTATAGGTACGGGTGCCGATGTCGTCCATGGCCGCCGCGACGAGCCGGTTCGAGCCGGCGTCGAGCTTGCCCAGCGTTTCGTCACCAGTCGAGATGTCCTTCACGAGGTCCGTCTGCCCGAGCTGGGTGTTGATGGGAACCGTGCACGTGGTGCCGCTGTCCTCGCCGTCACCCGGCGTGCAGCTGCCCACGATCGACTGCGCGAGACCATTCAGCTTCACGCTGGTCACGGGACGGCCGGAGCACACCTGTCCAGTCACCGTCGTCGGAGGCAAGGCGGTGACCTCGCCCGGCGTCGGCGACGTGATGGTGATGGCGAAGATGGACGACCCTCCCTTGTCATTCATGTTGTCGAGATGGCACTGATCGGTCGTGGGAACGCGTGGCATATTCGCCAGCCGCGCTCCATTGAGCACGAACACATGGCCGCCGCATGCGAGCCCCTCGAAAGAGGCGCGCAGCGTGTTCGACGACAGCTGATTGACGGAGAGAGCCAAATCGATCGCCAGGTTCGACACCTTGACGGGCGCGCCATTGATCTGGATCGTGCCCTCGCACGGCGTCGCGAGCGTGCAGACGGTCGGATCGGTGAGGTTCAGGTGAGCCGCATCGAACACGTGCACGCCGTCGACCTTCAGATCGAGGCTCGGACCGTGCGCGAGCGGGATCGCGGCGAGCAGATTCGTCACGTTGCCGTCCGCTTCGGCCACCACCTGGTTCTTCGGCTCGACGACCTGCAGATACGGAATGTTCGAGCAGAAGGCCTGAACCTTCTCGCCCTGGTCTTCGACCATGACGCGGATCACCGGAATGGGGGCACTCACCTCGACCTGGTTCTTCTTCGTCGTGATCCTAAAATCCGCCATGTTGATGCGGCTGTTCATATGCGCGGCATCGCCGTTCTTCACGGGCACCGCCTGAATCACGTTGCCATCCAGGTCGAGCGCGAGCAATTCGGCGGTGACCTTCGCGTTCGGCCCGGCACCAGTCGTTGCGTACTGAATCGTGTGCCAGCCGTTACAGTCGGACCCCGGCTGCGCGCGTTGAAACGGCAGCGCGCACGAGACGCCAAGCGTCGCCGGAGGCGCCTCGATCGAAGTGGCGGGCGACGCGGACGTCGGGACAACGGACATCACGCCATCCGCCGGCGAGGATGCCACACCAATGTTGCAAACATCGGCGGCCCCGACGGTACGTGAGATCAGCAGCGCCGGCGATGTCCCGCCCGGAGAACCGCTCCGCTCGCTCGCCGATACCGGCGCAGCAATCGCCGCGAGAATCAGCAACGCAGCGGCGACGCAGTAACACGCGACGCGGCGCGCGCACCATGCCCTCATGTGATGGGCCTCTTGGTACATCTCTCCCTCTCCTCTGGCGGTCGGAAGCGGATCACGCCACGTCGACAGCGCCTGCGAAACTTGCTTTGTGGTGAATTTGTAGATGCGGTGGGTACGCACCGCGAGCGATGTTGTACTCTCGCGCTCGAAAGCGTGTCAACAATAAATCGCGCAAAATCGCTTGCAGAATTGTATGTTTACAAGTTTTTACGTACTCGTCGCGATCGTGTCGCATGCGGTCCTACACATCGCGTGCGCGTCCTACAGAGCGTCGCCGACAAAATTCAGTTTCGTTATTTTGCGAGCGACGTGACGACGTTTGTTCGCGCGAATTTTACGTGCGTTGAGATTGCGTCGGACCGCGCCGGGCCAGTATGATCGTTGAATCACTTTTTTCCTGGGGAGGGTACTGATGCTCCAGCGGCTGCTGGCATCCATGTGTGTCGTGTTCGCGATCTGCATCGCGGCCGTCAGAGCGACAGAGGCGCAGACCGCGACCGAGAAGAAACCGACGGCAGCTGCGGAGGTCAACGGCCTCACGATCACGGACGCCGAAGTCGAAGAGGGTGTCGCGCAGAGCCTGGCGAAACTCGAGGAGCAGATCTACAACATCAAACGCGCACGCGTCGACGCACTCATCGACGACCGCTTGCTCGCGATCGAAGCGAAGAAGCGGGGCATCACGACCACGGCGCTGATCGACGCGGAGATTACGTCGAAGGTGACGCCGCCCGAGGCGGCGGAGGTCTCGGCGTTCTACGAGACCAACAAAGCGAAACTGCAAGGAGATCTCGCGAAGTGGGAAGAGCAGATCCGCACCTATCTCAAGGGACAGCGGGTCGCCACGCGCCGCCAGGCGTTCGTGAAACAGCTCCGCGATGCCGCTGACGTGAAGGTGTTGCTCACTCCTCCGCCGATCTACCGCGCCACCGTCCCCGTGGGTGACGCGCCGGTGCGCGGCGCCGCGAGTGCGCCCGTGACGATCGTCGAGTACTCCGACTTCCACTGCCCGTTCTGCCGGCAGATCCAACCCGTCCTCCAGCAGCTGATGGCGCGCTACGACCAGAAGATCCGGATCGTCTACAAGGACTTTCCCCTCGACAACCTGCACGCACAGGCGCGAGCCGCCGCCGAAGCCGCACGATGCGCGGGGGCACAGGGCAAATTCTGGGAGTACCACGACAAGGTCTACGGCAGTCCGGTCGACGGCTCTCCGGCGAGACTGAAGCAGTTCGCGCAGGATCTGGGACTGGATGCGGCGCAGTTCGACGCGTGTCAGAGCTCCCGGAAGTACCAAGCCGCGGTGCAGAAGGACACGCAGGAGGGGACGGGGCTGGGGGTGACGGGAACGCCAGGGTTTTTCATCAACGGCCGGTTCCTCTCGGGGGCGCAGCCGATGGAAACGTTCACGCGGATCATCGACGAGGAGCTCGCCAAGCGGTAACCCCGCGGCGCGTCAGGATCGCAGCGGGACGACCGGGTGGAGGCGGACTCGTAGATCGTCGCCAGGACGGGTCTCGACAGCCAGCGCAAGCACGTGTCGCGGTGTGGGTGTTTCGAGGCGGAAGCACCAGCGAGCGGGATCGTCCCCGAGGCGAGCGTCGAACGAGACGCTGATGATTCCATCGTCGCCGTGCTCGAACGCGATCTGATTGAGCGGCACCGAGAGTCCGAATCCCCGGGCCTTGACGTACGCCTCTTTGAGCGTCCAGTAGCGATAGAAGCGCTCGGCCGGCTGCGCGCCCAGGTGCCGCTGCTCCGCCGGAGCAAAGCAGCGTTCCGCGATGGCCGTGAACGATCGGCGCAGGTCGGTGCACTCGATGTCGACGCCGACGGCCCGGTCGAGCGCAACGGCGCACGCGATCAGGCCCTCGGTGCGCGAAACGTTGAAGCGCAGCGGGAGAGAAGCCTGACCGTCAACGATCTCCGGGCGGCCGTTGGCGACCTCGACGAACTCCCAGTCGGCCGGTGCGATTTCGGGGCAATATCGGGAGAGCGTCGTGCGCACGAGAGCGCGAGTCACAAGAGATTCGTGCCGGTGCTTCTCGAGACGGTAGCGATCGTGTTTCCGCCGTTCCGTGGCGTTCATCAGGGCGTGGTATTCACGCAAGAGGTCGGGATCGTGGAGTTCGCCGGGATTCACCAGCCAGACGTGGACTTCACTGCTGTCGAACACTGTGATCCGTGCCGCTCCTCGAGTCGCAGGCGTGCGGCGACTCGCGGGGGCCGTTATAATACCCTACGCGCGCCCGCGACGGGTCGATCGAGCCCGTGCCGCGCCAGCCTGTCGATCACATCAGGAGACCTCGGGTGAAAGTGCCGCCGCACGTATCGGTTCCAGATCCGCTTACTTCGCAGGCCAGCGCACCGCGAATCGACAACTCCATCATTGTCGTCTCCGGGTTACCTCGTTCGGGGACCTCGATGCTGATGCGCATGATCGCGGCCGGCGGCGTACCGCTGGTCCTCGACGATGTTCGGCCTGCCGATGTCGACAATCCGCACGGCTATTTCGAGTTCACGCCGGTCAAGGCGCTGCACAAGCCCGGCAACAAGGAGTGGTTGGGGGCCGCGCAGGGCAAGGCGATCAAAGTCATTTCATTTCTGCTGCCGCACCTGCCGGCCGAATACCACTACAAGATCATCTTCATCAGACGCAATCTCAAGGAAGTGCTGGCGTCGCAGAAGAAGATGCTCGAGCACCGCGGAGAACCGGGCGGCGTGGCCTCCGACGACGAGATGGCGAGTACGTTCGCGGCCCATCTCACGCTCGTGCAGAATCTCCTGGCCACACGTCGGAATTGCGACGTGCTGTACGTCGATCACCGACAGGCCATCGAGGATCCGGCGCAGGTTGCGTCCACCGTCAATGAGTTTCTCGGCGGGCGGTTGGACGCCGCAGCGATGGCCGCCGAAATAGACAGGAGCCTTCACCGCAACCGCGCCTGATCGACGTTCGCCCGGTGGACGCTGCCCTTGGCTGGTACGCGTCAGCCGGCAAGTCGCGATCGATGATTCCCTATGGACAAAGTGACACGCGGCTCCGTCACGCTCAGTGCCCGCTCCGCAGGGGTACGCGTGCAGGGTCGCGAGCTACTGCTGATACACGGACTGAACGCCAACATGGCGTTCTGGCACCCGGTGTTGATCCGCGAGCTCGTCGCCGGCCGCTTCCTCATGATGTACGACCAGCGCGGCCACGGTCGCAGCGACATGCCGGCATCGGGTTATACGCCAAGCGAGCTGGCCCACGATGCGGCAGCCGTGCTGGATGCGTACGGCGTGGCCGACGCGGATGTCGTGGCGCATAGTTTCGGCGCGACCGTCGCATTGCAGCTCGCCCGATTGTTCCCCGAGCGCGTTCGATCGCTCGTCCTTCTCGATCCACGGCTGCGAGTCTTCCAGCCGTTTCTGAAGCTCGCGGACTGGCCGGAATTCGACAAGTGGAAAGCCAGCCTCGGTGCCGCCGGAGAACGGTTGAATCCCGACGTGGCGCTGGATTTCATGCTGCCGTTGCACTTCGCCGAGGCCGCGTTGCGACAGGCGGGGCCCGGCCTCGTCGCCAACGGATTCGCACCAATTGGCGGCGGCCGTCGCGGGGCGGCGCGGTATCGTCAGCTGATTGCCGACACGACGGCCGCCGCCGACTACCAGAACATCGACGGACTGGATCTGCCGTCGCTCAATATGGTGACCTGCCCCGTCTTCGCAATCTACGGGCCGCATTCCCCGTTTCTCGAGACGCTTGCGGCGGTCAAGCGGGAGCTTCCCGAGTGGGTAGCACGTCTGTTACACGAGGGCGGCCATAATTTTCCGGTGCGGTTTCCCGAGCACACGGCCCAATGCATCCTCGAGTTCCTCGCGACCGCATCCGGCGCACGGGACACGGAACATGTGACCAGCGAAGTGGGCGAGCGCTCCTCATCATCGCCCTATGGAGATATCTCGTGACTGGACACCATACGGTGAACACGACATACGAACCGTTCAGCCTTGAACCCGCCTATATCGACGCGAACCGCGCGTTCGTCCAGCAAGGCGGGCTGCAAGGGCGGGCGCGCTTGCTGGACCTCGCATGCGGCACCGGAACGGTCAGCGAGCTCGTGCTCGAGTGCGCGCCGGATGCACATCTGAACGGACTGGACCTCGATCCCCAGCAGGTCGAGCTCAGCATCGAGCGATTCCGGCGGCTCGGATACGAAGTCTTTCGCGGCACGCAGTTGAGCGATGAACGGCGAAATGGGAAGCCCGTGCTCAATTTCGCGGTCGGCAACGCCGCCGAGCTCCCCTTCGAGTCGCAGCTGTTCGACGCGGTGACGATGGCGAATGCCATCCATCTGGTATCCGACCGGGAGCGGCTGCTGACGGAAGTGGCTCGCGTGCTGAAACCCGGCGGAGTGTTCGGATTCAACTCCACGTTCTACGCCGGTGCCATGCCCGAGGGAAGCCAGCGTGTCTATCTCGACTGGATCCAGATGGCGGGCGACTACATCAGGAAGAAGAGTGAAGAGAAGGTCGCGCGCGGAGAGGCGCCGATCACCCGCGTTCGGGGTGCGGGGAAGGGTGCGTTCAAGAATAAGTGGTACGGCGTCGAGGAGTGGAAGGACGCGTTGGGCCATGCAGGATTCGTGACTCGAGACGTGAACGAGCGCGAGGTCCTGCTCGACGCTCGATCGCTCGCCCTCATCGGGGCGTATGGCGGGTTTGCCGAGGTCCTGCTCAGCGGGTACCCGGTCGTCGAAGCATCGGAGGCGCTGCAGGAATCCGCTGACCCTGCTCTACAGCGCAATGGGTGCACCAGCGTTCCGCGCAACACCCTCGAGATCTGGGCCACCAGAGCCTGAGCGTGACTCCAGACACCGTTACATCCGACCTTCACGGGCAGGTCGCGATTGTCACCGGAGGCGGCAGCGGCATCGGACGAGCGACCTGCTTCGCGCTCTCCCGCCTCGGCGTCCAAGTCGTCGTCACGGACGTCTCACAGGCCGGGATCGATGCGACGGTCGCGGACATCCAGCGGGAACCCGGTCAGGCCGTTGGGGTGCGGGCCGACGTCTCTGACGCGTCGGACATGGATCAGCTGGCGAGCCACGTGCTCGATCGGTTTGAGCGCATCGATATTCTCGTCGCTTGCGCCGGCATCATTCGCCCTCCCGGCTCATCGCCGACCCCCGTCGTCAGCCTCCCCGTCGACCACTGGGATCGGATCATCGCCGTCAACCTCCGCGGCACGTTCCTCAGTAATCGGGCGGTGTTGAAGCCGATGATCAGCAGACGGCGCGGACAGATCGTCAACGTGTCGTCGGTGTTCGGCCTGCACGGGAAGGCGTTCGACAATGCGTACTGCGCGTCGAAAGCCGCCATCATCGGCTTGACGGAGGCGCTCGCCGAGGAGGTCGCTCGACACGGCGTGCGGGTGCAGGCGCTGCTGCCCGATTCCGTCGACACGCCAATCTGGCAGCAGAATCCGATTCCCCGAGCGGCGCCCGCGCTGCCGGCGCAGCGCGTCGGCGACTTCATCGCGTACCTGCTCGAAAGGCCTGAAGACTGCGTGCTCATGAACCCGGTGATCGCACCATTCAGCCCCCGGCGTCGAGCTGGTGTCGGCCGCCGCGACCCCGGTCGCGACGAGGGCGTCGCCTGAGCTGAATGCGCGTCTTCATCACCGGCGCCACAGGCCTTCTCGGTCGTGCGATCGCCGCCCATCTGATCGAGCAGGGACACCGGGTCGTCGCGCTCGTCCGGCCGCAGGCCGACGCGACCTTCCTGCGTGACATCGGCGCCGACTTGAAAGTCGGCTCCCTCACCGAAATCGGCTCGGACTCCTCGGCTTTCGATGGCTGCGACGGGCTCGTTCATGCGGCGGCCCTCGTGTCGCCGGCAGCAGGTTGGGACGAGTACGAACGCGTGAACGTCGACGGGACGCGTGCGGTGTTCCACGCCGCGGCGCGCGCCGGCGTCGCCCGTGCGCTATACGTGAGCAGTGTTGGGGTCTATGGAGCGGCAGACCAGCTCGCGGGACGGGTCGTCGACGAGACGGCGCCTATTGACCGTCCGGTCGCTGAACGAAACTTCTACGCTCGCTCCAAGCGGCTCGCCGAGCAGGTCTCGATCGTGAGGCCATGTTTCGTCTACGGGGAAGCGGACAGGCTGGTCGTGCCCCGTGTGGTGCGGCTGGTCCAGCCACACATCATCACCACGGTCGGCTCGGGGCAGAACCTGCTCGCGCTCGTCTATGCCGGGAACGTCGCGGAGGGCGCCGTACTGGCGCTGGTTTCGGAGGCGGCAGCGGGGCGCGCCTACAACCTGGCCAATGATTTCCCCGTGACGCAGCGGGAGCTGTTCCGGCTTGCCGCGTCGGCGACGGGCGGGGCGCGCGTGATCGTGCCGATGCCCGTCGCGCTCGCGCGTGCGCTGCTGCGCAAGTCCTCGCCGATTCGGCAGCGCGGCCTCGCGTTTCTCGCCCTGCACAACCCGTTCGTATCAAACCGCGCCCGTCAAGAGCTCGGCTGGTCTCCTCGGACACCGCACCAGGTCGCCCTGCCTCGCGCCATCGCGTGGCACCTCGCGCATGCGCGCGGCATGACTAGTCCTGCTTGATCGTGATCGACAGCGCCGATCCACTGCGGCGAGACGGCAACCCCACCGACTGCGCGCGCTGCTCGAACGCGGCGAGATCCGCCGGATCCAGGTAGGACCCCGTGCCGTTCACCTCGGCGGCCATCCCGTCGTAGAGCAGCATCACCGCAAAACTGAGCAGCGCGTCCCCCTTCGTGAAGTTGCAGTGCCCATAACGGTCGACCGGGATGTTCAGATGACGCGTCAGCAGCGAACCCGAGAGCAGCGTCTTCAAGTCGTACCACGGCTCGTGCCAGTACGGCACCTGCTGATCGAGCAACGTATGCAGCGTGATCAGCGGCCGATTCAGCATGCCGGACGTGTTGTAGGACGTCATCATCGTCGCCAGCGCAGTGGGACTCGCCGTCGCTCTCGGGACCATGAGATTGAGCTTGAGATCGTTGTCCGAGCCCATGTACCAGCGGCGCCGGTTGTCGAACGGAAGGCCGCCGAGCGTGGCTGCCGCGTCCACCAGGTTCACGATGCTGTAGCGCAGCACGTCGCGCGCCGAATGCTCGACGGTCGTCAGGTAGTCGGCGGGATCGTAGGGGAGTTTGGCGACGCGCACCCATTGATCGAGCAGCGATCGATTGTCCGGGTTCAACAGGGCTGGTTTGACCACGTCCTCGTAATACTGCGGCCAGGTTGAGGCGAGCGAGGCCGGCGGGTTGAAGGGGTCGCCAGGAATCAGTCCGGGAAAGAAGTACTCGAACGTCGCGCGTCCGTCGCCGAAGTAATCGATCTGCGCGCGAAAGTTGCCGACCGGCCCGCATGCCGCGACCCCGGCTGAGAATATGTCCGGGTGCTGTTCAACCATCAGCGCGGTAATGAGTCCGCCCTCGGACGCGCCAATCAGGTACACCTTCTTCGGCGGCCCCTTCTCGGACGCGAATACGGTCACGAGATCGAGGATGTCGGCCTTGCCCTGCAGCACGGCGAGCCCCGTCTTGCTGTAGCTGGTTGTGGCGAACCCGAACCCGAGCCCGTTGATGATGTCGGGCAGACAGAAGTCGTTGACGCACAGCTGGTCTTCCGGAATCGACACCGGCGTACCTGCGTCCTGGAAGCCGTGTGCCCAGATCACCAGAATGCCGTTGTAACCGGAGGGCGGCATGCAGATCCGGTACTTGGCGCCGCTCGTCTGGACCCCGTCAGCGTCGCAGACCGATTCCGCGCGGGCGGTTGCGGCGCCGCACGCGAGCGCCGCCACGACGAAGAGAAACACACGGACGAGCCGAAATGCGTGGGTGACCATCGGAATCCTTCGGAGGCTGCACGCGTAGAGCACGCGGCACCTGCCATCCTACTGTGAGAACGTCCGCGAACACAAAGCGGCGGCCTACATGTAGCCGTCGCGACGCAGCGTTTCGAGGCCGCCGCCGTCTTCGAGGTCCTGCGCCCGGCCGGAGCGTTCAGCGACGTTCGCATATCTCCCGGTCCGCAGCTCCTCGATGATCTCGGCCGGATTGCGCGCCAGCGACTCGACGGCGTTGGTGCACGGGTAGCACCCGAGCGATCGGTACCGCTTTCCGTTCCCCTGGTCGTAGTACAGCGACACCGTCGGAATCTTCTCGCGCTCGATGTACTCCCAGATGTTCAACTCCGTCCAATCGAGCAGGGGATGGACCCGGACGTGAGTCCCTGGCGCGAAGTCGGTCTTGAACTGATTCCAGAACTCCGGCGGCTGATCCTCGATGCGCCAGCCGTTGTGCGTGTTCCGTGGCGAGAAGTAGCGCTCCTTCGATCGGGTACCTTCTTCATCGGCGCGGACGCCGACGATGACGCCGGTGTAGGGTTCGCCATTGCGCTCCGGCCGGTATTTCCCGGACGCATGATCGAACCGGTAGCGCGGCCACTCACCCGACAGCGTCTTCTTCAGCGCTTCGGTCTTCAACGACCCACAGCACGTGAGACGATCGACGTTGCCGCTGGGGAAAGTACGTTGCTCCGCCAGCGCCTGCTCGTTCTGGCCATAAATCACGTGCAGGCTCCACTCCGCCGCCAGCCGATCCCGGTAAGCAATCATTTCCGGAATCTTGAACGACGTGTCGATGTGAACCAGAGGAATCGGCACATGTCCGAAGAAGGCCTTGCGGGCGAGCCAGAGCAGAACCGTGCTGTCCTTGCCGATCGACCACAGCATGCACAGGTTCTTGAAGGCGGCGTAGGCTTCCCGAAAAATATGAACACTCCGATGCTCGAGCGCATCCAGATGATCCATGTCGCTCCTTAGATAACCGCGCTCAGCACGGACGGAAAATAATGCCCTTGTCCTGGAGCAGGCCCATGATGCGCTCCACCCCGGCCTTCTCGCCTTCCTGCGGCGCCACCACCAGGTCGGCCGAGAGACCGGTCGTCACGGCGCGTCCCACCCAAACGGTCTGGATCGACCCGGGATCGACCGTGGTCCGGATGATTTCGACGTCCTCCTCCGACAATTCGAGCGCGCTCACGATGAGAATCGTCCCCGCATCCAGCATGAGGTTCGCGACCTCCGCGACCCGGCGGATGTGCTCGTGGCGATGCTCGCGATCGTGCGGCAGATCGGAATCGACCCCATACAGCACGTTCCCGATCCCGAGGAAATACACCGCCCGTCCCTCTTCGAACAGAATCGCCTCCAGGTCACGCGCGACTGTCTTTCTGTCCGCCTCGGGACCGCCCGTAATCAGCACGAGCGCGGGGCGCTGTGCCAAGCGCGCGGCGCGACGTTGCCGCGGGATCGAGCTCGGCTCCCATTTGTAGTTGCGCAGCAGCACCTTCTCGCGAATCGCTTCCTGCTCGTCCGGCAGCGCTTCGCGGACGATGCCGCCACCGCGGATCTCGTAGTCGTCAACGATCACGAATCGGCTGGTTGACGCGATGTCGGCGGCCACGTCGGCCGCAATCGCGCGATTCAGCGAGACCGTGCACTCCGCCACTTCGTTTCGGGCAACGCGGTTCAGTTCCGTGCTCGATGAAAGATCCGAGGCGTCGATCACCCGATGCACCTCCTCGAGGCGCATCGTCGCGCGCGCGGTGCCGAGCCGCAGCAGGTAATCCTTGCCCTTGACGAGCGGCTGCTCTCCGAGCCAGAAGACGCTCACGCGCAGGCGCGTCGTGACGCTGGGGCGGTGCTCGTGCGCCAGAGTGGCGATCTCGCCGCGCGTGACGAAGATCTGCTCGGTCAGCGTGAATCCGGCGGCCTGGCCGGTGCCGATGGTGAGAACCGGCCAGGCACGCCCGAAGGTTTCGAAGCTCTTAATCGCCGCCTTCTTGCCTGACGGATAGAAAACGACCTCGCTCCCGATCGCGGCCATCCCGGAGTCGACGGTACCCGCGATGATCCGCCGATCGTCACCGTTCGCGGTGAACTTGTACACGTCCTGCACCGCCATGCGAAACGGCTTGTCGACGTCGCCGCGGGCCGCCCCGAACTGGTCGAGTGCCTGCAGCACCGTCGGCCCTGCATACCACGACATCGAATCCGACAGGGTGGCGATGTTCTCGCCGGAGCGGCCGCACACCGGGATGAAGCAGGTCGGCTGCATCTCGAGGTTACCGAGAAACGCCCGGTATTCCGCTTCGAGCCGGCGGAAGGCCGCCTCGTCATAGCCGACGAGATCCATCTTGTTGACGACCACGGCGACCTGGCGGATGCCGAGCATCGACATCATGTAGCCATGACGTTTCGAGTTCTCGCGTACCCCCTCGTGCGCATCGATGACGAGCAGCGCCGCCTCGGCTCGCGCCGCGCCGGTCACCATGTTCTTCAAGAACTCGATATGACCCGGCGCGTCGATCACCAGATAGTCGCGGCTTGTGGTCTTGAAGAAAATTCTCGCCGAATCAATCGTGATGCCCTGCGAGCGCTCCTCACGCAACGCGTCAATCAGGAACGCGTATTCGAACGGTTTCGAGGTTCGCTCGCAGAGCGCCTTCACCTGGTCCAGCTTGCCTTCAGGGAGCGACCCGGTGTCGGCGAGCAACCGGCCGATGACGGTGCTCTTGCCATGGTCGACGTGCCCGCCGACGACGATGGTCAAGCGCTCGCGAACGTCCGCCGTCTGGGCAGGAAGCGACGAGGGCTCGGCCTCGCGCAACGCGCCATCAGCGATATCGACAGAAACAGGATGAACGAGACGGATCTGATGCATGGTTAGGTTTGGTGACACGCGAAGTCTGCTCGCGCGTCGACGTTTTTCCGCCTGACGGCAGTTGTTGGATTCAGTTTCGCTGGGGCACGCCGCCGCGCCGAACGCACTCCGCTCACCGCTTCATCGGATTTGCGGCGAAAAACTCCCAGATCATCTCGCTGGCGTTGACGTCGCGATTCGTGTTGCCCACCAACAGCCGTGGCAAATATTGATCCCCACCGGGCCACGTGTGCCCGGCGCCCTCGACCGTACACAGCGTGACGGGCGCATGACAACCTTGATACGAGCGGCTGGTGACGTCCCCCTTGTGCATGGTCTCTTTCAGACCACCGCTGCAGCGGTTCAATTGAC
>Ga0310810_10003522_pt1 | contig 17073 bp, 12 predicted proteins | sample NCmetagenome_FD_207641 | JGI IMG/M metagenome (GOLD analysis project Ga0310810, IMG submission 207641) | Soil microbial communities from experimental microcosm in Duke University, North Carolina, United States - NC | ecosystem: Engineered > Artificial ecosystem > Soil microcosm > Unclassified ... | reverse complement strand
AGTCCCCGGTGCGGTACATCCGGCTCCCCGCCGGACCAAACGGGTCCGCAACAAACCGTTCCGCCGTCAGCCCCGCTCGCCCCACATAGCCACGCGCCAGCCCCGAACCCGCGATGTAAAGCTCCCCACCAACCCCGGCAGGAACAGGCTCCAAACCTCCGTCCAGTACATAGACCCGCGTGTTCGATAGGGGTCGGCCGATCGGAACGGAATCGGAGAACTCGCTCTGGCCAGTCACCGAGAAGCAAGCGCTGAAGGTTGTGGATTCGGTGGGACCATAGCCGTTGATCAACCGACCGCCGTTCTGCGCTGCAATCAGCTTGCGCACGTGCGGAACAGACAGAACGTCTCCACCCGCCAATAACTGCCTTACGCCTGCGATCGCCGGAAGGTCCTCATCGATCACCCGATGAAACAGCGCTGCCGTCAGCCACAGCACACTGACGCCAGCCTGCGAGATAATGCGCTTGAGATTGGGTAGATCGAGCGGGCCATCGGAAGAGATGACGAGCCTAGCCCCGTTGAGCAATGCGCCCCAAATCTCGAATGTCGACGCATCGAATGAAAGTGGCGCCAAGTGCAAGAAAACATCATCGGATGTCAGTTCAACATAATTCGCGCTCTTCACCAGCCTCACCACATTGTGGTGGCTAATCACAACTCCCTTCGGCGTTCCGGTGGATCCTGAGGTGTACGTGACATAGGCATTGTTTTGGGGATGCAGCGCGACCGCGGGGATGCTCGTGGGCTGGCGCGCGATGGCGGGCCAGTCGGCATCGAGGCACACGATGTGCGCGGCGTCGATGCGCACGCCGTCGCTGCTGGCGTCGTGTGCGGGCAGATGCGCGCGCAGCGCGGTGCGGGTGAGCAGCACCGGCGCGCCGGCATCGGCCAGCATGAACGCCAGCCGCTCCGGCGGGTAGTCCGGATCGAGCGGCAGATAGGCGCCGCCGGCCTTGAGGATGCCGAGCAGCCCCACCAGCATCGCCAGCGAGCGCTCGATGCACAGCCCCACCACCACCTCGGGCCCGACCCCGAGCGCGCGCAGGTGATGCGCCAGCTGGCTCGAGCGCGCATCGAGCTCGCCATAGCTCAGCCGCTCATCCTCGAACACCACCGCGATCGCGTCAGGCGTGCGCGCCACCTGCGCCGCAAACAGCTCCGGCAGCGTCGCCACCGGGATCGCACGCGCGGTGGCGTTCCACTCCCGCAGGATGGTGTGACGCTCCCCAGCGCCCAGAATGTCGAGCTTGCCGATCGGCTGATCCGGATCTTCAAGCGCACCCAAAAGTCTCAGGAAGCGTTGGTGAAGTTCGGCCAGCTTGTTGGCGCTGTACAATGCCGGATTGCCATCGAAATCGATGCGAACGTCACGACTGTCCAACCGGTCGTACAAAACGATCGAGAGGTCATCGACAGGCCCATTCGAGAGATTGTGGGCGGTGACCGGATGGCCATCGAAACGCAGATCGTAATCGAACGGCATGAAATTGACCGTTGGACCGAACATTCTCTGGTCGGCCCGCCCGATATCGCGGCGCAAATTCGCGACGTTGTAGCGTTGATGTCGGATTACATGACGCATCCGCCGCGTCGCCTCGCCAACCACTCCGGATACAGCCATGTTCGGATGCATAGCCAGGCGCATCGGCAAGACGTTGGACATCATGCACGGCGTGCGACGCGCCGCCGGCGTCATCCGGCCGGTAAGTGGAACATCCACGATGACGTCCTGCGCGCCGCTCAGACGGTGCACGAAAATGGCGGCGGCGGCGGTCACTAATTGGGGCAGGCTCACGCCGGTGCGATGTGCGAGCGAGTGCAGGCGCTGGATGTTGGAAAACGGCAGAAAGCCGGAATGACGAATGAACCCGTGGACCGCGGGCAGCGCTCGATCTCCCAGGCTTGCTGGCGTTTGCAAACCCGCGAGGTAATCCATCCAAAATTGACGATCCTGCTCGAACCGCTCGGAGACGCGATACCTCGCATCGTCGTCAAGCAAAGGCGCCACGGAACCAAAGGTCGCCGGCTCCGCAGTCCTGCCGACAGCCAGGGCCGAATAGACGGCCGCCATTCGTCTGGCTACGAGCGCGAAGCCAAACCCATCCATCACGATGTGGTGGTAGCGCGAATACCAGAAGAAACGGTCAGGGGCTGCCTTGAATAGAGCATAAGCGAAGAGCGGGCCGCCCGCGATGTCGATCGGCCTTGCCAGGTCCACCTTCATCCACCGTTCGGCGGCGGCTTGCGGATCGGGCGCAGTGCTGACGTCGATGAGCGACATCGACCAGTCGGGCGGAGGGCCGATCACCTGACCAGGGATGTCGGCATGGCGCACAAATCGGACGTGCAGAGCCTGGGTCTCAGCCACGACCTGTCGCAACGCCATTTCAAACAGCGTCGCGTCAACGGAGCCGCCGATTTCCAGGTATTCCGCCAGATTATATGCCGGGCTCGACGGGTCGATCGCCTGAGCGAACCAGATTCCGAGCTGGGCATCCGACAGGGGGAGAGGATTATTCTCCTGTACTTCCGCGCCTTGTTGCTGTTCTCGCGGCCAGGCGGGCGACCACGAATACCAGCTCTTGCGTGCCATTCGCGGAGGCGCCCTACGCTGCCGATTTCATGTTGAACCAGCAGAATTTATCGCGGATGCACAATCGACTCGTCAAGCAAGAACGCTCGGTCGACAGGGTCGCACGGCTTCATCCGGACCCGGACACGCACAGGCCGAAAAGTGGAGTCAAATCAATCAAATTAAACGGAACCCTCGGTCCCCGTGCGACGGTTTCACGATCGAGGTCCACGGGCGCTTGTCGACGTTCAAGGGTACCCGCCTTGACGGCGGCGCAACCACGCTCGCAACGCCCTTCGTTCGCCCCGTATTGCGGCGGTCGAGGCTGCGATTCGCCTCACGACCGCCCTCGGCATCGAGTCATTGATCAATTTCATGGCCGTAGCCCAGCGCGAGTTCGGTTCGGCCGTAGGCAGTTCTCCAAGAAAACGATAAGATTGATTCGATGGATTCGTCGCTTTGACACTCGGCGAGGAGGCGGATGTGACGAGCTCTATCATCACGGTCGCAACTATGAAAGGCGGCAGCGGCAAGAGCACTGTTGCAAGCTGTCTGGCTGCCCATTGGCAACTCGAAGGCCGTCGCCCATCCGTCATTGATGCTGATCCGCAGCGCTCGATTGCGCGGCTGGCAAGCCGGGAGCGGGCGCTTGGCGGCGTGCCGGTCGTCGAGGACGCAAGCGAGGATGCCTGGAAAACGGCTCGGCGTCTTGCCGCCGCCGGCGGCCCGGTCATCATTGATACGCCGGGCTTTCGTTCTGAGACGACGCTGGCGTGCCTCGCCATGAGCGACTTCATTTTGGTCCCCGTGAAGCCGTCGCCATTTGACGTCGACCGCATGTTGGACACGCTCAATATTCTGATCAATGGCATCAGCGGCAGGCATCCGGTCTTCCGCTGCCTGCTGGCCCAGACGACGCGCGAGTCTGTGATTGCGAAGCACATCCGTGCCGAGCTGGCGGAGGCGGGTTTTCCGCTCCTTCAGAGCGAGATGACCAACCGCGTCGTTTATGCCGAAGCCGCACTGTGGGGTGCCACGCCAAGCCTCATCGACCCTTCAGGACCGGCTGCGCGTGACATAGCGGCTATAGCCGATGAAGTTGACGGTATCCTCGGCATCAAACGAGCGGCATGAGCGTGAGCAAGAAAGCGCTACCAAAGGCGATCAGGCGCATGACCGATGACACGCCTGAGGTGATTGTCGTACGGGGCGCAAACGGGCAGCACGAGACCCCCGTACCTCCGGCCAGCCCGACCGAACGATCGAATGACCGCATTGCGGCGAACCCGGCTCAGGTGAGCGACGTCGTCTGCGCGGCGCCTGTGCAGGCCGCTTCGTCACCTTCTCCGACGACGCTCGTCCGTCCGGCCTCGATGGGCGCCGCGGTCGATGCGACAGGGCGGCGGGCTCAGGCTCTTAAGACTGTGGAACGTCATGCCGTTTATGCGGCGGTAGGCGGAATCATACCGGTGCCGATTGCGAATGTCGCCGGCGTCACGGCGGTCATCGTGCGCATGGTGAAGGCGCTCAGCGATCTATACGGTACCCCGTTCGAGCGCGACCGGGCGCGGGCCATCGTCGTCGGATTTATGGGTGGCGCCATGCCCACGGGTCTGGGTGCGGTGACAACGTCGACACTCGGCTACATTGTTCCCGGGAGTGGCCTCCTCGGCCTCGCGGTCTCATCCGTTACGGCTGTTGCTTGTACGCGAAGCATAGGTCGAATTTTCGTCGAGCACTTCGAAAGCGGGGCGGGCCTGCACGATCTTCCAGCACCGGTCACTGGCCGAGTGTAGGTTGTCCCGCGCCGTTCAGGAATCCGCCAATTTTTCATCCATCCCTGGGCCGAGCACCGCTTCACGAATGCGGTGATAGCCGCCCTCGGGACGAAGCGCCAGATGCCGGTCATGGAACTCGAACAACGTCGAGCGGTGCCCAATCGATACGATCGTCGTCCGTGGGAGCAGGTCTCGCAGCAGTCGGTATAGCTTGGCTTCGGACGCCTCATCGAGGGAGGCTGTTGCCTCGTCCAAGAACAGGTAATCCGGCGCCTGCAGGATTGCGCGGGCGATGCCGAGACGCTGCTGTTCGCCCAGCGACAATATTTGATTCCAGTGCACCTCGTCCGAGAGGCGGGTTGCGAGCGCTGGTAGTCCAACGGACTCGAGAACCTGCGTTATCCGCGCGGGGTCGAACTCGCCGGGTTCGGACGGGTAGCTGACCGCCGCTTCCAGGCTGTCCACCGGGAAATAGGGTCGTTGCGGGAGCATCATCAGCTTGGCGCCGCGCGGCACCTTGACCGTGCCTGTGCCGAACGGCCACAGGCCGGCAATCGCCCGGAAAAACGTCGACTTCCCGCAGCCGGACGGGCCGGTGACAAGAGCGCGTTCGCCTGCTTCAATGAAAAGATCCTCGGTTGCAACCAGGGGCGCGCCGTTTGGCAGGTGGACTGACAATCCACCGATGGTAAGCCCAGTCTTTGTCTTGATGGCGGGAACGACATCGTCCTGCGGCAGCGTCGGAGTCGCGGGGGCAGAGGCACGCGCGATCCCGATCGAGCGATCGAAGCCGTCCAAGCGTTCAATCACGGCGCGCCATTCGGCCAGGTCGCGATAGACAGTGACGAAGAATGACAGCGCAGTCTGCACGCTGCCAAACGCGCCTGCGGTCTGCACCAGGCCGCCGAGTTGCATGGTGCCGGCAAAATAGGCCGGACTGACGACGATGAAGGGAAACACCAGGGCGAAACGATTGTAGGCAGTAGTGAAGAAGGTCAGCCGTTTTTGCCGCGACATGATGAGGTGCCAGTTGGCGACGACTCTGCCGAAGCGCGTCAGCAGCCGGTCGGACTCCGCCGTCTCGCCGGTTAGTAATGCAATCTGCTCGGAATTCTCCCGTACGCGGACGAGGTTGAAGCGAAAGTCGGCTTCGTAACGCTGCTGATTGAAATTGAGCTGAACCAACGGCCAGCCGATCAGATGGGTGAATGCCGTACCCAAAATCGCATAAATAAGTGCCGCCCACACCAGATAGCCTGGGATCGTCACCGTTGTCCCGAACAGGGTCAATGGCGCTGCGCCGGAAAGCGTCCACAGGATCACCACGAAGGAGGCGAGCGTTACGACCGCGCTGAGGAGCCCAATACCGATGGTCAGCGAGCGCTCGATGAACAGCCTGATGTCTTCAGCGATGCGTTGGTCGGGATTGTCGGCGGCGTCGCCGAGCAGTTGCATCCGATAGTGAGTTGCTCTTTCGAGCCAACGGGAAAGGTACATCTTCGTCATCCAACGGCGCCAGCGGATCTGTAGCCATTGGTTCAGATAGAGCTGGTAAACTTGAAGCACCGTGGCAGCCGCAGCGAGCAGACAATAATAGAGCAGTTGGATGACGAAGACGTCCCAGTTCCGCTCCTGCAGCGAATTGTAAAAGGTGTTGTACCATTGGTTGAGCAGGACCGTGATGCCGACCAGACTAAGCTCGGTCGCTATCAGGGCCGAAAGCAAGAGGCGTCCCGCCCAGCGGTCCTCGGAGCGGAAATACGGAATGGCAAGCCGCCATATGGTGGACAGGGACGAGACGAAGCCGGTCACGGGGCCCTCCGGTTGTTCTGTGTCGCCGCCGCGTGAAGGCGTCGACGTTAGCGATGCCGCGTTTGGCGCCTCGGTTTTATTGTAGAGCGCGGTTGGGCGTTACGGCCAGACATCGCGCGGGCCTAGCAGGACCGGGCTCCGAGAGCGTCGCCTCCTCCGAGATTCCCGCCGTTCTTCCGCTCGCTCACGGCAATGAGGAGCGCGATTCTCGCCATCAGGCTGTCGGAACATGCCAGTCGCCCGGCCCGAGGAATGCTCACACCCTGCGGGCCGGCTTGCCTGTGCGTACGATTTGGATCGCGAATACGCTTCACCCCCTTGGCTGTATTTCTTCTGTCAGTGCCTTGTCTTGTGATCCCAAGGCAGAACGTTGCCCTTCGCGTCAGTCGTCTCGGAGGCGCGGGTTCCTTTGGGTTGCTCGCCTCCGGACAATTCTTTCATATGCTCGATAAGACTGTTCGGACGCATGTCGGTCCAATGTTGATTTATGAATTCGAGGCAGGCGGAACGGCTCCCCGATTCATGAATGATGGTCCAGCCCTCGGGAACTTGGATGAAGCTAGGCCAAAGCGAGTGCTGGCCCTCATCGTTGATCAGAACGTGGTAGACGCCGTTCTCGTCTTCAAACGGATTGGTCACGTCGTCCTCCTCGAGGATCACTGTTCGCCGCCGGTCGAACCCGGTCGTCGGCAAGCCGTCGGTTTTGCGGCGAGCGGCTGCTCCGTCTTTAAGCCCGTCCAGATACAATTCGATCCGGATGCGACAGAGTGCTCATTTACGTTGCCGCAGTATTCCAGCAAATCGTTATGGCGGTGGGCCGCTTTGTCAAGTGGAGCGGGCCGGACACTGCTGTAAATCCAGGACAAAACGCCTAGCACCGGCTATGTGCGTATGTTAGTGTTCGCAGAGTGACGCGGGGCGTACGCTACACACGCGTCGATCGGTTTGGGTCGAGGAACTTGTCGATCGGGTGGGCCCGGCGACGTGTGACGAGAAAGGATCCACTTATGGTGCAGGATGCGATTGGGGCTGGGACAGCCGAGAAGAGCAACCCACCGGGGGACGTCATTGACTCCGTCACGACCGAGACCGCGGACGAGAGTCGCGATGAAGCCGCATCCAAATTGGTGGACCGCTTCTCGTTATGGTCCGGAGCTGCCGGATTGATCCCGTTGCCGTTTGTCGACATCGTGGCCGTGGGTGGGGTCCAGCTCGAGATGCTACGCCGTCTATCCGACATCTACGGCGTGCCATTCATCGAAAATCGAGGTAAATCGATCATCGCGAGCCTTGCAGGATCGGTGCTCCCCGCCAGCACCGCGACCACCACCGCGATGGGAGTGACCAGCGCGCTCAAGAGCATTCCGGGAATCGGCACCGCGATCTCTGCCTTCACGATGCCGGTGTTCTCCGCTGGCGCCACCTATGTAATCGGCAAGGTCTTCATCCAGCACTTTGCCTCGGGCGGAACGCTGCTCGACTTCAATCCGCCTGACTATCGCGAATTCATCAAGGCTCAGAAGGAGAAATGGAATTCCCGATCAAGGGGATCGACTGCCGCTCCTCCAACAGCATCCACCACTCAGACCGCGCCGAACACAGGCGCAACGTCCACGGCCCCTTGACGGTATTCACTCTGACCGCTTTGCCATGTTTGGCGCGGCCGGATAGGCCCAGCCCAGGCAATGATGGACAGGGAGACATGGCTTAATGACGCTATCGATCGCCATCATACTGTATCTCGTATTCTGCGTCCTCTCAGGACTCTGCGGCAGTCACCGCCGCATGGGTTTTTTTGGCACCTTCTTGCTGTCGCTCTTTCTCACGCCCGTGCTGGTGCTGCTGCTCCTGATCTTGACCGGCCCATCACGCACTGAGCGGGACCGGTACCCGCAGAGCAATTGAGTGCCGTTGCGGTCGACGACGCAGTTGTCCGCATTCGTCGGGATTGGCATCCTGTGCAGGCGTAAACGGGCCACATCGCACTGATGTCCTTTTTCCAACTCGTTCGCCGCGAAATGCAGGGCTCCCTGACCCGGCTGGCCGTCATGTCCGGCCTCGGGGGAGTCAGCAACGCGGCCATTCTGGCCGCCATCAATGCGGGCGCGCAATCCGCCGGAAATGGCGAAGTCAGCGTCTCGGCGGCGACGCTATTCGTTGTCGCGTTGCTGCTGTTCATCAAGACCCAGCACTACATTCTGATCGCCACGACCGTCGAGATCGAAGCCATCATCCACAAATTGCGGGTGCGGCTCATGGACGAGGTGCGGCACTCGGAACTCCTTCCGCTCGACGCAATTGGACGCGCTGCAATCGTTGCGGCCATCACCAAAGAGACCACGACTCTGACCCAGGCGACCAACATGGTGGCGTTTGCAGGGCAGGGGGTCGTGCTGGTTTTCTTTGTCGGAATCTATATCGCCTATTTGTCGCTGTTGGCATTTGCGGTGAGCGTCGTGGTCATCTGCGTGGCGGGCGTGATATTTCACATCAAGAGCCGTCAAGTTGCCGCCGGCACGCGCGAGGCGGCCGAATGGGACAACCACCTGTTCGATCGTTTGATCGATCTCCTGGACGGCTTCAAGGAGGTCAGGCTCAATCGCTCGCGTAGCGACGATCTGTTCGATGACGTTGTTGAAGTGTCGAGAAAAGCCGCGAACATCAAGATTCGCAGCCAAAGCGAATCATACAAACAATTGGTGTTCTCGCAGAGCGCGATGTATCTCCTCCTCGCCTCCGTCGTATTTATGGTTCCGGCCTTCAGCGACACCAAGGGCGGTTCTATCACGCAGGTTACAACTGCCCTCATGTTCGTTGTCGGGGTGTGTATGGGTATCGTGCAAACGATACCCATCCTGCAGGCCGCAGATGTGGCGTCGGATAACATCGAGCGACTGGAGGCAAAGCTGCGCGCGATCGTCGGCGAAACGCAGGTCGAGTCCCTCGAGCCGCGCTCGCGCTTCGACAAGATCGAGATGCGCGATGTCGTGTTCAGTTATATGGACAAATCATCCGAAGCCGTCTTCCGGGTGGGGCCGCTGAATTTCGCCTTGCACTCCGGGGATATTGTCTTCATCAGTGGCGGCAACGGCTCTGGGAAATCGACATTCCTGAAGTTGCTGGCCGGCCTATACGAGCCCGATTCAGGCGAGCTCCTGCTTGACGGGGTGCGCGTCGACGACACCAACCGCGACGCGTATCGCGCGTTGATCGCCGCTATCTTCGTCGATTACCACCTTTTTCAGCGGCTCTACGGGATTGCGGATCCGGGGCCGGGCGAGATCAATCGGCTGTTGACGCAATTCCGGCTAACCGACAAGACCCGTCTTACCGGCGGGGAATTCAGCACGCTGGATCTCTCGGGTGGACAGCGCAAGCGCCTGGCCCTCATCGTGAGCCTGCTGGAGAAGCGACCGATCCTGCTGCTGGACGAATGGACCGCCGATCAAGACCCCGACTTTCGACGCAAATTCTACGATGAACTGTTGCCGGAGTTGAAGCAGGCCGGCGAGACGGTGGTGGTGATTACCCACGACGACCGCTATTTGGCGGAACTGGATTTGCCCGCGCGCAAGCTTCGCATGGATGAAGGTCGTTTCGTCGGGCAGGATTCGGTAGCGAGCGGCTGATGAAACCACACGCCTTATCCTTGGATGGGTTACCGCCGCCTCCCGCAACGGCACGTTCGAGGTGGTGGCGATTTGTCGACCGCTATCTCCCCAGCATCGTCATTTACTTGATGCTCGTGACGCTTGTCGCGGTCGTGCTTTTTCCTTATGCGGCGGTGACGGTTCCGAGTGGGCATGTCGGGGTCCTCTGGAAGCGCTTCGGCGGCGGCACCGTGCTCGATCCACGCCAGGTCAAGGACGAGGGACTTCACCTTTTTTTCCCATGGAACGAGCTGTTTCTTTATGACTTGAGGCTGCAATCCATCACCGAGACCTACAACGCGATCACTAGCGACGGGGTGAGCCTGAGCGCAACAATGAACATTCGCTTTCGGTTGCAGCGAGCCGCGGCCCCTGTGCTTCACCAGGCCATTGGACCAAATTATCTGCAACTGCTCGTGCGGCCTGGGATCGGAAGCCTGACGCGCGAGGTCATGGCTCAATACACCGCCGAGCAGGTCTATTCGACGGCTCGCCAGGAGATTCAGGACAAAATCCGCAGCCTTGCGCAGGACAGGCTAAGCGAAAAAATGATGGAACGCGAAGGGGAGGAGCCGTACCGCGTCTCACTGAGTGACACCGTCATCCTCTACGATACGCTGGTGCATGGCATCGAGCTGCCTGCGCTCGTGGTCAATGCGATCAACCGTAAAATTGAGCAGTACTATATTTCGGAGGAATACAAGTTTCGGGTCGAGCGGGAGAGGCGTGAGTCCGAGCGCAAGAAGATCGAGGCCGAAGGCATACGCGAGTTTCAACGAGTGGTGAGCCAAGGAATCTCGGACTCCTACCTGCGTTGGCGTGGCATCGAGGCGACGCTTCAGCTTTCGCAATCGACAAATTCAAAGGTGGTGATTATCGGCAGCGCCAAAGACGGCTTGCCACTCATCCTTGGCAACATGGACGCGGCGCCGGCACAGGGAACGGTCGGTGCCGCGCCCGAGAGCGGTCAGACGGAGCTCAAAGACACGACGACGGCGGCGGGGACGAAGAAAACGCCGGCTGCCGGCCTGACGGAATCGCCCGACAAGGATCCAACCACGGGTTCGGCGGGACCGCCCGCCGCTGGTGCCGAAGGGTCACGATCGCTCTGGCCCTTGAGCCTGTACGATATCGACGCGTTCCTTTCGCGGACGATACGACCGACGGAGTCGGCCACGAAGCCGCCGCTGCAAAAGCAGCCGGCTGAACAACCGGCCGCTCCGCAGTTGCGATAATATCGGTGCCCAGTTGAAAGGGCGCGCCTCGCCTCGCCGAAAATCACACAGAACGGAATGCGAGGTTGACAGGTTTAATTCAGGTGCCCCGGCCCCAGAGCCCGCAATACCGCCGCGCAACGAACGGCAGACCATTGTCATAGCCAGGCCAACTTGCGTATTTCGGCAGCCTGAAATCCTTTTCCGCCGGCTCCCAGCACTTCCCTTCTTGCGCGCTCTTCTTCATCTCGGCAGACGCGTCCTGCATCAGCGTGAGAATATCCTGCGCGTCCTTCTTGGTCCCGAGCCGGCCGCTGGGTTGTCCGGGATGGCCGGGAATTAGCCTGTCCCAGTCCAATGCGATCACCTTTTTGATGAACTCCTCCGTCTCCAGCGGATAGATATCGATGAAACCTCGGCCCGGAAAAGCGCCGACAGGAATCGTGTCGACAATAAAAACGATCTTCTCCTTCGGCAAACGCATGACCAAGTTCGAGTCGGAATGATTGAGGCCGAGATATTTCAGCTCGAGCGTGGTGCCGCCCAGCTTGATCGTCCGGCCATTGTCGTTCACCACCTGATCGGGAAGCGGCGTATTCGGGTCGTTGAGCATGGCAAGGCGCTCTTTGGCACGCCTGTGCGCGATGATAGTGGCGCCCGCATCCTTAAAGGGCTTGCCGCCTGCGATATGGTCGTAATGATGATGGCTGTAGATCAGGAACTTGATGGGCCTGTCGGTAACCTTCTTGATCTCGGCGATATAGTCCTGCCCGCCAGTCGGTCGGCCATACGCGATCGGATCAGTCGCGATCACTCCATCTTTGGTCACAATGAACATCGACTGATGGTTTCCGTTGCGGAAGATGTAGACGTTCTCGGTACCCTCGACCTTCGTAGTCTCGATCTGCGGTCGTTGTGTCTGCTGGGCCAGAGCGGTCGTTGCGGACCCGGCCAAGGTCAAGGCGGCCGCCATTGCTGCGAGTCGAATCCTCGGCATGTGCATTTCTCCCTCTTTCATAGGGTCGCGAGCACGACGGCGTAACGCGACCCGGCGCGAGTATAATATGCCATGAACGTCGCGTCAGGCGCTGTCCTGTCGCGGCTGCGCTCATGGTCTTGCAGGAAGAAATGCCAATGCTACCAGATGGTGCGCGGATATGGAAAAACGCAACTCGACCACGCGGGCGTTTCGCACGATCGCTTTGCGTTCGGCCAGGTTGATTTCGACATCGTGATGTTCGAGAAACATTCGGTCCAAAGGATATACGGCCTTGTACACGGCCTCCTTGGCGACGAAGAGCAGTCGTCCGCGGTAAGCGTCGTCGCTGAGTTTCAGTTGCTCTTGCGGCGTTGCGACCAAGTCCAACAGTTCGGACGGTAAGGGCTCGGCCGGCTCGACGTCGACGCCCAACGCACCCACGTCGGCACGCATTCCGACCGCTGCTACCGCAATGCGAGAATCGTGAGCCATTGAGCCGATGATGCCTGCCGGCCAGACCGGCGCCCCGGCGGCGCCCTTCGGTAGCGCGCAGGGGGGATGCCCGAACTGCTGCAGGAGTTGGCGCGCGACAATGCGAGCGGCGCCGCTTGCCCGCCGGACTTTGACGATGCTGCCGGCAAACGCGGCGGCCTCCTCCGTCAACAGCGCATCCTCATCACCAGGCGAGATCAACCGATGGCCAAGCTTCACGCCAGGAAAAGACAGCGCATCGATTGCTGATTGAAATAGGGGATCGGTCGTGACGATCATTCTCGCCGGCGTTGAGTGGTTGTCGGACTGCGAATCATGAAGCGTCCATCGGGAAAATCAGCTCAAATTGACACTCAGCTTGGGAGCTTCTAACATTCTGTGCTTCCTTACATTGTATGTCTCCACCCCCCGAAAGGCCCTATGCAACGAGACCTGTCCTCTCCGTCAACGCCGGCCGACGACTATATCTCGTTCGAAGCCGTATATCCGGAGATGGTCGACGAAAATGGGGTCGCTGTCTGGCAGGCGTCATGGAGGAGACGACAGGAATTCCTTCGCGACTGTGCCGATGCGATCCACCCGGCCTATTTTCGCGGTCTGAAGGCGCTCGACCTGAGGCCCGACAGGTTTCCAACGCTGCCGGAGGTGAACGATGTGCTGGCCAGCGTGGGCTGGCGCGCGGCATGGGTTCCCGGCTTTATCCCATCTCGCGAATTCGCAGACCTCATCCGAGGCCGCTGCTTTCCTGTTTCGGCAGGAGTGCGCGCGCTCGAATTCGTCGACCATGCGCCGAGTCCCGACGCGCTTCATGATATCTGGGGTCACCTGCCATTCCTCTTCGACGAGACCTACAGCGACTATCTGCTGTCGATCACGGGCGCGATCGTGGGCACCGAGCAAGGCCCATTGGAAGTTCAACTATATGAGGCCAGAAAAGAGCTAGGTCGGCTGAGCGGCATGCATGCATCCGCGCCAGCGGTTCTCGAGGCCCACCGCCGCTTAAATGAGCTTGAAATTGTGGAGCGCAATTCGCCGCAACTTTCGACGCGGTTATCGCGTCTCTTCCTTTGGTCGATTGAGTTCGGGCTTCTTGGAAAGCCGGGAGACTCGGTGATCGTGGGCGCCGCCATCCTGTCCTCGCCTCGGGAGGCTTACGGTGTTCTCAGACATCCGCCCCGGATGCACAGTTTCAGTCTCGATGCGACCAATCATGACATCTTATTTACCGAACCGCAGCAGCATCTCTTCGTTGCGTCGAGCTTTCGTACTTACCAGGACGTTCTCGAACAATGCCTCGAAACGTATGGCAGCGCGATCCCCGCTGATCAGCCCGGACCGCAGTGAGCGTGGGCAAGCGCCGATCGGCCGCGATGCAACCGGAAAGGCGTTGGCAAGCGCTGCGGGGCGTTGGGGTGCTGCAGCGCGGAACGCAGGGATGCCGAAAGATTTCGAGGAAGGCAGCCGTCGGTTTGCTCCCGCATGTCAGTCCGCTGATTCCAAATTACACGTGAGCCAACGTGTCGGGATTACCTGCCGCCCGCTCGCGTCTGACCGGCGCATACTGTGCCTGTAACACGACTACGGGCAGTGGATCGAATAGGTCCGCAATCGCCAATTCGGGGCCGCTCGCTAATCTTACGTCGGTCAGCGCATTAGTGATTTCAGAGAACCCTGCCGCCGCCAGCGACGCATCCCAGGCGTCGCCGGGCGGCCATCGCAAACCACCACCGCTCGCGCGCGCAGACAGGCGCGCACCCACGACGATAACGGCGTTGCGACCGCTTATCCGCGCAAACGCCAGAATCTCATTGCCATCACGGCCGGCAACTTCGAGCGGACGATATGAGCCGTTCGTGAATACGTTCGGGAGCCGTCGGCGCAGAGCAAGAAGGCGCCGCATCAGGGCAAATTTCACTTGGCCGCTTGGCCATGTCCTGATCAAGGCCGGCCAATCAGGCTCATCGTCGCCTGTCTTCAGAAGCGAAGACCGCGCTTGAAAGTCGACGCGACGCCTGTTGTCCGGATCCACCAGCGACAGATCCCAGAATTCCGTCCCCTGGTAAAAGTCCGGAACGCCCGGCATCGTCGTCTTGAGGGCGAGCTGGGTCAGGCTTCTCAAGGCGCCCAGCAAAGCCGCGCGGCGCGCAAGCACATCGAAGGAGTCGATAAATCCTGCCGATTGCCGGCGATCGAGGGCACGACCAAGAAAGTCCCTGAGGCCGGTCTCATAGGCTTCGTCGGGCGCCAGCCAACTCGTCTGCTCTTTGCCTTCCCGCGCCGCCTTGATGGCATAAGCCTGCATCCGCTCGATGAAGTCTGCGTCTAGGCCGCCCAGAGGCCAAGCGCCGAGCAGAGCCTGATAGAGCATATATTCGTGCGCCGGGGAGGGGCTGCGCGGTTGCTGCCCTGCGGAGCCGGCGAATTTCGCATTGAGGGCGCGCCATTCGTGCACGCCGCGCGCCCAATCGTCGGCAAGCTCGGACAGGGCGATCAGCCTCATGCGTGCGTCTTCGCCGCGCTTGGTGTCATGCGTCGCGGTGGCGGTGAGACCATGCGGTAGCTTGGCGGCGCGCTGCTGCATGCGTTCGTGAAAACCAGCAATGGAGAGCCCGCCAGCGGCAGCATCACCCCCCACCTCGTTGAGCGCCAACAGGCGAGCGTACCGGTAGAACGCCGTATCCTCCAGCGACTTGGCCATCATTGGTCCGGTGAATTGCTGGACCTTGAATGCAAAATGGCGGTTGCGGGCAATGCTGTGACCGGTCCGACCGGGGGCGACGAGATCCAAAGTCAACGCATCACGCAGGAAATCAAAAACACCAATATCGGAGCCGAACCAATCCGCGCGGGCCTTGGCAAGTGCGGTCTCGATGATCGCGCGATCCTCGCGGCTAGGTCCTGAAGGGGTGAGGTAGGTGCGATAAATAGGGAAATGTAAGACGAACAGTTCCAGCGCGGTGCGCAAGCGTTCAGCCGTATAGTCACGAGTCGAGTAGTGACCGGCTGCGATGCGGGCGAGCAGACGTGTCAATACGGTGAACTCGCTCGACAGGATCGTCGCGATGACCCGGCGTTTGGACTCGATGACGATTTCCTCAAAGCTGCGCTCGTCACCGCTCGAGACGCGCCAAGTCCGATCAAGGATGGGGAGGCCGCGGTCATCGACCAGCACGCGTGAAATTATGTTGAGCCATTCGTAGCCCGTGGTCCCGGCGACGCCGGAAAAGCGCGGGAGGCGCTCGCCATCGGCAAGGATCTTTTCCGCAATCATGTAGAAACGGCGATGGCCAGGCGGCGCCTCGACATCTATGAGTCGTTGCAGCCGGCGGAAATATTGATGCGGGTCGCGTAACCCATCGATGTGGTCCAGCCGCAATCCGTGCAGGCAACCTTTCGAAATGAGTCGGCGGACCAGAGCATGGATCGCGGCAAACGTTCCGGCATCTTCTACCCGCAGTCCCGCCAGGGTGTTAATGTCGAAAAATCGGCGGTAGTTGATGTCACTTCCGGCCAGTCGCCAATATGCGAGCCGATAGTGCTGGCGCTCGAGCAGATGATGCAAGGCGAGCAGGGCTCCCGGTTCGCCTGACGTCGGTTGATAGGCGCGAATGCCGCGATCGATGACCTCCCGGGCTCCTGCGATGGCTGCAAGCTCTGCCTTGAATGCGGGCGCTTCGGAGCGCGGAGGATTGTATGGTCCGCGATATCGCGTCGCCAGCTGAAGGAGCTTGCGACCCGCCGGCTCATCTCTCGCGCCGGCCTGGGCCACGATCTTCTGCACGATCTCGCCATATCGATTCGGGCCGATTGGCAGTCGATGCTCGAAATACCAAGCGGAAAAGCTGCCCTCGCTGGGCTCGTAGCGCAGCGCGATCTCGCCGCATTCCAGGGCTTCGCCATACGCACGTCCAAGAATCGGGATAAGAATGCCGCCGCGGGGCCGCCCGGGGAGCGTCTGCCAATCGATATCGAAGGACGCCGCGTACGGGGATTTTGGCCCCCATTCTAGGACGTCGAGCCACCAGGGATTGTCGGCGTAGTGAACGCCCATGTGATTGGGCACGAAATCGAGAATGAGACCCATATCAGCTGCTTTGAGCGAATCGCACAGCCGCTCAAATGCTTCTTCGCCGCCGAGCTCGGGATTGAGCGAATTGTGCTCCACCACGTCATATCCGTGTGTGCTGCCTGCGCGCGCCTTGAGAAATGGGGACGAATAGAGATGACTGATCCCGATGGCCCTCAGATAGGGCACGAGCGCGGCGGCTTGGTCGAAGGTGAAGTCCGCGGTGAGTTGGAGCCGATAAGTAGCGACTGGAATCGAGGGAGGCATTAGCCCGCTCCGGTGATGCAGGATATATGCCAGTGCAAGAGCAAATCCTTCGCGCCGCCACTCCAGATCGACACGTCTTTAGCCCCGCGGCTGAGCGCTGTGTCCGGGCGCGCGCACGCCGTCATGTTGCGCCCGCAAACGCAAGGATCGATCGCGGTGGTGCCTCCAGCTTCGAGCCCGACGCGAATTCCTCCTCCACGCGGGACATCGGCGCGGTTGCCAGCAGCGCGGTCCAACGGC
>Ga0310810_10003521_pt1 | contig 17074 bp, 18 predicted proteins | sample NCmetagenome_FD_207641 | JGI IMG/M metagenome (GOLD analysis project Ga0310810, IMG submission 207641) | Soil microbial communities from experimental microcosm in Duke University, North Carolina, United States - NC | ecosystem: Engineered > Artificial ecosystem > Soil microcosm > Unclassified ... | reverse complement strand
GGGCTTCGCTTGCTCTCATGGGTGTATCTGCCTTTCTAGGTTCAAGGTTTCTTATTTGCATAAAACCCAGATACACCCGCTCCACAGCTTTTACACAAGAACTCTTACGCCACCCGTTACTCGTGCGCACCGAAACGAGCCTTGACTCCACGAAGGAAATCCCGGATCCTTAATGGCTAGTCAGGGCCCATGAACACACGCACCAATCGCCGCCGGTTCCTGCAACAGACCGCCCTAAGTGGAGTCGGGGTATGGCTGGGATCAATCGCGATCTCGCGCGGCGCAAATTCTCCAAATAACAAGCTAAACATCGGAATCATCGGGGTCGCACATCAGGGCAATTATGACCTGAGCAATGTTACCAGCGAAAATATCGTCGCCCTTTGCGATGTGGACGATTCGTACCTGGCCGACACGTCCAAGAAATTTCCGGGCGCCAAAACGTACAACGATTTCCGGCGTTTGCTCGACCAGAAAGAAATCGAGGCGGTAGTGATCGCGACGCCGGATCACACGCACGCGGTGGCTACTGTGGCCGCATTGGGCAGCGGACGTCATGTCTACTGTGAAAAGCCGCTGACCCGCACGATCTCAGAATGCCGTGTCGTAATGGAAGCGGCGCGCCGCGCCCGACGCGCGACACAGATCGGCACACAAATTCACGCGGGGACAAATTACCGGCGGGTAGTTGAATTGGTGCAGGGCGGGGCAATTGGGCCGATCGATGAAGTTCATGTCTGGGTGAGCGCGACCTATGGCGGAAAAGATACACCGAAGGAATCGCCACCGGTTCCGGCTAGTTTGCATTATGATTTATGGTTAGGTCCCATTCGCACCCGGCCGTATAGTCCGGAGTACTTGCCGCAGGCCTGGCGGAATTGGTGGGCATTCGGTGGCGGGGCGCTGGGAGATTTCGGATGCCATTATATGGACTTGCCGCATTGGGCACTGGGATTGCGAACGCCGGTATCGGCGGAGGTCGTTGAAGGACCGCCAGTGCACGCGGAGTCCGTCCCGCCGTGGCTCATTGTGCGCTACCAATATCCGTCGCGAGGTCAGCAGCCGGCGCTCAAATTGACGTGGTATCACGGCGGCAAACAACCGCAGCCGTCTGTGCTCGCTTCCGACCTCGCGGAGAAATGGAAGAGCGGAGTGCTCTTCGTCGGCAAGAAGGGAAATCTTCTGTCCGATTACTCCAGACACATGCTGTTGCCCGAGGATCGCTTTAAGGCTTTTGTTCCGCCGGCCCCCTCAATCGCCGATTCCATCGGCCATCATGCAGAATGGATTCGGGCGTGCAAAACCGGCGAGCCGACTACGTGTAATTTCGAGTACTCGGGCGCACTTACCGAGTCCGTGTTGCTCGGGAATGTTGCCTACCGAGCCGGCGCCAGGATGGAGTGGGATACCCAGGCGCTGCGCGCCAAGGGCTGTCCCGCGGCCGAGTCATTCATCCAACACGAATACCGAGAGGGCTGGAAAATCTAGGGAAAGCCTGAATATTTATGTCAACGAACCGTCTGAAATCTATGCACAAGAGCCGAACCACGTTCAAGCCGTTGCAAACCGGGCAAATCTGGAAGATGCAAGATGCGGATCTGCACGTGGAGGAGGTCGGAAAACGGCTTGTGCACTATAAGCTTTTCAAGAATGAAGCCAAGCGTGCCCGCACCTCGCTTTCGGGCATCGACGTGGTGGAAAAGTATTTGCAGAAGAATAAGGCTGTTTTGGTCGAGAAGTAGGTCCTTTCCCCTTTCACTTTTTGGCGGCTGGGCACGGTTTGCAGAAACTGTCGCCCAGCCGTTTTGGTGCTATCGCAGGAGCTTAAAGAGCCTTCAGGAACAAGTATTCCTCGTCCCGGCGGGATTGTTGGGTGCCTCCGTTATCGGGACCTCACTCAGCAACTTTCTCATTTCGTGCTTACATCGTGCAACCAAGTTTTCACGATTGGGGCCCCATGCGCCCAGCTTTTCCCGGCGATGAAACAAAACGGCGCTTGCATTTCGGGCCGATTTCCGTAGTGTGTCACCTCGGAAGCGAGCGTAGCTCAGCCTGGTAGAGCATCACGTTGCCAACGTGAGTGTCGAGGGTTCGAATCCCTTCGCTCGCTCCAATTCCGTCTAGAGGATCGTCTCTCCTCCCTCTCTGCTACAAACTGGCAACAGACGCCGCTCGGCGGCGCCTGAATCCCAAGGTCAATCACTTATTGGGTTTGAAATTAGGAACACCTTGTTTGAGGCTATCGCCCTAACTTGCATTTCCTTGCTTTTTAGCACTGATCTGGTTAACAACACTTCATGACTCCGCACATCCTTTTTGTCGATGACGAAGCGCCAATCCGGGAGTTGCTGTCGCTGTATTTCCGCAAAAAAGGACTGGAAGTGACAACTGCTATCAGCGCGGGCCAAGCTAAGGAACTCGCGGCCAGCGTTCCCTTCACGCTCGCGATTTTGGACCTTAATTTGGCAGGCGAGAATGGTCTAGAGCTGCTTGGGTTCTTCAAGGGCAATTATCCGAATGTCCCCGTAATCATTTTTACGGGTCAAAACTTGCCTGCGGTTCAGGAGCAGGAGCTCAGCCAGCGTGTTAAGGCAGTTGTGCGGAAAACGGAGTCTTTGAGCGCCTTGTACGATGAAGTGTGCCGACACTTGCCTCATGAGTGACACGAAAACTAGCCGCTAAAGCGCGCTGAGAATACTGTAGCATTCAGCTGCCTAAGGGGTGAGCGCAAGGGACTCGCCAGTACAGGGCAGCTAACAGAAGCGGTTGCGCCTGACTTAGGGAGACTGTGATTTATGCGAGTACAAGCTCTTCTGCAGAGAATAGGACAAATCGCTCGACGTGGGGGCGGAACACAAGAGACTTTCCAGCCAGTTCTGACTGACGCCGTGCGTTTTCCCTATGGCCCATTCCGCTTTAGGATCCAATTGCCCGCGCGGATGCCTTACAGGATTTTGGCCTCGACTGATCTCTCGCATTGGACCCCGATTGCTGAAGGGATCGCCGGTGCTGAGTATGAGGAGTATATCGATTCTGAGGCTTTCAAATTCAGTTATCGCTTTTATCGTGCTCAGGCAAGAGCAGTTTCTTCCGTAAATGTGATTGGCTACGCGTCAGTTGCCCTGCCACCAGGCTTTTCATTGATTGCCAATCCCTTTGATAGTGGCAGCAATACGGTGGGTCATTTAATCACAAACTGGCCAGACGGAACAACGCTCAACAAGTATGACGCGCGGCTGCTTCGGTTGACCGAGAACGAACTCAAAGACGGCAAGTGGACCAATCCGAGTGAACAACTTCTGCAAGGTGAGGGGGCGATATTTTTCAATCCGACGGATGATTACAGATCGCATAGTTTTGTGGGGGAGGTGGCGCAAGGGGAAATGACGACGCCGATCCCGTCAGGCTTTTCCCTGCGCGGTTCCCTGGTGCCTAAACCTGGAAATTTATATGAGGATTTGCAGTTCCCAATCTCAGAAGGCGATGTGATCCACATCTTCGATCGCGACCGACAGAAGTATGTTCTGTATCCTTTTGAAAACGGCCAATGGACGGCGGGCGCTCCGATCTTGGGTATTGGTGAATCTTTTTGGGTTGCCAAAGCTGAACCGGGCAACTGGATCAAGCACCTCTTAATAGAGAGCGCCTAAACAGAGCACCCCTCCTTGACTCGCGGACTCTTGAAGAGCAGCTTTTATTTTCCCTCTTTCTCATGCAGGACCGGTTGAAATAGGGTGAGGAGCATCCAAAAATGTCTGGCTAAGTGTTTAATCCATCCAGCGGACCGAACTCTGGATTTCGCTACTTCTCATCCAGGCATTGTCGCACTTTGTGGAGGAGCACGTTGGCGGAATAGGGTTTCTGCAGAAAATGCCTCTGGTTGCGATGGACAAAAGCCGTATCTTTGCCAGCTAAATACTGACTGTAACCGGTGGTAAAGACCACCTTGAGCTGGGGCCGTTCCGCTTGCAAGCGTTGCGCCAATTCGCGGCCCGTGAGATCATCCGGCAAGACGATGTCCGTCAGCAGCAAATCTGGTTTCACGCCAGGGGTGTGGCAGATGTCCAGGGCCTCTTGGCCTGAAGCAGCTTCCCGAACATGGTAGCCGTAGGCTTCGAGGAATCGCCGAGTCACCGTTCGAAGCATTGAGTCATCTTCCACTACCAAGATATCTTCGTTGCCTCCGCGTGGACGGGGTTCAGCTTGTGGTGATTGATCCGCTCCTGCAGGCGATGCGACAGTGGGCAGGAAGATTCTAAACGTCGTACCCGTGCCGACTTCACTCACCACTTCAACCCAGCCTTGGTGCTGTTTGACTATGCCATAAACTGTCGCCAGGCCCAACCCGGTGCCTTTGCCAGGCTGTTTCGTGGTGAAAAATGGTTCGAAGATCCGTGGCAAATCTTCTGGCGCGATGCCCATTCCGGAGTCTCTCACGCGTATGGAAACGAACTCACCTGCACGTGATTCGGGATGTGCTCGGGCATGCTTCTCGTCGACGCGGGTTCCTTCAGTGCTGATTTCCAGCTGACCGCCACGTGGCATAGCGTCGCGGGCGTTGACGACAAGGTTGACAATCACCTGCTCCATCATCCCAACGTCGCCCTGAACGAATGGTAATTCTTTGTGAAACGAACATTGCAGGCGGACATCCTCGCCGATTATCCGATTGAGCATCTTGATCAAGTCGCTAATCACATCGTTGAGGTTAAGTTTTTGGAACTGCATCGCCTGTTTTCGGCCAAAAACCAGCAATTGGCGTGTCAGATTGCCGGCACGTTTCGAGGCAGCCGTGATCTGATTGAGGCATGTCCGCAGCTCGTCGCTCAGAGGTTCGGTAGCGGTTAACGCCAGTTCGGCGTTGCCCCCGATCACCAGGAGCAGGTTGTTGAAGTCATGCGCGACGCCGCTGGCGAGCTGGCCTATGGCTTCCATCTTCTGCATCTGACGAAGTTGCGATTCGAGTTCCTTTCGCGCGGTGACGTCCTGCTTGACGGCGATGAAATGGGTGATCGCACCCCGCTCATCACGTACCGGCGTAATAGTGGATTCCTCAGTGTACAGGCTGCCATCCTTACGACGATTCACCATCTCGGCCTGCCAGACTCGGCCAGCCAGTATGTCTTCCCAGAGGTTGCGATAAAACGCCGGATCGTGACGGCCCGATTTGAGCAAGCGCGGGTTTTTACCTATAACTTCTTGAGCTGAGTAGCCTGTCAGTTGAGTGAATGCCTGGTTTACCCAGGTCACATTTCCCATCCCGTCGGTAATGAAAATCGCGTTGGCAGCCGACTCCAGAGCGGCGCTTTGCAGGCGCAAACGTGCTTCGGCTTGCTTGCGTTCGCTGATGTCACGCGAATTCAAGACGATTCCGTCGATCTGAACATCCTTAAGACGGTTTTGACCCACGGCTTCCAGATGACACCAAGAACCATCTTGTCGGCGACACCGGAATTCGCGCGTGACTCTCCGCTCTGGATTTTGGAGCGCTTCTGCGAAACCCTGACGTGCGCCGGTAAGGTCATCCGGGTGTACGAGCTCGAATGCGTTCCGGCCAACGAGCTCTTCAGGTTCATAACCCAAGACGTGTTTTATGGAGGGGCTGTTGTACTGAAATACGCCCTCAGGATTAAGAATCGTCAGAATGTCCACCGAGTTCTCTGTCAGCGCCCGGAAATAATTTTCCTTGCGAGTCAATGCTGTTTCAGCCAGCAGACGTTGGTGCCGTTCCTGGTTTTCCTGTACAGCCCGGCGTATCGCAGGCACTAGCCGTTCAGGCCAATTCTTAAGCACATAGTCCGTCGCGCCTTGCCTTAAACTCTCGATCGCGGCTTTCTCGCCAATCGTCCCCGACACCAGCAGGAAGGGGACGTCCGGACGAATTTGTCGGGCCGTTTGCAACGCCTCAAGCCCAGTGCAAGTCGGTAACGAGTAATCAGCGAGGATGATATCGAAGGCGCTCTTCGCCACGGCCTCCCGGAAATCCGTCATGTTATCAACCAGAGCCAACCCGATCTGCATCCCTTCCTCCTCTAACATCCCTTTCACAAGTTCAGAATAATCGGGATCGTCCTCGAGGTGTAGGATGCGCAGAAACTCACTCATCAAAAGTTTTGTCTCCCGTGCGGAGTTTTTCTAGATTGAATTCTCGAAGTGCCATGTAGCCCAATCGATAGCACTTAACTGCTTCGCTGTCGATTCCATTGCGTTTTTCGATGACCGCAGCGCGTGCGGTTTAGAGATTCACATCAAGGACACGCCTCTTCGCTTTGGTTCAGGGCTTTTTGCCAGCGCGAGTTCCTCAGTTACGGTGTCGCCGGTTCTGCGATGCAGTAAAGGAACCGCTCGCCGCGAAGATAGAATTCGCGGTCTACAACGGCTGCCGAGGCGCTGAAAGAGTCTTCAAGATGGTTGACTGCAAGGAGCGCATTTTCCCGATCATGTCGCAGGACGACCGTCGTGCCATCTCGCCCGGTGACATAGATGCGACCGGCGGCTCCGACGGGCGAAGAAAAGATAAAATCGTGTATGCCCTCGAGCCGTAACGGTTCGTCTTTTGGTTTGCCGGTCATGGGGTCGAGCCTTGAGAGGACATTCTGGTTGTGTCGCAGGACATAAAGCGTGTCGTCATAAAGCAGAGGCGAAGAGACGTAAGGGGTCAAGCGGTTAAGCTTCCACACGACGTGGTCGGTGCCCGTGATGTCGCCTTTGGCGCCCGCGAGCCGAACGGCCAGCATCGCCTGTGAATAGTAGCTGTTCCCGGCAATGACCAGGCCGTTGTAATAGACCGGCGAAGAGACGACGTTTTCCGTGAGGCCCGCGCATTCCCAAAGCTCCTTTCCTGAGACCAGATCATAGCCACGCACACGCTTCGTCGCACTGACAATCACCTGCGCCTTGCCTTCATCTTCAACGACGAGCGGTGTCGACCAGGAAGTCTTTTCATCGCGGGCAACCTTCCAAAGTATTTTGCCGGTCTGCTTGTCAAAGGCGTAAAGGAACGAGTCGGCCTCATGATCCCAGCAAACAATGAGAGTGTCTCCATAGAGCACGGGCGAACTGCCTTCACCGTGAGCATGGAGTGTGTGCATGTGTCCCAGATCTTTTTGCCATTTTATTTCTCCATTCAGATCAAGGCAGTAAAGGCCGCGTGAACCGAAGAAGGCATAGAGCCGTTGGCCGTCGGTGACCGGTGAATTCGAGGCCAGACTGCCCGTTTGATGACCGCCCTCATGCGGCCATTCTTCACGCAAAATCTTTGACCACAATAGCGCACCGTTGCGCCGGTTGAGGGCCACCGCAAGGAATTGGTGGCGATGCCTCACCGGCACGCTGTCATGCACGCCCGGGGCGTCGTCATAGACAGGCTTCTGGGCTTCGCCGACCGGCACTGCGGAGAGCACGTATACGGAATCGCCAGAGACGATTGGTGAGGAATGCGCCTTTCCCGGCATAGGAACTTTCCAGCGGATGTTGTTCGTTTCGCTCCAGTAGACCGGGGGATTTGCGCGTGGCGCGACGCCGTTCGCCAAGGGTCCTCGCCATTGCGCCCAGCTACCTGGAGGGGCGCAGGTGTTACCGTTGGTCTGATCCGCCGGCGCGGAAATTGAGCAAAGACCAAGGAGGAGAAAGATGAGGCGTAGTGGGCAGGTCATTACGATGGATTGTGTCGTTAACCGCAAAGGGTGTCAAAGGCTCGCTAAGATTGCGCTAGAAGAGCGGTTTCAGAAAAGTGTGGCCTCCTCCAATGCTCAAACTACCTGCTTTGAACTTTCATTGGAATTGGCATAGCAACATACATTTCTTTGCGTAGCGCAGCGAAGCTTGGTAGGGTGAGGACTATGGGCATGATGAAAAACTACATTTTGAAGCTGCTGCAGCAATGCTCGGAGGAGAAGTTCGGCCAGGATGCGATTGAGTGGGCGGTGGTATCGGGCCAGGTACGCCTGACGTATGATTTGGAGCGTGACGTTCGGGAGAGCATGTCCAGGTATGATGAGATTATCGAAGCGTATCGTTTAACGTTGGCTCAAAAAGCGCAGACACCGCCAGCTGAGCGTGCGCCGATGGTGCGGGCTGATTCCAGTCGGCGGGTGAAGGCTGCCACCGCTGAGGCGGCGACCAGGAAAACGCAGGCGGGTTAGGGCTGGACCGTGCAGGCTGGAAGCCTGCGATACAGCCGACAGAATGTCTGCGCTACGTAGGTCTGCTTGGATGTAAGGCGCAGAGCAGAGAGCCCTTCCTTGTGCTCGGCTCGACCCTTCTGCTTCGGCTCGCCAGATTGTTAGTCATCGTCATGGCGCCCTGTCATCAATGGCAACAGGTGCCAGAGGAAATAGACCAGCGACGAGATGAAGGCGGCGACATACGTCCACGCAGCAGCGTTCAATACCTGGCTTACCGCAGAGCGCTCCTCGGCACCTTGAATAAACCCCATTTGATTCAGCGCCAGCTTGGCGCGACGCGAGGCATCAAACTCGACCGGCAGCGTAATCAAATTAAACGCCATCAGGATCCCCCAGGCTGCGGCCATGATTAACAGGCCGACCTTCGGAGCCAATAGTCCCGTCATGAGGCCAAGCAGCGGGACCCACAAAACCAGCTGACTCGCGAAAGTGGTCACACCCACCGCTGCCATACGGATTTCCAATGGGGCGTAGCCCATTTTGTGTTGAATGGCATGGCCGCACTCATGTGCCGCTATGCCCAGCGCCGCGGCCGATCTACCTTCGTAGTTTGCCCGGGAAAGCACCAGCCGCCTTCGCAATGGATCATAATGATCCCCCAACAACTCTTCGTGCTCGACGATTTCAACATTGTTGATACCCGCGCCGCGCAGAATTTCTTCGGCTGCTTCTGCTCCGGTTAAACCCGACAGCGTTGGCGTTTGGCTGTGCCGCGCATAGGCTTGTTTCACGTGCAATTGGGCCAACAATGCAATGACCAAGGTGATAAGGAATAGGCCGAGTATCATACGAGTTTTCTTTTGGGGAACAACGCCCGCCGAACTTGTCGGGACAGAAACTGGATGCTTCGCTGGACTGAACGCGCTGTTGGTCTTCGTTTGGGAAGAATGGCGCGTGCGGATCTCAGCCAGCGTCTGGCCCACGCGAATTCGGCCGCCAAAATGGCCAGTCCGAGTGGGATTACAACGAACGCTGGGCCCGGCAGAACGATCAAGGCGATGCCAAACGCCAGTACTGTGCCGCCCACAACTGCCACTAAAATGCGCTTAAAACGTATCATCGTGGTACTGCTTAGGATTTGGGTTCGATTGTTAGGCTTTGATTTCATTCGTTTATACCCCAATGACGATCGGAAGGTGTGAACTGGAAAGGAGCATTGTAACGCGCGAGAAGCCGTTCATGGAAACGCTCGGAGTCTGTTATCGCGCTTGAAACATTCGCGTTGTTAGTTGCCAGGGCCGCGGTGTTGCTGCGGGGCTCCTTTAGCAGTGCATTTGCCATATCTGCGAGCACAGTTGCTCCAAAGGGCTTCCACAGGATCGCAATCCCTTCATCTGCGATCGCCTCCTCGCCCGCCGATGAGTGATTTGCCAGCACGACCATCGGTGCGCGCGGGTTGAGTTTCCTGAGGTTGTCCAGGATCGCCCGTCCGGTACGAACCGGTTGGTCTAGATCCAGCAGGACGAGGCCCGGACGGTGTTGAGTCGACGCTTTGACGGCTTCCGATGGGGTCGCCGACCACAAGATCTCGAACTCATCAGGTCTGAAGGCTCGATGGATAGCGGCGCGGGTCTGCGGCGTGACCGCCATCACCAGCGCCAGGACCGTCAATTTCATTTTCATGAGACCATTTTTCCTGACATTGGTGGATTAGACTAATACGATTTCTCGATTGGACTTTTAGGTTTAAGTGAAAGATTGTTTCACGGATGGAATTCCTGAATTATCATCACCTGCGTTATTTCTGGACGGTCGCCAGGGAGGGAGGCCTGACCAAAGCGGGGGCCAAACTCCACGTGTCGCAGCCCACCATTAGCGCACAGATTCAGGCGCTGGAAGGTGTGCTCGGTGAAAAGCTGTTTCGCCGCAAGGGCAGGAATTTGGAACTCACGGACGTCGGCCAGCAAGTGCTCGGCTACGCTGATGAGATTTTTTCCATTGGACAGGACCTGCTGAATTCGGTGAAACAGCGCCCGACCTCGCGTCCCCTGCGATTGAATCTGGGCGTTGCCGACGCGCTGCCGAAGCTCGTCACTTATCAAATTATTGAACCGATTTTTCGTCTGCCAAAACTGGTGCAAGTTTCCTGTTGGGAGGCCAGTGTTTCGGACATGCTTTTGGAACTGGCATCTTATCGGCTGGACCTCGTGTTGGCGGACGAACCGGCTTCCAGCGGGGTTACTACCAGTGTGTTTAACCATTTGTTGGGTGAATCAGGCGTCGCTTTTTGCGCTACACCGCGACTGGCCAGGAAGCTGGAAGGGCCTTTTCCCAAATCCCTGCACGGAGCGCCGGCGTTATTGCCAATGGCCAACAGCGGTTTGCGGCGGTCGCTGGAAAAATGGTTTCATGCGGTGGGCGTTCGGCCTCGTCTCGTGGGAGAGTTTTATGACCCCGCCTTGGTCAATGTGCTGGCACTCCACGGTTTGGGCTTCATGTGTGTGCCCACAGTTGTTGAAAAGGAAGCCGTCGCCCAGCTTGGATTCCGGGTGATCGGTCGTACGGATGAATGCCAACAGCAATTCTATGCGATTACGCCGGAGCGAAGACTGACTCATCCCGCGGTGACAGCTATCACTTCCGACGCTCCCTCCCGGCTGTTTCCTAAACGGTGAAGGTCGTTTACAAGGAGACCGACGGAGCGCATACCTGGCATAATTGGAGAGAATCTCTACGCGAATTTTCGCTGCAGTTGTTCCGGTACCGCGGAAGTTATTTCAGGAACGTCCCCTCGCGCAGTTCTTCATAGGCTTGGCGTAGTTGGGCCTGGGTGTTCATCACGATGGGCCCATACCAGGCGACAGGTTCCTGCAGAGGTTTTCCAGACACGAGGAGAAACCGGATGCCTTCGTCGCCGGCCTGTACCGCGACCTCATCGCCTTGGTCAAACAGGATTAACGATCGATTATCAGCTTCGGTGGGCGGAGTGGTTTCAAGCCATTTGACCCCTTCGGTGGGGACGGCCAGGGGTCCGGAGGCATTGCAGAATTTGCCGCTACCGGCAAAGACATAAGCAAAGGCCTGGCGGGTGGTCTCGACCGGCAGGGTTTTTCGCTTTCCAGGCGGCACGGTCACATCGACATAAACCGGATCCGCCGCGATACCCTCGACCGGGCCACGCTTGCCCCAAAAGCTTCCACAGACGATGCGCGCCCTGGTTCCGTCGTCGTCTGTTACTTCAGGGATTTCTCCTGATTTAACTTCCTGGTATCGCGGGGCAGTCATTTTGAGGGCGGAGGGGAGATTGGCCCACAACTGGAAGCCATGCATTTGGCCGAGTTGGTCGCCCTTCGGCATTTCCTGGTGAATGATTCCGCGGCCGGCAGTCATCCATTGAATGTCTCCGGCGCTTATCGTCCCACGGTTGCCGAGGCTGTCGCCATGGTCGACGGTACCGGCCAGAACATAAGTAATGGTTTCGATACCGCGGTGAGGGTGCCAGGGAAAGCCGGCGAGGTAATCGTCGGGGATATCGTTGCGAAAATCGTCGAGGAGTAAAAATGGATCAAAGTCGGAAGTGTTGCCAAAACCGAACGCACGGCGCAGGCGCACACCCGCGCCTTCCAGGGTCGGCTTAGCCTGGCTGAGACGTTTAATAGGGCGAATTGACATTTATTAACCTTTCTGTGTTGCGTAATCCAATCGGTCGAAACGTTAACTGTCGATCGGCAGGACACCGGACGTGGTTTGGGCTTTGCTGGCAGCTGAGCTGGATATAGCTGCGCGCCTCAATTCCATCGGATAATTCAGTTCTCGCCAGGCATCGATTCCTCCTAGCAACGGCCGGACGCGAGTGAATCCTTTGCGTTGAAGCCTGAGCGCAAGGCGGGCGCTGGAAACTTCATTGGGACACGAACAATACACGATGATATCCCTGTCCTTCGGAAATTCATTCAACCGCTTTTCAATATCTTCGATACTGACATGAATTGCGCCCTGGATGAAAGCGGGATCTTGTTTGACTGCGGCGGTCGAGCGCAGGTCGAAAATGAGCGGCGTTTCGCCTGCGTCCAGCTTTTGGCGCAACTCGTCGACAGTAATGCGCGCCATGCGCAGCTCATGCAGGAGCCGCTGCCGTTGCCAGAATTTGTAAGCAATGTAAAGCGCTGCCAAGGCGATTATGAAGGTAAGCGCACTGCCACCGATACGCCCGAGCGCCGCCGCGATTTGATCTATTTGTTTGCTGAAGAAATAGCCGAAACCAAGCAGACTGGCGCCATAAAGGAGCGCACCGAGTCCGTCTACAAAAAGAAATCGTCCCGCGCTCATACCCGACATTCCGGCCAAGGGTGGAGCGATGGTGCTCATGCCGGGCAGGAATTTCGCTACGATCACGCCGCGCAGTCCATATTTGGTGAATACGTTCTGCGTGCGACGAACGCAGGAATCGGGCTCCAGCGAAATGCGACAAAGAAAAGCCAACACCTGGTTGCCGCGATAACGTCCCAAGTAAAACCACATCGCGTCGGGAATCAGACAGGCCATCACAATCGCCGCCAGACCCAGCGGCAAGCTGAATTTTCCAACGGCAGAAAGTGCACCTGCAGCCAGCAGCCATGGCAAAGCCGGCAGCGGCAGACCCATTTGCTCCACTAACACCGCTGCGAACACGAGCGGTAAGCCGTGGTCAATGAGGAATTGCGTAGTTTGCGCCATAATTGCTCAGAAGAAAAAAGTTAGTCCAAGGAGTCCGTTGACGCCATTCAATCCGAGATTTGGGCTGTGCATAACACGCTACACCATACTGAGCACGACGCGGAAGCGTGCTTTGCCGCTGTGCATCTGCTCAAAAGCCTCTGCGACCCGGGTTAATGGAAACTTCTCAATCATTGGGTGCACTCCACTCATAGCGCTGAATTTCAACGTGTCCTGGGAATCCCGCGCCGTGCCTGAATACCAGCCGGCCACAGAACGGCGGCCCATGATCAATGGCAGTACACTGACGGTCAAAGGCTCGGCAGGTGCAGCCGGCACTAATAATGTGCCATCCACGGATAATCCGCCGACGAGGTCCGAGATCGCCTTTGCATTGGGAGCCGTCGCGAGGATAACGCGCGCGCCACCCAGTTTTTGCAGTTCAGTGGCTGCATCGGCGGACCCGGAGTCGATGTAATGATGAGCTCCCAATTTTCTGGCGAGCGCTTCTTTATCCTTTCCTCGCCCAAGAGCGACCGTTTCGAACCCCATTTGTCTGGCGTATTGAATCCCCAAATGTCCAAGCCCACCGATGCCATGAACGGCAACCACGTCGCCACCTTGCGCGCCAGAATTGCGCAACGCATTAAAAACAGTCACGCCGGCGCACATGAATGGCCCTGCCTCTTCGGCCGGCAATTCTTCAGGAATAGCCGCGAGTGCCTCCTCCTGCGCAATCATGTATTCGGCATATCCGCCGTCGAAATCAATGCCTGTCACTTTGCGGTTGGTGCACATCGCGAAATCGCCCCGCCGGCATTGCTCACATGTGAAACAATGTCCACCATGCCAACCGACGCCGACTCGCTGACCTGGTTTCCAAGCCGTGACCTCCCTGCCAACAGCGTCAACGCGCCCAGCCACTTCGTGGCCAGGCACCCGCGGATACTGAAGGCCGGGCCACAAGCCCTCTTTGACGAGCATATCGCTATGGCAAATCCCGCACGCTTCGACTTTCACACGGACCTGCCTGCGGCCGGGTTCCGGGATATCGCGCTCCACGAGTTCAAATGGGCTGCCCGGTTTAGTTAGTTGCGCAGATTTCATTTTTGTACTCATAAACGATTTTTCTTCGCGTTGCGGCCAAATCTACTCCAATTTAGGGACACTTTTTCTCCCACTGGATGCGCCTCACCAGGTGTATAAGCAAATCCGGCGGGTCTCGATCCCAGTGCAGGTCGGATATCTCGTAAGGTTTTAGACCAGATGCTCAGCCAGGAACCACACCTGCATTTCGTTGGTGCGAATAACATTGCTCACCAGCAGGTCATTGGTTCCGTCATCACCCATTTCGGCCGCCTTCCGCGCTGAGGTTCGTGCTCCCTGCAGGATGATCTCATGAGCAGTGAGCAGGCGTGAGATTTGAACCGGCACTTCTTCGCGACCCTTTGGCGGGCGCGGAATATTGGTGTTTTCGGCGACATCTGCTGCCATGGCGTAGCTTAATCCACCGAGGGCCTGGATGCGTTCGGCGATTTGGTCGACCAATTCGGCTTGCTCCTCGAAGTGTTTGTCGAACAACAAATGGAGTTGATAGAAGGTTTTGCCGGAGACTTGCCAATGGTGCTTCTTGTAGAGGTCACGCAGCGTCATGGTATCGGCCAGGATTTGATTGAGCCGCTCGACGCTCGCCTGGCATACCTTCTCGCCGAGACCGATCGGCAATTTGGCGATGCTCCCAAACGGCTGAATTTCGGCCGCTCGCTGGTGCAGTTTGGGCTGGGCTCGATCCGGGTGGAATCGAAACGTTACGGTTGAATCGTGATTGGATACTTTTGACTTAGCTGTCGTTTTCATAACAGAGAATTTCTTTCAGGCGGGAAGTTTGGTTTCAGAGTAGACAATCGAAGGGGTGGAAGGAACTTGCTCATGTCGGAAGCGGATACACTCTAGCGATAACCGCCTGAGATCACGAATGTCTCTCCGGTGATCCATGACGAATCGTCAGCGGCAAGGAAAACTGCCGCACCAGCGATGTCCTTGGGTTGCCCGATGCGACCCAGAGGCGTCTGCGATTCGACCTGCTTTCGCAGGTCGCTTTCGGCGATGCCGGCCGATTGCGTTCCCTCGGTTTCCACCATTCCTGGCCGGATCGCGTTCACGCGAATTCCTTTCGGGCCGAGTTCAGCGGCCAGCGAACGGGTGATGGCGTCTACGGCTCCCTTGGTGCCGCTGTAAACAGCCGCCTGTGGAATGGCCAGGGTGCTGACCACCGAACTGATGTTGATGATGCTTCCTCCGGCGCCATTGAATTGCTTCGCCGCTGCCTGGGAAGCCAGCAGCAGCCCCAGCACGTTGAGATCGAATTGTTTGCGGAAGTGATCCTCGGTCAATTGTTCCAGAGGCAAAAATTCGTAAATACCTGCGTTGTTAACCAGGATGTCGACTTTGCCAAAAGCCTTGTTGGCCTCGGCGAACAAACGATCGATGTCTGCCTTGCGGGCCATGTTTGCTTGGACAGCAACGGCTTTCCCCCCGTTCTTGGTAATCTCGCCAACCACTTTGTCCGCGCCATCCTTGCTTGAGCTATAATTGACGACCACAGAAGCGCCCTCTGCCGCCATCTGTTGGGCGATCGAGGCACCAATGCCCTTCGAAGCGCCAGTGACTACTGCGACCTTATCTTTCAGTTTCATTGAATGTGTATTCATATGCCTTTGTTTTCTTAATTGAGTGTAAGTGTGAACTTAGACCGTACCGATGCTGCGCGAATCGCCGGTGACGAGTGCGACCTTTGCTGAGAGTTTCTTCGAGTCCGTATTCATCTGATGGCAGCTGTCTGGGGGGCTGAGGCGCGTTCGTTTTCCGCGGCGAAGGGCCTCTTGCTTACTGCTTCCGCGGCGTCTTTAATCAACGAGGCGACTGCACCAGGTTGCGATACATAAATTGCATGGCTGCCGGCCACCTCGACGACGTTCGCGCCGGCGCGCTGGGACATGAAACGCTGCGCTGGAGGTGGAATCATCTTATCCTCTGTGGCCACCAGATACCAAGTTGGCTTGGTTCTCCAAGCCGGTTCGCTAATTGTGCCACTAAGCGCAGCGACGCCCCAAGGGACCTGAGAGTCGGCCATAAAGGCGGCTTTTTCTTTATCGACATCCGCCGCGAATGATGCAGCAAATTTGGACTTATCGAGAAAAAGAAAGCCATCGATGGGCGGCCGAATCGGCGGAACGGGGGCACCGGGTGGCGGATCTTTAATCAGTGCTGCTACCGACTCGCCCTTGTCCGGCGCAAAGGCTGTGATATAGACGAGGCCAGTTACCTTTGGATGATTGCCGGCCTCTGTGATCACGGCGCCGCCGTAAGAATGGCCCACCAGGATGACGTGACCCTCGCTGCCGTTTATGATTCGCTGAGTGACGGCAACGTCGTCCTCCAACGATGTGGTTGGATTTTGAACCACGTTCACAACGTAACCTTCTTTCTTAAGGATGTTGTAAACGGCTTCCCAGCCGGAGCCGTCGACAAAGCCGCCGTGAACGAGGACTATCGTTTGTGAATTTGAATCAGATGTATTAGTCATAAGCAGTAATTTATTTAATTGAGGTCAGTTTTTGATGAACACCAACAGGTCCTGATTGACTTGGTCCTTTAACGTTGTGCACAGGCCGTGTGGCGCCCCTTTGTAAACCTTCAGCGTTGCGTTCTTAATCAGCTTTGCGGAGCGTAGCGCTGAGGCGCCAATCGGGACGATCTGGTCGTCGTCGCCATGCAATACCAGGGTCGGCACATCAAAAGTTTTCAGGTCTTCGCTCAGGTCTGTCTCGGAAAACGCTTTGATGCAAAAGTAAGCCGCGGGGAATCCAGCCATCATGCCTTGGAGCCAAAAGGAGTCGCGTACTCCTTGCGAGATTTTGGCTCCGGGGCGGTTGTAGCCATAGAACGGCAATGTGAGATCTTTGAAGAATTGGGAGCGGTCAGCGATGACGCCAGCGCGAATCTGATCGAACGTCTCGATCGGAAGACCGCCGGGATTCGCCTCGGTTTTGAGCATCAATGGCGGCACGGCGCCGATCAACACCGCCTTGGCGACTCGGCGGGTACCGTGGCGGCCGATGTAGCGAGCGACCTCGCCGCCACCTGTGGAGTGGCCTACATGAACGGCGTTCTTCAAATCGAGCGCTTCGGTTAAGGCGGCGAGATCGTCCGCATACGTGTCCATATCGTTACCTTGCCAGGGCTGGCTCGAG
>Ga0310810_10003518_pt1 | contig 17084 bp, 19 predicted proteins | sample NCmetagenome_FD_207641 | JGI IMG/M metagenome (GOLD analysis project Ga0310810, IMG submission 207641) | Soil microbial communities from experimental microcosm in Duke University, North Carolina, United States - NC | ecosystem: Engineered > Artificial ecosystem > Soil microcosm > Unclassified ... | reverse complement strand
CGCGACGGCAGTGTCCTTGCCCTTCGACTGCACGAAGCAACGAACGAGAAAAGTGCGCCCGAGATTGTCGCCGGGAGATGACGGCATCACGAACGACGCTGTCGCTCCGAGTGGAGATCCGCCTGTCGTGATCGTCGGGAGACTGTCGCCTGCCTTGCTGCATGACAGGATTTCCCACGTGATCACATTAACGCCGACGAGAGACGTCAAAGCAAGATTAACCGTCGAGGAATAGGCGACGATTTGCTCGGCGGGGTTCGGTGCCGAATTGACGGTAAACGCTGCGCTTAAGCCGCTCATGTTAATCTTCTCCGCTCGTGGAGAATCCAATTCGTGGAATCAAACTTGAAAGCAGCCGAAACACGCGCACTCGCCGCGAAGGTGAGGAGCGTTCCTGCTCCCGGACCACCGTTAACAATGGGCGTTGTAAAGCTCGTGACGTCGAAGCGATGAATCCAAATGACATCGCCGAGCAGCGCGCCGCTTGTTCCTAGCGTCTTCGTGCGGATCGCGGTCTGCGTGCTCTCGGGAATAGATCGGTGCACACCTTCGCTGGCTAGCAGCGTCTGGTCTGCGTCCGTCAGGTTCGCGCCGATCGTCCCGACGGGGCCGATTGGCGTGATGCGATTCGCGTCATTTTTCTGGACTAGCTGCGCGAGCGCGATCGACTCGTAGAGCGCAACAGCTCCAGCAACCGGAGCCGGCACGCCTGCATCTGCGATTTGCTGCAGTCGGATCGCTTCGTAGGGCGAGGACACAGCAGTATCCGTGACGCTCAGCGAAAGCGTGTAAACCGTTACGGCATCGACCTGGACGCCTACGACATAGATGCCGCCGACATCAGGAACGAACGAGACGGACGCGCCGGTGTCATCGGATAGTCTTGACTTCGCTGGGCCCGAGGAGATCGGGATCGACTGGATCCAAGCGTAATTGGTTCCAGTCGGTGTGGTCGTCAGCGTGACCTGCTCACCGACAACGAACCCGGAAACGGACGCAGAGGCGCCCGTCTCGCCTGCCGTCATTTGTCGGCTGGCGCTGATTGCTAGAATGCCTGCCATGATCGGTTAGGAGTCTTTCCAGCCCCACGTTCGGAGTAGCGACGCTGCCGACGAATCCGCCGGACTAGGATTCGCCGCACTCGCCGCCAGTGCCTCGAGAAACCGCTTATGAACGAGCAGAATTGGCGACGAAACGCTGAGCACGTTCGTCACATCTGCCGAGGAATGCACGGCGGTGTTCGTGCGATGTCCCTCGTGACAGCGCCACAGGTCGGCAAGTGCCGCGTAGGCATCTTCCGGTGTGGAGACGCTTTGGAATAGCGGCGTGTACTTGAAGTCGGCTTTGCCGTTCCCGGAGATCTGATGATACGCCGCGCTTGCAGTGCCGTTACCGTTGTCGTTTAGCCGGTGACGGCGCATCCGGAGTAGCGCTGCGTTGACGAACTCCATCAGCGTCTTCGGCGTTGGGTCGGACGCGAGCTCGGAAAGAATAGCGTTCGTCGAATCGCCGGTGTTGTGGACGCCAACGGATGTGTTGTGCGCGTTTTGCTTGCTGCGGATGTCGGAGACGATGGTGGAGAGAGTGCCCAAGGAAAGAACGGCGACCGAATTTTTCAAACCAGAAAGCGCCGTCTGAACATTTGAGTCATCGATTGCCGCGCGCGCCCGGTCCGATTTCGGATTGACGATCGCAGGCGTCACTATGCCATGCGTCGCTAGCGTGGTTTCAATGATCGTCGCTTCTTTGACGACACACGTCAGCTCAGCCCGGTCTGTACCGGCGCCGATCGGAGAGGTTAGCTTTTGGGCAACGTAGAGAGTAACCGTCTGCTCGACGTCCTCTTTTTTCTCCGCCGTTGGATTCCCATTTGCGTCAGTCTGATAGGCGCGGATATCTCCCTGATAGCCGCCGCCCCATTCCGCTGGCAGCGAGTAGTTCTGGACGACGAAGGTGTACTTGCCGCCTTTATCAAACTTGTGATGCCACTTCGCCTTGCGAAGTTCGTCGACGTCGTCGCGATCGATCGGTGCGTCGCCCTCGAACACCAACACTCGCGCGAGCGCGTCTGCTTTTAGCTTCTTGTCGAGCTCACTGTCGGTCGGTGCGATAACGCACCAGACACGGATGTAGTTCCCGGCTTCAATTACGGTGGCCTCGCCGTCGATATGGGTGAGCGTGAAGACGACCGTGCACTTGATGCCCGAGACGGGGCTTACCGGCGCCGTAGTTATCGTCGGCATGCCTAGGCGTTGACCTTCGTTACCGTAAACACCGCGTCGAGCTGCAAAATTCCCAGCTTGTTCGCTTGGTAGCCGGTGCCAACACCGTTGATGAGCGCGTAGATCGCCTGTCTGGCGCTACCCATGTCGACCGCGAGCGGAGACGAAAGCGTAAACGTAATCGAGTGTGCCGCATTGAATGCAGCGAGTGAGCCGGACGCATCCGTCGTTGGCGTTCCCGTGCCGCCTACAACGCCGCTGTTATTCACGTACTGAACCGAGAGCGTCGGCATCACAGTCGGAAGTGAACCCGTGTAGGCTCCGCCGTCGCCAGCCGCGGCGTTTAGCATGATCCGAACGGAGACCAGGCTCGAGTGGTCCGGAATATCGTTGAGCGGTATCCAAAGATAATCGGCAGATGCGTTCTGAACCCACGCGCCTGCATTCGTGCTCCAAGTCCACGAGTTCTTGTCGATCGGTCGAAGCGCCTGGATGCGCGTCACACTCTGCGAAGTCAGCGCAGGAATGGCGCCGAACTGCATCCCTGAACCGTTGATGATAATCGCTGCACTTGGCGCGTACGTGCCCCCGGCTGCCCCGTCGAGCGCGTTCTGGAACTGCGTGTCCCAAAGCGTCGGTGCGCTGCTCGGAAGCTTCTCGCGCGTAAGGTACGCGGATGCTTTTGATCTGACAAATGTCATAGCGAATCGAAGTCCAAGAGGTCCTGATCGAGCTCGAACCCGTCACCGTGAAACCAACTGAATGTCGCCCAAGCAGGCAGCATTCGATCGAGTAGCTGGAACAGCTGCACTTCGGTGATGTTTAGGAACTCGTCGATCGTCATGCCGGACGGCTGCATGACCTCGACATAGACGTGGCAACGAATGCTATTCCATGCGCCGCCGCCGAGATTGTCATCCGACGAGCCCGGATTGATGCCAGGCCAAAAGGTCGGATCTGGAGGCGTCGCGAGGTCCGTTCCTTCGTTCACGTAGAGCGCTACAAAAACGTCACCGAGTAGCTCTTGCACTGCGGCTTCGACATTGGCTCGGGTAGGACCGACGACAGCGTGATAATGGGCTGCCGCGCGTTGCCTGAGTTGCCAGCGCTGCTCGTTGAGCCGCGTCGGTAAGCCGAGGACCTTTACCCAGTAGTCAAGGCGTTCGCCGGAAGTGAGCGGTACCGCGTTTGCTCTGAGTTGCTCCGGCTTCCTGAATCCTACGGCGGCAATCGTCCGCGCTAGCGCGAGATTTTCTGCGTGAACGACCGTGCCGGACTTTTTCGTGTACGCGCTGCCGCGCATGTTCTGGAGATCTCGATACACCGCGACAGTGTACGGGCTATCGCCTTCGGTCTCGGATGCGCGCTTGTCGTCGGCGCCGCCGTAATCACCGATGTCGGCGACGCGGCTCCACGCGGGTAGCCCGGTCGGGACACATGTCGCGAGCGTCGTCATCAGGAAAGAGCTACCGTAACCTTGCAGTCAGTTGCGGTGCCGGCATGAGAGATTGTCCGCACTTCAAATGCGTATGTGCCGCCGATTGTCACGATGGCGATGATCCCAGTCGCACCGTGCACGCAGGCAACGCCATGTTGCAGGTTGATCGGGTAGGTGATCTCGTAAGGGTCCTCGAAGATTCCGGACCATGAAAAGCCCGTGCGACCAGTCGAGATCGACGTCGCTGTTGGTGCGTACGCGAGCCCGCGGCCATTCATCCCGGTGTAGTTGTGCAGCGTGATAGTGCCGCCGCTCTTCGTGTACGTGAGCACGGCGACTGGCACCGTTCGCTTGGCCGCAACCACGTCGGCGCAAATTCGCGCGTGCTGCTCAGGCGTCAGCCCTTCGAGTGAGCTCCCGCCAAGGCGAAGCGGCATCGGACAGAAGGCGCCGAAGCCCATCACCACACCATCAGCGTGAATCGATTGTCGGTGCCGGCCGTGCCGGCGTCATTGAATCCGCGCACGCGAAGCGTCGTCGCAGAAACAAGATCCACGGTTGCGATGCGTGCCGAGGAGCCATGGCATGACGCGATCGCGTGGTATGGCACAAACGTACCGGCAACCGCGTATGGATCTTGGTACGAGGACGCGAAGGTGAATGTCACGTCGTCGTTTCCGTTGCGGGCTGCCGACGGGAAACCGGTCGGCGGAGAAGTGCCAAGATAGTAGGTGTAATTGACGCCGATCATCCCGAAGACGGTGAAGATCGTCGGCGGGTTCGGGCTTGTATCATTGCAGGCGTACGTGATGACAGCGAACGGCGCGGTACGAACAATGGCTTCGAGATCTGCCGCGAGCCGCGCGAACTCGTCTGCGCCTACGTCCGTTTGCGCGTCGATCACTCCTTGTGAGAGGATGTTGCGCTTGTTTACGTCGCCGCCGTATTGCGTGTGTATCCCTGTGCGAGTCCACGCGGGCAGGCCTGCAGGTACGATAGCCATTAGAGCTTGTAGATGCCGAACTCGCCGGGCGTGAGAATGCTCGGCGCGGTGGCTACGGTTGCAGGGACTGTCGGCGTCGTCGTCACTTCTACGCCGAATTGAATGTCGACGATTTCAGGGAAATCGCGCGCGAGCTTCGCAATGAAGAGCTCGGTCACGTCGCTCGGGTCTTCGTCGCTTACGAACGGGTGTCGCAGTGCTCGCGGGATCTTGAACGCATTCGCGGTCACCTCGCCGGGCCCGAGCGTCCGAAAGAAGTCGACCCAAGCGGCGCCGTACTTCTCGATGTTTTGCGCAGCTGGCGAGATGGTGTCGGAACCTCCCACGGGTGCCGCACCGGTACTATCAACGAGGGGCCGATCAAGCGTGAGCGCCCAATCCCCAGACGAGCCTGACACCGCGGTCACTAGCGCGATGTAGAATTTGCGATCAGTAGTGGACCACCATGCGATGCGTGTCTGGCCTTCGATTGGCGGCACTGTCGTTAACGCATCGACATGGATGACATTGCTTACGGCAGACAGAATGTTCACCATATCGTCGTCGCCGACCGTGAGCGGCGGCCATGGCGAAGCGTCAAGCCATCCTTGCCCGTTGCCTCCGCTAAGCGACGAGGCCGGCAATGTCATCTTGAGTGTAAAGTGCACAGGCTGGTCGATGACTGCTTTGACGACCATCTCCTGCGCGGTCGGCATTTGCGACTGAATCGCATCGCGGACCGTATTCAATCCGGCGCTTGAAAGTGCGCGCGACCAATCTCGGTTGACTGGATCGAAGTCTTTTACCGGGACAATCAGCGTGCTTCCTGGACCGCCTGGTGCCGGGTATACGTAGCAATCCTGAACCGTGCCAAGCTCGTCCAGCGCGATCTGTCGAAGGTGCGCCCAATTGCCGCCGGCTGGCTTGTTCCTGAGCGTGTTTAGGATGCGATCGCGCTTGCGTTCGTCGTCCTCTGCGTCGGTTCCGCCGGTTAGCGGCTCGCCGTCCGAGACCGTCGCATCGGTGGCGAGATTCGCCGGCGGCGAAAGAAAACGAACTACCGTGCCCGCAGCGAGATTCGTCTGCGTACCGGTGTCGATCGCAACCACATCGATTTCGCGGCCATCGGGCGGGTTAACGTACGTGCTTACTACTTTGCCGCGGAGGCCGTTCGGGTAAAGAAACTGCTGCCCGTTGACGACCGTCACGCTGCCGAACGTCGTGATCTTTACCTTGCCGCTTGCGGGCGCGGCGGTGACTTCGGGCAACGCAAGAGCACGGCGAATCTTGTCTAGCGCTTCACCGGTGGCGTCGAGAATGTTCTGGTCATCGATGCCAATCGTCATGTTGGCAAGCGAGACGATCTGCATCTCGGCAAGCCCACTGCCGAGCAGCCACCAGTCTGTTCCCGGAGCGACCGGCGGATCGGTAATACCGACGTCGATCGCCGCAAGGCGCACGTCGCGGAGAAACTGATCGCGTATCTCCGCCGAATCGCGCGGCGTCGAGAGCCGTCCTAGTTTCGTGATCTGCATCGCTGGCTCAGATCGAGACCTGGTCAGGGACGCCGGTCATCATGTCTGTGTAAGAGACCGTGACTCGTCCTCGTCCGCCGGCGTGCTCGACGTCGATTCGATCGATGATCATCGCCTGCTCGAGCTCGGTCAGGTGGCGGAGAGCTTGCTGCACTCGCGAGCGCATCTCGGCTTCGAAGGTCGTACCGATTTTGCTTGGTAGACCAATGCCAAAGTTGCGCACGGCAGTCGAGGAACGGCGGAGCGTCATCAGCGCGAGCAGCACCCGTTGGCGCAACGGTGGCATCTGCGCGAGTTGGAGACTCTCTGAGTCCTGCTGATAGTCCCGGGTAGCCGGATTGATGTACCGGCAGCCAGAATCGCCCGTCGGCGGCGCCGTGAGTGTCGCTGGAGTACCTAAGCCGAAGGGCGTACTGGCGAACGCCATCTGTGCAAAGCCGGCCATTTTCTACGTTTTCACGGCTGAACGGGGGCACAGCCGTTGCGTTCTCGCGCGCGAAGCGCACACTGAGCGGTTATGCAAAGGATTCTTTTGGCGCTTGGCGTACTCGGCGCATGCGCGTGCTCAGGCAAAGACTTTGGAACGGTGCGCGCTCGGGCGGTCTCGTATGACGGGGGGCAGAGCTCGAATGTGGTAGCAAGCGATGCCGTTGACGCTGCTCCAGATGCTGGCGTCTCGCCGACTCTCGCGCCCGAGCCCGCTGATGATGCGACGGTGACTCAGCCGCCAAGCGCCGAAGCGGGAAGCGCGGATGCCGTCGTGCTCATCGATTCGGGGGTGAGTGTTGCGATAGATTCAGGTAGCAATGCCGATGCGAACGGATTGACCCAGTCGACCGATGCCGCGGATGCTCCGGACTTTTGCGCGAGCGTGCCGAGTGTTCCGCTCGTATTCGACTGCGACGGCATATGTGGCACGCCTGGCCCTGAATGCCCTACAGACGACTGCCACTGGCCGGTGCCTGGTTCAGACGGGTACTTACTCATCGCCCCAATTGGTCACGACTGCGTCTTTTGCAACGGTGAAGCGACCGTATCCATGCCCGTTCCGGCGGGATGCATGCGGCTAACCGCGGAGCCCGGAACTCATGTCGCCTTTACAGATGTGACGTCCTCGTTCTCTACATGCGAAGGCGTCACGTGGACCGAAGGGTGTCTTGATGCGATCAACTTGCAGGACCACTGGATATTCATTCGCCCAGATCCCGAAAGACCTGTCTGGGTGCATTACGAGCACAGTACTGTTACCGCATGCGAGAAGTGCCAATAATTCGACTCAGTCGAACGGGCACGAAATTTCGAAGCTCGGGATCGCCGGCAAGCTCGGCGGGAACTCGATAGTCGGGAAGGGTATCGTGATGCTCGGCAGGTCGATGCTCACGTCGAGATCAATGGTAAACCCCGGAATCTGCGGTAGCTCCGGCGGGAACTGAATCGACGGAAATGGGATCGAGATGCTCGGCAGCTCGAGATCGACGTCAAGATCGATCGTGAATCCGGGGATTGCCGGCAGGTCTGGCGGAAATTGAATCGAGGGGAACGGGATCGCAATCGTCGGCAGATCGAAGCTGCAGCGGCTCAAGCGTAGACTCCTGGCGCCGGCGCACCGTTAATCGGAGGCGTTGCGGGGATTGGCGCAACGACAACGAGGCCCGTAGGCGTGCGTGAAAGCATCACGGTTCCGGTGAAAATCACCTTGCCGCCGTGCAGCTGAATCGCTGCGCCGCCTGGCTCGGCGATGTTCCAACCATTTTCGCGTGAGCCTTCGAGCATCAGCCCCATGCCGGAGACTTGAATCTTTTCATTCACGCCGTCCAACATGGCGATCATGTCTTTACCTTGCTTATCTTTCGTGCGCATCACGCATTGCCGCTTCTCTTCCTTGAGCTGCAATTGCGCGGCTTGCTGCGGACCGGTCGAGTGAACGCAGGTGTCGCCAGGCTTTAGGTTACCGATGACGTTCGCGGTGCGCGTGTCGCGACCACCGATCGCGATGCAACGTCCACCGATCTGAGCAACGAGACACTCGGCGTATCCCTTCTCGTCTTTGCCATACGGCATTGACGCGAACCCGAGCCCCTGAAAGACATCACTCGGTCCGAACGGGCGCACGTCGTCATCTTTCGAGCCGACCTGGATGTACGGTTCCCAGACGACGGCGCCGCTCTCGCTCGCAAGCTTCGATGCGCTAACGAACGCTAGCTCCCATTCGGCGACGGACATCTAAAGCCTACTGATTGCGAGTACGAACAACTGTCCAAGTAGCAACCCGATGCAAAGCGCTTTCCAATTCACAATTGGCAATGGTCGCGTCAATTCACGCACGCTACGGTTGTGTTTAGCGAGTCGACCGCAAACCTCGTAGACTCCCTCGCCAGGCTTGACAGGTCCCATTATTCCACCTGAAAGCTTTCCGGTCTCCAACATACGAGCTCCGTCGTCGCGCCCGAGCCAGGATCGAAACTCAACGTGCGTTCCGATATCCAAAGCGTCTCGTCAATGCCGCAGATCTCGTCGATAACGTGAACCATCGTGTCGACCGACCACACCGCGCCGCTCACTGAATCGATGACGCCAGGGATGCGCACGCGATAGGACAGTGTGTCCTTGAGCCGCTCCGCGATCGCTCGTTTGGCGCCGTAGTAAATCTGATCGAGATTTCGCGCGTCCTTGTCGTCCAGATAGAGCAATCGGTAAAGCTTCGGCGGTTTGCTCGTTACCTTGTCGGGGCGTTGGCGTCCCTCGGCGATCGTGCCGTCCAGGATGCCGAACATCTCGGAGCTGAACGCGGAGGCAAATGCCTCCATGTCGAAGCCCTCGCTTGATTTCGATCCTGCCTTGCCTGGTTTTACGACCGACGATTCAACGCGAACCCCGCCATCCGTGACGATATCTGTCGATGAAATCACCGTGGGCGGTTCGCCTGGTCGGCTCTGTCTGCCATGAAACAGCGTGTACGTCGGAAAGCTTGAATAGTCGCGCGTCGCGGTCGCGCTGATGATCGTGTTGTGCGAACCGTCTGCAGTTCGTTCGATACGATAGGCGGGCTCTTGGTTGTAGTGCGGCGCTGCTAGCACAAGTTGCGTACGTGACGCCGCCGGCTGAATAGTTGCGCCCTGTCGCGCGACGATGCGATTACAAACCTCGTAGATGCCCTCGCCCGGTTTGGGCTTGTAGTCATCCATCTTCGCGGCGCGGAAGTTCTTCGGCGCCTTCGTGCTCGCGATGCTTTTGCCGGTCCGGATGTTCCTTAACGCAACGTCGTCGTCGCTAATGACGCCTGTGATCCCGCATGGCGCGCACGCAAGGGCGATCGCGTCCGAAACCGTCATCCCCTCTTTGAACTGCACCCATGGGTCGATGTTGCATTCGACAATGTCCGCGATGTAGTCACGCCCCTGACAGTGAACGGCGCTGCCGTTGTCGCCAGTCGTCGTGACGTCGATGCGCCCGAGCCCTTGGCTTTGCCCGTTGAGAATGACTTCGATCGGTTCGAGCTCGAGTCCGCGGAGATTCTTTCGATCGGTATCGTAGACAGTGAAGCTGAATCCGTCCGTCGACGTGAAGAACGCGCTATTGAGTGACCAGCTTGTGAGGTTCGTCAGGCGGCGCCCGCGAAGCTCCAGCATGATTTCAAGCTGCGGGTCGGCCACGGCGCGGGGCTCTCACTTGCGCCCCAGCTGGGACTACTGGATTGCGTGCGAAAGCTGGATTTAGGCGGATGAGTTCCGCCGTGCTGATGCCTATTTCGGCAGCAACGGCCGTAATTGAGCGCGCATAGCGCGTCGTTATGACCACGATCTCGCGCTGCGGATTTGCTGCTCGGTCGGCGATGTCGTGCGAGGCGAGACGGTGACGTCGAACGACCTGTCGCACGCCCCAATGTTCCGGGTTCTCGAGCCGGTCTAGACTCTGTTCGACTTTCTCTAGACGAAAAGCGTAATCGTGCAGCCCGGCGACGATGCGATTGCCCGCTTGATCGATCTGATTGAAGAGCCCAGCGACCGCACTCAGCGGATCCGTCATGCCTTCCGGCGACGGTTCTTGATGCCAGTCGATCGCGGTTAGTTCCTCTTCGAGTGCGCCCGCGTCTCGGTTGATATCATTAATGCGCGGCGGATCGATCGTCTCGTCTTCGGACGGATCCGCATGCATGAACTCGAGGCGAATGTCGGTGCCGTCTCGTTTCTGGACGTCCGATTCGTCAGTGTAGCCCTGAGGCGTGCAAATGAATGCGCCATAGAGCGGATCGACGAGGTCGCCAGGCTCCTTGTTTCGGCAGTCACGAAGGAGCGTAATCAGCCCCTCGGTAAATAGATTTCGATATGGTCCCCGCGCGATGTCTTGTCGCATCGGGATCGTGTACGAGAACGTCAGATTGCGCGCGCCGGTTTGCTCGACTAGGGCGTTGTTTCGATATTGCAGCTGGTGCTGGACGTTTTCGTGCGTAAATCCGACGTTGCGTGCTGTGACCGGATACTTCTGTCCGCGCCATTCGAATGGCGGGAGAAGTTTTAGGACGTCGGACACGGTTAGCCCTTAATCGGAGATGACGGCGCGTTGCCGCGATTCGGTACCACGCCTGCCATTTCCACTTGGAGCGGCTTTGATAGTTGCGCCTTGAGGTTCGCGATTTCGGCGGTCAATTGCTTAACCATTTCGGTGTTCGCCTTTTGCTCGGCGGCAACGCCTTCTTGGACGTCCTTCTCTGTAACGCCAAACTTCGCACGGATGCCGCCAACGCCTTCGCCGGAACCGAGTATCTCATCGAGTGCCGCCGAGCCGATTTTTAGCCATGGAGACGGCTCTGTGCCCTTTGCTTTGAGTTCGTTAAGTCGTTGCTCGTCGCCTGCCAGTGCCGCCCGCATCTCTTCTGGCGTGCGAGCATTGCGGCTCTTGACGAGGTCTTCGACGTCTTTCTTGTTCGATTGGACCAGCTGATCAATGACGAGTGTGCCGGCGGTGAATGTGGTGACCGCCAAAGAGGCTATCGTGAGACCGGCGAGCGCGGTTCCTACGATGCCGCCGGCTAGTCCGCCGCCGCCTCCACCAGTAGGAAGTGAGCCGCCGCCTCCGCCCGCAGAGACCGTTCCGCCGACGCCGCCGCCTAGACGAGATGCGCTGAACGCCGCCGCAACAGCTTTCTCGGCTGCCATGCCGAGCCCGGCCATGACAAGCTCTTTTGTGATTACTCCAGCAACGACGGCACCGAGACCTTTCCACGGGTTCTCGTGCAACCAATCGACTAACGAAGCGAGCCCCTCGACGAGCCGAGCAAAGTAGGGAACCGCGTCGGAGACGACCGGAATCAGCCGCACCATGGCCGGCAATAGCTTCGCCTGTATGGCTTCAGAGAGCTTCGTATTGAGGATCTCGAGCTGCGCTGAGCTGCTCTTCATGATGTCGGCCGCGTCGCGTTGAACGTCTGCGAATGTTCCGCCGGTATCAGAGTGCTCAGCGATCATTTTAAGGATCGCCTCTCGTCCCGCAGTTTCTCCGGCCTTGCCTCCGCCAACTGCTTCGGATGCTTTGCGATATACGCCGATCATCGGCGATACCGCCTTCATGCCTCGCTGGTCAAAGATGTTTTGCAGTTGCTGCAGGTTGCCGTGTGATGATGAAATCACATCAGCGAGAACCTCGCGGACATCTCTAAGCGGTGTCGTCGCGTCCTTGCCGGTAAAGATGTTTACCTTTCTTCCGCCCAGCGCTTCGCCACTTTTCAGCTTGTCACTCTCGTGTACAAGCTGAGTCAACATCATCTGGACGGCGGTCGATGCTTCGGCACCAGTACCAGTAGACTCGCGCGCGATCTGCGCGAGTCCGCCGAATGTCTTAAGCCCGCCTGCTCCCGATAACCCCGCGCGCTCTGCCGCCGCCGCCATCTCCGGGAACTGCTCCGCCATATCGCGGAGTTCAAACGCGCCCTTTTTGCCTTGAAAGGTGAGCACGGCGAGCGCGTCCGCCATGTCCTCGACCTTGGAGATTTTGAACTTCTGGGCGAGATCAGCTGCCGCAGACGAAACATCCTCCACGCTGGCGCCTGTGGCCATCGCCGTGGTTGCGAAGATCTTCATGTTCGCAACGGCGGTCTTGATGTCTCCAGTCTTCTGGACGAACTTTTCAACGCCGCCGGTTAGATCAGCCGCGGATATGCCCGATGAAATCGACGTCTGATTGATTTGCTCGCGTAGTCCTTCGTAGCTGAACGCGCCCTGCTGACCAGGGCCGCGCGCGTTGACAATAACCTGTCGCTGTCGTCTCTCGAGCTGCGTTGCGTCCGCGAGCTTGCTGGCGATGAGTGCGCCGCCGGCGAGCCCAGTTACGGCCAGTCCCGCGGTTCCAACAGCGCCAACTGTGCCGGCTACGTTCGAAACGATTCGCCCGGTCCGCCGGGTAAAGTCTCGATGCAGCGCCAGCCGGTTGCGGACCGACTCGCGTTCGTGGCGCTGCTGAAGTTTTTCGCGGTCCTTGAACTCGCGAAAGAGTGCCGTCGAACGTTGCCGGTCAAGCGCCGACGCGGCCGCAGATTGCTGCTTAACTGCGCGTTGCTCGAGCCGTTCCCGGTCGCGGTATTGCTTGTAGAGTGCTTGCGAACGTTGCCTATCGAGTGTGCCCGCGGCGCTTGCGACTGCCTTCGTTTCGCGCTGTGCCGCTCGCGATGCGCCGGCTGCAGTCGATGTGCGCGATGTCGGCTTGCCGAATAGTCGCTCGCTAAAGCGATTATGCTGAACGAGACGATGCTCGACGCTAGCGAGCGCACGATCAACGTTTTTTGCGCCGACGACGCTGAGATCGTATTGAAGGAGCATCGACTCAGACGCGGCCGATCAGATTCTTCGCCGCCTCCATCGCCTCTTCGGCGGTGATGACACGGTCAGAGCCGGTGGATTCGGCAGCAGGCTCGGAAGATGAGGACGTGCCCAAAACCCAGCTCGTGGGGGCGGATTCCAAGTTGCTCGGCAAGCTCTCTGGCGGGGAAGACAGGATGCACGATAGGGACAGGGCCCGAGCGGCCAAGGACATAGTCAATGCGTCTCGCTGATGCGATGCGAGCAGTGATAAAGGGAGCTCCGAGCCGCCCTCCATGAGGCGCTCGACCCAGGCATTCACCTCGACGTCATCCATGGTCCGCTCGTACGGACCAAAACGCTGCTGTACCTTGAGGTATGCGCCAAAGAGTAACGTCACCTCGTCCGGCGAAAGCTGTTTGACGTCAGCGCCGTTGCGGAAAACACGCGGGTAAACGACTCGATCTCCGTCGTCGCCGCCAATCGGATCCGGCAATGTAACGGCAAGCGCGATAAGCTCCGCCGCCGTTGCGTCGCCGAGCAACTCTTCGCCGTAGCGCGTTCGAAACTCGTCGTCGGTCAGCCGGCGCTTTTCTTTGCAATACGCATGCGCCGCCATTCGCGCGTCGTCATGCTGCTCCAATCGGAGCACTTGCACACGCAGCCGCCCGAGCTCGCCGCCGAAGTCGATGACCTCGCCCGGTAGCGGACGTTCGCAGAGCTTTCGAAAAAGGTCGGTCGCCGGGATATCCTTGGGCGGTCCTTTGAATTGGTTGGTTGCCATGCTGTCAGACAAAAACAAAAACGGCCGCGTGCTCAGCCGACGCGAGGGGTGGACTCGCTAACGGTGCGCACGTGGCCGTAACTTTCCGCGGCCCGCCTCGTTTCCACCCGGTTGCTAGCGGCCTCGCTTCTCAGGCGATTACTTCGGTTTATCGAACTCGCCCATCCACTCGCACGTGCCTTCGACGTTGGCATTCACCGATTGGCTAATCTTCGCGTTCTGAATCTTGCCACTACCGATGTATGCTTTTCGCCCGATGCCTACTTGCATCTTCACGACCGCACCATCGACGAGATTCTCGACGAAGTCTGCCTCGGTGCCGCCTATTGGAACGGCGAACCCGATGTTGATCGTCACTGCTCCGGAGCCAGGCGTGAAGCCGCCGAGCCCTTCGTTCAGCAGATCGACACGCTGCAAACCGCCATCCCATGAGATATCGATGGACGTGATCTGTTGCAGATAATTGCCATCCATAAAGACAGGAAGGCGCGCGTAGTCCTGAATATTTGCCATGAAACTCGCGTTCCTTTTTCAGTGCGCGGAAACGCTGGTTAGGCGTTAGAGATTTCGGCGACGCGCATCGTCATCTGGTCAAGCCAGTTGATGACTTCGAGATCGAACCCGGTCTCGAGTCGTCCGCCTGTCTTCACCGCGCGCACGCTCTCTTTGGTCTTGTCCGCGTCTTGAATCTTCGCGGCGAGCTCGTACTCGTCCATTTGCTTGCGCAGCTCAGCAATCGTCTGCGATGGCTTGAGCACGGACGGCAGGAACTTCTGATTAGGATTGATGGATCCGTCGGCAAGACGCTCGTCGTCCGCAAACTTCTTGCTGCCATGATTGAGCACGAAGTTGATGCAGGCTTCGTCGACGAACTCGTCGGTCACGGACACGACGCGCGATTGCGTGGCGCGGAAGTCGTCCACCGTTCCGGTAGAGTTCTTCGAACGGGTCGCGCACGACATGACGATGTAGGAGGTCGCATCGTTCGATGCGATCGCGGTGATGCCGTCGCTGATCGCGTCGTTCAGGTCGTCACTCGTCGGCCAATCGGCGTTGCTGTATGCCGGCGGAACGAGCCAGTCTGGACCCGAGTAGTTGTCGAAGTTGTATGCACTGTCGACCGCTTCGCGCTTTTGCAGGACGGCCGCGTAATTGGCGGCGATTGCGGCACAATCCCAGTCGCTATTTTTCTGCCAGGCGGCGCGCGTGCGCTCGTAATTCTGACCGGTCGCGAGCGTCGTCATTGCTGCGAGCGTGCCCGTGTATGCGACCACTCCGACCGAACGCAGACCACGACGCGGCTCCGTCTTGGTCGTGACGTGCGTCTTGATGTTGGTCCAGCTCGTTGAATCGTTCGAAGAACTGACCACGTAGTACTTGCGGGTCGCGGCAATGGTCACGAGCGCGGTCGCGAGATTCGCGGCTTCCGTCGTGCTACCCTCGGCGCCGGCGACTGCGCTTCCGAGGAATGCGCCGCTCGTCGTGATCGTCGTCGTGACGCCAGTCGAGATTGTCGCCCTAAGACGGATGACGCTGACGGTCGCTGTGCCCTGGCTAATGCCCTTGAGCTTCGCAGTAAGCGTGATCACGCCTGCAGCGTTATTGGCCGTGCACGGCAGCCAAGTCTTCGCGTTGATAACGCCGACCAGTCCCGCGGCGATCGTCGTCACGGTATCGGCGCTCTTGAACGTAAATGCGCAATCTTCGCCGCAGATCGTGACGGTAGCTGTGCCGGCTGCGGTAGCAGTCGTAGCCACGGTTACGGTTGCGGTTGCGGCAACAGGCGAGCCGCCGCTAGTCTCGGCAACAGGAAGCGCCCACAGCTTCGCGTCCTTGTTCACTTCGAGAAAGACGCGCGCCGCGCGATGGATCATCGAGCCTGGACCCGCGCCGTCCTCTGCGTCCTTGACGTTGTTGATCTTGTAGAGCGTCGCTGCGGTCCAGATGCCGGTTGTGAGCATCGGCATCACGAGGACTACTTCGCGTGTAGTTGCTGGCGCGTTGGCTTGGCCCTGGGCGTAAATGATTTCCGCGTAGGCCCCGGGGACGCGGTAGTCCTGAGCAACGCCCGTGATTGGGATTTGGAGACTCATGGGCTAGGACTCCTTCGCGTGCTTGTGTGACGCCCTCGGCGCCCACACGCCGTCATGAAAGTGCACGTGGACGAACTTCACGCCGATCGCCGCCGCGGTGGCTTCGTCTGCTGGCCAAAGCTCGTTATCTCTGCAACGCGCCGCGAGATACGCCGCTTCGCCTGCGTTCTCGGACGGACATACGTACGGCTCTTGCGTTGCCGGATAGCCGCGCGTGGTCGCATCGTGTTGGCGTCCAACATAACGAGCGGGAGCACCGTTAGATGGGCGCGGCATGGCCGAGCCGTCATGATTGCGTTCATGGACGAGTAGGTCGTCCCGCGCGTAAAAACGCAGCTGCATTGCGTGAAGCTCCTTGCTTGCGAATCAGAATCGGCGAGCGATCTGGCTCATTCGCTGCTGAAGATTCGGTCCGAGCACGCGGAAATAGGCGTACGTGGCTCGGTAGAGAAAACGCGACGGACGCACGCCGGGATGCATCACCTTGCGAGTAAAAACGACGTGTCCGTCTCTTGCGACGAATCGCAAAAACTTCGTGCGCCGCGGCAGGATCGCGTACTTGGCGTGCTTCGGTCCGTAGAGACCTGAACCGAGATCATGCGCGGCAGCGTGCTTGTAGGCGTTCGAGAGAATGAGGCGGCGCCCGTCTCTGTATGGGAACACGCGACCCTTAGTGCCTCGCCAGAGCCGTCCTTGCCGGTGCTTGAAGTGCTCCGGGAATTGTCGGATGTGATCTTGTGCGAACTGCTCGCCGCGCGAGAGTTCGGCGCGCACGATCTCGTTGGTGTAGCGGACGACGCGTTGGTGTCCGCGGTGCACCATCTGCAGATTAGTGAACATTGATCAGCCGAGTGGTGCCGACGTGTCGCCAATCACGAGCGCCGGAATGACGCCATCCGAATCGCCTGCATTGGCGATGAACGTTGCGCCTTCGAGCAGTCCGTATGCGTCGAGATCGTCTTCCGCGCGCTCGCGCGTTTCGATCGTCAATGTCGTCGCGTAGTAAAGCGTTGCGTTTTCGTCGGCGACGAACTGCGCTTGACCGCTTACCTGCGATTTCAGCTCAATCGAGGAAAATCCGCCTTTACCGCGGAAGAATTGCAGAGCGCCGTTCTCGTATGATTTGTGACCGCGCTGTCGAATAACGAGGGCTACAAGCGTGCCCACTGCGAGGAAGACGTTGCCGAGCCTGTGGATCGAAGCCGCGTCGAGCGGGCCAAGAATATAGTGGATGCCCCA
>Ga0310810_10003517_pt1 | contig 17084 bp, 24 predicted proteins | sample NCmetagenome_FD_207641 | JGI IMG/M metagenome (GOLD analysis project Ga0310810, IMG submission 207641) | Soil microbial communities from experimental microcosm in Duke University, North Carolina, United States - NC | ecosystem: Engineered > Artificial ecosystem > Soil microcosm > Unclassified ... | reverse complement strand
CACTTGGCCCTCAGTTAAACGCCCGCCGAAAAGGGAGGACTTTACAGCGGGGTAGAACTTAGTCTTGTCGAAATTGACGCCCATTTCGATGTTCCTTTACGGTATCAGCCCATACCCCGTGATGGTCCAGACAGCCGAGGCCAAATCCGGGTTGCTCTCTACTTCAGCTTCGAACCATTTGCCGATGCCACCGGTTTGTGTGGCACTGTCCGCCACCGTATTGATTGTAGCGCCGGACGCCGGGGTCCAGGAAATAGCCCCAGCGCCGCCTTGAATGATTTTCACCGAGAAGCCCATCGGCAACGTGGCGGGCAAAGTCAAGGTCAGAGCACTGCCAGTGGGGAAACGAATTGTGGAGTTGTTGTCCGACTTAGCGACAAGGTATGTAGCCGCTGACGCATCTGAACGAACATTGCGATACTGTCGTGTAACACGTGGGGCGCTCTTGGCCGAACTGAACATTCGCATGAAGCCAGCGGTGGTGCAATAACCTAACATTTCGTCGCTGACCGATCGTGCAGTTTGTAATGCACCATTGGTGATTTTCGACATTTTGACAGGGGTTTGGGCTGTAACTCCCTCCGCACCGGCATTAAATGGCAGCGACAACCCCTCTTCAGCCACGCAGCAGCCAATTTGCGTAGATGGTAAGCCCGTAACGGCTTGGCGGGCCAGACCAACAACATACCCGTCGCTGGTGTAGAATGACTTTTCGACGCCAGCAAATTTGGATGTAACCAAATCCCCAGCAGCGATAACCGAGCCATTATATACTGGGTAGAAACGGCCCTTGTATGGCCCACAAGTAGTATCGCCGTGGGTGTGTTCGACCCGGAAACGCGGCGGCAATGTCTCCACCGACGTCGAGCCGTTACCGAAGCGCACAGGAATAGCGCCCGCAGAGGCGCAGCGCGTCAGGAAACGCTCAATGTCGCCTTCCACCAGGAAGTCGACCAGCACGGTGCCTAGTTCGAATGCGGCCAACGTCATTCCGGAAAGTCCACCAACAATGACATTGGTCCAGCTGCCGCCGTTAAGCTGATTTACCTGAACCAAGCAGCGATCACGTCCAGCAATTTTGAAGCTGTCGCTAAAAACATTCGGGGTGATGCCGTCGAACACACAGAAATCGATAAAGGCGCGCGGGGCACCGTTGACGCGCAGGTTGTCATCCCACATACAACAGTTTCCGATTTCCTCAAGAAACAATGCTTCAGCGCGGACACCAGACAAGAACGAATGGGTGTGCACCCAACCTGGGCCATCGACGGCCGGGTCAGCCTCCTTAAAGAAGGCATAAGGAGAACGGCTCATGAACATTCTGCCCGCGATATGCCATGTGCCGACATGTCCACCCGCCGACACATAGACGCACGAGAAGCGGTTGTTCCAGAAGAAACACTCGTCGTCCCAATGGACGTCGCCGTAAAGCGTGGTTGAGTCCGGAGCAACATACACCGAATTGAAGCAGCCTCGAATGCGAACCTTGCGGAATGTGGTATGGTCGCCAACGAAATCTATACCGTTATACCAACCACTGATGTCAACATCTTCCAGCCAGAAGCGCGACCCCCACAACAGGCATGATATATTGCAGCCGGGTTCATTCAGATGAGCCGACGTCGAAAGCCCCGCTGCGGGGCCGATAATGGACAGACCCCTGATACCCCCACCGAAAGTAGCGACCCCCGATGAATACCGGGTCCCCGCCTCTTGACCGGTCTGAGTGCCGGGGGAAGTACCGCACTGGATGAAGAAATTGTCGTTCGGTGTCGACCCAGTATCAGTGTCTAGATAAATTTCCGACAGCTTCGAACCAACGCCCCAGAAAATCACCGGATAGCTATCACTGGTGCGAGTGGGCAGCGCTTGCTCTTCGTTGAACACCGGGACAAGCAGATACGACGCTGCCGTCGGTTTGCGCACGATAGCGCGGCCCGACGGAATCGCAACAACGCCGCCCAGCATCGCCGGGATAGTTTCCATCACCGCTCTGTAAAGCGCGTGCCAGTTCATACATTCAGACAAGGAGTTGGCCGACGGAAAATACACTTGGGCGTCCGACAACACCGTAAACCGTTCGTTAAGACTATGGAAAGCTCCGTCGGCTTGATACCAATACCCCGCAGCAGTGATGTCCACGCTGTTCAATGGCGGATATATTTCTAGGGCGTTTTTAGCTACCTGCCTTTCGGACACGGTAGCCGCTAGCAACCCTGGGTTCACTTCCGCCATTGTAACATAAGGACCGGACATCGATTAACCCCAAGTGCCGAGAGTGCCGAAAACGCGACCCCGGAAATCCGGCATGTTGCGTAGCGATATATTACCCGAACCGGAGCCGTTATAGATGGCGAAACCACCCGCTGTCGGTTCGAGTTGGACTTCCGATAAGAAAATCTGAGCCGAGGTGGCGGCGACGGTGCCGATTTCCTGCGGGAAGGCCGTACCACCAGCTTCCAGATCACCCCGGTCGCCACGCACCCGAGAGCCGTGCATCAGCACCTTGCTGGTGCCGATATTCCGGACAGAGCCGCCACGCGCAAAGTTGAAATCACCCGCAACGTCGATACCGGTAATCAAATCTTCGTGGAATGTGTAGTGGTTTTGGCTGCCAATGCCGTAGGCACCAACAGTACTGCCAAGCACCCAGCCGCTATCGTCAGCTTTGCAGTTCAACGTCATAACACTCGTCGGCTTGGTAGCGAGAGTGTTGTGGAAATTGTAACTGTCGAACGCGGCATGGCCGACGTAGCATTCTTCCAGCCACGCGAGGCCCCACCAGTTGTCAAAACCGATGGCGTTCATGTTGTCGGCCAGATAGTATCCGCAGTATTTCGAAGCTACCCGACGGAATGCCGCGATTTTCGCCGACGCGCCGTAGGCCGACCCGAAAATCTTGATGCGCGATCCCCATATTTCCCAACCATCACCAACCGTGTCGGTGTCGTAGAAGACATGTTGAGGAGCAGCACCGAAAGTCCTATCCAACATCTGGCCCGCACTTTCGGCGACGAGAACCATACAGGTGGCGTCGACCGGAGCGCTTTCGTCAAACATATGGATAAGTGGCGACGCAGGCGACGCGCCAGAGTCCATGAACCACGATCCAGGCACGCGAGAACAAATCGCGGCGCTGGCCACTTGTGTCAGCATTTTGAAGTTGCCGAAACGGTCGAATTGCGTCTTGTCGTAGACGCCAGCCACCGATGAACGGCCGCCCGAAATGCGGTAGCACCAAGCATAGGTGCCGTCGGCAACGTAAGTATAGTTGGCAAAGGTTCCCATGATCACGGTACCATTGCGCGCAATGTTTGCAATCGGGACAGTGGCGGTCACCGAACGCGTCGAACCTGCCCCAACACGCCCCCAACGTGAACCACCATCGTACCACAACGTCGCAGGATTGCCCGCCGCATTGGCTTGGGTGATGGCTTTGTCGGGAGTTTTGTAGGGGTTCCCGAGACTGCCATCACCGGTCGTGTCGTTGCCGGTGCTGAAATTGATGTAAATCTGAGTGCCGTTGCGGCACTGATAATAAGGGGTGCCGACCGTGGTGTCAAATGGCGTGTAGCCGGTCACGACACCTTTGCGAACACCGTTGCCGAGATCGCGGTACCCGATGTTCACCGGGTAGCTGGCGTAGTCCCAACCGAGGCCAGCGGGCAGCGGGCAGCTGGAAACATAGTTCCGAAGCTGCTTGTAGGAATTTATTTGGCGTTCGCGCATTGGCTCAACCCGTCTTGATGTAGCGGAGAGTACCCGCTGCCGCCGAAATGACTTTCATACGAACGCCGAAAGGAACGGTCACCGACACGACGTTGCCGCCGAAAAGCGGGTAGCCGGTGCTTGAAGTGACAGCAGCCGCGCCATTGTCCTCAAGGGCAATGTAGCAGTCTTGATCAGCCGACACGTCATAGACGCCGGGTGGGATATCTGCACCGGATTTGGCTTCGGTGTTCGCGGTGAACGCCAGCTGTTGCTGAACATTGCCAACGATATTGATTGCGCCATTATAGGCCATTGTATCCTCCAGCGAAAGAAGCCGCCCCAGCACGATTGCCGGGGCGGAGGGTTCCTTGGGAGGAATTAAATGACGGAGCCCTGCTTGACGCCGTTGAACAGGATGTGCGCGATCGGGTTGCGCATTTCGACGCCCCACTCGGTGAGGATCATGCGCGTTTCGGCGTCACCGACCTTGGCGATCGGAATCTGCCGGAAGTTGCGGAAGAACGCCACGGCGAGATAAGCGGGGTCGAGCAGCAGCGCAATATCCGAGGGAACCCAGCGCGACGGGATGACACGAATGCGACCGAAATCGGTGGCGATCACGTCAACAGTGGAAACCACCTCGGTTTTGCCGACCAGCACCTGGGTCGTCGAACGGCCGGTGAAAGTCGATACGGTGCGCTTGATCGCCGGGGGAACGACGAGCAGATTCGGCGAGGCGCCGTTGGTGTAGGCCGTCTGCATGGCGTTGTTGACCATGGTTTCGGTGAGCGCCACCTGGGAACCACCCGCAACCGCAGCGAAAGCGCCTGTGGCGGTCGTCGGCAACGATGCCGTGACGCCGACGACGGCAGCACCTGAGGTATTGGTGCGATCCTTGCCGCGAGCGATGAAATGGGCTATCGCTTCGGTGGTGCGAGCAGTCGTATCGTCGCCGTCGTTGCGCACTTGGCGACCCGACATGATGGTCTCCATGTCCGACTTGAGCACCTTGGACTGCAGAGCCATCTGGTGGCCCATTTCCGAACCCTTGCCAGCAGCGTCGGAGGCTTCCTGCGAACCGGAAACGGTCGCATCGCGCTTCGAAATCTGGGTCACGTTCGAAAGGCGAACGGTCGGCGTCGAAGCGGAGTTCGAAAGCAGGAAACCTTCGATCTGGGCATTGTTCGGGTCGACGTTCGGCAGGTTTTCAGTCTGCCAATCGAACTGGCGGGCACGAGCGTTGCGGCGACGGGCAGCCGACATGATGGGCGTGTCGAACGGATCGATGTTGTAGATGGCGTTCGACAAGTCTTCGCGGTTGGCGACGGCGGAATAGGTGGTGTAGGCGTTGGTGACCTTGGCCATTGTTATCTCCGGTTCGTGATGAGATTGGTAAAGAAGTCGCCTGCGGCTTCAACAGAGCCGGTCTTTGCCAGACGATCCAGTGCCTGTCTCCCACTCCTTGGAGCCGATCTCGACGGTGTCGAGGGTACCACTCCGGAGTTGACGGCCTTCCCTCCCTTTCGAACGCGCACAGGCTGCTTCGACATAATACGATCGTATTTTGCCGCTTTCAGGAGGACAGTAATCATGCGGGAGTCACGAATACTGAGGACTTCCTCTCTGGTGAACTGTGCTGCGAGAGCAGTGCCCATCATGTCCGTCAAATCCGCTTTGGCGACTTTCTCGTCAGACCAACGCGGGTTATTGGCAGCAATCTTGGCATTTTCGCCTTCCACCCACTGGTTGTAGGATTTCAGGTCGGCAGTCCTCTGCTCTTCTTGAACCCGAGCCGCTTCCGCGTCGAGGTTCGTCTTCACTTCCTTCAATTGCTCGTAGCGCTTCTGAAGCGCCCGAGCGTTGGCGGGGTCCTTCGCATATTCCGCGTCCCAATCCGGCTCTTGCGGGATGAGCGCGTCGGAATATTTCTTGAAGTCGTTGATCTGCTTGACATATGCCGCGCGGGTCTTCGATACCTCGGCAGCCTCGGCGCGCAGCCCGGTGGCAACGGCCTCAATGTCGTTTAGACGTTGATGGAACGTCTCCTGACGAATGTACCCCGACAGCGCCTCTTTGAGGCTGACTTGCTGGGGTTTGCCGTCGACCGTTACTTCGTACAGTTCTTCATCGGCATCTTCGTCTTTTTCATCGTCTTCGTCGGCATCGGGGCCTTCGTCATCATCTTTTCCATCAGCCCCATCTTCATCGTCGGGGTAGAATTCGCCGTCATTGGGGCGTTCTTCTTCATCGAGCGGCTCCTTGGCCTTGGGTTGCTTCGCAGGCTTCTCACCCTTGACAGGAATGCCGTCGCCGCCACCCTGAAGAGGGCTGTCATCATCGACTTCCAGCGCACCGACATTGTCGAACATACGTTCCGGCGCAGACCGCTCTTCGATGCCACCCGACGGCTCAGCCGGGGTGTTGCCCAATGCCCGGTCGAATGCTATTGCTGCGTCTTCAAACCCACTCATCGTCTCGCCCTTTGCATGGTAGCTTCATCAATGAAAGATTTAAGCTGGCCCTGCACGTCCGCTAGTACCTTCATACTAGCATGCGCCGTGGTGGCTGTCAAGCTACCTACATCAGCCTGAACCAGCTTCCTGGTGTATTCCGCCATAAGATTCTCCATAGCTTCCTTGAAAACCTTGGAGTTCTGTATCATCCGAGCGTCGGCGGCTCGCTCTTCGATTTCAGGGCTTAACATCGCGAGTATTCCCCTGTGCTACGATCGACTCAGAGCGAGCGGTATCGCCCGGCTTGTCGGTGTCCTTGTTGAATGCCTGAATGAGGCCGACCATCGTGTCGAGACCCAGCTTGTCGCGGCGGAAATCTTCGTCGAGGGCCAGCTTGGTACCTTCCTGATGGAGTTGGGCAATAGCCTTGGCGGTCTGTGCCTTGACTTTCTCCATTTCGGCGCGAGCAATAACTTCCTCGGGCGACGGCTCTTTCGGTGCCGATTGAATCTGCTGCATCAGTTCCGGCGTAATCTTGCCGAAGTACCGATCAATATTCTTGATGTTGGCAATCGCGAGCATATCCTCGACGGTATTCATGTAATGTCGCGGCGTCACCACCTGATTGGCGATGCCGAACTGTGCCATGATCTGCTCTTGCGTCGCTTTGATCTGCGACAACGCCGAAAGGCGGGCGAAATCATTGCCGCGCGCCAACGTGGGATTAACCATGACGCGCATGTTGGGGTCGAACAAAGAATGATCAATATCAACCCAGTTGCCGCGTAGCTCGATGGTTTTCTTGATGTTCGGATGATCGCTGACCTCACGCATCAACCCCTTGAACATGTCCTTGAAGCCGGTTTCGGCAATGATGCGGGCGATCAGTTCAATGCGTTCCTGCGCACCGCTGACGATTGCGTCGATGCCCATCACGTTGGTGCTCTGGAGAGCCTTCGGATCAACCCCCTTCGATGCTTCGGAGATGCCGGTGCGGCGTTGACGAATATCGTCGATTGCCGACTTCATATTGAAAATCTGTTCGCCCACGAATTGGCGAACGCGTTCCCAGACAGCGGTCGACGGATCGCCATTGACACGCACCACCTTGCCCACCTCATCGTTGAGTTCATCCTCAAGATTAACGCGATTCTGGTCGACATAGGTATCGGTGAACATGACGCTAGACATGTTGTCCAGAGCGCCCCGGAGCAGTTGCGTGTTGATTTCCTGTAGATCGCGAACTAGATCGGCGATCGACCGCCCCACGACCGTATGGGGGGTAGGGTCACCACTGAACACAGCAAACTTGACGTCGTCGACCGGTTCGTCTTCGATGATCTGGAAATCATCGCCAATAGTGACCACTCGTCGTAGTTCTGCGATTCCGTCTCCATCCTTGTCGACACGTATGAAGTAGGTCCCGAACCGCACCAAGCGGTTGTTGATAACGGCAGTGTCGATCCCAGGGGTGCGAATGAGACGCTCTTCATAGTAGTTCCCAAAGTTGCCAGACGAGAAATTTTCGACCATCGAAAGGTCGTAGCCCTTAGCGGTTAGTTCCGAAACGGTCACGATCTGATCCTGGCCGACCAGCAGCGACTTTTTGACCGACTTGGCGCGGCGGTCAATACGGAACTCTTCCGGGGGCACCGCTTCAACGAAATGGCGCGGCCTGGATGCAGTGAACTTGATCTTGACCTCTCTAACCAGACCGGTTTGCGGATCGAAGCCGCCTTTCATGATGTCTTGTTGATTCAGTACCTCTGCTTTAGCATCAGGTTGGCCCTGCATCCAATCGGAGACCATCGCTTGGATATTTTCCACCGGAATGTTTTCGAAGGTGCGCTCTTTGACCTCCGGATCATCTTCGGTGCCCCATTTGGCGATGCCGATCTTAGTGATCAACAAATCCTTGAATACCGAGTGGAGAATCAGGAACCCTTCGTTCTCCTCGTTGAAGATGTAGTTGATATAGTCGGTCTGTTGCTGCGCCAAATCGGCCTGATCGCCGCGCGTCGGCTTGAAATCGACCACATGTTCATTAGAGGTGAAAATGCGGACCAGTGACGGCAAAATGGCCATCACCGTGTCCATGACATCGGTCGACACCGCCTGCGAGCGATTGATGCTGTCCTGCTCGTAATCGCCGGTTGTCGGGTCGTAATCGACGTCGATCGACGGCAGTTCGCCGAGAAAGTATTTCATATTGTCGATGCGACCCGGCGAAAGTTGGGACTGATCGTAGTCGACAGCGTCGGCAATCAGCGACACTACGTAGTTTTCGTAGGTCTGCTCGTCCTCATCCAACATCTTGTCGCCATATTGGCTGACAAGGTTGGGGAAAAGATTGTCGACGTTGTTCTTGGGATTCGGCGCGTTGGCGACACCCATATAGTTTTCAGCGATGGCCATACCTGATCCCTCTCACATTGCGGCGCAGCGGTCCATTCATCGGGATCACGTTGCTGCCAAATCCAGCTACTATATTGATCGACACCGCGCCGTAGCGGAATGCATCCGCGCCATGCGATGCCCAGTTGTGGTCCGGCTTGCCTGATTTGAGCCGGTGATAATTCTTCAGCGCCGAAAGGCCATCCTCACAATTGGCTTCGTCGATGTAGCACTTCGACAACACCACTTTCACCGCGTTGATGCCATCCTCGACGCCTAGCTTTGGTGCAATGACGACGTTGCGGCCCAACTGTCGCAATACTTCTTCACGGCTCTTACCCGTTCCCAGTTCGCGCGCCTTAGCGTCGTGTGGTAGGATGTCGGTGCCGTAGGCGTAGCCGAATGAATTCAAGTCCTGCACGATGTCGTCGAGCTTCTTGCCAGTCCACTCGCCGTATCGGATAATGTGGTATTCGTTGCCACATTTTTGGAAGAACCAGATGGCCGTCGCGTCGTCGATGCCGAGGTCCCACCAAGTATGAACGGCAGTTTCCGGATCGTACGGGACCTTTCGCACCATTTTCTTTAGATATAGATCGTTGACGATTTCGCCGTAATACGACCCCTCGATCGGCGCATCGAAAGAACATAGCATTTCGCGGGCGTATTCCTCCGCTGTCATGTCTTTCGTCATTTCTTTGACTTCATCCGGGTCGAGCGCGTCGGTTTGGTTTACCGGAATGATGAATATGTCGCAGTTGTCGGAGTCCTTCTCCCAACGCTTCTTCAGTTCATGGAAGTGATCATCACCATTAGAAGTGCCAGACACAGTAGCCCAGCCGCGATAATCGGCGAGACAAGGACGCACCACAGTAGAGAGAACGGCCGGGTTAAGCATAGGAAACTCATCCAGCACAATCCCATCAAAGTAAAGACCGCGCATTCGTTCATAAGCTGCCGCGCCTCCGTACAAGTTGATCATAGCCATCGCGCCGCCCTGAGTGGGTATCTGCAGCTGCAAATCGCCTTCGCTGATCTTGACACCCGGCAGATTGGCGGTGTAGTGCTTTGCGTATCCCCAGATCAAATCTTTAGTCTGGGCGAACGAAGGCCCGACATACGCGTAACGCGGCGGGGGGTATGCTCGCGTATTCTGTATAGCTCGCTTGATGACTTCGTTAATTTCAGCAACCGATTTACCAGCGCGGCGATGCGCCACCACAAAGCGCCAACGCTTCTTGGACTTGTGGTAGCCGATAAAATGTTTACGTGGGGTGTACGGAATCTCAATCTTAGTCGCAGCATTGGATTGTTCAGCGATCGTTGCTTCTGTTTCGTACTGGTACTGCGCCGGGTTGCCAACAATTTCATCCATTGTGGTCAATCACCAACGCGTCAGGCTCGTCGTCGACTTCATCGAAAGTGGAACCGTCCCCCCAAGTCACAATAACGTTGCCCGAGCCACTATTATTGACATTCAACGTCTTGCCGGTCTTTGCCCCGTATCCGCGCGTCATGCCGAGGTTTAATAGAGCGAATTTCGCCATATTGTCTTGACGCTGCCGGTCCTCGGTGTCTTCCAGAGCCTCGACGATAATCGTTTCGGCTTTGTCGAGTATTTGCTGCCGAGCCTCGTCGGCCTCCATCGAAAGGCGGACGGACTGCTTGACGAAACGGCGGAGCCGTCCGGAATCTACCTTTAGGTATTTCGCTGCTTCGGTGATATTCCCCTTGGCTTTCCATAGAGCCGTCCGCGCTTCGTCGATAGTCAGAGGCATAGATTCGGGCCGCACATCGTACGGCATCGTCGGTAGCGGCACCAAATCTTGTGGAAGCGAGTGAACAGTCATCAAATACGCCTTCGCCCTAGCTGCGGTAATCATAGCACGCAGCTAGGGCGAAGTCAAGGGATACCGGGAATAGGCTCAGAACACCTGGGCGATCAGCGCGCGCAAGTGGCCGAGCTTCAGCTTTTTACCGGCATGGCCGCCGAGCGTATAGTCGTCGGGCGTGTCGCTCGGAATCAACGAAACAATGTCGCTGATGATCTTGAGGGGCGATCCCTCCGATTCGACGAAGTTTTCGAGGCGCTTGATGAGGCCCGGATTGCTCTTCATCTCCTCCGAGTGCTTGGTGACATGCTTCATGTCGGAGACCTTGGCGTCGCTGGTGACTTCCGGACTGTTGCCCATCTTTTCGTCGATTTCCTTCTGTGTCAACGGGTCGAGCGTCGACGCGCCATGGGCGCGGGCCTTGTCCAGTTCGGCGTCGCTGATGGTCTGCGCGGGTGCGCCGGTATCGTTGGTGTTCACCGGAGGTGCGCTGGGGCCATCCGTGCCGGTCTTCGGGTCGTCTTTGACGGTGGTGGAACTCACGCCGCCGACAGCCTGTTTCGACGGGGCGTTGGTGCCGGGGGTAGTAGGCGTATTCGATTGATCAGCCATGCTGAATCCTCCTTGGTGTAGCTACGACTTAATCCTACCACGTACGGGCGCGCGTGTCAAGATACCTTCGTAATCGTCCAGGTATTCTTATTTTTCAGCACCGAAAGCAGGGGGTATTTTCCGGGGGTGCTCAGATGGTACTGAACGGCATTCCCAAATGCCACGATATCGTCGAGATCGTGGCCGTAAAATGTCTCGAATATATGTTCCTGTTCATCGGAATTTAGGAACTTTTCGAAGTCGCCGCGTAAGCTTGTACTCACCATTTGTCTCCGCTTTTGTGTATGATTCGACGCGAACGAAACTCCGAAAGAAGGCGTCCATATTGCGGCTAGCATATTTGTGAGCTAGTTCGCGCCCGTCCTTGAAGCCCCAGAAATTCGCTGCTTCGAAACGCCGAAAATCGTCAAGCACATCGCGGGCCGGGAAATCGACGGGAGCGTCGTTCAACATTCGACGAATTGGGGCTGGCAGGGTGTCGTACAGCTCGATGTCGTCGTACAAGTCGACGAAGGTGATATGACGCGCTGATTCGTCGATATTGGAGGACTGGAACTCACTCACCGAAAGGCCCCACTATGATGATGCCGCGTCTCGCTGGAACAAGAATGCAACGAGACGCGGCTGCCGTTCCGCTACTATTTGAGGCCACGTTGAAACGACGAAGCATCCGGCCTGGGTATAAGGATACCACGAGACGACGCTGGCGTCAAGTATATGCGTAGGAGTGGTAGGGTATGTGAAAACGATTCCGCGCCGAGAGAGGTACCCCGGCACTTCAGCTGTCGCTGCTTTAAGGGGGAGGGGTTCAGCAATTCCGCGTTGCGACAACTCGTGCTTGTGCAACTTCTGCGTGTCGTCATTCGTGGTTGTGTGTTGCTTGCTTGCCACATCTGTTGCAGCGCAGACACAGTGATGCGCCGTTGCCACACTGTTGCACGCTTGCAACGTTGCTGTTTTGCCACATCTGTTACCAAGCTGCAACAACACGAAGCGGTTGCGTTCGTAGAGGCGAAGCTCTTCGAGTTGTGGCTGTTCCTCGGTTGCGAAGCGCTTCACTTGCACGTGTTGGTTGCTCTTTTGTTCCTGCGCCTGCGTGCGCGCGTAGCAAGCAGCGTGCCAAGCCGCCATGCGCGGAACACACGCCAGCCTTGCACAACGAACACAGCCATCGAGCTTGACAGATGCCGCGAATCGTGGTATAATCAGGGCATAGACAACAGGAGAACACGGAAATGCAGAAGCTCATTGACGCCTTCCTAGCCGACCCGCTCAACATGACCAAGCGTCTCGCGCTCATCGACTACGCGTGGAACCACCCGATGGCGGTGTGCCTGATCGACCCGAACGTCATCGGCCAGCTGCGCGGCCAAGGCGTCAATCTCTAGGCGAAACGCCGGTTGCCCGGCGTCCACGACGAGGCGGTTCCTCGCGTGCTGATGAGCCAAACCACACCGAAAAGGACACACCGTGACCCGCGAACGCAACGCCTACGAAGCAGAGATGCTCGAACTCGCCAAGCGCTTCCATACCGAAGCCATAGGCGCAGACGAAACCGACATGGAACGCCTGTTCGAGGCGCTTCTAGACAACGACGTCGCGCTGCTCCGCCAGCTCTGCGCCGAATTCGACATCCGCTAACCAAACCACACCGAAAGGACACAACCATGCGCAAGCCCCGCAACATCGAAACAAGCGAAGGCGAATTCGGCTACTGGGAACAGACTGACGACGGCCCTGTGTGGCACCGCACCAACGAGGACGGAACGCCCTACGACGACGAAGAGGAATGCCCACGCAGCGACGAAGACCTTGCCAACGACGTCGACGCCGGAATGGGGCTGGACCCCGACCACGGTGAAGACGGCGACGACGGCGACGAAGACTTTCGTCCGCACTCCGTCGTAGCCGGTTCCTACAAAGCGAAGTACCGCACGCGCGCTAGGGAACGCCACGTAAAGCCGAAAGGTGTAGCGCAGAAGGCGCTGGAACGCAGCTGCGGCGACTGGCTGGCCGTCGAACTGGCGAAGCGCATCCTCACCGAAGGGAAGAAGCCGAGCCTCCGCGTCGCGGTGTTCGAGGCGATTCTGGACGCGAACGGCGTGAAGCACCTGCACTGGAACAGGACGACACCCGGCTGGCAGGGACGGCTGCGAATGACGGGCCGATTGGCGCTGCAGCGGATAGTCGCCGAAAACGGGACGCTGGTAATTCCGGGAGAAGGGGAACTGAGTGCGCCGAAAGCATGGTGCGACCGCGTGGCCCGATAACGGCGAAAAGCAGGGGCGGTGCCACGCTACGCGGTGCGCGGTGCCACTCCAGTCTTAACTAGCTCTCTTTTTCTCACAGCCGCAGGGGCTTTTTTTTTACTACTGCTACTATATTGGACCACTAACCTACTGTCCGTCACCTATCCCCCCAGTGAGAAAAAAAGAGCTAGTTAAGACTGGAGTGGCAGTTATGTGGCAGTTGACGACCTCTAGCGCGACTCTCATTTCGCTGCTTCTGCGCAACGTCGCCATTTCCGCATTCGCTGCCGCCTTGACTGGTGCCCCTACGTGTGCTATGCTGCCGCGTGTCACCAACTAGGAGCCTGCCATGAACCCCGAAGTCAAGTTCACAGCCGTTGCGCTTCGTCGCACCGGAATCCAGTCGAAGCTCATCGCCGCCTATTTTCGCACCACCTCTGACCGTATCCGCGAATGCAAATTCGAAGCCACTGTCATCCGTGAGGTCGAGGCTTGTGGCGGCTGGGACGCGTTCACGGAAAAATGGGCCACGCTCGACATGCAACGTCGTGTCCGTGCGACAGCAAAACCGAAGCATACTTGACAACCGTGCCGCCCCGTGCTATACTACCACCATCGACAACATACTGAATGACAGCCGGGCAGCCCGATTTTCGATGCTGGCGACAACCAACTACATGCGCAACAGGAGCAAATGACATGGACGCAGTACTCGACAAAATCCGCAAGCTGCTCGCATTAGCGAACAACAACGACAACGAGCATCAGGCCGCTGCTGCGACAGCCAAGGCGATGGAACTGATGGAGCGCCACAATCTGGACTTGTCTGTGCTTTCGGCGCAGAAGCCCGACGGCACGCGGGACGATCGCAAGCTGAAAGGCGGGCTATACGGCTGGCAGCGCAAAATCTGGGAAGCCTCAGCCAAGCTGAACTTCTGCATGTACTGGTCGATCAAGGGCTTAAAAGCTGGTTCGGCCTACGAGCACCGCATCTTGGGCAAGCAGGTCAACGTCGTTTCTGCGCAGATTATGGCCGAATACCTGCAAAACACGATCGAACGGATGGCCAAAGCGCAAGCGAAAACCACCAACACCAACGTGTTCGCACGCCCTATGGTCGCCTACCGTGAGGGCATCGCTGCGCGCCTCATCGAACGATTGGAACAGCTGCGGCACGATCGCATGGAAGAAGAGCAGCGCAAAAAGGACGCATGGGCTAACCAGCATTCGACCGGCACCGCCTTGACGCTCATCGACGTTGCACATACCGAGGAAGACTACAACAACGACTACATCAACGGCTGGGAGCCGGGCACATCTGCCCGCATGCGCGCCGAAAGTGAGGCACGGTCGGCTGCTCGGCGACGCGAACGCGAGGAAAAGAAGGCCGAACACGAGCGGCGCTACGCCTCCGACCCGGAGTACAAAGCTGAATACGACCGCATCGTGGCGGAGCAGACCGCAGCCAACGACAAATGGTGGGCTGACTTGTCTGCGAAGGAGGCCAAAAAAGCCGCTAGAAGGACCGAGCCCAAGCCGCGCTCCCGTGCGATGACACCCGAAGAACAGCGCGCCCGCCTTTCGACGTTCACCGACGGCTATTATGATGGCGACAAAGTCGGGCTGGACCAGCAGGTAGCGAACAACAAACACGCTAAGCTAGCTTGACACCACGTGCCTAGCATGCTACACTGCGCGCTAGGCACCAACTCAACGAGGAAACAATGACCGTCGCATTCCCTGATCTCCCGATCGACCATCCAGCCAATCGCGCCAGCGGCGACATTAAGCATCGTGAAGGCGACCAGTTCTCGCCGAAGTACGACTTCGAAGGACGCTGCGCGATGGCGGCGTCGCTGCTGTCCGGCTTCTCGACGTCGCAGGTGGCCGCTGCTTTCGGTGTTAATAGGCGCACTGTCACCAAAATCCTGCCGCGAGCGAGCAAATACTATCGGCCCATTCGCGACGAAATCGATAGGCTGGGCCGCGTCGACTTTGTGGGTAAATACTTCACCGATTCCACGCTGGAACGCCTACAGAAAGCCGCTACCGATCCAACCATCAAGATGACATACCGCGAAGCGGACGAGGCACAGACAGCTGCGACGCGTGGACCCAATCCGCGCGCGACATCGAATCAAGGCGTGGCCTTGCTAAACCACGAGTCCAAGACATACCGCGTTGACGTCCAATGGCGCGACCACACGACGGATAGCGACGCCGACACAGCGGAGGGCTGGTACTTCTGCATGCTGGACGTCGAAGGTCTTGAAAATGCTTGGCTGGGAACCGGCGACGAGGGCAACCCCTTCATCACTAGTCAAGCCGCCATCAACGCAGCCAAGCGCTGGCTCATCGACAACGTCTGAAAGCCCATTGACAGCCGCGCATCGGCGTGGTACGATGGTGCATCAACAACGAGAGGACACAGCATGAGACGCTACAACAAAGACCGTAGCCGCACCATTGCCGACTACACCTACACTATCGTCGAGACAATGGCGCAAGTCATCGGCTTCCTGTCGATACTGGCGATCGGAGGATTGGTCTGTGCCTTCTTCCTCCACCATTGATTGGTCGCCGTATCAGGACCACTACGACCACGTAGCGCGTCGCTTCACCAAACGACAAGCCGCCAAGGACCTTACGTCCCTCCTTTCGGCGGAGTTGCAGCTGAACTGGCGTTCATTCATCGTCGAAAAGGACGGCCAGACCTACCACCTTTACAACGCGTTCACCGGCACCTATTGGATGCCGTCGAGCAAGCAAGATTGGGACACTGAATTCGAACAACACCGAAAGTCGGTGAGAAAGGTAATGCAATCATGAACGAAAGCCAACACCCCATTGACGCGTTGATCGCGTCAACCAATGAACTGCTCGCCGAGATGCGGGCACTGTCGATCGTCACCGATCTGTTCGGCGAGCACCCGGAGCAGGGCAAAGTCACCACCCATTTCTTGGTCAACGCGCTGCGCCTCGTCGCAGAACAGACGTCCATCATCGCCGAAATGGGAGCGAAGGTGGACGTGCTGCGCGAGGAAGTCGACAACATGCGCAACGACTACGACGAGTTGTCCAACCACCCGGCAATCGTCGTCCACGAGCAGCGCAGCAATGGAGATCGGCCATGAAGACGCCCGAATACACATTCCGCGCCTGTGGTTGCGGCAATGAAGCAGACGTCATCGAGACAGCGCTGCGCGTCTACAACGATGCAGTCAAGAAGGGCATGGACACCGAAGGTGTTATCTGTCCGATATGGCACCACCGCGTCGCTGCGATGCTTCAGATCATGTGGTTCAATCACCAGATCAACTTTTTGGCGATCGACAGCGAAAACTTGACCGGCATTCACTGCGACGATGCTTGGATTGAAAAGGCTAACGTAGCGTTGATGGGCCAGGTCAACTCGGAGCGTCACTATCTCGCCACAATGTTGGGGGAGAAATTCGTGGAGAAGCTGGAAGCGGCATCGAAGGGCGAGCTAGAAGTTACGAAGACCCATTGACAGCCGCAACGCAGTGTGGTATAGTGGGGTGTCGCTGATGAGGGCGGCACCAACCAAACGCGTAGAATTAAAAAATCGGAGCAAAACAATGGCCAACAAAATTCACCACGCCCAAATCCGGCAAGCCGAGCAGTACGGGTTCACGCTCGAAGACAAGCCGCCGCACGTCCGTGCATTCCACCCAGCCACCGCCACCCAGGTTTTCGGCGTGTCCGCCAATGACGCGATCGCACAGATGCTGGCAGTGCAGAACATATACGACAAACACGAGTCGCTGCGCTACGTGGCGAGCAGCGAGACACCCAACACCGGGTTCCTACGC
>Ga0310810_10003516_pt1 | contig 17084 bp, 20 predicted proteins | sample NCmetagenome_FD_207641 | JGI IMG/M metagenome (GOLD analysis project Ga0310810, IMG submission 207641) | Soil microbial communities from experimental microcosm in Duke University, North Carolina, United States - NC | ecosystem: Engineered > Artificial ecosystem > Soil microcosm > Unclassified ... | reverse complement strand
CATGACCGAGCCTTGATCCTGTTTTGGTTCCAAAGAGGGTAGCCGGCACCCGTTTCGATGCCGGTTTCCATCCGAAACTTGTGGTGGGACGCCTCACTCGGCCTTCATGTTGGCGGCGCGGGCGACCTTGCCCCACTTGTCGGCTTCGTTGGTCACAAACTTGGTGAAGTCGGCCGGCGAGCCGGGCAGCACGGTGCCGCCGAGTTCGGCGAAGCGCGCCTTCAACTTGGAATCGGCCAGGCCGGCGTTGATTTCCTTGTTGAGCCTGTCGACGATGTCATGGGGCGTGTTTTTCGCCGCTGCGATGCCGTACCATGAGATCGCCTCGTAGCCTGGGACGAAATCGTTGACGGTCGGCAGGTCGGGCAGGGCCTCAGCGCGCTTCAGTGTTGTCACCGCAAGGCCGCGCAGCCTGCCTCCCTTAAGATGCCCAACCGAAGCCGGCGTGGTCTCGATCATGAGCTGCACCTGACCGCCGAGCAGATCGTTGAGTGCCGGCGCCGAGCCGCGATAGGGCACGTGCTGCATCGTCACGCCCGTCATCATCTTGAACAATTCGCCGGCGACGTGCTGCGGTGTGCCGATGCCCGCCGAGGCGTAGTTGATCTTGCCGGGGTTGGCCTTGGCGTAGTCGATCAGCTCCGGGATGGATTTCACCGGAAGGCCCGGTGTGACCTCAGCGACCAGCGGCACCATGCTGATCGCTGCGACATGCGCCATATCGCGCACGAAATTCCACTTTAGTTTGTCGTAGAGCGTGACGCCGATCGTATTGGGCGGTCCGCACAGCAGCAGCGTGTAGCCGTCGGGCGGCGAGTTGACCACCAGCTCCGCCCCAATCGTGCCGCCGGCGCCGGGCTTGCTCTCGACGATGAACTGTTGGCCGAGCCGCTCCGAAAGCCACTGCGCGATCAGCCGGGCGGTGATGTCCTGCGGACCGCCGGCCGGGAATCCGACGATGATGCGCGCGGGCCGCGACGGATAGATATCGGCCCACGCGGGCGAGGCGGCGGTTGTGGCAGTAGCTGCCGCCGCCAGTTGCAGAAATTGCCGGCGTCGCAGTGTCATGGCGAATGTCCTCCCCGGAAAAACCGGAAGACCGCTTGCGATACGACTCTTTTGGCCGCGCTCGGCGCGGCTTGAAAATCAGACGCCTAATTCAGGTCTTCTGCAACAGCCTTGCGAGCCACACCGAGATGACCGCGGGCCTGCCTTCCTCCCGGATCGCCTTCAGGCCGCGCCGCAGCGCGCCTTCGATCTGCGCGGAATCGGTCACGTTCTCGCCGTAGGCGCCGGCGGCCTCGGCCTCCTTGGCGAAATCGATCGGCGGGTCGAAATAGCCGCCGTCGTAGTCCGCCTTGGCGGCGTAGCTGTCGTCCTTGCCATAGACGCTGTTGATGCGAAGCGTCCCGGTCGAGTAGCTGCGGTTCTGGTACACGATCGCCATGAAGGGCGCCTTGTAGTGCCGCGCCGCCCACAGCGCGTGAACCGGCGTGCCGAACATGTAGAAGCCGTCGCCCGACACCGCGATGACATCCTTATGCGGAGCGGCAAGTTTGGCGCCGAACGCCGCGCCGCTGGCCCAGCCGCCGCTCGATGCCGGATTGTGGAAGTAGCCGCCGGGCTGCGCGATGTTGAGGTAATCGTGCAACTGGTTCTGCGAGATGGTTTCGTCGAACACGATGCAGTTGTCGTCGAGCAGCTTGGCGATGCGGTACGAAAGCCACTTCGGGTCGATCGGCGCCTTGCTGGCGCGCGACTTGGCGTCCTCGGCAAGATCGGTGCGGCGCTTGGCGCTGGCCTCTGCGTATTTCTGCGCACGGGCGTCGAGGCCTGCTCGGTCCTCCGGCGACAGCAGTGCGCGCACTTCGGCGGTGAGCGCCTCGATCACCGACAGCGCATCCGCGGTCAGGCGGAGGTCGGCTGTGAACTCCATCGTCGGAATGCGGCGCTTGGCCGGCTCCACGTCGGTGATCGCGACCCAGGCGCTGTCCGGCGGCGGATTGCTATCGGCGAGCCAGGGAATATCGACGTCGAGCGCGAGAATCACGTCGGCATCTTTGATGCTCACGCCGCTCATATAGAGCGGATGGTTGAGCGGGAAGCACTGATAGGCCCGCAGGCCGGACTGCGCGACCGGCAGCGCCAGCAGTTCGCATAACGTCACCAGCGCCGGCACGGTCGCCGGGTTGCGGCCCGAGCGCGCCACCAGCACGAACGGGTTCTCGGCCTTCACCAGCCGCCGCGCGATCTCTCGGATACCTTCGGGGTCGGGCGCGGCAGGTCTTGCGACGCCCAGCTGATCCATGGTCGGAAACTTCGCGCCCGCGATCTTGTGCAGCGACACCTCTCGCGGCAACGTCAGATAGACCGGCCCGCACGGCTCGGTGCGCGCCACCTGCAAGGCACGCGAGATCATCAGGCCGGCGTTGTCCTGGATCTCCATGCGGTGATCCCACTTGGTGTACTGCCGCACGATGCCGTTCTGGTCGAAGCTCTGTTGCAGCCAGATATGCCCGCCACCGTCGCGCGCGCCGCGGAAGCTGCCGGGATAACTGGTCGGCGAGCCGCCGCCGGTGATGACGACGGGTAGCCCCGAGTGAAACGCGGTGTGGATCGCGCCGCCGTAGTGCAGCGTGCCGGTGTCGACGTGGGCCGCCGTGACCGCGGGCCTGCCGGTGACCGCCGCGTAGCCCAATGCCGCGTTTAAGCTGACGTGTTCGTGAGTGACGGTGATCAGCTTCGGCGCCTTGCGGTCCTGTGCGAACGCCTTGGCGACAGCCTCCTGATAGAAGCCGATCTCCGAACCGGAGGTGAAGAAGATGTATTCGACGCCGGCCTCGGCCATCGCGGCGATCATGGCGTCGCCGTTGTCGTCGGCCGGCACCTCGACCCATGCGCGGCTTTCGTTGCGCAAGCTTCCGGCGTGTTTGTTCATGGCGGGGAGTGTGTGAGCTTTCGCGCGGGCCGACAAGTGGTTACGCTTAAGGGCAGGGAGGACAAGCCATGAATGCGATGCGCCGAGCATTGATCCTGGCCCTGTGTGCCGGATCGGCCTTGCTGTGTCCGGTCGCGCCGCCGGCGCACGCGCAGCTCAACCCGTCGCGGCAGATCACCATCGTGGTGCCGATCGGCGCCGGCGGCGGCGTCGATGCCACCGGCCGCCTGTTCGCCGAAAAACTTCAGGAGCGGCTGAAGCAGCCGGTGGTGGTCGAGAACCGGCCGGCCGGCGGCGGCATGGTCGGCGCCGACTCCGTCGCCAAGGCCGCGCCCGACGGCCACACGCTCCTGCTGATGGAAACCTCCGCCGTGCTGCACAAGTGGCTGCACACCAACGTGCCGTTCGACGTCGCGACCGATTTCGCGCCGATCGCCCGCGTCGCGACATCGCCGCTGCTGCTGTTCGCCAGCCCGAATTTCGCCCCCAACAATGTCAGCGAGTTGCTCGCGCTCGCCCGCAAGGAGCCGGGCAAGCTGTCGGCGGGAACGCCGGGCATCGGCACGCCGCATCACCTCGGCCTGCTCATGCTCAACGCACTCGCCAAGGTCGAGATCGTCAACGTGCCCTATCGCGGCGCGGCCGCGGTGGTGAACGATGTGCTGGCTGGACAGATCCCGATGGGCTGGGGCGCGCCGACGGCGGTGATCCCGCATATCACCGCCGGCAAGCTCAAGCTTCTCGGCGTCGCCTCGGCGAAGCCGCCGTCGTCGATGCCAAACGCCCCAACCATCGCGGCGGGCGGCGTGCCGGGCTTCGACCTCGACATCTGGTTCGGGGTTGCCGCGCCGGCTAAGACCCCGCCGGACATCCTGGCGCAATACAGCAAGGCGATCGCCGAGATCATCACGCAGCCCGAGGTGAAGGCGCGCATCGAGAAGGTGGGCTTGAGCCCGGCCTATCTCGAAGGCGGTAAATTCGGTGAGTTGATCCGCTCCGACCACGAGCGCTTCGGCAGGATCATCCGCGATGCCGGAATCAAACCCAATTGAGCCTTTTTGCGTTTGTGCGCTGACTGCGGCGGCCTAGTAGACCCGGTGCCGGTCGAATTCGCGGTAGTTGCGCGACGAGGCGCGGAACTCACGCCGTGATTCTAGCGCGGCGTCTTCGCCGTCGGCAACACGCCCGCCGAGCTCTGCCTGCGCCCTCGCTTTAGCGGCCGCCGCATAGTGCGGCGGACCCGAAATGTCGAATGCAGGGGTTGCGGCGCGATAGGGCAATGGATCGGGGCGCGCCACCATGTCCTCAAACGTCGGACGCTCTTGCGCCGCCGGAGCCGGGCTTTCCGACGTGTCGCGGGTGACGGCAGGTCCGATGATCCAGGTGCCGACGAACATGCCGATGGCGATCGCGGACAGCGCGGCCAGGCCTGGTTCGGAACGGAAGGTCGAGGCGCGCAACAGATGCAACGGAAAACGCATGGGTTTCTCCAGAAACAAAAACGCCGGACAACGCCTGACGTTCCCACACGCACGCAACATTATTGCTCGCTGCACACGTCAGTGCGGCGCATTACTCAAATCTGCGACGCAACCTGCTCAAGGCCGATCACGCGCGCGAGCTTTCGAACCTCGCCCTTCTGGTCCTCGCGAAGCCGCATCAACAGCGGCATCGCTGCGTAAATCAGCTTCTGCACTTCGGGGCTGTTGGTGTCGATGTTGACCCTGCCGTGGACCGCTTTGCGGCCGCGCAATTGCGACTGCACGACCTCGCGCAGCGCGGCCTCAACCGCCGGCCAGTATTCGACCTGGTCGGCGCTGAGCTGTAGTCGGGTCTTGAGCCCCGCTATCTGGCCGTCGTCGAGAATGCCGTTGCTCTGCGCATGAGGCGGCGGCAGGTGCTTCGGCTTGTCCGGAGCCTTCTCGCGCGAGACCGGTGCGACCTTCGCCGATTTCGGTTCAGGGGCGGGCGTGGCGGCTGGAGGTACCGGCGCCGGCTCAGGGATTGGCGGGAGCGCGGCGATCACCGGATTGGGGGCTTGCTCGATTGTCGGCAGGTCCGGGATCGCCGAGGCCAGCGCGAACACAGGCTTTTGCGAGATTGCTGCGAAGGCGGTCTGGACCAGCAGCCGGTTGGTCTTGGACGCGCGGTTGGATGTCTGGGTGGCGGGTGTTTCGTTGGCGACCGGTTCGGGGGGAGCCGCCCGCTGGAGCGCCGTTGCGCTGTAGGCGGCAAGTGTCACCGCCACGGCCCCGATGACGACGAAGCAGCTAACCTTGAGTTTTGACAAGCGATCGTCCCCGTTCAAGAACCGCACTCGCTTATGGCAAAGCCCGATTAACATTGGCTTAACCATAACGGGCCGCGGAATCCCGCCCCAAAGGCCCGTCTCAGCGTGCGTACGCCAGGAACGTCATTCGCCTTTCATTGTGGCCGATGTTTGAGCGGGCGCGCTCCGCCGAGAAGCCGGCGGACTTGAGCCGGGCGGTGAGATCCTCGGGGCTGTAGCGGGTCAGCCCGATCGACTTGCGCAAGCGCCGGTAGGAGGAGAAATAGGTCCGGAACAGGCCCCACAGCGCGGCCCAGAAAAACCCCTCCCGGGCGCCAAACCGCAGCAGTTTCCACGCATCGGTGATCGCCGAGGTCCGGCGCGGAATGACATCCCCCAGCACCAGCAGTCCCCCGGGCTTGAGCAGGCGGCGGAACAGGACGGCCAGCGCGTCGAGCTCCTGCGGGCTCAGGTACTGGGTCACCGAATGCAGGATGACGACGTCGACCCAGCCGTCCGGCAAAAAGGCTAGGTCCTCGGGCTTGCGCACCACGATCTTGTCGTTGCCGGCAAACCGCGCGGCGAGCTTCAGGCGCACGTTCGGCGCGGCCTCGCACAAAATCAGGCGCGACAGCGACTCGGCGACCTTGTTCGCCGACAGCGCCTCGCCGCAACCGTAGTCGAGCATCACGCCGTCCGGCGGCGCGAATTCACGAATGTCCTCCGCGATGCGCCAATAGTGCGCAGCCTCGTGGCGGGCATTGACGTAGATCGGGTGCTTGGCGTCCCAGAATTCGATCCATCCGGAGGGGGACATGAGACGTCGCTTGCTATTGAATATGCCAGAGCCGCATCGGCGGCGACGCTTTACGCCACTGTTACGCCGCGCGCGCCTTGCGCGTCCGCATCAGTTCGACGAAACGCGTGAACAGGTAATGGCTGTCACGCGGGCCGGGCGAAGCCTCGGGGTGATACTGCACCGAAAACACCGGCCGGTCGCGTAGCGCGATGCCGCAGTTGGAACCATCGAACAGCGAGAAATGCGTCTGCTCGACGTTTTTCGGCAGGCTGTCCTTGTCGAGCGCAAAGCCGTGGTTCATCGAGGTGATCTCGACCTTGCCGGTGGTGACGTCCTTGACCGGATGATTGGCGCCGTGATGGCCCTGATGCATCTTCATGGTCTTGCCGCCGACGGCGATGCCGAGCATCTGATGGCCGAGGCAGATCCCGAACGTGGGGGTCCCGGAATCGACCAGCCGTTTGATCACCGGTACCGCGTATTGTCCGGTCGCGGCAGGATCGCCGGGGCCGTTCGATAAAAACACGCCGTCCGGCTTGAGCGCGAAAATGTCCTCGGCGCTGGTCTTGGCCGGCACCACGGTCACCTTGCAGCCGACGCTGGCGAGCAGCCGAAGGATGTTGCGCTTGATGCCGTAGTCGAGCGCCACCACGTGGAATTCCTGCTTGTCCAGCCGTCCGTAGCCTTTGCCCCATTGCCACGGCGTCTCGTCCCACGAGAACCGCTGGCCGCTGGTGACCATCGGCACCAGATCCATGCCGACCAGGCCGGGCCACTCGCGCGCTTCTTTCTTCAGCGCGTCGAGATCGAATTTGCCGGTTGGATCGTGGGCGATCACCGCATTGGGCATGCCCTTTTCGCGGATGAGCGCGGTCAGCGCGCGCGTGTCGATACCGCAGAGTCCGACAATGCCGCGGGCGCGCAGCCACTGATCGAGGTGCCGTGTGGCGCGGAAGTTCGATGGTTGCGTGATGTCGGTACGCAGAATGACGCCGCGCGCGCCCGGCGTCGCCGCCATGTTGACGGTCTCGATGTCGTCATCGTTCGTTCCGACATTGCCGATATGCGGAAATGTGAAGGTGATGAGTTGCCCGGCGTAGGACGGGTCGGTGAGGATTTCCTCATATCCGGTCATCGCGGTGTTGAAGCAGACCTCGCCGACCGCATGCCCCGGCGCGCCCAATCCCTGACCTTCCAGCACCGTGCCGTCCGCCAGCACCAGAAGCGCAGTGGCTTTGCGTTCGATCCAGCCGGAATCGTCTTGTTTGGGGCTCATATGGGGCCTAGATAGGCTTCTGGGCCGCTGCCGTCAAAGGCTCGCACGACCCATGTGAACAGCCGTTTTTCGCACTGGAAGAGGGGCCGCAGTGCTGCGCGACAACATCAACACCGCCGTGAAGGACGCGATGAAGGCGCGCGACGAGCGCCAGGTCGCGACGCTTCGCATGATGAACGCGGCGATCAAGAACGCCGACATCGCCGCGCGCGGGGAGGGGAAAGAACCCCTCAACGAAGCCGACCTGATGTCGCTGTTCCAGAAGATGATCAAGCAGCGCCAGGAATCCGCCGAGCTTTATGACAAGGGTGGCCGTCCGGAACTTGCCGCGGCCGAGCGCGCCGAGATCGCGATCATCCAGGGCTATCTGCCCAAGCAGATGTCGGACGCCGAGGCCGGCTCCGCTATCTCTGCGATGCTCCAGGAGATCAACGCCGAGACCATGAAGGACATGGGTCGCGCTATGGCGGCGCTTAAGGAGCGCTTTGCCGGCACGATGGATTTCGGCAAAGCGAGTGGCAAGATCAAAGAATTGCTGAGCAAGAAGTAGGGGCGGAGGGCGCGCCTCCGCTCATGCGACCTCCAGCAGAATTCCCACCAGCCATTCCGGCGCATCGACCATAACGTCATGGCCGGAATTCTCCGCGATGAAAGTCTTCCACGACTTGTCGGCTTTGCATTCAGCGAGCGCCTTGTCGAACGCAGGCTGCGGATATGACGGCGCGCGGATGTAGGTCTTCTTGGCGATCTTTTCGCGCGCGCCGGTCAGCTTGATCGGCTGCGTCGCGACGCCGTTCGGCTGATCGGTCAGCTTGGATGCGACCCAGGCTTGATCTTTAGCATTCACGCCGAATGCCGAAGGCGGCGGCCCCTTGCGGCCCGGCGTGCCTTTGGCCACTGCTTCCTCCATAGTCTTGCGGCTGAACTCTGAGGCGAAGTCGGTGCCCTTCTGGCGGTCCTCCGGTTTGAAGGCGTCGAGCCACACGATCGACGAAACGCGATCGTGAATCTGCTCCAGCGCGCCGGACGTCGGCCAACCGCCGTAGGAATGCGCCACCAGGCAGGCGTCCTTGATGTCTTCCCATTTGAACAGGTTGACGATGTCGGCGATGTGGGTGTCGAGGATGATGTCCTTGCTCAAAAGGTGAGAGCGGTCGGCTAGTCCGGTGAGCGAGGGCGCAAACACCTTGTGTCCCTTCGCTTCGAGCAGATCGGCCACGCGCCGCCAGCACCAGCCGCCGTGCCAGGCGCCGTGGATGAGCACGAAGGTCTTGCGTGCGCTTTGCGCTGGCGTATCGCTTGCGCCGAGCGTGGTGGCGGCGGTGCCCATGGATCAATTCGGCTCGATGCCGGCCTGCTTGGCAAGCCGCGACAGCTCGTCGGTGTAGCGGTGCATCAGGCTGCCCATCTCGGCCGCGGTACTGCCGACCGGCACGATGCCGACCTGTTCGAGCTTGTCGGAAATCTCCTTGTCCTCCAGCGCCGTGCGGATTTCCTTTTCCAGCCGCGCGACGATCGGCTGCGGCAGTCCGGCCGGCCCCATGAAGCCGAACCATGACGGCACCGTCACCAGTCCCGGCACCACCTCTTTGACGGTCGGCAGATCGGGCCGCTGCTTGACGCGCTGATCGTAGAACACGCCGAGCAGCTTGATCTTGCCGCTCGGCAGCGCCGCTAGCGTCGCCGGATAGGCCGGGAAATAGACCTGCACCCGATTGGCCAAGAGATCGCCGATGATGTTGGCGTTGTTCGCGCCGGTGTAGGGCACGTGCAGCATGTCGATGCCGGCCGCGACGTTGAGCGCCTCGCCCTGGAAGTGGAACACCGAGCCTCGGCCCACGCTGCCGTAATTGAGTTGGCCCTTGTGCGCCTTGGCGTACGCGGTCAACTCCTGCGTGGTGTTTACGCCGAGCGCGGTATTGGCGACAAGATAAAGCGGCGCGCCGACCGCGAGGCTGACTGGCGTGAAGTCCTTGAACGTGTCGAAGCCGACGCTCTTGCTCATCAGCGGCCCGGTGATGACCGTGCTCGAGGCGACATAGAGGATGTTGTATCCGTCGGCCGGCAGCGTCTTCACGTAGTTTGCCGCGATTTGGCCGTTGGCGCCCGGCCGGTTCTCGAAAACCACGGTCTGGCCCATCTGCGTGGTCAGCTTCTGCGCCAGCAGCCGGCCGGCGAGGTCGCCGCTGGTGCCGGTCTGCGTGCCGGTGATGATGTGGATGGTCTTATCGGGGTAGGTTTGCGCCTGCGCCGCGGCCACGCTTGTCATCAGCGCCACTGCAACAGCGCAGATCGTCCGGATTGTCATGTCGCGCTCTCCTTGTCCTTGGCTATGATGCCACAACAAATCGGGGAGGGAACAACGCGATGTGCCGAATTCTCGCGGGCCTCATGGTGCTGGCGGCCTGTCTCTGTCATCCCGCCGCATCGTCGGCGCAAGACTGGCCGACGCGGCCGGTGCGCATCATCATTCCGCTTGGGCCTGGTGGCGGCGGCGATGTGTTCACCCGGCTTATGGCCGAGGAATTTCAGAAGCGTTTCGGCCAGCCGTTCGTGGTCGAGAACCGGCCCGGCGGCGGCCTCAACATCGGCACCCGGGCCTGCGCGGAGGCCGCCCCCGACGGCTATACGTTCTGCGTGCTGTCCGGCGAGCCGGTCGTCTACAACCAGTTCACGTTCAAGAACCTGCCGTTCGATCCGGAAAAGGATTTCGAGCCGGTCGTCAGCCTGTTCATCAACGCCAATGCGCTGGTGGTCAATTCAAGCCTCGGCGTGAAGACGATTCCCGACCTCGTGGCGCTGGCGAAATCCAGGCCCGGCACGCTGAGCTACGGCACGTTCTCGTTCATGCTGGCGTATTTCATGGATGAGCTGAACAAGAAGAACGGCATCGACATCGTGCGCGTGCCGTTCCGCAGCGGCAACGAGATGGTCAACGCCGTGATGGCCAACACCACGCCGATTGTCTTCCTCGGCCTCTCCAACATGATCGGTCAGGTCAAGAGCGGCCAGTTCACCGGGCTCGCGCTCAATTCCACCGCCCGGCTGCCGCTGTTCCCCGACATCCCGACCTTGAAGGAGGCGACCGGCGAGGATTATCCGCCGCCGTGGTTTGGCCTGTTCGCGCCGGCCGGCACGCCGCTGCCGATCGTCGACAAGGTTCACGCCGAGGTGGTGCGCCTCTCGAACATCCCGGCGTGGCGGCAGCGCAACTTCATCCAGCGCGCGGTCGAGCCGTCGGCCGGGCCGCGCGACGAATTCATCAAGTTCATCGCCGAGAATCGCGCCTTCGCCGCGCGCGTCGCCAAGGAGGCCGGCATCAAGCCGCAGTGACATGGCACATTCATACGCGCGTTCGTTGTTGCTCATTGTTGTTGCCGCCATCGCGGCGCTCGCCGTTGCGACACCCGCTATGGCGCAGGATTATCCAGCGCGCCCGGTGCGGATCGTGTTTCCGCTCGCGGCCGGCGGCGGCGGTGATGTGTTCACCCGCGCGCTGGCCGACGAGTTGCAGAAGGCCTGGCGTCAGCCGGTCGTGGTCGAGAACCGTCCGGGTGGCGGACAGAACATCGGCGCGCGTGCCTGCGTGGAAGCCGCGCCGGACGGGTACACGCTGTGCCTGATGTCGAGCGAGCCCGCCGTCTACAACGAGTTCTTGTACAAGACCATTCCCTACAATCCTGGGAAGGATCTCCAGCCGATCTCGAACCTGTTCTTCAACACGCTGTCGGTCGTCATCAACGGCGAGACCAAGGTCAAGAGCTTCGCCGAGATGATCGCGATGGCGAAGGCGCAGCCCGGCAAGCTCAGCTACTCGACGTTCTCGTTTCCCGCCACGGTGTTCATGGACCGGCTGAACGAGGCCGAAGGCACCGACATCGTGAAGGTGCCCTACAAAGGAGGCGGCGAGGTGGTCAATGCCGTGCTCGGCGGAAACACGCCGATCGCCGTTCTGGCGCTGTCTAATATGGTGCCGCTGCTGCAAAGCGGCCGCATCACGCCGCTTGCCGTGGTGGCGAACTCGCGCTCGCCGCTGTTTCCGAATGTGCCGATGTTGAAAGAGGTGCGGCCTGGCGAGGAGTTTCCGACCACGTGGTTCGGCCTGTTCACCCAGGCCGGCGTGCCGCGGCCGATCGTGGAGAAGGTCGCCGCCGACGTCGATCGCATCATGGCGGAGCCGGCGTTCCGCAAGCGCATGTACACCGACCGCGGTGTCGAGCCCGCAGCCGAGCGGCTCGACGTGTTCGCCAAGTTCGTGCGCGACGAGCGCGTGTTCGCCCGGCAGATCGTCAAGGAGTCCGGGCTGGAGCCGAAGTGAGTTGTGCCCGTACGTTTGACCGTCATTTGAGGTGGGCGGGCGATGGCCGCAAGCGGCGCATCATGTATGCTGGCTGTTCAAATTTGGCGGGGAAATCCAATGACGCTCCACGATCGCCGCGCCGTGCTGCTCGGTCTTGCCGGGACCACTGCCGCGCTATCCATCGGACCTACCTTCGGCCAGGCGTATCCGAGCCAGACCATCCGCTTCATTGTGCCAGCCGGCGCCGGCGGATTGCCGGACACGGTCGCCCGCCTGTTCGCCAAGCGTCTGCAGGAAAAGGTCGGTCAGTCGGTGGTGGTCGAGAACAAGGCCGGCGGCAACGGCGCCGTGTCGGTCGGAGCGCTGATGTCTTCGCCGCCCGACGGCTATTCGTTCATCGTGCAGGACGGCTCGATCTGGGCGATCAACCCGCACATCTACTCCAGGATGAGCTACAAGATCGACGACCTCACGCCGGCCGTGCAGGTGGCGCGGGCGCCGCTGTTCCTCGCGGTTCACCAGAAGGTGCCGGTGTCGTCGTTGAAGGAGTTCATCGACTACGTTCGCGCCAATCCCGGAAAGCTCAACTTCGGGTCGTCGGGCGTAGGTTCCACGCACCATCTGTCGATGGAAGCGGTGATGTCGTCGCTCAAGCTTGTCATGACGCACGTGCCGTTCAAGGGAACGAGCGAGTCGGTGCCGGCGCTGCTCGGCGGCCACGTCGACGTGGCGTTTGCGGCCTATCCCAATCTCAGCGGCGCCGTGAAAACCAATATCGTCAAGATGCTGGCGACCAATAGCCTGAAACGCTCGCAGATCGCGCCGGATGTGCCGCCGCTTGCCGATGTCATTCCGGGCTTCGACTTTGCGCCGCGCGTCGGCCTTTATGCGCGCACCGGCACGCCGCCGGAGATCCTCGCGAAGATCGCCGCCGAGTGCATGGAGATCGCCAAGGAACCGGAGATTGCGAAATCCTTCGCCGCGGCCGGCATCGAGCCGTCCGGCGCCGGACCGGACGAATTCCTGGCGGCGCTCAAGCGCGAGAGCGAACACGTTGCCCAGACCGTCAAAGCCGCAGGGATGAAACCGCTGTGAATGCCATGATCAAGTCCAATCGCACCGTCGCCTCGCTTGCCGCTGCCATACTCGCCTGCGGTCTTGCCGGATCGCCAGCATCCGCCCAGCAATCCTCCAGCAAGACGCTGAAGATCGTGGTGCCGCTCGCTGCCGGCGGCGGCGCCGATATTCTGGCTCGCATCCTCGCCGAGCAGATCGGGCACGCCCAGAACGTTTCGACCATCGTGGAGAATCGCGCCGGCGCCGGCACCGTGATTGGCACCGAGGCGGTGGCGCGCGCCGCGCCCGACGGCGAGACGGTGCTGCTCACCAACCCGGCGTTTCTGATCAACCCGCACATCAAGAAGGTCACCTACGACCCGCTGACCAACTTCGATCCGGTTTGCAACATGGTGAACTTTCCGCTGGTGTTCGTGGTGCCGAAGGATTCGCCGCTGAAGTCCATGAAAGACATGATCGCGATGGCGAAGGACAAGCCGGGTTCGGTCACGGTGGCGAGTGCCGGCACCGGCAACCCGACGCACATCGGCTTCGAGGTGCTGAAGAAGGCGACCGGCCTGGAGATGACCTACGTGCCGTTCGCCGGCGCTGCGCCCGCCGTCAACGCGCTGCTTGGCGGCCACATCACGTCGGTTTATTCCGACTACGGCACCATCTCGGGTCAACTCAAGAGCGGCGCGCTGCGGCCGATCGCAGTCGGCGCGAAGGCGCGCTTCGCCGGACTGCCGGACGTTCCGACGATTCCCGAACTCGGCTACACCGACTACGAGGCGGAAAGCTGGAACGGCATTCTGGCGCCGGCCAAGACGCCGAAGGAGACGCTGGCACGGCTGATCGACTGGTTCAGCGCGGCGGGAAATTCCGCGCAGGTGAAAGAGAAGCTCGGCGCGCTCGGACTTGGGCCGAGCGTGCTCTGTGGGCCCGAATACGCCGCGAGCCTGAAGCGGCAGTACGATCGTTTCGGCGCCGCGATCCGCGATTCGAACATCAAGGTGGAGTAGGGCAAGTTTGCGGGCAGGGCGCTTCACCTCTCCCCGTCGTTGGGGAGAGGTCGGATTGCGAAGCAATCCGGGTGAGGGACCTCGCCCTGTTGATAGGCTCTAACCCCTCACCCGCCTCGCTGGCGCTCGGCGACCTCTCCCTATGGGAGAGGTGAAGGCGCTGCGACAAGTGGAAATTCGGCGCGTCAGCGCCAGCCCATGCCGGGGGCGACGTGCTTCAGGATCGACTCGATGACGTGGGCGTTGTAGTCGACCCCGAGCTGGTTCGGCACCGTCAGCAGCAGCGTGTCCGCCTCGGCGATCGCTTCGTCCTGCTTCAGTTGCTCGATCAGCTTATCCGGCTCGGCGGCGTAGCTTCGCCCGAAGATCGCCTTGCTGTTGTCGCCGAGGAATCCGATCTGGTCCCGGTTCTCGCCGCTGCCGCCGAAATACATGCGGTCGCGGTCCTCCACCAACGCGAAGATGCTGCGGCTCACTGACGTCCGCGGCTCGCGCTTGTGGCCGGCCGCCTTCCAGGCCGCCAAGTATGCCCGGATCTGCTCGGCCTGCTGCACGTGGAACGGCTTGTCGCTCTCGACCATCTTGAGCGTTGAGCTCTGCATGTTCATGCCGAGCTTGGCGGCCCACTCGGCGGTGCCGTTGGAACCGGCGCCCCACCAGATGCGGTCACGCAGGCCTGGCGAATGCGGCTCGATGCGCAGGAGCCCGGACGGATTCGGGAACATCGGGTTCGGGTTGGGCTTGGCGAAGCCCTCGCCGCGCAGCACATCGAGAAAGACTTCCGTGTGGCGGCGCGCCATGTCGGCGTCGGTCATGCCCTCGGGTGGGACGTAGCCGAAGTAGCGAAAGCCGTCGATCACCTGCTCGGGCGAGCCGCGGCTGATGCCGAGTTGCAGACGGCCGCCGGCGATGAGGTCGGCCGCGCCCGCGTCGCCCGCCATGTAGAGCGGGTTTTCGTAGCGCATGTCGATGACCGCGGTGCCGATCTCGATCTTCTTGGTCTTGGCGCCGCACGCCGCCAGCAGCGGGAACGGCGAGGCGAGCTGGCGGGCGAAGTGATGCACCCGGAAGTACGCCCCGTCGGCGCCGAGCTGCTCCGCCGCGACCGCAAGCTCGATCGATTGCAGCAGCGCGTCGGACGCCGAGCGCGTCTGCGACTGCGGCGAAGGGGTCCAGTGGCCGAACGACAGGAAACCGATTTTTTTCATAGGCATTTATATGTGCCCCGCCAGCGATATGGCCAGCCCGCGGCCCCCGTTGAACATGACGGCGCACCGGCCTCGCAGCAAAAGCCTGGGCAACTGCTGACATTGCCCTATGCCTTCTATGCTATACATGTATAGCATATTGGAGGTCCATCAATGCTCGCCCTTCGTTTACCGCCCGAGATCGAGGAAAGGCTCGATGCGCTCGCTAAGAAAACCGGCCGCACCAAGAGCTACTACGCGCGCGAGGCGATCCTGCGCCAGATCGAGGATATCGAGGACTATTATCTGGCGCAGCGGCGTCTGTCGCGTGGCGGATCGCGCGTGGAGCGTGATCTTAAGAAGCGCTCGAAGCGCTGATGGCTGCGCCGATATGGCGAGTCGAGTTCAACCGCGCTGCGGCGCGCGACTTGCGCAAGCTTGGCATGGACAGTGAGCGGCGCGTGTTACGCTACCTGCGCGAGCGGATCGCCGGCAGCGACGATCCGCGCCGGTTCGGCCATGTGTTGACCGGCGACCGAAAGGGGCTTGGGCGGTACCGCGTCGGCGACGTCCGGATTGTGGCCGCGATCGAGGACAACCGTTTCGTGGTGCTTGTCGTGACTGTCGGCCATCGGCGCGAGGTTTATCGCTAGGGCATTTCCCAACTGCATGGAATCAAAGTCCGTCATGGCCGGGCTTGTCCCGGCCATCCACGTCTTTCTTTTTGCCAAGCAAGACGTGGATGCCCGGCACAAGGCCGGGCATGACGGCGCTGAGATCGTGATGCAAGCCGGCGGCGAAATGCACTAGCCCATCGGCACCGTCGTCTTGCGGTTCTCGCCGACCATCGGCTTTTCGCCGGTGACCTTCGCCTTGGCGAATTCGTACGCGGCGACCAGCGAATTTGAGGGGCCGTCCCAAAGCTCCGCCGTCGCCGGCTCAACGGTCAGCACTCGCGCATTCGGATCGTCCGGCCCGCCCTTCCACCACAGATCGTCGAGCTTTTTCCAGATTTGTCCGGCCTTGGCGGGATCGCGCCGCACGCTCGCCCGTCCGGTGATCGAAAGATAGATGTTGTCGCCGGGCACGATGACGACGAAGCAGACATCCGGCCGGGCGGCGATCTCGTCGTCCTTGTGGCCGCGCACGTCGGTGACGAACGCGATCGTGCCGGCCGCGCGGTCGGGCCGTGCGTCGAGCGGCCGTGCCCGCAATCCGCCGGAGAATTGCGTCGTCAGCATACCGACACTGTGATTCTCCAGAATGTCCCAGACGCGGCTGATGTCGGGCGCGGCGGCCATGGCATGTTCCTCGATCAGGAAGGAAAACGCCGCCCGTCAGCCGCGGTTCCGGGGCCGCCCTTCTGGCAATCCGGCCGGGCGTTCATATATCCTGGCACGCTGATCGCACCTGGAGCGATCTTTGGGGTAGGCTTCGATGATCTACATCTTCGCCTTCTTCGTTCCACCGCTGGGCCTGTTGCTCAACGGCCAGCCGTTCGCGGCGCTGTTCAATTTTCTGCTGATCGTGCCGTGCCTGTTTTTCGGGCTGATCTTCCACGTGCTTTTGCTGGTGCCGTCGGCCCACGCCATCATCGCGATCTACCACGAGCGCGAGAACCGCAAGCATCGCGAATTGGTCGAGGCGATCCGAGAGCACGGCCCGCCGCCGGGCTGGCGAAGCTGAGCCGGCGTGTAGCGGACGGCTTCGATGTCGTGGCTGTCGCGACACCGGGGCACGCCGAAGTCGCATTGCGACAGGGCCGGAGATTTGCCGCCGCTATAGCTCAATGCCGCCGCAATGCGCTGGCGGACTGGCATTCATGGAAACGCTGTACGCAATCGGAATGCTGGTCGGTCTGATGAGGGGGCCGGCACCGCCGCCGAAACCCGTCATCGGGCCGTCTGTCGAGCAGCATCAAATTGCGCAGCAACATCAAGTCGTGGCTGAACCGCCCCGCTCGCGCCGGAAAAGCGATTGGCCGCTGAGCTTCTGACCACACCCGGCTACACCTGCCGCTCGACCATCTTCTTCTTGATCTCGGCGATCGACCTCGCCGGATTGAGCCCTTTCGGGCAGGCCTTGGTGCAGTTCATGATGGTGTGGCAGCGGTACAACCGGAACGGGTCTTCCAGGTTGTCGAGCCGCTCGCCGGTCGCCTCGTCGCGGCTGTCGTTGATCCAGCGGTTGGCTTGCAGCAGCGCCGCCGGGCCGAGATAGCGGTCCGAATTCCACCA